>JAAUXU010028801.1_pt1 | contig 32100 bp, 23 predicted proteins | sample 7278151 | NCBI WGS metagenome assembly JAAUXU01 (sample SAMN14350113, study PRJNA611818) | marine sediment metagenome | isolation source: surface marine sediment (1.8m) | place: French Polynesia: Moorea | collected 2018-08 | reverse complement strand
TGATGGAGGCCTTTAGCTTCTGGATACTGGGATGGGGGACAGCGCAGGCCTGCCTCTCCAGTTCCCCCTAGAAGAAGTAGTCTAGTGGGTTCAGGTCGGGTGAGTTGGAGGCACGACAGACATTACGCTTCTTGGCATGGACAGACATAGGTGTTGCAGGATTGGCATTAATGGAGCATTTCAGGCCTGCTAGGAAACAAGGAGTACGAACCTTGTCACTTCTGGGACTGTGATCCTTCCGCTTAGACACCCCTGAGTCCCGAAATCGTTTGACCACATCATAAACAGTTGATTTCTTGTATTTAGTGAGCTTGATAATGTCAGAGGCACCATGGCCCGCGCGCACAAGTTCACAAATGGTGTCACAGCGGCGTTGCTCCATGATTGTTTGTTGACTTTGCTCAAAATTGACAAAAGGTCTGACATCTAAACTGACGAAACTTCTGCAAGATCACAGCGGAACCCCTCCACATCAACACCTGGAATATCTTGATGAGGTTGAAAATATTCCGGATTTATCGTAACGACCCTGTACAAAGGCTAGGTCTGCTGGCTATGGCTCATTTACGTCCCTCTACTCCCATGGCTGGAGTGGAGGCAGTTCTGGGTATTAGCCCACTTGACCTGTTTACTCAGTGCATTTCGGCTCAGGTGGCATTCAGGATCCAGGGCAGGAACAAGAGCAGCTGGGATGGTATTGACCAGGGTCATCTCAGGGGTCATCTCTTCTGGTGCAGAAAACTCCTAGAACAGGTGAACCTGGGGGATGGCCTCACAATTGGAAAGAGATCCATCAGAGACCTCTTTCACGACAGATGGAGGGTGAGATGGAAACACCTCCACCTGCTGTCAAACAAAGTACTGACTGGACAATCCCAGTAGCAGTAGATCCTGCAGCCTGCCTGGATTGTCCTACCCTTAGTACTGTACTCCAGACCCTCACAGGACACAACTACCTCAGCTATCGCCATCATTTAGCAGGTAATTTCTCCAAGGAAATCTTTTGATTCTGTGGAGAGGACCACAAGGAATTTATACATATCATGTGCAAGTGCCCTGCACTTGCTGTGGAGCACCTCAGATCTGTACAGGGTCTCCAGCTTAGCAGACAACCTCCAGACCTGTATCATATTCATGCAAGTGGATCGTATTGGCAGAGCCATGGAAAGGAGGGTAGAGTATGTTAAGCACACTGGCAGACCTGCCATGCTAGGCACTGCGGTCAGCTAAGCTCTCAGATGTTTGCCACTTGTGGGGGAAGGGAAAGACCCACTCTGGGGTTACTCCTCTCCCTGGCTTGGGCTTCAATCTCTTGCCGTGGACCCCAGCAACAAACAAACAAACCATGAAGAGGGACATGATGCCTGAGCAACACACAAAGCACATGAACTATTTGGATGACTAGAGGTTGGTGCCCAAATTCTCCATGATCACGAAGCAAATGAAGCTGTTTTTTTTCTGAAGCTTGAGGATGACAATCTTCTAGAAAAAGCATACACTATTAACAAGATTTTCATCAGGTTAATGTTCAATGTATAACCTATAAGTTTTGATGACAGCAGTAGTCATCCAGTATATTTGCTATTGGAGCATTTAGCATTCTGTATTGAGCAGAGTTGCCGCCTTGACTATTTTTTTCTTCCTGCTGATTCATTTTGGGGCTGATTTTCACACTGATGTTGAGCAGAAGAAATGACCCAACCTTGTCTTGTTTCCACCACTCCAGGCGGCCAGGTACTGATTTTAAGTGAGTTCATAACTTTTGACAACAATTCATTACCTAACAAATAGTGGTGAGTCAAATATGCACCCAGACTGGCACTCACCAGGAGAAATGACACAACTTCATTTTGTTTCCATCACTCTAGGTGCCAAGGTACTTATTTTAAGTGAGTTTATAAACTGTAACGACAATTCATCACCTAACAAATAATGGTAAGTCAAATGTGCACTCAGACTTGCATTCACCAGTGGAAATGACACAACTTTGTCTTGTTTCCATCTCTCTAGGTACCAAGAAACTCATTTTAAGTGAGTTTATAACCTTTAACAAGGATTTATAACCTAACAAATAATGGTGAGTCAAATCTGCACCCAGAATAGCACTCACCAGTAGGAATGACACACTTTTGTCTTGTTTCCTTTTCTGTAGGTGCCCAGGTACTGATTTTAATTTAGTTTATAACCCTTTCTCATAATATTTCCCTAATAGAATGTGTTTGGGTCAAGTATGGCCCCTGATTTGGACAGAGCAAGGATATTGGGAGGGTTTTGTCTTCTTGCCATGACTGCATGTGCATCATTGATGGTTTTAAGTGAGCCAATAACCTTCAATATTCAAATGTTAATAACTGGGGGCGGGGGGGCTGTGCTCATGTCTGTGGGGAGTGTTCTTTGAAGCTTCGTATGTTTATTGTAGAGTGTGCCATCGTCTGCCGTTGCTAGAATAAGAGAAACAATATTTAACCTGATAACTACGAATCAAGTCCACCAGCAATCTTAATTCTCTTACTACAGTACGATAACTGGGGTAACGACACCTGACGGGCAACTCAGATGCGCACACCTTCGAGAACGCACGCCACGATAGGGCTGAAGCTTCTAAAGATTTTTGGTTGTGCACCAGAGCATTTCCATTTAATTATGATATCAGACATTACACAGGTTCTCAAAAGCTTTACATTGAGCTTCTGCACAGTCCCACATACCCTCTGACACATTAGTGCAATTTGCAACTGGTTCCACGTAGAAATGGGAATTAGTGGGAAGTCTTGAGTCTTGAGTAGATTTGAGTCTAGTGAGCGAAAGCTCACGCGTCAAATTTAAACTAGACTTGATCCATGAACGCCTTCACCAAGATTTTGGGCAAAACCTGGCACAAACATTCTTTGAGGGACATCCAGCACCCAAAATACAGTGGGCAGCTAAAAAGCTGCTAGCTGCTAAAGGCTACCCCCAAATTCAATGGGTGCCACCTGTGATTAAAGATTTCTGTCATCGTAGTTTTGCATAGCCATTAAAAAACTCATGAAATTGTGAGATGGCTAACTTTTGGCCTTACAAGAGCTCATTTCCATCAGTAACGCAGCCTATGAAACCTAAAGAAGGTGTCAGAGATGAAATTTCTTTGGTGCACAGTCAAAAAGGTCTTAAACAGTATCAGCCCTATCTTGACCTCATTTCTTTACCGCCGGTGAGCGCCAGGGTGCGCATGGAACGGGACTGTTTTATTACACCAACACCGAGGGAAAAAAGGGTTTTTTTATATCCCAGGGGAAATGAAAATCCTTTTCCTTTCCCCAGGTATAACATTTTATCCATTAAAAATGCATTAAATATTTTTTAATTGGAAGGTGAGGAAGACAGTGTGTACTCAAAATAACACCATTGCTTAGAATACTGAAACGTTACGTTTATGCTGCGGTCTTTGAAATTACGTCCTTTGGAGGTATTTGGCATTACTTCATCTTGGTTATCATTGCTATTTGTTTGCACATTCACTTGCGATTGTTGTGATAGTACAGGGTGACTGGGACATCCCTTGCCACGATGACGCTCGTCGCGCATCAGTCCACTTGAGTACTTGATTATGAGGGTTTTTTTGCCAGATACTCCAAGGTGAACTTAATTTCATGCTCCCACTCTGTGATGCACTCACCAATGGTAAAGAAAACTTCGCATATACTCTATTAGATATCCCTCCCCACTTTGTTCTGGAGAAAAAAATATAAAGCGTTGCGCATGTGTCTGTCTGTCAGTCTGTCTGCCATGCGCTCCGCGCTCAACGCGTGCTACATGCTACGCGCTCAACATGCGCTCCGCACTCAACACGCGCTTCGCGTGCAAAGGGCCCGTCAGCAGCGAGTTAACGAAAATCCGCCGCGCAAAGTGCCCGTCAGCCGCGATAGATGGCAGAAACCAGCCGCGGACAGACACACAGACACCCACACAGACACTAGTACATACGAGCCTGTCCTTTTATATATGTATTCGCGTGAAATAAATGGAGGTCCCTTGCAATGGAGCCTCGGACTTGATAGAGCCCGAGGGCTCTTCAAGGTCCGTTACATCTCGGCTTATCTAACGCAACGGAACTTTGAATAAACCTTCCTCGGAGCAGAGTACACAAAATGGTCTCCATGATGCCATAGTTGACGCTCTGAAGAAGACGTCGCTTGAACAGGAGCCCTGGGCAAAAGTTTAAGAAGATGCGGTAACGTCTCGAAATGGAAGTCTTCTCCTACTACCCCTAAATATCGTAGCACCTCATAACTTCTTATAGAAGAAATGCCAACTTTGAAATTAATGCCGACGCAATTAGCGAGAAAGCTCCTCACTAAGGTAAAAAAACCTGGTGGGCTATTGCTTCACCAGAAGTCCATTAAACTCTAGCTAAAACCTAAACTGAAAAGTTTATGTAATTAGTATAAAAACTCAAGGCCTTGACATTCGTGAACGCTCGGTAGAGGGTTTCTACGTGCTTGGTGACGCAAATGCAGCATGGATCCAAAGCTTTTCTAGTTCCCGGGCTCAGCGTTGATGCTGCTCTCGGAGGTGCCACAACGCGTGTCCGACGCACATGCTGCATCAAACTATAAAGCCAAAGACCCCACCAATCAAGACCAGCAGGTACCAACTTCACTGTGAAATCCGCTGCCAAGCTGAAGAAGACGAAAAATGCTAGTGCCAATCTTACGAGGGGTGATCATTTATAAGAATTGCAGTCTTGGCAGCCATGACCTTAAAATGCCTGTCATCTTTGTGGCTCATCTAGGCTGCCAAAGAAAAGAAAGAAACAGCCCCAAGTATTCGTATTTTTTGACGTCCCCGCTGGGTACAGAAATCAGTAGGGCTAGAATTTGTTTTGAGCTTCTTACAGATTGATTATACCACTGAAGTACCCGTTCTAGAATTGGTGGATTTTGTTCGGAGCGGAGACGTAGGAGTCCGTGACATAGTGGCGCCAAAATACGAGCGCTTATAATCAGGCTACTAGCGGACGCTGTCCTTCTACCTTGATCGAGTGTTTATGCCATTTGAGGTCATGTAAAACGTGAGTCAGAACCCCAACCACTCTTATGCATCGGTGGACAGCGACTCTGGCACGTTCTGGGATTCTCGCACGAATTGTATGATGGCACGACTCCGTGAGCGAGATAGACAGTGCTCACCAGTAGCATAAATAGTTAATACGTCCGTCTCGTACAGAAGTACTACACGCCCGATTTGATTTTTTTCAGCCCGAGTGTTGCGAAATTTAAAGAGGCATATATAGTGCTTTTTTGCGTGACGGACACTTGTAGCTCAATGTCACTTTTTTAGTGCACAAGCCTCTTCTATTCGCCCTACCATCATTTTCCGTATTTTCAACACGAAGAGACGAAAAAGACCCAGTTTTGTACCAGGGAACACAATGCGACCCCAGGGCAGTCAAGGAATTTAACGGCAAGTCGGCCGTATGTCAGGGCAGCCCTGGCAGGACAGTTCTGCCCTAGGGCGGTAAAGCATGCTGCATGCTGACGCGCGTATGCTGAAAAACCCTAGGGAAAGGAATACATATCGAGTGGAAGAGCAACAAGCTGACGCCTCTTCTACTCTAAGTATTCTCTTCCTTATGTCAAAAACTCTTAGCTCTAGCTAAAACTCTGCTACAGCTGCAGTCTTGACAGGGTCAGCAAGACTTGTCCTCATCACAATATCCTGACGTCAGATCTGCAAATGTCGGGCCATACCCACCGTGAGGGGCCTACAAAAACCCAATCACTACTTTGCGGACACACAATAGGTATAAAGAAAAGTGTTACTTTTTTACTTGTCCACATGGCCTTCAGCTGATCCAAGGAGGCAGATTCAGCATGTCTCTCTTTTTTCAGGACATTTGAAGTCAAAATTTTGTCAAAAATGTCCCCTGACACACTATGTTGCGGCAAGAGAGAGCCTTTTAGCTGAGAGCAGAAAGTTTGTTCCTCCAGTGGAAGCAAACTTTTGACCTCTCTATGTTGGTACACGTACATTATGACTCGTGCGCCTTGTCAGGTTCATCTTTTCCGACCTTCTGCCTCTCCAAAGAAAATGTAGCCATGCATTGTGATGCATCAAGTGTTCAAGTGATGGCGCGGGTAAGTGTCAGTACAAGAGGCCAGTCATCCATCGACTGAATTTGTCGTTCTGCATCATCGGTTGAAGAGAATCAAAGAAGTCACTGCTGTCTACTGCTTCTTCAAATGAAGCACATCGTGCAACTCCAGACACGGAACGCATTGTAGTACCAGGCAGTACTACAATGTGCTTCTATGTCCGTGCTGCCACAGCTCATAGTTGCCGAAGAAACACCATGGCGATGCAAAGAATCACAACTTACTTTGAGCAACTCATGCAATAAGTAACTTATAAGTTACCTTGAGCAGCTGCTGCACGCCTCCCTCAACTGACAGCTCTGCCGAGCAGGATATCTTTCCAGTCGAGGTTGCTGCAACGCATGTGTAAAGACCAGCGTCCTCAGGGTTGATGTGCTGGAACACAAGGGCTAAGGTGTCTTCCTCGTCCTTATAGAGCACCTTGAAGCGATCCTCGGGATCAAACTCTTGACCAGACTTGAACCAGGTGAAAGTGGGCTCCTCCCCTGCAGCAACAGCTTCTGTCTTTGGCTTCAGCAGGGAAAACACATCCTTAGCGTCTGTCCACATAAGAAAGAGTACATAGACTGAATGCAATGAATGGCAAAGTTCGTAGTAGCACAACGTACATGCAGTAATTGCAGAACATCTAATATCAAGCTGTGTTCTACCGGTAATGCAATCCTCACCTTTGACGGTGACCGCGCTGGAGCACTCCTCCGTGCCGACGGTGTTTGTAGCGACTGCCGAGTAGCTGCCGGCGTCGGACTCAGTCACGCTATGAATGGTCACCTCATAGCTGCCGTGGGGCGCGAAGTCACGGTTCACGCTCACGTGAGCGTCCTCGGCCAACTCGGACCCGTTCTTGAAGCTGAACAGCAATTCAATGGTGAGCGGGTCAATGATGAGCGAACTTTGACAAAAAATAGCTTGCTCACAATTTGACTTCCGGGTTTGGGTTCCCCTTCACGTGGATCATAAACGACGCGGTGGAGCCCAGGAGCAACTCACAGGGCCTCAGCTTGACGAGAAAGACTGGATGATTTGACGCCTCCCTCTGCTTTCGTTCCTCGGCACTCACTGGGCAGTAGCGAAGACTTTAATATACACACCTCCAACTAGAAATGCTACTAGTACATTACTGCAATATTTCTGTCATGTCCGCTTGAAATGACAACTTTACCATCCAATTGAATTGAAGAAGAGTTAAGGGAGCTTTAGGTACTGGGACGTTGATGTTTACACCATCCATTGTACAAGCATCTTGCGAAGAGTAAAGATCTCAGCGAAATGTGACTGAGTCAATATGCTGTTGTAATGGGCGCAAAGTCTCACTTTCGTACTCTCTCTATGTCAATGTTTGAGAACTTACATTCGTGCACTTCCAGGTGAGCCGAGCAGGTGATGGTACCTTTGTCTCCGCCAGTCACCCTGCACGAGTACTGGCCGCTGTCCTCGGCCATGCAGTTCTGCAGCTCAAGGGTGAAGTGATTCTCCTTGGCCACAAGTTTTAGCCTAATGACGATCACACTGTTGCAAAAAAAGAGAAAGTAACTCATCTACCTTCTACTTCTACCTATCAGCAAGCCTATCATCCAACGGCTTGTTATCCTTCAGCCATGAGGCTGTGAGTCCCGCCAAAGAGGCATCGGTGGCGCAGCTGAAAAGGGCGCTTTCTCCGGCTGCAAAAGCAATATGTTAGGCAAGATCACCATGATCTGTCCCGTTATGACGTTGCTGCTATAAAATACCCATCAGTGGGCATGTTTCACTTGCGATTATTGTCTGCGACATTCGATTTCATGGAGGAATACTTACGCTCACATAGCTGTCCTTGGAGTTGTTTGGTGAAAGCTAAAGCCATCTCTGAAATCTGAATCATCGCATAAATTATGTCATGAATAAGAAAAGGTAAGGAGTATTTAAAAGTATAGTCGTGGTCGTAGGCGCACCAATCTCTGCTTACTAATCCTGTTTTTGCACTCACAATGTTGTCGGTGGCTGCCCTGGCCACGCAGTCCCAAGGACTACAACAAACAATCGTACTTGCAGACTCATCCCAGTGACAAAAATAAGCTAATTCTGTGACAGCTACAGTTTATACAAGTCATTCGCATGCTTTTAGATGGTGTGCACAAGTGATATGTTTGATAATGCGGGGCATGCGAGATATTTTTCTGCTGTCACGTATAACGTGCAATAACAATGAAGAAGTACAAATTGCTTAGCTTCTTCTACTTGGTTATCCTTGGGGTTACCTCTTGGAAGATGTCAAAACATAAACAACGACGACGACGACGACGACGATGACGATCAAGTAGCACCACAGATGAAAGTTATGCTTCACACAATCACTGTCATCAACTCTGCTGGACTGTTATGAATCCGTACGTAGTGCACAGTTCGCACGTAGGCTCAGTGTCTCGGCGGGTGCTGCTGCCGCTGCAGCCCAGCAGTGTGCCCAGTATGCATGGCAGAAGGCACCATCGCAGTCAGTACCTATACGAGTACGCAGTTAGGAAGACAGTACATACAGAGCATACCTACGTATACAAGTTAGAGCAAGAATTCCCCTCTCTTCATTGGCCTTGCGCCAAACTTATATTTGCGCTCGTGATGTGCTTCTTTCCTCACTAAGGAGACAGACGAAAGCACCTGCTGCTACCCTGTCCCTCCTTACTATATTTATCTCCGGTACACTCAGGACTTTCCCCCGGGTCATGTACACACACATCAGAGAGTGAGCATGCACATTCGCGCCTGCCTGCGTGCTCACTTCCTGCAACGCAGCCTGAGCAGAGACTGCATGGGTCACCCAAATAAGTTTGTGCTGTTTTTTACGTACAGTATGTCTCAGTAATAATTTGGGAACTTGAGGGGAAAAAATATTATGAGGAGGGCAAAGGAGACTGTGCGCAAATTAAGGTGACTTAGGGTCGAAGCTCATTTTAAACCACGATGTCTTGGCGCCATTTATGGTACTTTGACAAGATTCCAGGCAGAAAGAACCAAAATGTAGCTGTGCAGACGGTGAACTCACATGGCCGCACTGGTCTAGGTCATTGCCGCTGCCGCCATCATATTAAAGGAAATTGCTAATCATCGCTGGCAAGAGCAGCAGCTGCTGCTGCTCTTGCTGCAATGGTGGCAGCAGAAATGATCGTGGCCACGTGCTAGATAGAGTGGTTACTATCTGTAAAGGACCTTTTCGGGTTTTTCATGTCTGCATTCACCCAGTGCTTAAACAGTGCATTATGCGTCGAGGCGCTATGGTGCAGGATTAGGTCCTTTCCCAGCTTGGTTCATCTTATACGCAGAATCTTTTGCTCTCTTTTTAGAACAAGTCCTCAAAATCCCGAAATTAACCCTTGAACGAAGCTTTAGGACATTGTACTGTTCTTACACGAAGATTTCTGCATTGTCAAAGTTGGAGATGCCGATCCTCTTAGCCTCCGGCTCGCCAGTGGCGCTTGCTTCTTCTTCTGGCCTTTGAGCCTTGGGGTATAGGCTCTGGGTAAGTCTCTGTCACACGCTGGTGAAGTCGTCTCCCTCGCCTGGGGTAGCGGCCACTAGGGGAACGGCTGTTGAATGCAAGCCCTAGGGTCTCCCAGTGGTCCAGCTATGGTGCAACATGTTATATGCATGTTATGCACTGGTTCGACCAGGTCACCCCATTTGTACCAAAAACCATTTGTGTCTCTCTTTCTCTCTCTCTCTCCCTCTCCCTCTCTCTCTCTCTGCAGCTCCGTAGGCCAAGATAGAACCTATGCTGCTATGTTACAGAAGGATACAACTTTGATGATGAGGTCCCAATGGTCCGAGTAGGGGCAGGGCCCCACCTGTTTGCTACTGACTTGATACCATGATAGAAGTCTGCAGAAGTCTTGCATCCTAATTTGATGTTCTGGCTGCCGATGGTGTGTTCAACAAAGTGAACCTGACAGAATGTCTTGTGAGTCTGTATAGTGGCAAAATGCCTGTTGGTCTCGGCGGTGTCAAGTGCTCAGCAAAATGCATGGCAACATGCCTGGTAGTCTTGGCAGTGGAAAATGCCATGCAGAATAACTGGCAGAATGAGAGAGAGGCAAAATGCGTGACACAACACCCTGACAAAATACCCCAATAGGCTTTTCTCCATGGCCTTTTACACTCGTCTAGCCCATGCCAGTTGTCAATTAATATTTGAATCTTGTGGCCGGTGCTTCATCTCAAAGTTAAGTGTTGGCTTATCGCAACACTTCGCAGATGGTGGTCATCAGTGCAGCTGTTATGTTTCCTTGATCTACCCTTGCCACCTAGTGGTGGGTAAGGGAAACTTCTAGTCTGATGGTTGAGGGTGATCGCTTCAGTGCAACACCATCTGACAGAGGATTGCGGACGTAATGTTGATGCAGTGTAAGGCCATATGGCAATCAATCTTGGAATTACAGCATGGGACTTAGGCGCAAGCAGTCATTGTCGCTTTGTGCTGATTATGTCGAATCATTTCCACAGAGGCGGTGCCGGACATAACACGGCAGACAGACACATTGGTTGGAGTTGCTATACTTTTCTGCAGTGTCAAAGTGTCCTCATCAGACACAATATTGGATGCTACGCGGCGAGCGGTTGTGTTGGTTTGGGCAGTTGGATATTGTCAGATCATCTTTGGTAGGCGCGGTATCGGGCGGCTTATGGCAAATAGTCGCACCAGTTAGAATTGTCACGCTTCGTTGGCAGATATGACGCTGATCATTGTACACAAACTGTCGCCTTGGTTGGAGTTGTTACACTTCCTTTCAGTAGACCAATCTTGTTACCAGTGCGTGCTTCATATGAGAACAGTGATTGCCATCAAGTCCAGCTGCATCTACATTTGCCATGTCCAGATCACCGTCGCTGTATCTAATAACAGGCATTTGTGATTTGAGCTTGTCCTGGTGGACACATGTTGGATTCCTGTATTCTATCTACTACTGTCAATGGTTTTAGGTTTGCCACACGGTCGCTACTTACTCGGTTCAAGATGGAACCTCCTGAGCAAGTCAACGGATGAGGATCATCCATCTCGCTGGATCTAGGGTGCTCCGTCCAATCTTTCCAAGGACGAAGAACTCCAGACCCCACAACAAGTGCGACCCCCCTTGACCCCAAATCTCCCCAATGCAGGCAAAGCATGACTCCAGGCACGTCCGACCCCTCAAGGAGACCGTGGTTACCAGGTGTGGCAAAGACCTTGCGAACTTCGGGTGCTGTCTCGAGAAGTTTATTGCAGTCAGAAAAGGATTGTTTAAACATTGATGTGGTCTGGTATCATAGCTTTGAAATAAAAAAGCAGTGGAAGATAGACCTGATATATGACAGAAGTCATAGTCGATGAATTTGATGCTGAGATTGTTGTGGGACTTTTTTGACACCTGGGAACATCGAGGGATAACAGGGCGGTCGTTGAAAGTGAGCATTCAATCGACCACCAGTCCGTCGTAGACTATGGCGGCAACAACGCCCACTGGCAGCCCAATGGCGGCACCATCCACCCCATCCCCAGGAGGGTCTTCAGGTCGAACACCTGAAGTCACTCCAACGAGTGACGAAGCGCCCCCAAGTCTTCGAAGCGACCGAGGAATAGCAGGACCTCATCACTATACTTTTAGTATAACGCTCAACTTTACTATTTTTCTTCAGCATGTCAGCCCCTTAAGTTAATACAAGGAATCGTGGAGGACGAGCAGCAATTCTCCCAACAACCTGATCTTGGTGGGCCGCTTGACATTCTGCATCTCCGTCCCTGAAGAATTCCATCTGTTATCGAAGATTCGCATGGGTGGTCAATTTTACGTTTGAGTTGTTGCCTACTACTTTAAGAGCATTTGATATAAGGCATTAAGTGAAAGAGCATTAGATTTAAGTCTATTGAAATAAAGGTGCGCAGTTGTGTTCATCCGATATTGCCATAAGTATTTGCCAGAATTATTTGTCCATTTGTTCTTTCATCTCCACTTATGAATTACTCTAGGGTTGACACAAGGAACCTCGTCGCATCTGCTATTTTACTGATTAAATTGACTGTATCACAGCAGCTTAGGTCGAACTTCCATCATTCACGTGTTTCTCCTCTGTTATAGCGACCTTTGATGTATATCAAACTTTCCAAATGATTCACTAACTCTACAAAATACGCCGTGCATGGACAAAAGTCTCCAGTGGATGCAAAGTCAGAATCTCAGTCGAAATCATCACAACAGCAAGTAGGATATTAGATCAAGGGATCGAAACTATTGAGCAGATGGATAAAGCTCTTATTGGTCAGCTGATGTTGAGGAACTCGGCTCTTGCATGATGTTTCCATCAGCTGTCACCCAGAGCTGAGCAACCGATGACTTGGCGATGAATGCGGAGAGCAAGGAGTTGAGTTCCTTCCCTTCAAAAGGAGTCGATGCAATGCACTCGACAACAGCACGACTTACATTTAAAAGCCTAAAGTGTAGGGACTATAAATGTTAGGCTAGGTCCTTTTTTTTAATTTCTTACGTCACCCTAGATTTGTGGCAAGAATTCAGTTGAAGATCTCCTAATGAAATAGAATAAAAAATAACTTTTTGGGCCCCCCCTCTCTGTCATAAAAGATTTTCTAGACACAGTATGGAGGGATGTTAGGTCACCATTACAAATTTGATGTGAACCTGCTTAGTTACTTTCTAGGTGCAAAACTGAAGCACTGCAGTCAAATAAAGCTAAAAACAAAGTGCTTACAGCTTTGTCACAGGGCTGCCAAAATCTGAGCACCTGGTTATGTTCTGAACTTATTATTAAGATTAGAGCTTGGGCTGATGATGAGATTGAGACACACTAAATTTTGTTTGGTAACTCTTCCTTTATTTTCACTACCGCACACCTCAACAGGTCCAGGGGGAATGAATCAAAAAGAGAAGATGGGGGGGGGGGGTTAAACATTGCAAAAAGGGTGAGCCAAGTTTGCATGACATTGACTGGAAGGTAATGCACATAATGCACGAAGCAGTCTTGCTCTGGGTGCTTCTGCTGAGATGAAGCAGGCCCACCTGGCTTAGGCTGGCCTGCCTTGAGCCCACCTAGGGAAACAGGAGTCACAGAAAGGAGAGAAGGGAAAACATGCAGAGTGCACATGTAGAGGAAAAATTCACACATTATACAAAAAAACCGTGCTGTCATGGAGGGGGTCCAAAAGGGTTTTTTTGAAACCCATTAGACTACATCTTTACCATTTGACATTTGGTAACAAACCTAAAATCCACTCAATGAAATTCCAAAATTTTTCTTTTTTTGACCTAGCCTGAATTATATATTGAACGGTTGAAATGTTCACACGCACTGCTTGTTGCACAAGAGGAAACTCTTGTGGGAAGCTCTTGCTCTAACGAGCTCTTCTTCGTCCGAACTGTACCGATGCTCATTCTGTCAATTCTACGTACTGGCTCCTGTTGAGGGTTGTGTCCACTTGCGTAACTTGACTGTACTGAGGAAAAACTCTACTCTGCCCAGCGTAGTCTCACCAGGCAACGCAGATAGAACTTTGTCGTTTGGCTCCTACTAAGTTACGTGGTTCCAATTGTGCAAGTGCAAATGAACCTTCAGCAGGCCAATTTTGTAGTTTAGTGAGCAAACCGAGCAACCGAGACGATGCCCGGATAATTGGAGTTCTGATTGAAGAGGAATGTGGCTCTGAGACAAAGCATCCTTTGTGCAATCAATGAAGGAAATCAGCATCGTAAGACCTGAGTTGTCCCGGTGATCCAATGGCTTTCTCCACTTCGTCTCTGAGCTTCATCATCTCTGCTGCCAGCGCTCTCGTTTTCAAGTATCTCTTGCCAGAGAACGATTTCCTGCCTGCCACGGTTCGGAACCGACGTGCAGAAGCTGTTTTCCTGCGCGGTGTCAGTGTCAAAGTTTGCACAACTTGGTGCAAATCCGCAACATACTGGAAATATGGCTCAGGGGCTGGAAGAGATGAAGAACGCCGTAGAAGAGGTGGCCAAGGCACTGGACGAGGTGACTGTCTCAGACGGCCAAGGAGGCAAGCCTGGATCACCTGAAGTTGCTGCAGGATCACCTGAGGACATTAAAGCTGGTGCTCCAGCCCCGACAACCACAGATGTGACGATCATCTCCTACAGTGTAGGATCCAACATATTAGAAGAAGTCGTTCAAAGTGGTAAAATGGTGAGAGCACTGGCTGAAAAGAAAGGATGTGTTATATTCCTGCAGGAGACGCGTGTGAATAACACTTCAGCCTGCGAAAACACTTTTCCCGACTACGAGGTGTTCCTCAAGGACCCTCTGCAGTCACCGTGTTCACAGGGACTCTTGGCTCTGTTCCCCAAGTGTGACTTTTCCAAGGAGAAGCAGGAGGGAAAGTATCATGTCACAGACGTCAGCGTCAGGTCCTCGCGTTGCCAGATCTTCACCATCGATGGAGACTGGATGACTCTGTGCAACCTGAATCACAAGGCAACTACTGTGATTGAGATGGAGGTGGAGCAATGGCAGCTTCATGAAAAGTGTTTGACCGGGACTCCTTTTAGTCTCCTGGATGAAGCCTTTCAGGCACTCAGATCTTTGTTCCATAACACCAAGTACTTCTGCATCGCAGGGGACCTGAATTACGATTTCAGAAAAGGCACCCATGAGTGTGCATTCGGCAAGTTGTTCCAAAAAGTGGACGAGGTCGAAGTCCCCGGCCCAGGAGACGCAGGTGCCGGCGGAAACCAGAACTGTGCTGCTGAAAGAATGATGATGTTGCTGTGCGGGAAAATGCCGTTGAGGTTCCTCTGGGAGGAAGATATCGAGGGCTCGGTTGGGACGAAGCCGCCTCCTTCCAGGATCGACCACTTCGTGTGCAATGAGAGGCTAACCAGAAAGTGCTCAAGAAGGGGAGCTTTAGAGTATGTCAATAACACATGGACGGAAGCAAAGTCTGAGCAGGAGTCCGAAAAGCACCGACCAATCTTTGCCCTGTTCGAACTGGAGGCCCCCAACGGTTGATAAGTTGATGCTGTACAGATCATGTGCATCAATGTACAAGGATGAGTACATTGTTCATTGGATTTTCTTACTATATCTGTTAAAACGGAGGTTTGACTTGTGCTACTTGGTCTGGTATATGATGTATTTGTAATGAAAATAAATGTGTTTGAGTGTTGGGCAAGAAAGTGTTTTACCGTTGGAGGTTTTTTTCAGGTGGAGGAGATATTGGTGACTTTGACTGTGATCAGGATTTGATATGGTAAAGACGGCCACAAATGCATCTACATAAAGTGGGGTTGGTGAGATATCATTTGCACTGGTAGATATTCGTCTCAGTCACACGAGAGCAACACCAAGGAACACTAGGAGACCCAGAACAATGGAAATGTCCCCACGACAACAGACTTGACCTTCACCAATGTCAAGTATCGTGCCGCGCTACGTGTATTGCTGTGCCGGGCGGCTCAGTAGAGTAACTCAGTGATGATCGTAGTAGCTATGGGTGAGGATAGATGTAGCTGGAACTGATGCAGCGAAGTCTGAGTTCAGACTGGAGATACCGAGTATTTTTCTACAGGGTTTATAAACATGTGGATGAGGAAGGGGAAGTGTAACTTGGGTGAGACCTGGTCTGTGCAACAGCAACAAGGAAGCCACTACTTAGTCTAGACACTATAATATTGTCTGCTTCCTTGTGCCAAGACCTTCACCCAACATGAAACTGTACAACCAACAAGGTCACAATCACGAAATAGACAAGACACCCAAACATGTGTGATGACGCACGACTCGAGAAAGCTGCGGCTCGTGTCTGCAGATGACTCCAAGATTATTTTAAAATAACAGAAAATAACTTACGACTCGAGAATCTAAGAGCAGAAACTTGAACGCTTCCAGACCTAAAGAGAGCGACAGAGGTAGACAAGAATGCAGCTAAATGCGCGAACAAAGCTAGAAGAGAGCTCCCAAAGGACTCCAACAGCTGGCGACGGCCAACCCACATCGAGTGGTCAGCTACGGACATGAGACCGAACGTGATCCTCTTGGACAAGTTGGAGACGTGGTGGCTGCCAGAGTCGGACAAAGAAGCTTTATGCAACAGCAAGGACATTGGCGAAAAGAGCGTTTCTCATCAGGAGAGTCACGTCCATGGGCAGCAACGCATGACAGACCTTGAACTGGGACGACTCATCCAAGTCGTCGAGCAACGTCAGGATGAAGCCGCTGTTTGCGTCAACCCCAGAGCACAAAAAGTCGAGCTGCTGATTCGAAGCAAATACCGAGGACGCTTTCCTGTAGATGCCAAGCAGCGAGGCCCAACAGATGCAGCCTCGAAAGCAGCACCCTGGGGCAGATGTGGCCAAGGAGGACACAAACCGGAGTCCTATGTTACAAACATTCTGCCGGATGCGGTGATTCCCGAAGTGAACCTGTAGCTGCTAGGTTGAAACTCCTTGTTCCTTGTGAATTTCAATCATCCCACCCTTTTCCTTTTAGATAAAACAATTTGGGTTGCAAAATGAACTTCAGTTCTTGACTAATAAATCAAACTTTCATGAAATATAAATGTGATCGGCTGCCTCGATTTTAAAAATTTAATTTTTAAAATGAGATTTCATTTTCAGTTGAAGTGGTTAATCCACTAACAGTGAATGTTGGTGACAATGTTGACATTGCACGTGTCGTCGTCATCGGGGCTGGCAGATTATAGTGACAAGACTCATCACAGAGGGTTAGGTTTGGCAGATCTACGTAAGCTAAAGTCTGAAGATTAGTGTAGATTTGAGTCAAATATGGTCTTGGATAGGTTGATTTCAGCCACTGGCATGTTGGCGCTGCCGAACCTATGAGCTTCATTCTTTGTACTCTATAATCATTCACTGTCTTGTCACTAGAGTGAGGGGCGTAACAACCAATCCCCGCCTCATCGCAGTCATCGGGAGGTGATCGTCATCCTCATTGTCCGACCCCACCACAGTCTCAGCATCGAGGTAAGTTTCATCGTCGTCGCCCTCATCGTCGTCTGGCTCGTCTCTGGCCCCTGCCACCTGCTAGTGTAAATGGTCGAGCATCAAGGGCAACAAACAGCAGTGAACAACCCACCTCCCCAAGCCACAAGTTTCTTCCATCACATCCTCTTCCACCTCCAGCCTAGATGGCCTAGAACTTGGAGGTCATGGCCCAGAACTTGGAGGACATGGCCCAAAAGTTGGTGAAGATCCCGGAGCGTTGCTCAGGAGATGGCTGACTCAGGTGAGTCAGAGGTGTGTCAGGAATGACCTGGTGGCCATACCCAACGGGCTGGTTAGGCCTTCATGGACAAATAGCCAAAAGGTCCTTCACCCTGACCACCTTCTGTGGCGTCAGGACTTCGTGTGTACTTGCGTGATACCGTACCTATTATGTGCCGTGCAGGTACCACCTATAAACAGCAGAGTTTGCCACATTGCGTATAGAAGTACCACGAGCTCGGAGAGTCTGCAAACCCTGCAAAACTGACCGTGCCTCCAAAGAGGGTAGTAAAGTGCTTTCTGTTCGTAGTACGCGGGTTGACTTGCCATTGATAAGAACAAGTGAGCCGAAGCATAAGTGTACATCTCTTTAATTGGCCTGATCACAGAATATCGTAGGAAATTATGCACGTACGTAAATTGGCCATCGATTGAATATCGTCACTGCTGATTTTGGCAGTCCCCCTACGGCGAACATAGAACAAGCCCTTTATTCAGCCTTCTTGGGGTTGGCAATGGCATCTACTGGTGTGCAGCTCCTGCCTCTTCTATGCGAAGACAATTTCTTGAGAGGAGTCGTTAATAATACATCGTCTTCAGCTTGTTTGCCTTCAAATCTATTAGGGGTGATTGCAAGTCTCGTCCCTCCGTCATTAACAATGCCTTTGTTAAAATCTTCTGAAAGTATCGATGGGACAAAATCAGAGCAATAGGGTCCTCCTTCCCTCTTTCTTTGGTCGACAGCGGTAGCAGGGCTGACTGAATCTCTATGGAATCTTGTCGAAGGAACCTCAAATCGTCCAAGTAATGCTGAGCCTCGAAGCCTGCCCCGGTTACCAAGGACACCCTCCTCTTCCTCAGATGGAGGGCTGAAGACTGCTCTCCGATGATGATTCGTCGACGTCAGTGCATTTTTGCTGTCCAAGTCTCGCCCTTTATTCAGAAAACTTTTTTCCACGGCATCATCATAACAGCCATTGTGCTTGTTTCCTGAATAGGATTCATTTCGAAACCCGTACACTTTGTCGTCATCCTTATCCTCACTGTCCTCGAGGTAGCCTCTGCCTCTTCTTATTGGCATTTGGCTTCCAATTTCGCTTCCCTCGTCCCCTTGGAGGGGAGCTCGACCGTAAGAAGAGTACAAACGGTCTTCCTTGTAATCATCGTTGTTCATGTCTCTCAGGACTTTTCTCATGTCTCTGCCACTGGTTTTCCTTTTTAACTCGGCAATCATCCCATCTACGTCTTCGCTATCTCGCCAGCCGCTGGTTGTAGCCGGCGGCGAAGATATATCTCGCCTGTTGAAGCTTTCGCGGCTATACGAAGGCTGAGGAAGGTCACTGTCTACAGACGCAAAGCTGCCAAAATTTTTGTGTGCGTCATCTCTACGCGAGTGAATCTCATGATCGAGCCCTTGCCCTTGTCGACATCCTTTCTGTCTTGGCCCTTGCTGATGATAGACCATCTCTTCGTCGAGGGACATCTGTTTGAGCGGGGAGTTCAGGCTCTCGTCGTCTCTCCCATAGCGACCGATGTGACCAGGATGCATAGGCTGACGCTTGTGATACGTGAAGTCTCGTTCAGGTGAGCAAAGTGGTCGTAAGTTCTTCCGCAAAGGCTGCTGCAACTTCCTGTTACCATAATGTAGGCGGTCGTATCTGTCTTCTTCGTCTACCTGGTTGTTAAGATCCTGCAGAGCCATTGTCGACTCTTTCAATTGTTCAAGCATGGATCTGGTTTTCCCACTCATGGCCCCTCCTGATCTCACAGGTTGGCTTTCGGCAGGAGGCAAGAATTCGTCCCTCTCCCAGTCATACACTCTCCTGGTCGCCTCCACCGCGGCAGCCCGCTCCTCCTCCTCCCTGGTCGGCAAGCCGCAGCGCTTCTTGGCGTTCTCCACCTCGTCCTGCCAAAACTGTTGCTGTCGGGAGCGAGCAGCACGGGTGCGATCAAGAATGTCTTCCAAGCCAGCGTTGCCTGCGTCGGGATTGTTTGAGCCATAGTAAACTGCAGTGGCAGACTTTCTCCTTTGAGGCTCATTCTCCTGTGCAGTGAGGGCCTCGCCACCATAACTAGGTTGCCTACCATAATAATGTGACCTCGATCTTGACTCTAGATCATTACTGCCGCCCGATAGAAGGTTCCACCTCTTAATGGCTCTCTCTCTCAATCCAAGGCTACTGTAGTAGTCCCGCAAGTCGTTGATGTCTGTTGAGTCAAGAGGTTTCCTATTGAACTCGTAATTATGTGGCCTATACTTCTCCAACGAGTCCATCTTCTCCCCCATCAGCTCCGGGTCCTCCCTGTCGAGAACTCGGTTCCGAGCAAGATTCTTTGCTGAGGTCTTCAAGGGATCCTCCAACTCCTCCTGTTGCATCCATTTATTTGAATGTTTGGACGATGCCAGCTAAAAATAAGAACAAGGGCATGAAATGTCGACGGCGATAGAAAACGTTGCTCAACAGTGTCGAAAAAAAATGCTCAGGTTGAGAAACGGCTTCTTGGACTTCAGAGAATTCACATTTTCTCAGTGATTCTGTACTTTGTTCATCACTCAAAACAGGAGCAAGTTCCACGTGAAAATACTTGTGTATCTTAACTCACCTCGTCTCCTTGTTTCTCCGGGGACTTTGCCTTCTTGTAATGGGGATCACTTCTGAGAATGTCGCTCATTGTCACCTTCTTGTTCTCCTTCGTCTGATCTTCCTTTGTTTTATTCCCCCCGGCCTCTCGGCTCTTTTTGTCTCCAGGTGAGAGGTAGAACTCAATGCCGTTGTCGTCGATGAGTGTGTAGCTGGCTTCACCTAATAGAATGCTCCTAGAAGCCTCTCTTGGAATGATCGCCTGATAACCTTCCTTCAGAAGGATGAGTGCTTTCGAGCACTCCCAGGGAACGTCTTCGAGGATCGACTCAGACAAAAAGTTCTGCAACCACCGCTCGTCCTTGTCTGCAGCTGCGCTTTTCAGCGCTAAAAAGGCGTTCATTGGGATATCCTTGGCAGTTAGGATTGTTGACTTGGACTTTTGCAGCAACACCGACTTAGACTTCCTCAACTTCTTGCCTCTTACGGGCTGCCTCGTCAGAGCCTCTGACTGATCTATGAAGTGCTTTAAGCTATTGTCATCATCTTCGTCGTCAGGATTATAGCGTTCAAGACGTTCCAGCTTCCTTCGTTTTCCTTCGTCTTTTCCTGCCAGCTTGCGCATGACCAAAATCTTTTTTAGGATGGCTCTTGTGAGTGAGTCGTTCTTGATCGCGTCAATGCACGCAGGATCGACAAGAAATTCTTTCAATGACTCTGCCACGTGAGGTCGACCCAAAAACTTTGCCAGCCCAATTGCCTGCTTTAACATTGATCTAACAGCGGTGTCAGTGAGAGCGCCTCGATCGCCGGCCTGTTCCAGTTGAGCAATGACCTCGTCAAGCTGCTTCTGACATTCATCCTCGACGGAGCTCACGACCGCGTTGTGGACAATGTCAGATGCTGAGAGATCGCTGCGGTCCCCATCTTTATGCTGCTGAACTAGATTCGACAAGACTCGACTTATGAATTCTGGGCTCTTTTTGCACATTTCTTGGAAGGCCTGCTGTAACTGCTCGTTAGTGTTCAGGACGCCCATCAGCTTCTCCTCTACGTCGGTGATGTCGTTGCTGTCAGCGCTCCCAGTGCATCTTTTTGAGACAAGCAGCAGTTCTCCTGACGGAGACAACTGGGTTATCAAATCGTCCAAGATTTTGCTGTTGCTCCTGCTTTGAGCGGCAGCTGTCACGGCGGTCAAGAGGCTACTGGCCTCGTCCGGGGCCAAATCTTTGGCCATCTCTACTAGTTGCCGGAGATCCTCTTCCAGATCTTCGCGGGACTCAAGTCCATCTTCACGGAGTATATCTTTGATTGCATCTTCTACGCAACCCATGAGGGCGGCTCGGAACATACGCTCTTCCAGCACGGAGGTCTCGCCTCGACTGCTATCCGCATCGCTGTCTTTTAGAGCCACAGGGATGGAGCAGGTAATAATGCCCGCCAATAAGTTTAACACATCCTCTATCTCGCTCTTCCCCTTCTTCTCCAAGATTTGCCTCAAGGCGTCAACCGCTGGGTTGAGCTTTTTCCCTGGATACAGCAAGGTTGACTCAATGCTTGGTTTCAACTTTTCGATCAAGTATGCCTCAAGAGCAGGTGAGATGTCGACCAGGCCTTCGCAAAGCTCAGTCATGACGTCTACGAAAGATTTAGCTACCACTTTTCTTACTTCAGGGCGATCAAAGGCGTGCAGAAACTCTTCGTCTAGCATCTTTTCTGCGTCTTCGCCAGCTCCAACCGATTGGATAAAATTTGCCTGAGGGATTGCATCAAATCCTTCGGCAAGAGCACGTAGAGCCTCAGGAGAAACAATTGCGCCGCCGACGCCACCAAGGAGGGCTTCTTCATCAGCTCCCCCAAAGTTAGCACCATTGCATGCAGTCGCGTCACTGGCCGATCGGCCAAGTAGAAGACGCGCTTCTTCTACGTTGATGTCGAAACCTTGAACACAGAACTGTTGTCCGTCGTGGACATCAGGAGGCAGGAGACGCGGGCCATCAGGTGTCTGGACAACTTCACCATGCAATAAACGTGCTCCTTCGGGGCTGTCAATTACCAAGCCAGGGACGAATAGCGCACCTAGGGGAAACAGTAGAGCAAGTTAGTTGCCTTAACATGACACATGTCATATTGGATGATCACAAATCAGCGGTTCATTTTCATGAACACCTTGTTGTGACTCAACAAGGGGCTCGTTGACCTCTGGTCTTATTCCCCAGTCTCATTGAAATGGTCCCTCTAGCCGCAGACAGTGGTGAGAGAAACCTTGTTCTTTTCAGGTGATTTCTCCCACTCCATGAACTTTCTAAGCTTCCATTCAACTACTGATAATGAGAACCGCCGATTAGTCATTACGACAGTGTTATAGCGCTCACCGTTATCCGTAGACACGATGTCTCCAGGCACAAATTTTAATCCGTTGTCCGTCCGTATAACCTGAAATATGTCATTCGCCGTCACTCATAACTAACAATTTTCCGTATCTCCTTCTGCTCCCATACATCCATAAGTTCGACAAAAGTACTCTTTACCTGTCCAGGAATGAGCACTGGGCCAGTCTTGGTCTGCATCTCCATGGCGGGTACAAAGATCTTCCCGTGCTGCTCTGTGTCCTGCATGACTCCCGGTAGAAATTTCTCTCCGCCGTCCTCGGTTTGTATGACCTGGCCGCAGACGAATTTGGGTCCCTGCTTGGTCTGCACCACCTTGCCAGGCACGAAGCTCTCGAGCCCTGTGTCGGGATCTCGAACAACCTTCCCAGGAATAAATGAGCGAACACCGTTTAGCTCCATAGACTTGCCAGGCACAAAGGTGGGCCCGTGCTCTCCGCACTCCAGACGGCCGGGGATCGCCTCGCAGCAGTTGGCCAAAACATCAGGTAAAAGTTCCCCGTCCGGGTAGAACCTGCTGGACGCGTACTCAATTAGAATTATCATCTGCATGATGAAGCTAATACACCACAATGTTACTTTCCTCGATGTACCGTCCTTTGTTTTCACCATGATTCCGTTCTTCGGCCTGGCCTTCTTAAAGGCCATTGAGAGTGACTGCCCATCCAAGCAGTCACCAGGCTCTGGACTCTTTCGTAAGGACATATCTCCGGGACCACGGCAGGGAACAAACTTGGTGGACCCTTCCATAACCTTGCCGGGGACAACAACAACAGATCCGCTCTCGTCCTCTATTAGTCTTCCTCCTACGAACATGAGTCCATCCACTGAGTCTAGTACGACGCCGGCGGTGAACGCGTCTCCGTCGCTCTCGTCAAAAACACCAGGCACAAAGGTTCCGTCTACCACAGCACCTGGCAGAAACACTTTCTGTTCGTCTCCCAGATCAATGGTTTGACCAGGAACAAATTCGTTGTGGATCAGTTGTCCAGGGACAAATTCGCCGCCATCGGCGGAAGAGCAGAACCGTCCTGGTATGAACGTGAGGGGTTCGTCCCGTGCACTCAGCAGTTGGCCAGGGACGAAGTTGGATTCGTCACTGCTGACATCTACTAGAGCGCCAGGGAGAAAGGAGGCATCTCCGTCAGTTTGAGGATACATCATCCTGTAACGTCATCAATACCTTTGATTACTAGGCATATACTGTAGTACGCAGAAATGGCACACATCCGACTCACTGGTCTTGTGCGGCCTGTGGTATGTGAAGAGGACGAGGAATTGCATGGAGTCACAGGCTTTAGGGGGGTTGACATTGGGAGGGACAAAAAGACAGCGTACCAGGAAACACCAACAGGGAATTGGAATCCTTGACAAAAGAGTCATCTTGACTGTAACCAGAGCGCTTACAGGTGAAAGAATAGGGACGCCGGGAGAATATATTTCGTATTTGTTTACTGTAGGTTGTTCTGTCTCACTCACCCAGCGACGAACTTCAATCCATCGTCCGTAGACACGGTCTCTCCTTCGACGAACTTCGAGCCCTTGTCTGTGTGCACTACTTGGCCCTTAATAAACTGTGCAGTCATCTCTCTCGCTCCTTCTTGGTCATGTTCCAATCCTTCCACAAATTGACCAGCAACGAATCTCCCCTCTGGAATTATTACTCCAGGAATGAACTGAAACTTGCCATCTGGTCCTCGTAGACTTGCCCCAGGGATGAATTCTCCTTTGGCAGAGGCCATCCTTTGTCCTGGAACGAAGGGTCCAGCACTGCCAAGTCTCTCCCCGGGGACGAACTTCGGTTCGCCACTTCCTTCACCATCAGCTGGTGCTCGGACGACGGCGCCGACGATCAAATTTGCCCCTGGAGGAGCATCTGAAGGATTCTCGACAAATTTTGGCCCTTCACCACTGCCATCATCATACATACATCCTACAGCTAGAATGGAGCCGTCGATGCCCGCCACAGTCAATTCTTCAAACTCTTTTAGAGAGGGGAGACTCTTATGGGAGTCTTCGCAAGCGAACATGGACTTGAGACTGGCGGTGGCTCCGCGCTGGTGAGTCAAGCCCTCTCTCTTGGTGTCTGTGATGAAGTTAAGCAATTCCGGAGAGATTTGGCACTGTTGGGGAGAGAATGAGTCTGCAACAGCAGAGAAAGGGATCAGCTCAAGCCCACGCTGCTCAGGTGCATACACATTCTTGATGCGACGGCAGGATGTGCTATGCAGATTCTTTAACTTGGAGAGTTTTGGCCTCTTCTTGGGCACTTTGAAGGGCTGATTCTCCGCCTTGGACTTGAGCCCGCCTATGGCATTCCAATCGAGCTTGTGCACGTTAGTGCGCAGAGCCTCTTGAAAGTCACCATAAGCAGACATATTTTTACTACTCATGAACTTGTCTCTGAAGGCTGCGATTCTTTTAAGGAAGGCCTCTCGGGATCTTTTACTAAAAGCCTTGCTGCTTTTGATTTTGTTGGCCTTTTGCTGCTGCTTCTCTATCTTCATTTCTTTGTCTGCTTTTTCCTCGAGATCTTCAAAAATCTGTCTGTTAGCAAGGGTCTTTTGCTTCCTCCCCTCAATAACCTGACGCTGCTTGATCAACGTTTCGTCGCTCTGGCCTCTGCCGTCAAATATGACGAACTTCTTCCCGTTGTTGCTGCTGGGGTCGACCTCCTTGAGCGGTACTGAAAGGGTGCGCTTAAATCCCCGGATCTTGAACACAGCCCTCTGTCCTGACTTCGCAAGACTGATGGACTCTAGGTCACCGTCGCGAATGGCTTCCTCGACCTCAGCGGGAACGATCAACCCGCACTCCAAAGAAGAGAGCAAGTACACAAAGACCTTTTCTTTCTCCTCACCTTCATCCTTTTTCTTGAGTTTGTTGAGGACTCGCTGCAGCTCCTCGAACGTTCGCAGATCGCCCTTATCCATGACATCTCTTTTTAGGATGGGAGTCATGTACTTGTAATTGTTCCTTGTGTCGTGGGCGAACAATGTACCCATATTGGACAATAACTCATTATCGTTCACACCCAGTTCTTCCTTAGGCTCTTCTTGGCTGCTCAATCTGAGATTTCTGTTGGCGTCGTTGCAGCTGATGGGGAGGCCCACCTTTTTCCGATCAACGTACTTGCCAGTAATAGGGCACCTGAGGCCCTCCGGTCGACGACCCATTTCGATGACCGGCATGTAACCGTGCTCGTCGGCGCGTTTGCCGGTGATCCGACATAGCTTGAGCGCGTCGGCCGGAGAAATAGGCGGGATGATGGGGAAGAAGTTGGGCTTGGGCAGGCTGCGAGCCCGGCCCGTGATGCGGCAGAACGACATGTCCGAGAAGGCTTTTTCTCCGCTCTTATTATGACATCGTCTATGACTTTCCGCTTTCACACTTGACTCCGTACTACGATACGGGTGTAGTTTGAGCAGTCATTTCTGCTTCGTCTGTATGTCCCAGATCTGATTCCGCATGCTTCCTTCTACTCCTACAGGCTGCATGTGTGTCGTGCGCATGTGCGTTAGCGTGCGCGCTCGCCAGTATTCCGGAATCAAAAGTTGGCATGACTTTCTGTTCGCTTGAGAGGAGGAGGAAAAAGAGAGTCAAGTGAGACTCCGGTCACTCATGGCCCGGCTTACTCATCGAGATGTAAAGGTGGGTTGTGTGAAGAACAACGTTTGTTTAGAGCATTTACCAGCGTATGCCTCAGAGGTTAATTATGCGTGTCCACGTACGTTTAACATTAACACTTGCTTTTGCAACACCAAGGTTACATGCAGTCCAGATGTCCACATGGATTTCTTCGAAAGCTTGTACCTTAATTATCACTATACAGTATGTGTACTAAATAACATACTTCGTGTAAGTAAACAACAGGCAAGGCGCGGTCGAGGTGAGCACCTCTATGTAAACAATGCAAGCTTACAAAACGAGCCAGCACACTCATAACATAACCTACTTACGGTACGAAATCTGCTCCAAATCATGTGCGTATGGGTGTTCAATATTTAGCTTTCGATCGACACAAGCTAGATAAGACGATGACTGCAACAAACCCACGCATCCAAATAAATAAAAAGCAACATACACAGAAAACAGCTTTTGACTATGAAACTGTGTTATTCTATTGCAGTTTATATTCGTTAGCCTGTACTGCACATTTTTAAAAACACTCCCTGGAGCTGAAATGGCAGCTGAAATTCAGCACATTTTATGCTCAGCAAAGGCTCTTGAATTATTGGGGGAAGAGAATGAGTAGATATTTAAAAGCTTACTCATCTGAACTTTTAAAACAATTTTACTAAAAATGTGTTGTATTTCAAATTGTAAGTGTAACTGTTGAGACTGCAACGCGCTGATTGTCCTATTTGTCCTGCAGCTTCCTCCATGTGAATAAAGTAAAAGCGTTTTTGAACGTTGCTTGCTGGTTTGTTTCACATCCACATATACATTCCTTGGCGTAAAGATTAGCCATGGGCATGACTACACCTCAAGTGCTACACTGGGACATTTTGAGATGGAATTTTGATGTGTAACATGTAGATATGGTACTCAGGCACAATGTTCAGTACAGAGTTTCATTGTCGGGGCTGCCCATTTTGGTGCTAGAGTGCTCAAAACGAGATCAACTGGAGAGGGAGGCACGCCAAAGAGGCTGATAAAGCCAAATTTTCAGCCTCTTTGGCTGAGGGACTGAAATGTCCGGGAACTGCCATCCACATAGCATTTTATGAAACTTCCCTCAAAAGAAGTTTCTTTACTCATGCTAGTTTGATCAAACCAATGGCATTTCCGCGACAGTCTTCCATTATATTTGTCAGGGGTCACATCCCTGAGATGTCCAAGTGCATCCAAAATGACTCCCAACTCATGCAAATGACCTCAGAGTGCCCCCCCCCCTATCCCGTCCCATTGGGTGTGGTTCAAATCCCTGATCCTGAAGGCCACACAGCAGGCTGTAAACAGCACATGCAGCTCTAGTAGCATCAGGTCCAGATTTGCTTCCAGGTCGGAAGTTGGAGGAGTCTTCCAGAAATAGGTGAGACTGGTCATAGCCAGCCTCTGTACCATATCCAGAACTTTCCGATAGTTTTTGTCTCATTGAACCCAAACTATCGATCCATATATAAGCTTTGGCTGCACAATAGTGGTGTACATCCACCTTGACACTACTGGTGTTGGACCCCAGAGCACTTTTGCCTTTGAATAGAACCCTTGTTGCAGATGTTGCCTTACCTTTATTGTGTGAGCCAAATGTTAGTTTGTTGTCTAATATGACCCCCAGGTATTTGGCCTCATCCGACCCATAATATTTCCTTGGGCATGAAAATTCGAGGGGACAAAAGTTGTGTGATCTGTAACAGTCTCAGTTCACACTTTTTAGAGGAAGCTATTTGGGAGCGCCACGAAAGAAACATCAAGTTCATTGTATTGCCCCCAAATGCCTCGCACTTGTGCCAGCTGATGGATGTTGCAATTTTTCATCCAATGAAGCAGCTGTGGTGACATATTGTCATGGAATTCTGTTTTGGATCGCCAAAGGGATCATTGCCCAAGTACATCTTTGCCTGTCTATTGAAGAAAACATTGGAAACGGCAGAGTTGACAATGCCACGAAGTCTTGTCACAGGATGTAAAAAGTGTGGCACAATCTTATGATCTACATAACCAATTTTGACTTGGCTTCCATGAAGAATTTTTTTTGGATAAGATTAATGTCAATGTTTCTGCTGCTGTTGTTGACCTCCTTGCTCTGAAAGAAAAAGGTCTGCAGCAAAAAAAAATGTCTTCACCATGCTGTGGCTGGGAAGGAAACAGATGTTCCATCAGTTTCTTCTGCTCAAGTTTCTTCATCTTCTTCCATGGTTGATGCTTCCCAATCAAGTGTTCCCAAGAAGCGAAGACAGCCGGGGAAAGACTCAAACGGATCAACAAGCAACTCAGCAGCAACCCCAGGCTGGTGGGATACTGGTTGACGCTCCCGAGCTTGCTGGCCTTGTGCAACTCTTTGAGGATGGTCACGCTGCCCCCCACCATGTTCCACTCTGCTGGTCATAGATGGCTGACTTGGAGCGCTTTGACTTGGATAGGGTTTCCTCCTCCTCCTGAAGCTCAACTGCCTGTTCCTCCTGGTCGAAGTCCACTGCAGACAGCCCTGCCTCAGTTCCCTCAGTTTCCCTAGTTCCTTCCAGTTTTTTTGTTGTTGTTGCATCCTCGTCGCGTGCAAATTTTGTTTCGATTATGGTTAGCAAGCGGAAGTTGATGGCACTTGCCGATACGTCATATGATATTCAACGTTCTGAGTCAATACACGATACAAGGTGTGTATCGATATCGCCGACACCGATACGATTATCGCCCAGTCTTTGTATCAACAGTATAACAAAAAATACTGCCTTGCTTAATTTCCCATGTCTCTGGCTTGACATAAATCAGGCATGACTTTTTTGACGGGTACTTCGCAACTCATCCAAGATGTGAAATGTTGCATTCAAGCTCTTGCGCGGCCAATATCCAGCTGTGGCGCCCGCCTATTCTCGAAGGTGTTTTTCACGTCTCATTTTCCCGGCCGGTTTTCAGCTTTGCGCGGCCGGTTTCCGCTTACGTTTATCACTTTTTTTGCGCGTGGTGAGCGCAAAGCTTGTGGTGTGAGACACAGACAGACACATACACGCACATAACAATTTATATTTTTCCCATTCTTTCAACCCATTGAAGTGGGTAGAGGGAAAGGGGGAAAGCGCTAGAAAATATACTTCTTCAAAGTGAGCTGCTCATTTCCCCCCCCCCCCTTTTTGAAGGCGCAACAATTTTGAGTCATGCTGTTCAGAACACCAATCTCAAGCCTGAAAGCGCCATTGTCGATTATTGTGACAAAACATGACTAGTAAAAGAGATCCGGCGATGCCTAAACAAATCTTCATTTCTCATTCATTTTCTATTCAAATAATTTGTTGTCAAGCTACCGCAACAGTCTGCTTCTCACCAGGACTCCTCTTACACGCAGCACAGTGCAGGTCATGAAAAAGGACACGGCAAAAATGGTGATCAAGGTTGTCGGTTGATAGAGGAAGACGACCTTCGTTAAAACTGCCATAGATCAACTTCTTGCACAGAACAGTCTCCATGCACAAAATGTAATTGCATCACACATGTTCTTCAACAAAGCATGTTAGAATATGACATTGGCCATTAGCGACAAATGCATTGCAAAAGTCAGCACATGCCTTGAAATGAGGCAAAAAATAAGTAAAATAATTCCTCTTTCATTTGAGTTACGTAAAGTTTGAATGTCAATATTGAGTAATTAAACAATGACTCATACTTGTAACATAGCACAACGGGACGTCCCTAGTCGTTTAGCTTTCACAGACTATTTTCTCAAGCTCTTAGTTTATTGGGGAGCATGAGACCTGAGCAGCGCAAGTTATTCTTTTACTTCTAAAGAAAATTGCACGTTTATGGCCACACTGGCTCTTTTGAAACTGCTGCAAAGTTGTTTTTCGGACCAACCAAATAATTTCACTCATTCTATGCACGAAGTGCAGGTAGAAATGAAGAGAAAGAATACGGCTATGTCATGGTGCCGTTCTTTGTTTGCATCCCGATATCTACCTATTTCCCTCACTATGCTCCGGCGGGACAAGTTATCTTTCTTCCGTCAGGTGAGGAAGAGCAATACGATTATTTCCCGTGTGACACTGAGTCCCAACTTCTTAACTTTATATTCTTAGGTCGTTTCCTGGACAGCGGGATAGGTATTTGGGTAGGAAGGCCAAAAACGTGTAATAACAACTTGCTTTGGACAGTCTCCGAGATGATGTCGCGTGACGAAGAAAACGAGTTCGATAGAAGGTTAAAAAGTGACGTCGTATCAAAAAAGGATGTCCACTCAGGGAACCAAGCTTAGCACTAAGGCTTTCATTTCACAAAATATGAAAAGATTTAATTTGCATTTTTCTAATGATAGTTTTAACTTTACTTGAAAGTCTTCTTCATATTTAAAGACAAACCCTGCAATGAAAACCGTTCATCATTCACAGAAATACTACTGCTTTGGCGCCATCCACTTCTTTGTGTAGAAGGAATGGCCAAAAGAAAAAGCGCCATGTGTCCGTCTGTCTTCACACCACACGCTTCGCGCCCACCGTGCTCTTAGTGATAACCATGCTCTTCGCGAGGATCACACGCTTGGCGCTCACAACACGCAAAGGCTGCTAAAGCTGGAATCGGCCTCGCAAAGGCTGGTATAAGTCGGCATCGGCCGTGGACAGACTGGCAGCTACACACATACGTATGCCTACTTAAAAGGTATCAGCCGCAAACTGCAAAAGTCAGCCGCAGAATAGGAGGAAATCAGCCGCCAGACAGACATGCACATGTGCCTCATCCACGGAAATCCGTCTCATACAGACAGGCACACGTACATAAGTGCCTCGCGCTTTGTATGCGTAAAGATTGAGTTATCATGAGCTTTTAGCCAAAACTTTTAGCCAGAAGGCATGCCACTTTTGACAAAAAATCATAAAACCTGCTTAGTGCATCAATTTATGCTTCCATTCAAAGTCTCAGGTCCCTTGATGGTTGGGTTCTGCCAACCCAAGGGTTCAGGGCACCCGCCTTCAGAACGATGGTGGAGGTATCCGTGCTAGATCCACTAGGGTACTACCGTAGGTAATCATTTATAAACAAGAGGGTGATCCCGAGAGACCGAGAGAGAAAGCGTATTTTTTAGGACTGTGACGAGAAAGTGAACAAGTGTGCAGAAGAGTGAGCGAGAAGCCGGTGTCGAAAAAGAAAGATTGAAACTGAGTATGGGCCAGCCTTTCTTGCACCCCCATTTTGCCCTCGTTTCTTCAGTGTCCCCCATTCTGTGCTATTGTTCATATTTGGCCTCCTCGGGAGAAAGCCGAGTTGAAAAAGCAAGGGTTTGTGTTGACCAATATCACAGATAAGGAGTTTGAAACTTTTTGTGTGACTTTGGAAGATAAAAAAAGGAAGGGATGCGAAATAGAGGTGGGTCTCAGCTGCTGCTGAGCTGAGTAGCTCCCGAGCTTTGATGAGTAATTTTGAGCTTTCTTGAACTACTCTGAACAAATCCAAAGTTACCAGGCTGACTTTTACGCAGGACATTATATAGCAAAATTTATGAGAAAAGGAAGGCCGTGTATGACTGCCAAGACGTACGAGACTTGAGTCAATATGGCACTACTACCAGGTGGAGACGAGGGTAAAATGTTGTCCCTTGTCCCTCCCCCCAGAGCTATGATTGGCTAATGCATGTTAACGTAATTTGTAGAGGCATCTTTTGGACAATCTAGGAGTGTCTTTTTCGGAGTGGTCTCATGGCATTTTGTGGGCTTCGAGGAGGAATAAATGTAAGAAAATTAGCTGCACAACGCTCAGATCTAACACCCTGAGAAAGGGGGCCGCCATTTTTCAATGGCTTCTGAATTTTGTACTGAAGTTGATCACTTGACTACCGCGCTCCTGCTGCCCGAAAGCAAGTGAAGTTAGAGCGTGCATATTTTAGGTAAGGTCAAGTCGCGCTCTTTCGTCCCAGAACAACTGCCACAAACATAGGCAAGTGGCAACCATGAATTGATGAAGCCATTTGGCAACTCTTCAAAAAAGCTGAATGTTGTGCGTCTAGCACTAGAGACAAAGAAAATAAAGGAGGGAGAAGGTGAATGTTGCCCTGGCTCGCTCTGAGGATTTTGAGGCGAAAAGTCAGCTGTCGTGGTGGTCCTCTCTTTCACAGATAACTTAAGGCTGCAGTCACACATGCAGGCAGACTCAGCTG
>JAAUXU010023865.1_pt1 | contig 32135 bp, 24 predicted proteins | sample 7278151 | NCBI WGS metagenome assembly JAAUXU01 (sample SAMN14350113, study PRJNA611818) | marine sediment metagenome | isolation source: surface marine sediment (1.8m) | place: French Polynesia: Moorea | collected 2018-08 | reverse complement strand
GCCACAAACACAAACTTCATATGCTGGACAGTGTATGCTTATGTAACCCCTTGTGGCTGTCATGTGGTAAATCTTACTTGTCAATGATGCATCAATGTGCAGCTTTCATTTTAATTTTTTATCAAGGGCATTTGGTAATTGCAACTAAATGATAGTTAGAAGCCTATCGCTATAAATAATACAGCGATGTTTTCCCTGCTTATTTTGTCTCGGCCAATCAGAGAGCTCCGCTCGTCACGTGTTTAATGCCACGCCGTTCGGCAGGCCAGACGCCCCTCTAGTCTTACTAACAGCTCACTGAGGTCGCCAGGCTGGTTGTTGTCACAGGAATGCATTGAAGCAGCGTCAGCGCTGCCCGAGTGGTGCAGGGCTCGTCCTACGTTGAGAGTCAACTTTAGCTGGTCATTCATCTGGATCAACTCTTTGGATTTGAATGATGTCTCTGGAGCAGCTACCAGGGACACTAAGTTAAACCTTGACAACTTTTAAATTTGCAAATGGAAGGAATTTTTATGTTTGAAATTTGCCAAGTTGATATAACTCCCATTGGCAGCCACATATGTGTGAAAACATTTCTTCTCAGATTCACAAGCTTGACGCCTTTAACTGGGCGTCAGTAGTGCCTCCCAGGCGTCCTCCATGTCGGCCTTTAGGATGTCGACATTGGATGCCCTCTCGTGACCTGTCGCAGCCTCCACCGTTCCCATGGGCAGGGGCACCACTCTGCAGCAAGACAGCCTTGTCATTCCATAAGACTCCTCTGACCAAGCCTCAGCAACAAGGAGAACATGCTGAGAGCACCTGTCACCTTGCAAGCTGTCTCTAAACAGGGAGAAATAATAGAGGCATGACAGGCCCCTCTGAGGCCACAAGGCTAAAGGTCAGGACCCTGTGGGTGTCCCCCACGGGGGCTTCGTTGGAGTCACAATTCGGATAGGAGGGGTTGGGCGAGGACATATCAGGCAGCTGTTGTTCTTCCTGCTCCACTTTGAGTCTACCTGAAACACGTTGTCATGAGTCAAGACGAGACAATGCTGGCGTTCTCCCTGACGATACTTGTCGGTCTTCATCCGCAGGACAAGGTTTTTGGACTTCTTTCTCTTGACAAGTGCCATGCTGGATAAAAGGTGCCTTGGGATTGACTTACCGTGACTGTATAACATCCTTCACTGCCAAACGTCCGGCAGAAGTTGGAGGCATGTGCAGTCCGGTCGTGAGTTGCCTTCCTCCTAGCCATGTCTTAGATTTTCATGACGTTCTGCACGGTTGTCGCCGTGCCCGGGCGTCCAGTGTCCTTTTGCTAGAAGTCACCACCCCCTGTCGTGAGTCCTCTTCAGGATCCGGACCTTCGCTTCATCTCCAATGCTCTCGCATTGTTGCCAGTGGCGATCCTAGATCTGTGCTTGACGGTCATGATGGGTCGGCTGCTGGTGGTGAGCTGAAGCTTCGCATGTCACTGATGTGCCTTTGAGGACAACAGTTGTAACTTTGTCAAAACGTAAGACGGGAAGTCAGAGAATCCTTGGAAAAGCTAGGCCAAGGAAGAGCTATAATAATAATTCATGATGTCCAGAGGACTGTGAGACGTGCTTTGCGTGTTTTCAGATCTGGCCCTTTGAGATGAAAACTGTCTTTCCGACACTTCACAGCAAAAAGCTTTGTTGTTACTATTGAAACCAGTTTATTTGCTGTTCGTGCTGTTGGACATCGAAGAAATCATCACAAAAACTCAACATGATTCAGTGAATTGTAAAATCGTGCAGCCCCAGCCAACCCTGCGGTCACGGAATCCCTGGTGCTGGATGGGGGACTCAAAAAAAAAGAATATTTTCGGTCTCTCCAAGAACTTGCTTCTCTTGGTCATGTCAGCCGCACTTACTTTACTGGGGGACTCAGGTTGCTTTGTATGCTGGTGTCCCCCAACTCCCGGGAAAGACTTCTTTGTGGGGCTGTGGCTCATTCGCCCTTCCTTTTATTTCATTTACTGATTCACACTTTACTGATTCCTCTGTGTCCCTTTCCAACTTTTAGTGCCATCTGTTGTACACTTCTGTCATAAAAAAGTGACACTTGCAAATCTCATGCGCATTAATTCTAATCTTGACTCCGCAGTGTCCCTGCTCAGGTTGGGGGTGCTTTTCTTCCAAATGGGGGTAAGTGTCTCTCCAGGAGTGAGGAGAAGGATGATGATTGTGACTCTGGAAGAAGGCAGAGTGACAGCAGGACCTCAATGGCACTCGTGCGTGTGTGAAAAAGGAGATAATGGCAGCTGGAGAAGAGAATTTTTGGACTCTGCTTTGTCTTCATACGTATCTTAAGATATACGACGCCTTATAGATCGCATTTGCACCTCTGATTTTGTCAGTCAGTTATAAAACAAATGCGCAATATCTCGAAGCTTACGCAAACGCCTAGATCCAGGCTGCAATATACGAGCTTGAGGAAAACTTCTTCGTCTCCTTACATAACAGTTCGTTTTGAAACAATCACTCATTGGGAGTTACCAGATATCTCCACTATTTATAGAAGAAAAAGTGTGTCCATGTGTAACTTTGCAACCGTGGCCAAATGAAAGGGCCTCGAAGGCTAGACATAGGCATGATGCTTCCTTGGGCCACTGCTATATATGTAGACTAGGTGGTGTCGGCCATGGCACCCAAAAGGCCCAGCCTGAATTAACTCTCTGAGGAATCAGCACTCTGCTGCCGAAACAAATGGCAGCGCTGATGTATCAGCTGATAAAAGCTGGTGAAGGAACTGGGTCAACCAAATCTAACAGGACGCACACATGTGTGAGCCTGGCGGCAACCGGCTCCGGCCTGTTCACTGCACAAGTAAGAATGGTCTCCGAAGCAATGATTGCAGGCCTTGTCCGTGGGTCCAATTCCTCCTCACTTCCGTCAGAGACCCCCCCTTAAAGCGTAGACTGAGTCTATAAATAGACTCGATGATAGCAATGACGAGCATGTGGACGAACGATGTGACGAAGACTTGCATCTTCAGTTTCTTGCACGTCCGTCAAAAGATCATGAACTGCACCTCCGCCTCTGTCTGGGGCGTGACAGAGGCATGAATAAAGTGCCAGTGGAGCTAGACCAGGCTTTTTTGCAACGTCCGTAAGCAATATAAAGTAAAAATTCGGGGTAACAAGCATTCCGTCATGTTTGGCAATAGATGCGAATTTCTCCCACGTAACGCTTGTCGAATGAGGAACTTTTTTAAAACTCGTCAGTGGCAAACTCCTACTGTCTACATTAGTTTCTCACACCTTACATGGAATAAACATTTAGAATGTACAGAATGTATATTAGCGGCAAATGGAAGATTGCGCATCTCGCTGTCATAACAAGAACAGCTTTAGTAGTACATCAGCTGAATAATAAATATACGCGCGACATCACAGACATCTATATTGCAATGAACGGTGGGGTAAGGGTCTTCACTCGATCCGGGCGAACTTCCTGAGCACCTTGGCAGTGCGTCTTTGCGCCGAGGAATTGCCCGAGTGAAGTCTGCGCCGCAAGCGCCAGCCGCCCAGGAAGGCGGCGTAGCCGTCGGAGCTTTCGGGGTCGATCTTGGCCACCTCTACGCCCTCCAGGTCCAGGTCCTCCGGGTCAATCACCGGGATCGCCGAGCTGGAGGAAGGTGAGACGAGGAGGACGAACAAGGCCAAGAGAAAAAGCTGAGTGACGGAAACATGGGAAAATGAAGGAACAGCAACACTCAAGGGTTGTTTGTGTGTTACCTGTGGCAGATCCATAACTTTCGTCGTTCAAAGGCTTCTGCTGAAGATTGAGCTTCGAGGTCATGGATCTCCTCCTCTGTGATAAAATGTCAGACTAATCAGATCGAAGGGTTCGGCGGTCTTTTATACAGAAAGCGGAAGCTCAGGGAGATCCGATGATGTTCAAAGAACGCGTCGTGAGTAAAGAAAATGCTCACTTTCTACAAAAATGCGAAGAAGACCGGTTGTGTCCAGACACGCTGCCCTCACGTCTTATATAAGGCTGTTGTTACTGCGACAACAGCGGCGGCAACAGCCTCGATGAGAGGGGACGAAGTTGTCAAAAAGTCGGGTTGCTAGACTTCGAAGTTTTAGGTAGGGTAAATGTCAGAAATTAATTTCGTCACTCAATGCAATGAGAAACCTCAAGTGGTGCAGTTGCTTGGGTCATCTAAACTGTTGAGAAAGTCCACCTAAAATCCCGGCATCTTCACAGCACTAAAGTACGTACTTCGTTATATAACGTGGACTGGTTTCCTCTACAGTCTATGTAAACTATGTCCGCTTTCAAAATCATTGGCAGGTGTTCTACGCAGCAAGGTGAGACAAGACCTAAACAGAAGCCACATCCTAATAATAATTCAGCGTTCTCTGTCATTCAGCACCAGTTCTCGCATCCACCCGCCATTGATGCTGCGTGATGTATTTAGGTATGCCAAATTTGTATGTTGGTGCTTAGCACTGACTCAAGTCCACTTGCCATCCAGTAACATCAAGCAGAGTTGTCAAAAAGGTTTCCACGCAGAGTACAGCTACCAGAGTGGAGCTACTTTTTTACTCTTCCAGTGTGGCAAGCCTAGCGTGTTCTAATCTAGAACAGATCTTCGGGTCCTAAGGTCAAGCGTGCTGTGACACAAAGATTGAATTACAATTTTCTCAGCCCCCTGCTGTCTGTTGTTCGTCACGTGGCCCTCTCAGACACGTGAATCATCCTCTATTTTCTTCTGGGCAACTGACAAGACACTGTTTCCGTCCAAAAATCTTGGTGTACTTTGGTGGTGACATCAGTCTCAAAATGTGTGAAGTTCTGTCGGTCCAATTTGAGAATATTACAAAAAAAGACAGTTCATTGCACCAACAATTGATGGTAAATAACTGAATCAACAAGGAAACCACCACTGGAGTCCAGCACTCCAGGCCTAGGACATTGGTATCTGGCAAATTTGGTAGCTGCCGCCTCGTCTTGACATGCAAGCATGTCAGAACTATTTGGGCAGCACTTGATGAAACTATCTTTATTTACCTAGACTGTAGAACAATGGCTGGAAAAATCCTGAAGTAGCAGGGAGCATCAATTGGCCTTGTTTCTAACGTCCCAGTTGGGCCATTTCGGCAATGCTTGGACTTGGTTAGTGAAAGCCACAATGTTGAACCGTTGCCCACGACCATGATAGTCCCTTGGACGAGCCAACGCAACCAAGAACATCGGTTGAGGATTTGCCCTTCACTTTCAGCTTTCTTCGCATGAAATTCTTCCCTAGATGTCAGGCACTCCTTGAAGTTGTCAGGTGAAAGAACTTTTCATCGGTATGGATGTGGCCCATCACGTCCGCAAACTCCTGTTGCACCTCTTTCTTTGATCAAGAAAGTGCAAACTCCAGCTCTGCTGCTTACATGCAGTTTTTACGGCGCAGGAGTCTAATGATAGAGCCCCTGCTGAGTTGCTGTAGTCACATGGCGTTGACTGGCGAAGCCCACGATGAAGAAGCTCAATCTTCACGTGGTGCCTCAGTCATGGAAGCACCGAGACTAGGCCTGAGTTTGCATTTTTGTGACATCGGCTGCCTTCTTGCAGCCACAACTTGCCTTGCGATGACCTGCCACGTTAGCAGAGTCAGTGTTCTTGACGAAGCCGTGCCTTTGTGCACTTTTTGTCACGCACCCGTGGGGGCAGCATTTGATTTGGCCTCAAGGTCGTGGCATCCTTTTCTCGCCAGAAATCAACCGAAGCTTTTCGACGGTGTCCATTTTCCGGTGATTGTTTGTCGACATCACTACTCGAGCCACTGGAGGTTCCTCTCCATCAGCAAAAACTCAGATGTCTCGACCAGAAGTTCATCTCCAGTCATCCGTACAAACCCCGAGACACCAGCTTGTGCCCAACATTTGCAGGCTGCATTTTCGGACGAAGGGAGCATCTAACGTCAACCGCACACGCTGCATGCAGTAATTTGAACGCCACCCTTTTTTCCCCCTTCTGCAGTGAGTGGAAACTCGACCTTTTTGCAATAAATTTGCCGCGTTGAAGACCCTGGCAGACAAATGACCTTTTGTTTTGGGGCAAAAACCCCGACAGTAATGACGGTTGAGCACCTTGAAGCTTTTTTTAGGGGGGAGGGGGGGGATTTGCTTTTCTCTGCTTGGAAATTCAAGGATTTCACCCAAGATGAGACCAACGGAGTGCTTGACACACGACACTTCCACTCCCTCACCCTTGACACTCCAGCACTCGACCGGAGCTCAGAAATACAGCTATTTATTGTTCTGACTGATTGCTGCCTGTGCCCAAATATGACAGCGGAAGCAGAGGACGCAGAGATTTAATTACCCTTTCCTTCCTTGCTTCCATCATTTCCTTCTAGCTACAGTTATTAAAGAAGATTGTGACAAATTAATCCTACTTTGGCAGACAATCTGGAGGGAGGGATAGGGAATAACTGTTCCGCCAGGCCAGACATAACGACTCTACTCTACGCGCTAGAACGTCCCGCTTGTGTCTGGCAGAGTATCTGAGCATAGAATGCAAAAAGAGGGGGGTTACACGATATCCCCTTCAAACTTTTTTCTTGCTCATCACCGCATCATTTTGGGTCGGAAGATGGGGCGTAATTGAGTGCAGAGTGAGCGCACAGTCAAACGGGGCATGACGTGACACGCGCACGCGCGCGCGCACACGCACGCCAATTCGCGTGTCTAATCGGAAGAGCCAAATAAGTCGGCCTCATGCAAATATGGGCACGTACAAGACCTATTTTGTACAATACAAGTAAGCAAAATTTGAGCACGCTTTGGCAGCTGGGGCAGAAATCTCAGCCGCTTTGTCTGTTTGCAACGTCTCAGTCACAAGAGGGAGATGAGATATCAGGAACGGGCGAGCTGACGTCTTAAGCAAGCTTTGGGGGTCCCAAAAATGCGGAGGAGAGAGAAAAAAAACACGCATTGCTTTGTGTGTCATCGCCTCGGCCCTCCCGAGGATACGGAGGACGCGTTTGCACTAGCCAAAAGAAAAAATTCCACAAGAGCGAGCTTAAAACACTTCTACCCCTTCCTCTTCCTTCGGCGAACACCTAGCAAAGTGTAAGGGTGCCCCAAGCACCGGATTATGTAAGTCCTGGCATGACGTGTTCGTCGACGCAGTTCAGACTTCTCCTTGACTCTGTGAAATGACGGAGGCTTGTGCAGATGTCCTCAATAAAGGAACTAACAGCTTATGAAATAGAGTAAACAGGGTGCAAAGACTTGAAGATGAAGACACTGACGAAGTCGACGAGAGAATTGCAAGCAAAGGGGAATAAGAAAGAGCAGGATTACGTAGCACACAGATTGTCCAATTCCATCGCTGCAGAGGTGGAGTCTGAGCAGATGGACTCGGTCCTGCGGGTGCCGGACTGGACCAGCACCTCCAACATGAATGGTTTCATCAGACTTGGCCAAGACGAGTTGGCTTTGGCATGGCCACAAAATGGTCATGACAGCAATGAGTCCTGTGGAGGATCGTTCAAGCAGAGACACGCGCAAAGTTGACCTCATCGTCCAGATCTGACATGCCCAAGCACGTGACACTGCAGCCGTAATGCGTTTGGAGAGAAGATTGCCCTGGTCTTGGTTAACGACTTGAGTTCAAACTCTCTTTCAATCCCTGGCTGTGCCAGCTCAGGAAACAACCACAAGTTTCCTTGGCTTTTAACCAGGTGGAGCTGAACGTGGTTAATTTATAGCACATTTGCGGTTCGGAAACCATCTGGACAAACATCTGAAGGACAAGTTTTATGCAGAAATACGAGTGTGCACATGCAAGACTGTGCACCGTGCGTGCACTTTATGTCATGGGACAAATTGAGCCTGGGTTGGATTACCTCATTTAGATCAACGACCACTCTTGGAAGCACCAAGAGGTGTGGTCCAGTTAATTGGTCCACATCAGGTCGGACTCTGCAGGGTCAGAGGTGAACACGTCTCTCGTCCCGCAGACCTTCAAGAAGTTAACACTCCGCGTCAGAAGTTCTTGCCTGACCTCTGTCTTGGAAATGCGCCCAAGGAGTGACAGTCACAATGAGTGTGTGGGAAGAGGGACGTCACGCAGCAGTTTTGTCCTCACTCCTTTGCAACCAATCACGACTACTTGTGTGCAGTCTGTGCAGCAGAACAGCAACATTTCTTTCTCATAACTTGCTCTATTGGGGTGTTTGTTGACTTGAGCTCCATAAAAAATGGCTCTGGAATGGGCAAACAATTGCCTACCTCACTAAACACAGTCGTGAACATACAGTAGGACTCGGGTTTTTTCAAGGCAGACTTAGCCAAAGAGCTGCCGAACCTAAGCCAACCTTCTCTTTGCCTTGCAAAACACCGTGGGTTTAGTCAAATTGCTAATTTTAGGAACTCCGAGTTGGCCAATATTTCTCCGGCAATGCTGAGAAGTGTGCAAAATATGGAGCGACTGAAAGCGCCAGAAAGGCCTCTTGTGTTGCTTGGGCAATTTCTCCGTTGGGCCTTCCACATGGCGAAAAGTGCAAACAAGAACAGAAGTGGCTGATTATAGAGGAGTCAGACACGTTTTGGACACTCAAAAAAGTGTATACATATGATGGAAAACCACCAATTTTCCGCGTGTGATAAAAACGGAAGAATTCCAGTCTTTTTTTTGTGCGTCTGGCACCTCTGCTTTCGTCAGCACCCTGGATTAGGTGAACTTTTTGCTGACGCCCAATGCCCACTGACTAACTGAGAGACCCTCCCATGGCCTCCGTGTACCTGAACGTTGCTGCAGCATCTCTTTCTCGCCAGATTGTTTTGTTCTGGTCATAAGGAGACCAATTGGTGTCATTGCACTAACAACAGCGCCCTCCCCCCCCCTTGGTCTGCCAGCGTGACTCAGAGCATGTAAACATATGTGTTGCCGCGAGCAATGAAGCCCTTCACACCTGCCCCTCATTGACAGAGCCTCTGCGGCTGCTCCGCAGTCACGCGCATAAAAAAGGATTATTTCAAAGGCTATGATTTGTCTTGCAGTGTCAGCTTACGTCCGTCCGTCCGTCCGTGCATGCGTGCGTGCGTGCGTGCGTGCACGCACTTCTTACGTGCTGCAGGCTGCAATTTATTATTGAAAAGCTCCAATCCTTCCTGAGTCCTTGGCTCTGTTCATGTTGCGACGTCCCCAACGCTTGGTCTCTTGCTGAAAACTTGTCAGGATCTCATTGGACATAATTGGCAGCGTTTGCCAGGAAGCAACGTGCGGTAGCAGCCATTATTAACCCCTTATTTGAGCACAGAGCCCATTTTTCTTCTGAATGTGCCGATGAGGAACAACAACAAAGACAGGTAATGCTCAGGTCGAGTCTGCTCCTTATCTGCAGTTTCAAAAGCCCGCAGATCTTTCACCTTCTCAAGGGATGCCAGCCCAAGCTGAGAGAAGTGATGTTTACGGGGGTGAGCAGAGAAATTGGGTCTGAGAGCAGTCAAGGGGAGAATCTGCGGTCTGGTCGTGTGGGCCACAAACAAGATCTGAGCAGTCCGGGGTCATGACGACACCAGTGCGACAGTTGATGTCATCCGGACGTTGCGGCTGCCTGCACTTCTTATGGAGGAAGAGAAAAGAAAGATGTGAGCAGAAATGTTCCTTAAGTGGTGGTAGCAATTTGTCGAAGAAGGTCGACGTCGTTTAACCCTTTACTCCGAGTCGTACACAAACAAAACTTCAACATGATCACGGTGACGGAGGACAAGACTCAAGACGTCGGTGACAACGCGCACGTCAGTGGTGGAGAAAAGCATTCACTTCTCAATGCTCAGCTTGTCCAAAGACTCGTGTTAAGTCCTAGCAATAGAAGTGTCGCAGTCATCGTACCAGGGTACAAAGACTCCAGTGCTCAGTGAATACTTTTTGAGGTGCTTTTTTGAGCGATTCGAGAGAGGTTTTTTTTGGAAAAAAAATCTTCGGATCCAATTATGTCAATGAAACGTCGCAATCCCCCCCTTTCACAAAAACAGTTGCAGGAGCAATTTGATACCAGGTTCTTCTTTCCCATTCTGTCTCGTCCAAAAAAATGTTGCAAATCCCTTAAACATTTCCTCTAAAGTAGGAAATGAGGCTCAAGTGAATCCGCCGACATCCGGACTTGAGTCACTTCAGCACACGACCACAACGTGTCCGGTTACTGCCTCTCCACCAGACAGAAAGTGCAGGAACCTTGCCTTGTTTGGCGGAGTTGCCACATCTGCTCGTCATATCTATTCTGCTGTTGCCCTTTGGCCATAAAAAAACACCAAGAGAGACAGCGTAACTGTAACAGTTTTTGGTGGGCGTCACTTCATCAACAGACTCCAAAATCTCTGCATAATGGCAGTTCCTCTTCCTCCCCCCCCCCTGTGCGTACGTGGTAACTGTGCTTTGTCACGGGTGTAATCCTTTTGTTTTGGGGCGACTCCGCGCGGAAATTGGCTGATCCCTTATTGCGGGAGGAACCAGATCTCAGTCGCTTTCATCTTGACGCGTTCAGCAGCAGCCACAACAGCAACAGCCATTGTTGCTGCCCACAACACCCTAAGAATGTCTGCCCTTTTTCCTTTTTGCTTCTCTGTCACGCAAAGCTTTGTGTCCGGGATCGAATTTACGGGTCTCCTCGGGGGCAGCCAAACATTTTGCACTTCTCTCTTTTCGCGAGTTATGGCCAAATGTGCAATAAAGAGGACGAACAAGAGGACCCCAAGAATTCGCTCTTGTGAGAGGCAGATTTTTATCTCGCTAATAAGTAATAAAGGCGAACGATAAGAGCAAAATGTAGCCGGCCTTCACACATACACTCACACACGCGCGCGCACACACACACACACACGCGCGCGCACGCACGCACAGGGGTGAACTTGAAAGTGAAACTGTAATTATAAACGGCGTACTTTATATACGACGTCAATCGATTCTTCAAGGCAAGGAAATTCGTTCAAAGAACGAGGATTTTTTTTTCCTGCGGCACGATAATTATTTGCCTCAAAAAGTGATCTGGAGGCCAAACAGAGGCCGCCCGAGTCTCCCTTATCCCCCCCTTCCCCCCCGTGCGTGAAAAATGGGGATTTTTCAAACGAATCTTGAAGAGAACCCGAATGAGAACACAGATCAGAAAAAAACACCCTCACGACTTCACTTATGACCCTTCCCTCCTCGACTACATAGACACGTGCTAGCGGAACATTAACTTTTTGGAGGATTTGGCTCCTGCTGCTGAAGGTCGACCAAGAAAATTGTTGCCAAGAAAAAATAATAGCAACGAAATAGTCTGAAGAGGCCGTCCGGAGTCTGGGTAATGGCTATTAATTGGTCGAATTCTGTTTGTTGGTCCAGGAAGATGACGGATTTCGGCCTTCCAAGACCGTCTGAGACCTCTTGAAGTGTGAGTTGACACGACTTCTGAGTGGCAGGAAGTGTCTCAAAAGGCTGAGCTGCTTTTTTTCGGCCAAATGCACCAACGTTGTTTACTGTCAAAATGCAGCGACTCAAAGCTCAAGTGTTTGTCTGAGTCATGTCAAAGCTGGCCGAACCCAACAAGGCCTAGCAATAAGCTGTGGAGCTGGAGGAGGAACCCTTTTTTTTCTCTTTGTCTCAGAACGCCAGAGTTCTGTCTCCACCACCCAAAAATGGGCCGAAATTGGGCACGCACTCCAGCCAGTCAAGGCGAGAACAGATGGGCTCTGCCCATGTGTCTGGACAGCCACGAACCAAATTTTCCAGCCCCGGGCCTACATATGTACATGGATGATGCAGACTGAAATTTATGAAAGGCCTTAAAAAAACCCTAGGCCCATGGGCAGCATTAATTATCTGCTTCGTACCAGGACAGCGGGCGCTGATATTTATTTGCCGCTATTACGATCGCTGCGGGCCCGACATTAGTGGTTCATGGGCTTCTTCTTCTTCATCTTCTTCAGATCGTTTTTGTTTCATGGTCTTGGAAATTATTGACCTGTCTGCTGTATATCTGCGTACGCACCGTGCCCGCGTGCGTGCGCGCGTGTCTGTCTGTCTGTCTGTTTGTCTGTCTGTCTGCCTGCCTGCGCGCCCGCGTCTTCTCAGCTCATCTCCACATATGTGATGCGATCTGAAGTAAGACCCAAGAAGATTTGAGTCAAGGTCAAGAGATGCCAAATGGACGAGAAGAGAAAAACACTTCGTTGCTGCCTCCCTAATTTCTGCGTACGCGTGTAATTTCCCATACGGAGAGAGAGAGAGAGAGAGAGAGAGGAAGAGGCTGTTTTTACCCTCCTGTACTTGGGTCATCATTCATTTGTCATTACACAGCCCATTAACAGGGGGGGGGGGGAGAGGGGAAGGTCATACGTGACGACCGGAGTGTGCATCCTTTATCCCTACAAAGAGTAGTTAAATCCCCCTTCTCTCCCCAGCCCCCCTCCCCGATCCCCCTGTGTCCGCCGCCCATGATTCTTCTTCTTCCCTCATCCACCCTTTAGAAATGGCGAATTCGTTAGGCCGAAAGTCGACAAAGGAAAAACAATTCCTATTGTTCTGTCCGCAGATTTTTTCCTCCCTCTCATTCATGCATTTGATATATTATTGTCTCCTCTCGATTTTGACCTTGTTTAATCAACGCAGCATAAGAAAATGCTTCGTGCCGAGAGAGAAGAAGGCGGGAAAAAGAGTTAATTAACCCTTTTACCTTTTTTTTCAGATGTTGCTCGTCACACGTTTGGGCAGAAATCCAAGGTCCCATCGGACTCCTGTTTCACCCATTTTCCTTGTGCTGTTGCCGTTGGTGCTCGGTGAGTGATTCAAATGTTTGCCCGAGTTTGCCGCTCATGTATAAGCGTCGGGGAGGAACAGGGAGGGTCATCCCTCCCGGGGGAGATGGACACACAGGGTGTGTCAAGATTGGACCGAGTTTGCGACAGTTCCATGATTCAGGATTGCCTTTGTTGTCTTCAAAACGAGCAAGTGTAATAACAGCGTTGAAGGGATGAAGTCAGGCAAAGTGGGGGATGGATGTTCCCTGGAGGTCGTCAGCACGGTCGTTTGCCTGGAGTGATCCGAGTCCCTCCTGCAGCTGCAGCAACGACGTTCATGTCTCCATACTCGTCATATTTCAGCGTTCATCTGATGCGGTACATGTTGCGCACGCAGTCAAACTGTGCTTCCTTCAGAAATGTGACGAACTTCCTCAAATTCATGTACGGTACAGGGTGGTGAATGCTCATGGCAACCTTTGTTTCTATGACGACTGCCTGTCGGAGTTGCATTTGGCCTTCCCCACCCTGTCCCTGCACGCGAGGCCGTGGAGGATGAGAAGGTGTCTTTACACCTGACGGCGGACACACCCGACACGGGCCAGGCGGCGGTCGAGGCCGACGTGTGACCAATCCTGAACAATCACACGTCCAAAGCGGGGAAAATCACCGCCATTGTGACCCCGGAAGAGGTCGAGCACGGGACTCAAAACTGGCCACAACCTTCCTAACGAAGCTTCGGGCCAAAGTTATTCGTCCTCTGCTCCCCTCACGATCTCTTTATCTGCAGATATTTGGCTGCTCCACGTGAGGCTTTTTCTTCTCCTCAATCCTTCATTAGGCTGCAGAATTCGTTCATTAAACGCTCCTTTTCTTGCTGAGTGTGTCAAGGCCGTAAGTAGCTGGGCTGACCTTTTTTTTCTCCTCGCCGAGATCGAGTCTGGTCTTCTGGGAAGTGATGCGCGATCATCACGTGTTGCCCACGCGATGAATCTCGAGATTCACTGCTGACAAGTCGTGCCTGGACGAGTCCGCGATTGTTTCAATCTTCCGCGCCGTCGTCAAGGAGATCTTTTCTCTCTTCATGACTGATAAAAAAGTTGCACCGGACGAACTCGCGCCCGGAGGGTCTACGAGAGTCTGGGACGTTTGACAGAGCCCGATGCACCCTTCAGGATGCAGTCGAAGCCACCGGGACCAATCAATGGAAGGCAACTTTTCGGGGGGGGGGGGGGGATTTCAAATGTCCCCATGCTCAGGGATCGAGGCCTCCGGAATCGACTCCCGGCCGTCCAGGAGCCGAGGACGTACCCGATGGACTCTGCGTTGGAGCCCGACACGAGCATCACTTCGGAGATCGAGTCGAAGAAGCCGCACCGGCGTTACGAGCGTGTGAAGTTGACCTTTTTAATGACTCACTTATATGCCAAGGGCTAGGGGTGGGGGTCACACACGTGCGATATCGCGTGCCAACCCAACTTTGTTTACGAATTTCCATGCAATCTTCGCGTGCAATCATTGCTCTGGAGCGGGGTGTGTGAGCTCTTCCCAGTGCGTGCCATGCAGCATAGCAGTGGCTGGGAAGATGACAACGAAGGGAGTCAAAAATTTGCTTGCGAATTCGCGTGCGAAACTCCCTCTCCCCCTTCCCATGTCAGCGTTGTCAGACTCTGACTGCTCTCGACAGACGTGGATCCCGTTGGTCTCCGTGCCCTTGGGTTGTCCATGCTTGTTCTCCCCCCTCAATGAAGTGAGTAAGTACGTGTTGTTGCGCTCGCTTGATTGAGTCTCCCACGTCCCTCTTCTGCCGCCTGAGGGCGCACTCGGACCAGCAGATTTCTGGTGCTGTTTCTGTTCGTGCTCCGTGTCAAATTGTGGCCTGTGTGGACGCGCCTTCACATAGGTTTCCACAATCCCTTGCTCACGACCTCCTCAGTGGCCACGCTCGTGTGAGCAGATAATTTATGTAGCATCTCTCCTATTATACCATAATAGTAGTCATAACACCAAAAGTCTCCAATGTGTAGCGCTCCTAGACAGAAAGCGTCACGTGTGTGCGTATGTATGAGCAACCATTTGTCCCCCCTCCCTTCCCGTTTTACCGTACACGGGAAGAAACATGTCCGGGCCCTTTTTTACCCGAATTTATGGGCCTTTTTCTTCGGCCCCTTTGAGAGAGACAATGGGTAGATGAAGGTCGACAGATAAATATGGGAATTGGCACGACGCACTTAACTCTTTTGGCGGGAAAATTGCCTTCCCTCTGTGTCAGCACGTGCACGACAAAATGCTTTTTCAAAGTTAAACTCTTAGAGACTCAACAAAAACAACAGCAGCAGGAGCAGCAGCAACAACAACAACAACAGCAGCAGCAACTCAATGTGCCTCGTGCGAGCCCAATAAATTGGCTCATCTGTTGTCTCCCCATCTTTGCCCTTCGTCCCCCATTATTTTCCGCCAAACGCAGGCGTCTGTTTGAGAGGTTCCAATTAGAGTCTCCCCCCCCCCTCCACCAGATAGAAGAAGGCTCATCTGTGTTTGCTTGAGGCCAAAGAGGACTTCATTGCGATCCTTGGGCACGCAGCTCAATCACTTCCTTCATCATCTCTCAGACACGTTCGAGGCTCCTCACGCGTTTGAGTCACTTGGCACATTTGGCAAAAACTAAACATCCGTTCAGACTTTCTTTCGAGCAGCCCAAACAACCTAATTGACACTTTTGTGCCATTCTCGTCGGAGCTTTAGTGCTCTCGTGCGGTTTGACATTTTCCGCTATTACTCTGTAAAAAAGAGGGGGGGGCAGACCTGAGGTTGTGCCCTCACTAGGCCTAGCTGGGTTCTTCTCCTTGTGCGAGCACGCGCGCGTGTCTTTTTTGCGCGAAAATGTCCAACCCTTGACCCCTTAATTGCCACGGACAGGACGGAGGAATTCCTATTTTGAGGACGACTCTGTTTTAGCGATCCTCTTTTTATGGACCTGCCAACGGGCACGCCTTGGACCTACTTCAGCGGGTAATGGTGGGTCAGAAGACACACAGAGAGAACATTCGGGGTTTTGCTCTGCCTTCTTCTTGAGTGCAGCAGCGCCCAATTTCTACTCCTGGTCAGCCCAACGTCTCAACGGGGCTAAATGCACAGCTGAATATTTTTGAATGCGGGTTTCCAAATTTTCAAACGCACCCCTGATTTGAAGAACAAGCGCCTAGAATTAATGCGTGTCAGCGGAGTAGGATTGAGCAAGCCCAGCTGAGGCCGTCAAGTGGGATGTCGTCGAGCTACAAGAAGGCCTACCAGGGGTGTGCAGGTGGGCAAAAAAGTCAAGCTCAAGACTTGAATTTTAAGTACCAAACTGGTTAGGGACCGTTTTAAAGTACTTAAACTTCTTTTCATGGATCTTAATTTCTCTACACAGCCAGAGTGCCAGGGACTGCGCAGATATGTAGCAGGCCCCAACTGTTAGGCCTTGATCACTTCGAGCAGTTCTGCGCTGAGACAACCTAGGCCTGATGAAACTTTGCCGTCTGGAGGCCGACCAATACAGCCAGAGTTTGACCCTCCTGCCGTTTGACTTCACGTCCAGACTACTTGAAGCCATTGTTTTTTTGTGGTCGTCGGTGACCTCCTCGTCCTCTTGTTATGCATCGCAGGCCGCGCAGGCCAGACCAGAGGCCTCCCTAGGCATCATCAGGCCTGCAGGTGGCTAATTGGGCACCCCTGTGATGAAGCCATGAGCATAGACAAGACCCCCGGGTGCGTGTGCCAGAGAGAGAGAGGCCTTGTTCAGATGCGACGTCACTTCAAAATGTCAATTTGTCGACACCCTGTACAGCCAGAGCTCTCTGCCAGAATCAATAAGAGTCAAACGTCCCAAGCTGCTTGCGCAGAGAGGTTCCATTGTGTGTACAGGTGACTTCCTATGACGGTTGCGCACACCAATCGAATAAAAAAGGACACCTGCAGAAGACACGACAAGAGATTTGAATGCTGTTGCGAGTGTTTAATCCTGTCAGAAATGGCCTTTTAAGCCGTCAACTGAGATGCGTCACTAAGCTGTAGCTAAAAGCAGTGATTCCATAAGCCAATCTGATGAACGCATCATCATTCCTACATGAGACGTGAGGAATTTTGAGGGCCGGTGATTAAGCCCTTCTCTTCCGTCCAACATTCTCTATTAGTTTATGCTTTATCGAAAATAAATTATGACGCGCGAATTCCAGTCTGGCAGAAGTCATTAGGTGCAGCAGAAGAAGAGTCATTAGGTGCCATATTATAATTTATGAGCTCTGGGTGGAGCTGAAAGGGACAAAAACTTGGGCGGGCAGTGATGCTATTAGCATCCATACATGCACGCATGAGGCCGGCTAAGGGGCAGTTATCCCTGCGAGGCCTGGGGACCACGAGGTCGATCCTCCTCCTCGTGGATCACACCAAAGGGTAATGGGAAATTGCTCCCACTAATATTACATTGATGCTCGAACAGCACAATTAGGAGCACCTGTTGATGAGTGAATTTCCTCTTTCCGCTTCCGCTCCTTCTCCTTTCTTCAGCCGTGCCTCAATTTGCTGCTAAACAGGGTGCTTCAGTTCACTTTTTCCGTCTTCTTCCCCAACCCACAAAGCAACAAAACTGCTGAGGTAGAGGAAGATGCTGTTGTCGCATTCCCCGAAAAAAAACCTCACCTGATAAATTGCTCTTCTTCAGCCTGAACTACCTCCTCCCCCCCGTGAGTGCCGTTAGAGGCCCCTCATACGTGCGCACAAACGCCAGACGCAAAAAAACATGCACTAGATCGTGCGGCGGCATTTGAGCTCTGGGAGGCTCGAAACGATCCTGGCCTTCACGAGATCCTCCCCCCTCCCAGCATCAACACCAACATCAACAAATAGCTCTAAATGTACAGGGTGGGGTCCAAATGGCTTCCGCTGGAGAATGGGTTTGAGTCGGAAATTTGTGGGGGAAATATCGCATTTTTTTGGTACACTCGAGAGCTTCTCATATGGCTTTTCATTCCTGTGCCTTGTGAGCAAATGCTTTAGTCTCGGGCCAGAAGCCAAAAACTTCACCACGGTCGACCCCTCTCAAGCCGCCACCTCCCACAGCGACTTCACGCATTGGTACATTTTTATTTCGCATCTTGCCCCTTTGTTTGCAATTTTCGTGCCAAAATTACTCCTGACGCCTAGTTTCGCCCATGCTCCCCATATTGATCTTGGAGCATTTGTCCTCGTTAAAGCGTCAGCGCCTCCGATTTTCTTGGACTTGGTCGTCGGCCCCTCAAAAATCTCACACTGTGTGAATGCGATGACGTTTTAGGTCAGTAGTGACATTTTTTACTTGTGCGCGTAATCACTGCAACAAAATACTATCCTTCGGAAAGGCATAAACAGACTTTCCAACTTTCCATTGCAGTTGTTTGCACTGAAAAGTTGGTCAAACGACAGCAGGACGTGTTTGTGTTAATGCAGCTGAAGGAAAACGGTCCCTTTTTTTTCGACGTCCATGGAAGTGTGAGTGTCCAGTCCGAATGGTCTTTGCTCCCCTCTGCTTGGCAATGCAGCATCTTTCCATCTTCTGAGCAGAAGTCAACCGTGATGCTGGTTGACGACGTGGAAGCTGCGACTGCCAATGCCAAGATGACCAAGTACAAGCCTGGGGATCTAAGGTGACCAAAGTGGGCACAGCTAAGTGCTTCAGAGGAGGAGAGGGGGGGGGGGGAGAATTCTGCGCTGCCCCTCGTTCAGGCCTTGCAGACCAAGAAGGTCACGGTGCATTCGCACTGCGGAACCTGGGCTATGGAAGAAGAAGAAGACATTATTTCATTATTGTTATTGTCAGTATTATTATGCCTCCTACGTGCGTCAATTACGCTAGCATGTTTTTTGCTCTTCGAAGTCGTCTCGATTCAAGCAGACAGAGACTCCCTAAAGAACTTGTTGCAGTCAATGAACATGACTAGAAATTAATAACCAGCCTTTTGCTCCTCCGGCTCTGACGGGCGAAATAATAGTATATTCTCCTACAGTGAGGATGGAAAGTATTGGTATTGGAAGGATATTTTCGACGCAGTCGCCACAAGGTCAAGGGATTGTTTTTTGGTAGGGAGCAGCAACACCCTCATTGCTTCAATTCACTCTACCAGACAAGGTCACCTCCGAGAGAAAGAGACAGAATGAGAGAGATCACTGTGAAGGCTGCAGCGTCGTTTTGTACTACTAACCTACTTGACGGTGTCTCGTAGAGTTCATGATGAGCGTGAAATGAAGTGTAACTCAGACTCCATCGTCTTCTTATCCATCCATCCACACTGATCCCCACACCACATAATCACCCCTCCCCCCTAAAAAAAACACCCTCTTTGAACCGCAAGTCATGAAAGTCAGTGTTAATGGAAGTTCGTGCATGTCTGGGATATTTGACGCATAAATGGTGAGAAAAGTCCCATTTTCCATGCCATTTAAGAGGCCTGAAGAGGCCCAAAAGGTAGAACCGTGAGGCCTCTTTTCTTCTGGCCTTCATGTTCGACAAACGTTCGATTACGAGCGAAGTCATGATGAAAAAACAACTCCTCAGAGGGATGAACTTGAACCTCCTACCAATTATTTATTAGCCCTCGTCCGCTCATTTCGCCACTTTTTGCAACTGTGGCCAAGCTGAAATTGAAGGGAGCGAAATTAAACAAGTCGGGAACAAGAAAAAGCTGAATTGAAAGTGCATCCCCTCTTCTCCTCGGGGGTATTTTTCAGGAAAAGGGGGGGGGGGGGGTTAAACAGCGGCGTCTTCGCCCCCCTGGAGTGAAAATGAGCGGGTAAAAAGTGAGGGTGAAAGCGTTGCACTTGAAACTGGATCATTCTCTGCTGCGAGATGCCGATCCTACTCTTGTTCTGTGGACGCAGACCAATTCTGTGGAATCCGGACTCTTCTTGCCAAGCAAGATCTGCCCCGAGTCACCTCAGTCTCCAGGAACCAGACGGACTCTGAGGCTCCACTGGACGCGCGTGTGTGTGTTTTTCTCTCTCTCTCCAGGCTGCGACTTCCTGGTCCTCGTCTAAAGCGTCGCGTCGAAAACCATACTAAGGAAACGTGACGGAAAGAGGTGTTTCTGGGCTCGTTTTCTGCTGCACGTCAAAAAATACGCAACTTTTGCGTCAGCGGCGTCAGCAGCAGGCGGAAAAGCTGCTGCTGCTGCTGCTGCTGCTGCTGCTGCTCATTGAGGCGAATCCTCTGCATGGCAGATGTAAGATGACGTGTGACAAACAAATTATAATGCACGGACCTTTTTCTCTCTCTAACAGTGACGCTTTTATTGAGCCATCGCGGGAACTCCCATAATTTTGCTGTCACACAATTGGGGAGGACCCGGAATGCCCACAGGCACTTGCAACAATCCCCTCCTCCTTTGGGGGCAAATTGCAAAAAATAGCAATGATGATAAACACCTTCTTCCCTCGCGTGACTACGTATTTAATAATGACGTGATGAGCCCATTATTTTTTCCTCAAAAGGCCCACTTCCAATGGCGGAAAAACACACTCAGCTCAGCGGAGCCGGTCTTTTTTTGACACGCGCGCTGCCCAAGGCAAATAAAGGCCTTCTCTGCTGTTTAGCAACCCTTGTTTGGACGCACTCATGTGTCCATTTACTTGCACGTCGGAAATTTGCACATTTGGCATCGCTTCCTGTGATTGGAGAGAAGGAACGAGCACGTGACGAAGTAGAACGGTTTCCCCACACGCATCCAGAGGCCCATTATAGGCCTGGTGAGTGAATCAAGTCCTGTCCATCGCACACGGACGCAGGCCCAAAAGTGCACGCCAACGCCGAGATTTATTCATTTCAATTTAAAAACTTTGAGCAAGACTCGAACCGACTTTGGGCGAGTGCGCAAAAAATGGGCAAATCCATTGCTTGGGCGCGGAAGTGACGGAGGCAGAAGCGATGGGTAAATAATGACAGCTCTGAGATTGGTGATCAACTTACTTGTTCTTAGTCAAGAACCGCTCGTTGGGCACACACAGACCCAAGGAGCGTAACTCGATGACCCAAGCAAGGAGAAGAAGGGTTGTCACACCAACAATTCAAGAGGGTTTTTTTCTCCAGCGAAAAAGCAATTGCATCAAGTTCTTCACTGTGCTTAAGGCGTAGGCACAGAAGCAATTTTGATCCGCTCGATCAAAATTAGACGTCTGCTCATGGACGGCGGGTAAAGAGTAATTTAACCCAAAAAAAACAGCCCTAAAACTTCTCTCAGTCAGGCTCAAGGATTCGAAAGGAAGTAGGAGCTCGTATTCACGAGATAAGGGGTAAAAAGCCCCCCCCCCCTCAATGTCTCTCAGTGTGCGCACGTATGAGAGTTCCAAAGTGCATGGTTAATCTATGAGACACAACGATAACACAGTGTGCAAATTTGGAGTCGGTGTGACCACCTTGGAGAGGGCTCAAACCCCTCTCATTTGTTACCCTGATAAAGATAGACCTTCAGGGTCAATTTTTCCCCATGTGCGTATGCATGAAGCCCGCCCGAGTTGAGACTAACACGAAGAAGAGATGCTTCTTTTATTGGATGTCAATTGCCAAGATTTTTTTTTGGTTCATGCACCGGAATTTGCATCCGTGTGCGCGTGCGAGGATTCGAACGTGCACGCACGCTCGCACGCACGCACAACACCGTAAAAGTTGAAAGGGGGCCTCACAAAGGAAGGACAACTTGGAGTCACGCACTTATTGGCCCTCTTGATGCCGCCATAAGATAGTACAGTGTGAGTCAACAAAAATGCCTCTCGAAAAAAACCCCACTTGGCAAGCTGAGAAAGTCGTTGCGAAACGGCGCAGGATGCAGTGTGAGTCGTCAAAAAGGCAGAATCCCAGAAGTGCGTTGGACGCAAACCTTTTGGAAGAGGTAGAGTTCTGCTCGTAAACTCATCTTTGGGGGCGCTCAAAATGACGACTTCGACGTTCGTCAGTTGGTTAAGTGTGCGGTTGTTGGCACAAATTTTGTCGAGCTCCAGAAACCGCGCCTTAAGCTGTCAAGGCCAAAAGGTCAACAACAAAGGCAGCTTTTAGTACCTCACGCAGAGAAGAATATAAAACATTTTTCGCTACTGGAAGAAGAGGCTTCTATGAGACACGCGAATTTCGGCACTAAATAAAATTCGCAACAAAGGACGACGACGACAACTTGGTGTGTCTCGGGCAGGAGAGATGTAGGCCTTGCGAGAGAAAAAGGAGCTTCCTGGGGGACAACGCGTTACACGTCTTCGTGCGTGTGGGCAACTGAACGGCGCTGATGAACTGCGGGGAGCAGATGTAGGTGCTCACACACGCGAACAAAGACGTTGATCAACTCTTTGGGAGATTGAGGGAGGAAAACAGGTTGTCTTTTTCATCATGACGTGGATTTTTTTTATATTTTTTGTTAGGAAGCAGAAAAAAAATTAATTTTCCGGCATTTCTTGCCTTGGTTAACCCGGACGCTATTTTGAGATTAGGGAGACCTTTTTACTCTCTCTTTAGACAGAGAGGGGGGTTGAAGCTTCGGACACGCGTGACCAACATCAGACGTTTAAATTACAACAATAAGTAATATGACTTGAGAGGTGAATGAAGCAGCTGGCGAATCACATCAGGCAAGAAGTGACGGTTGCCCTTTTATTCATAATAAAAAAGGAAGAAAAGATCGGTCACAAGTGACTACTTGACTATTTTCATAGAACTACAATTCATAGAATGAGTGTTTTCGTTGAAAGTCTTCTCTCAACTGATCTTTTGCCAATTTCCTTTAGAGCCTTGGAGAATTCCTTTTAAGATGCAAACATTTGCTATTTTGCTATTACAAATGCTAATTTTCCTCAAAAGCAATGCTTCGCTCTTATAAAAGCAGTGCAATACTAAAAAGTGCAACAATCTGCGTAGGAGAATATACTAGGGAAAATAAGATAGTTGCAGTCTGGGCTTGATCTCTCCAAGCAATGCAGAACCCTGCATCGTTGGTATCATACTTCTTTTCAGCAGATTCTCATTAGACTTATGCTAAATATGATCATACGTCTAAAGACAACAATTCTGGGTAAATCCACTTTTGTGTAGAACACAATATAACAATATTCCCAAGGGTATCTCGATCAGTCTCAAGGCAACCAAAAATATCGTTGATACAGGAGTCTGCTGTACTTGTTCATGTTTTGAGCTGACAACCGAACTATCGATGTGTAGACTTTATGTGTAGAATTCTGACTTCAGCTTAGAGACAACTTGGACTGGCATGACAACTACATGATCTGTGATGGCAACAGTCAATTCCTTTAGATGTCTCATGTCTGTTGAAAGATCCATGACCTGGAAAAAACGACTGAAACAATGACTTGTTCTGTTTTCCAGGTTTATGCCATGCCGACAATGTCGGTTTCTGGCCCAAGGTGTCCAAGGATCGCTTAGCCGATCTCCTGCGCGAAAACGGACTCCAGGTCGTGACAGGCAAGGACCGCGAGGGCGCTAACGACCTCGGAAACGACGAGGACTTCCTGCCAAACTTGGACCCGCTGGATCGACAAGTGAGCCAACTTTTGTGGAGTCCAAACAGCTCAAGATTGACTTTCAACCTAGAGCTTAAGCTAGACAAAAAACAAGGACGCTCTTGGCGATGTCGCGGAAACACTTGCGAACGGCATCAGCAGTGCTCGCTGAGTGTGTGCAGATTTGCAAATGTTCTCTTTCAGGAGTTGCAGTCAATCTTGGGCGCTGGCAACTTTATCACGACGAGGCCGCTGGCAGAGAAGGGCGAGGAGACCGTCAAGGCCACTGAGGAGCCGCCGACATCAACCATCAGGTCGGTACAGCAGTTCTTCTAGCTGTGCGTAGCAGGATAGTTTATTTTAATGATGGTTACCTAATGTCCAGGTTCACAAGGACGCGAGTCCAAGTAAGGGGGGGGGGAAGATGCTTGTGACAGAGAAGTCATCGCGATTGTTGAAGAAAGTCTCCTGGTTTTCATCTACACTTCTCCAAGTCCATATTGGAATAGATCCGGAATCCGTTGCCACAGAGAGACACCGTGAAAAGTTCATTGCTGCTTGTTAAGATAAGATCAGTCAGGTTACCATACTTAAGGTTAGGTTCACTTGTTCGAAGCCAACGGATTCCAGACGTGAGCCAGGTTCAAATGTGCTCAGTCCTTGCAAAATTTGCACGGAGATTCTTTGGATCTCTTCCTGGCTGATAGCTAAAACAATCCTCTCGAAGGGTTGCACCAGCGTTCGTCAGTAGGACGTCCAATTCTCGATCTGCAGGATGTAGAAAACTCTCCAGACCCATCAGACGCGTCGTCCATTCAACTCAATTGCAGCGAGCCGCAGCCCCTCTCCTTCTCCTCCTCGTTCTCCCTGCTGTAGTTCCAGTGTCCTGAACAGGGGAGGAGAGGGCAGGGGAGGGAAGGGGTGACTGCTCGTGCCAGTTTGTTTGTCGGATTAACCGAGGGTGAGGCAGGACAACAGGCCAATGAATGGTGGAGCGGCTGCAGCTGTTGCTCTCTCTCTTCCTGTCGTTCAAATTGTTGGTGTCCTGGATGCGGCGTGGCAGCGGGGTCTGGAAGGAGTTCTACCCCGACCCAGACCCGACGGCTTTGCTGGCAGGAGCGACTAAGCCCAGCGATCCTCTGGATCTGAGGTCGTTGAAGGTGCGGTCGACGTCGCGATGCCGGATCGCCTCCCTGCGTGCTTCAGAGGAAGCAGCAGCAGCGACACTAAGTATGCGCAGATCAGACAGATCGGAAAAGGAGCTTATGGTACCGTGTACAAGGCTCTGGACCAGAAAAGTGAAGATATCGTAGCGCTGAAGAAGATGCGCTTCTCGCTCACCGAGGAGGGTGTCCCCATGGCCATTCTAAGGGAAATCTCCCTGCTCAAACAGCTCCAGAGGTTCGAGCATCCTAACATTGTCAGACTGCTGGACATCACCCACGACCGGATGCATGAACACGAGATGGCCATCAATCTCATCTTCGAGCACGTGCACCAAGACTTGTCCACCTTCATTAAGAACTGCCCACCTCCCGGCCTCAGCCAGGACTGCATCAAGAGCCTTTTGTGGCAGATCCTCAATGGCGTGGACTTCCTTCACAGTCATCGAATCGTGCATCGAGATCTAAAGCCTCAAAATCTCTTGGTGACCAAGGATGGCACCGTCAAGGTGACCGACTTCGGCCTGGCTCGCATCTATGACTTCTACACTCTCCTCACTTCCGTGGTTGTGACTCTCTGGTACCGCAGTCCAGAAGTGTTGATGGGCCTCTCCTACGCCACCCCAGTCGACTTATGGGCCTGCGGCTGCATCCTTGCCGAGCTGTGCCTGCGCAAGCCCCTCTTTCCTGGGCAGTTTGAGATGGACCAGCTGAACAAGATATTTGACATAATCGGCACCCCGACCGAGGAGAGCTGGCCCGAGTCTGCCGCAGTCATGTGCTCGAACTTCCACTCTGCGCTGCCCAGGGACCTCTCTGAGGTGGTGCCGGAGCTCTGCCCCGTGGGCAAAGACTTGCTGGGCTCGATGCTCTGCTTTGACTCGTCGATGCGAATCTCTGCGTCGTCAGCCATGTTGCACCCGTTCTTCGACAGCGTTCGCGACGAGATGCGCATGAGAGTTGGGAACTGAAGGCACTTGGAGCAACTGAGGGGTCTTTCACGCTGCCTTAACCACGTCCAACCATCCAACAGCCGATTTGTCATAATCTGATGGAATCATTTGCCATTGTCAGATGTCTTTTCGCAATGCAGCTTATTTACACTAAACATTAAGCATTGCTGCACTAGCATTACCTTACCTCACTTAAGCAGCTCAGGTTCCACTGACTGATAGAACAATAGACCTAAGAGATGTTGCAATGTCGATATTGTACACAAGAATTAAGCCGTAGAATGTCCTTCAATTGAATGTGTATTGTAGCTTGCAGTTGACCTTGTCAGGGCTTGTAAAAAGTGTGTCTTCCTCACCATAGAAAGAGTGCAGTGAATGCATGCCAAAAATGACGAGGCTTTGAAATGAAATAAAGCACAGTAACACACAAAAAAAAATTCTTCATAGGTTGCCCGTGAAGGACCACGATCACCGAGATGATCCTCCCACTGAGATGATCATGGTGAACAACGTCGCCGAGCCCGTGTTCGAATCAGACAACGAGCCCATCTACTACAGTGACACTAAAGGTCACAGCAAATTGGCCGGGCAGAGAAGACACGACAACGGCGGGTTTATCCTCACGCGCACGCCGAGGACGCCGGTGGACGAGGACTTCGTCTTGTCTAGGCATCGGGGCCGCAAGATCTTGTCTGCTGAACCAATGATCTTCACCAACCCGCAGGAGGAGCAGCACCACATGATGATGATGTTGCACAATGCGATCGCCATGACCAAGCTGGAGGAAGAAGTGCTCAGAAAGCTGGAACCGATCCAGGTGAATCCGGACTCCGGATTCAGAGGAGTGAGTCGAGGAAGATCGAGGCTGCGGCAGCAGCAAAAGCGGCCTAGGCAGGAACAAAAACAGCAGCAGCGGCTTGAAGACCAGCAGGGGCGACAAGAACAGCGAAGACTTCGCGAACGAGAAAGGTTTAATCGACTCAGGGATCAGAATAAACAAGTGAGGGGGCGCGAGCAACAGCAACAGCAGAAACAGCAGCAGCAGCGCCAGCAACAGCAACAGCAGCAGCAGCAACAGAGGCGACTGGAGCAACAACGTCGACGCGAACAGCGGCGACAGGAGCGACTCCGCAAGCAGGAGCAACAGCAGCGACTCCTCGAGAAAGAACGTCTCGAGCGTCAAAAGCTTCAAAAAGAAGAGGAGCAGCAACGTCGAAGGCTTCAAGAAGAACAGCAGCAAAGAAGACGAGAGGAAAAGCAACTGAAGGATGTCAATGTTCAGAGTAACAATGCAATTTCCCAGCAGTTTAGTAATGATCTGGCGGGGGTGGTGGAAGAGGAGGAATTGGCAGAGGAGGAAGCTCTTCCTGAAGGAGATCACGACCAAGCGGCAGCTCCGGATCACGGACTGCTGAGAGTGACTCCTCGCTTGCCTCTCCAGGATGATGCGTACCAGACAAACTTCAAAAAATCACCGCAGGTGATATAACACGTGCATGAGCATAGTAATCACAACGCAACTTTTTTAGGAACGAATTCTACTGTAAAATGACATTTCAGACCTCTGGATTCTCTCAAGGACAAGAGCAGAATTCTGGTGTAGGTCGGGAAGAAATTCCAGCAAGAACTGGAGGCTTCAGTGGACAGAGAAAAGGTAACTAACTACTGCAATGATGTCTTTATTCAATGCATGTGCCCATTCTGTACGCAAGTTGTGGTACAAAACGGGGGGGGGGGGAGAGAGACAAATAAAATGCAAGCTCAATAGCAACTTAACTCTTTATGAATGTCCAAAGAAGAAAAACAACAGCAGCAACAGCAGCAACGACGACAGCCGCAACGACAACCACAGCGACAACCACAACGACAGCAACAACGACAGCAACAACGACAGCAGCAACGACTGCAACAACGACGACGAGAGGGGAAGCAGCAGGGAACTCGTGTCGAAGATGGTAAGGATACTGACGTCGTCACCAAGCTCCCCAAGACTAACTTCAGGTGTGCCGAGCAACCATTCCCCGGACTATACGCGGACGTGGCGGCAGAGTGTCAGGTACGTTCGTGTCGACCTCAAGCTCGTCCATGGAGAAGTTCAGCAGCTCGAAGTACACTTTCCTCCTCTCAATTAGGTGTTTCACATCTGCCAGTCTGGCGGTCGACAGAGCTCCTTCCTGTGCCCGGTGGGGACGCTGTTCGACCAGCGCTTCCTGGTGTGCAACTGGTGGCACAAGGTCGACTGCCAGGCCTCAGAGGGCCTCTACGTGCTCAACGAGAACCTCTACGAGTAAAAGTGGAAGAGAAAGAGAAGAAAAATCTCATCGGGCATTCCAGCATGTGTGTAATTTAAGTGAGCGTGTGTTTGAATGATAAATAAACAGTTGTGTGCGCTCTTGGTAGCTCAATATTGACATAGCTTGTATTAATGTTATTCTCTCAACATTGGCGCTTCTCTGGCATGTTACATGTTACATGTATATCCGTCATGAGGCCTTAGTCTTCGCTTGCCTTCGTTTAAGGGGCACAAGCACATAAAGCATACAAAGGAATAACATTTAGTGGAGCACTGCTGCCTGTTCATTAGCTCCTTCACTCTGCACACAAATATCGATCTTCAATGCACACACAGTTGTACTACATACAGGGTGATCCAGAAATAAACCTTTTTCTTGGCGTCGTTCTTAAGTCACAGCAATATGTGCACGGAAGAGCAGCTCCACGCAAGTCTCACAAACTCTCTACCGTATGTACGACACTGCAGCAGTCACCCCTTTTGGGCCAAGCAGTCTTTAGTGGATGAAGTGGTGTGCTGCAAGAGGCGGAGAATCACTTTCATCAGGCCCACCCAGGCCTATCAGGCTCACCCAGGCGTATCAGGCCTCAGGTGGGTGATGAACGGCAAGAGGAGTGACAAAAACATAAGAGGAGTACCAGAGGCTGGACAGCTGGTGCAAGGGACCTCAGAAGAGGTCTTTTCAGTGGCATTCCATCAGCTCTGCAGGACCTCGATCGAACCGAAGTCTTTGAGACAAAATGGTCCCAAAGGAGCGCAAAATCAGTCAAACGGCGAAACATTCGACGCTTTCAGCAATTTTGAACCTGCTGCATAAAAGCGGTCACTTGCAAAATTATCAGTTGAACTTCAGAGCGGTCGGTATCAGGCATCTCGGCTACATCGAGCGGTCTCCTTCATTCACCGTCGTTACATGTACATACAGTGACTACTGTTCAACAGAAATGGCCAAGATTTCTTTGAGATTGCCAGTGACTCTTGCAATAGTCTTAAGTGGTCGGAGCAAAAAAGGTGTTCCAGATGCGTGATTACTTGGAATGCTCCAGAAACACAATGAGCCGTTAATGAGGTTACTTAGTTTTCTCTTTACCCTTTCTCGGCCATTGCAGTGAGACCCCCAAAATGATCTCATTGAAATTTCTCCCCTTTGTCTTAATTATGACCAGGCTTGGCAGCTTTGCCAATCTTTTGACACCCAACATTGCCGTGCAAAAGAGACCTTATCTCTGGATCACGGTGTACTTGCAATGAATGCGTGTGCGTGCGTGCGTGCGTGCGTGCAGAGAGGAGAATGGGCGTGTACGCGTACTGCTTTTTTGGGAAATTCACCAGGGTGTGACGAGAGTGGATGTCTTTTCATTCAACTGACTGCGTACAAAACCTCTTTGTCATCCGACTTCTCAGTCGCTATCTGGAGCGCAGAGAGATCACACAGGAGTCACGTCCTCAGCAACAGGAAAAGGTGAGCTGAACACAGATCACACAGATCTTCCTCGAGAGATAAAACAAGATGTGAAAGTTGTCGAGTCCTCTCACTTCATCACTTTTTCCCTCATCAAGATAAAAAAGAATAATGACTAGCCAGTACATGATGTCCCTGCTGCTCTCCTTGTGCTTGGTGGTGGTGTCTGTGTCGGCCCACAGGGAAAGGTCGGGCCGCCGACGGTCAGGAAGGGGTCTGGATCGTTGCAGGTCCTTCAGATCGGGTTGCAGGGGAGGAAGGAAGGGAGCCATCACCGAGATTCCCCACTTCCTGGTGGACGACTACGTGGACGGCGAAAACAGCTGCGTCAACTACGTCCCTGCCCAAGATTCAGATTTCCTCGTCCAGAGCTTGGACCAGACCGTCGAGGAGGCGTGCCAGGTACCGACTGCATAAGAATGCCAGTCGTCGTGTGCAGTATGAAGAATCGACGTACGTAGCCAGCCCCCAGTGTATGGTAGCATGGAAGCACCCTTAGAACCGTCTTTGTGCAAATACACTCGCCTCGACTCGTTGGCACTAGTAGATTTTTGTGCAGTTGGGCCTGAAAGACATTTCGAGCTGCAGCAATCACACCTCTGGGGAGTTGAGCCCGACCCAAGTCTTCGGGTGCGTCCACACTGGCAAAATTTGGTAGAGGCAGCTGTCTAACCCACGTACACGTTCAAGGCAAGTCCTTAAGTTGTTTATCACACCTTTAAATGCCATATACTGCTATATATGCTCTGACCTGACGAAGGACTTGTACGTTTGTTCATATTTCCAGGCGTCTGGCAAGACAGAGGTTCGTCTGTGCGTGATGCGCAAGCACGACGCGCGTGCGCTGTTGGCCCTGAACAACTTGGCTGACGACGAAATGGACGACGTCGACTTCTCCAAGGCCAACCTCGACGGCTTTAAGTACAAGGGAAAATGTTTTGAGTGCCCGATTATTAAGACGTCCGCTAGGATCCAAAGTGTCGCAGAAGCATGAAGTGTTCGGAATCCTCCCTGGCGGTTTATTTTTATCATGTCTCTTCTACAAATAAAACATCTTTATTTTGACGCAGAACACAGTGTTTTTTTTTAACTCTTGCACTGAAGAATTCTTCCTGGGGGAGGGCGTTCAAGACCTCCAGAATCACTTCCCATTTTGCGTTTTCTGCCCTTCGCCTGTGCTGCCCATGATGGTGCTGAGGACGCCAGACTTTGCCAAGTCCAGCTGCTTCCCGGTCATGTTCCACGGGTTCGTGGGGTCGATCTCACGTCCACTGAAGTGAACAGGAAGTGATTATAGTCGAAAAATCTTTTGAGGAAGGTGTGTCTACAATAGCAGCTTCTCCGACAAGGTCTGTCCCATGCACTACAGGGTGGAACATTAATAACCTACAAGCGGGTGCTACGTCACCCAGATTGGCATGGAAGAGAAGTGGTCGACCTAATTCGCATGTCGACAGATTGCAAGTAGTGACTTCTTCGTTTGAGCTATATTCCGACCACCCTGTACGTGTTTTCAAGAGGAAAGTCAACCTTGTCAGACTGTCATTTGGAGGCCTGGTGCTCAAGTTACAATGTCAACTGCTGTCCTGGAAAAACTCACAAGAGCGTCCCCTGCTCCATGATTTCCTCGAGCGCCTCCTCTCCGTATATCTCGATGGGCGAGTTGTACTGCTTGGTGGCCATCTTGGGCTTGCCCACCGTCGTGAAGCCCTTGTTCTGCTGCCCGGGCAACTCTCCGCGTTCCTCCAAGATTCGCTGGTAGTACGGCTTCTCCTTAGCCGGGCGCTGAAAATTATTGCAAAAAATTTCGCAAATGCTTTTTGGCAACTGGAAATTGCTACTTGCACACCTCTTCCTCCTTCTGCTTCTTGTGAGCGGGAAATGCGTCGTTCATCGACGGGACGATGTGGTCACCTCTGAATCATGGGAAGAGCAAAATCTCATTTAAGGAGAGTTTTGTAAGGCAAAAAAAGGAGTGGGGGGTAGAGACAATCATGTCGGCCCCGCGGCACTTTAAGGCGCGTCTGTACTGACTCAATTTTGCTAAACTGTTTCGACATCTGTCTTAAGAGTAGTTTTAGTAGCCTTCTGTTCCGTACCGCATGCGCGTGTTCGTGCATGATACTGCGAGTGTAGGTAGAAAAAACCTGCCTTTCAATGACCATGGTCAGCTTGTCCCCCGCGGATGCGATGACCTTCTTGGCCTGATCGTGGCTGAGTCCGAAGACGTCCTGACCGGCGATCTTGACGAGGTAATCGCCTGAGCGGCAGCCCGCCCTCCCAGCCACGCTATTCAGAGGAACCTGCAACAAGTTGGGCAAGATGCTCAACATCATCCCGTTGAGTAGGAGGTCAGAGAACAGATTCTCCGCGTGGGGTCTTAAGGTGTGCTTGACGAGGCAGATCTGTATATAGGCACAGTCTGCGGGAGACTTGCGCCATGCCGTTTGATGCAAAGAGAGAGCACAGCTAAAGCCATTGCAGCATTCTCGAAAAAGAGTGACAGGGTAAAAAAGTCCTGCTTAAGGCGCGTTTGCTGCTGCACATTTGCCGAAAATGGGGTCTGATTGAGTAGTCAGAACATTACCTAGGTCTTGAGTTGGTCTTACCTGCAGGAGCTGAAATGCGATCCCCCTGTCCTTTCCTCCCTGCAGCCTGAAGCCCCACTTCTCCTTGGGGTTCCTAGTGCGGTCGAGGATGACGGTGTGAAGTCCTCGGTCCTGCCCTCCGCCGGTGGCAGCGCTGGGCAACAGGGTGTCTTCCGCAGTGTTTACGACGTCTTGTACGGCCTAAAAGAAATCAAAGGCGAGAAACTCTTGATTAGTATCGAGTCTGACGCCGACAAGTACCTCAGCAACTGCTGACTGCAGCCAGAGCCAATGCGAATTTGCCCCCCCAGTTTGCGAATTTGCCCCCGCAGTTTGCCCCCGCTGCGAATGTGTCTCCATTCGCAAAGTGTTAATCTCCCCCCCACCCGATCAGGTGCGCCTCCCCCCGCCCCCCCGGCCTGAGACGTGAG
>JAAUXU010040898.1_pt1 | contig 32140 bp, 34 predicted proteins | sample 7278151 | NCBI WGS metagenome assembly JAAUXU01 (sample SAMN14350113, study PRJNA611818) | marine sediment metagenome | isolation source: surface marine sediment (1.8m) | place: French Polynesia: Moorea | collected 2018-08 | reverse complement strand
TGTGTGTGTGTGTGTGTGTGTGTGTGTGTGTGTGGGTGGGTGGGTGGGTGGGTGGGTGGTGAGTGTGTGGGTGTGTTCACAAGCTGTCATGGTTTCTCGAGTTACTTCCTCGTCCTCTTGTCCGTTACAGCACGCAAATGACATGTGTGCGCACCCAATCCGAATGGCAGCCCTCGTTCCTGTCCGTCAAAGTCAGAGCGACGGTAACAAGGGCATCCTCACTGACAGCAGAGGTGTCTGTTTGTCACGATTGAGTCTCGTCCCTCACTGTCATGGACGACGCACGCGTCTTCGGCGCATCCGCACTGGACAGCGTATTCAGTCAGTTTGGGGCCATGCATTGCGTATCAGAAGTGGTGACTGAATGCTGCAAGGTTTCGGCTGAAAAAATGGAACATTACGAGTATTTGGCGAAGCAGCATCTTACGAACATGAGATCTCTGCAGCCCGAAAGCGTTGCTGCCCCAGGCACGAGCGCTGCAGAGACCGAGTGTTTGTAAAGTGCTACTTTGCCAAATGCACGTACCGGGTTTTACGTAACATTGTCCATTTTGCATTGCTTGGGTCACTGCGGTCGTTGCTTTGACGGCTCAGGTCACACCGGTCACTGCTTTGGCTGCTCTGATTACTCCGATCTTGCTCTCGTCACTCCAATCGTGACTCTGACTGCTCCGGTCACTGTGATCGCAAGCACTGATTGCGTAACTGGAGGTCCCGTATGTTTTGGTCTTTTTGCAGTGCCTTAAGAGTCCTGACCTCTACTTTACCACCCGCTCTCAGTACTTAAGGACAGACACCGGAAAAGTAGTTCATTTCTGGACCTCCTAAGTATGAATGCAACGTGGACGTAAGACTGTGCGATCGTTCGCATCGACGTAGCATATCGCGACATCTGCAAAACAGCGAGCATCAGGATCTCTAAAATTGTGTCACGATATCTGGGCGATACACAGAAGCCACCAACAGCACACAGGCCGACCAAGCCCTGGATATTTCTACAGCACCTTGGGCCCTAAGGTGGGATCTGTATAAACAGCGAAAAAAACTCTATATCAAAGTTCTTGAAATAGCACCAAAAGTTTTATATTGACAAAATATCAAACATCTGATTGGGCGTGCAACGTATCGAATCGGTATCGAGCGATGTTGAACAGTCTTTGTACATATTAGGCTAGGTCGAAAAAGGGTCAACTTTGGAAATTCACTGATGGCGTCTGGGGTTTGTTACATGGGCTCAAAAGATGAAGATGTCATCAAATACTTTGGAAAACACATTGTGTTTACCTATGTCCAACTTGATTTGAAATTTATGTCCTAAGCTACTGCAGTATATTTGCGGTGAAAGTAGATTTCAGCTCTGGTGGCTGTCAGAAGCTGCCAAACTGGGTGAAAATCACTGACCAAAATGCTGACTTGCTCCAGTTGGTCAGACAAATATATTACAGCAAGTCCTGAATATAAAAATCAACTTATTTTATAGTATTATGCAACTTTAAATGCATTTGGGCATAGCTAAAACTCCTTTTTTCACCTTCATTTGACTACAACGTCTTGAAATGGGATGTGGTGACGAATTTTGGACACCCACAGGGAATTCCAATTTTCGACCTAGCCTAGTACATACACACTGTCTACCTTGCACACACAAAAAACAAATAAAATGATGTACGCACATAATGTCGAGCACATTGCTCATTTGTAAGGTACGCCCAGGGACAGCACACGAGAGACTCGTCCAAGATTTGTGACCACCATGACGTAGGTCCAGGAAACAAAAATAACTTCATCATTAAATAGATTGCCCTCGAGCTTGCTTACTCATTAGCAGACGTAAAGTACGTTCCTGGAGACTAAATACCGCTAAGATACTATGAATGATGCTTGAATGACTGCAATCATTCAAGCTGTCCAAGATTTTCCTCTCTATTTGCATTCTCGTTCAAGCAACAAGTTGTGTGCGCTTAACGCCGTTGTAAACACGCTCAGCTTTGCAGTCATAATTATGTAGCACCGAGCTGCTCACTCGACATACTGACGTTATCAGTGGTTCTTGGCTCTATATGTACCATTCATTATGTCAATGGGTAGAATAATGGGTACAGGGAGTGGCGAAATGAGATTGTTCTTGATGCAGCTGAACCAGTTACAGCAGCGGAGCCATATTTATTGCCATGATCGCTAAAAGTGTGCCCCGCCTCGAGGTTGAATGTAGAAATGAGATTCGACAACGGAGTCACAACTGTAGAACTGCCTTAAAAAGCTCATTTTTTTTCATTCAAAGTATTGGTTAAAGTCTAACTGCGGAGAAGAGTGCACCGAAACTTTGCCAAAGGCGAAATATGATAAGGTACTTTAGCCCCTGTAGCTCTCTTGGCCCAAAATCTGGATCCATCGCTGTAACTGGTTCAACTGCGTCAAGAACAATGTCAGCGGGCACTCATTTTCCCACCTCCTGTATGGTGAGCGTAGAGAAAGTTGTTGCCTCACCCAGGTCTCTGAACACCCGATATCCTTTCCGAGAGCCATCTGCGGAAAGTGCCTGTCCCGCTGGAATCCTGGATTACATGTTAAACATCTGGTCAAACATGGGAGTGCTGATTCGGTCTTGCAGATGTGTGCACAGGTAAGTAGTACAGGGTGGACCAAAAGTAACGGCCTGGCTCAGTCTGTGCAGGAGGAACAGAGGAAATAGGATATTACAAAGTTTGAGTTGGCAAAAGTGTTGGTGGCCTTCGAGCACTTGGGTAAAACGGATCAGCAACACTCAGCTGTTTACGACTGTTGTACGCATCTACGAACGAAGAGAGCAATGCTCAGGGCCCAAATATTCAGCATCGTGGCAAGCGCAAGGACTCGTCCAAGTTTGGGCTCACCGAGGAGCAGATGTTGAGGTGTCCACCTTTTACCCTCGAAGACCACGCCAGGGTCAAGCTGATACTGTCGTCGGGCCTATATTGAAAGGCCTAGAAAACTGTCCAAAGAGGCTATTCGAACTTGACTCTTTTGACGTGCCTTTCTCACGGCCCAAGCGTCGGCCAGAGCCAGTCTGAACTCTCAGACACATACAGAGAGTTGTGTATTTTTCTCCTAAATTATATAAAACTTTTCCCGATTTTTGTAATGAAACCAGCTTGATGTCACTTCAAAAGTCATGATGCCTTTCTTATACAGTATGTAGTAATACTTGATAATGTTGGTAGTTTCTGTTCATGGGAAATTGTTCAGGGGATCTACGTATTGTTGAGAAAACGATGTGTGTGACCTTTGAGAGATGCTCTTTTGTGATCCTGCTTCTATGGTCAGGATACAGTCATATGGGCTTGAAGTCATTGGCACTGGTGATCGGATCAAACTTCATGCTTGCAATATCACACATAGAAAGATTCCCAGGGCCAGCTGGACCCGTCTTGTCTACCAGCTTTCCTTCCTAAAGGCCAGGATTCTCCAGCAGGACTGGCTTAAGCTGGCCATGATCTTGGCGCCCTCGGTTCCATGGATTACATTGACATACACGACTTGATGTTGGTTTATGTGTCGAAATCTCAGTTTCATGTAAGTTTTCATGTGAGTCCTTCTTTTCCTTGTTTAAAGAGAGGCTCAAATGAGTGAGAAAGGAATCCAGCAAAATGGGTTTCGAGGATATCCGGATACCTGGAGTGTGCGACGTCTCAAGCTGAAACTCCTCAGGCCGCAACACTTATATCGGCAGTGAGCAAGCAAAGTACCAGAATGTGCTGCCCAACAGAAAGAGGAATGCGGGTGTGATTACGTCGACGAGAACAAGTTCAGGAATGCAGGGATGATGTGAACCTGGGTAAGAACAGCAAAGGTCTCCTGAGAGGCTGCTCGGAATATCTTCCAGATATGTTGTCGTCGTCAGGCCAATGCCAGCAAATTGATAGGTTCAGGCTACCATACTCTTCGTTGGATTCAGTGTCCATTGTTTTTAGTACTTCATTCTTGTAGTGCTTACTGCTTTTCCGTTTCCACTGTGTTAGTGTTCACTGTCGTATCCTTACTGTCCCTATGTACACTAGCACAGAATTAGTACACGAGGATGTATTCACTCAAAGAAACCACAGACCCAAATACTCCTAAAAGATGTCGGTCAGTTAAGAGTATATTTTGATATCCGTCTGCTAGAAGATGTCATCTGGTGCAGATGATGCTTCACGTGATCTCCATGTCTCCAATCAGGATTGTTGCATCCTCTGTGACTCACAGTAGCGCTGTACCGTGCACATCCTACGTCCTGCAGTGCATATGTGTATGCTGAGAACATGGCTATGTACTGTTCGTACATTGCTGAGGCGGCCTTCCAATGGGAAGGCCAAGGCCGCCCATCCTCCGATGACATCACCTAAGCTTGGGGGGGGGGGAATCTGGAAAGCAACTTTACTGCACTTGCATGGGCGGGTGTTTTGCCAAAAAGTACTGCACTCTAACACAGCGGCACAGAAACAACAGGACGTAGGTGCACGCCCACCCCGACCACCTTGACCTGGTTGCAGTCGTCATGCTGACGGTATCCGGACACCTTCTGGAGCTGCCACCTGGCTTCGAGAAGGCAAACACGAAGCCGCCGAAGCTGACTCCTGAGGAAGAGAAGCGCAGGAAGGCTCTCTTGACCTCGATCAGACACCACGACAAGGGCGAGCTGAAAAAGTGTGAGACTGACGACAGGAGTGCCCCGCTGGTCTCAGGTACATGGGAGGACCTCGTCGCGTTGGCGCGCGACTTCACCAAGCAGCATAACTGTACTTTACGTGCGTTCTCATATGCTGTAGGAAAGCGGTCGACAGAGGCTGGATGGTCAGAATCCAACAGCTCAGGCTCCGTCATGGCCGAAATGAGGTCTGCCCTTCGTCCGGCGAAGCAGCCACCGGGTGTCTCTGGACGCGGCCGAGGTCGTGGAGCTCCCGCATTAGGAGACTTATTTGCCGGGGGCTTTCGACCCAACCCGGGGGCCTTGAAAGGAGCTGCAGGTCGAGGAAGGGCAGGCGCCAGGTGAAGATAATGGGTGCAGTGTGATCCCTGCTCTGCGCTGAATAAGAAGCCGGAAGCTACTGGATAACAAGGATTTATTATAATATTTCAATTGAGCAGCAATTATAACTGATTTCGTATGAGACATGGCGAGGGTGCTTGCCACTTGTAATGACGTGATTGTCGTCTACTACACGTTAATGTGGATTGTAGTACGCGAGGCAACAGCTTGATTATAATGTGGTGTTAAAGGGTAAGCGAATTGGCTACTCGACGAGATTCCAAACGAGGAATGCACATGTACGAGCTATGCACGTAGTAGCACACACCTACGCTACCTATGCATGCACTCATAGATGTACGTGTTTGTCTGATTAGAGTTACAGGGCTATGGACTACTAGAATGGATTTCTTTAACTTGCTGAGTGATGATGAACAGTCCTGAAGCAAGGCTTGGATATCTTTAAGCAGCTGGTAGGTAGATACTTCGCATTATTTTTCCATTTTTTTTCACGTTCTTGAGTGAGAAGAAGAACCTCTGATTACCTAATGCTATGTCTTTCTGCGATGCTGTCGTTCCTAAGACTGTTCTCCTTGAGACTGCCGCCCACGTGCTCCCTCAGGCTGTTGGCCTGCCTGATGGTCATGCCGTCAGGAGGCGACAAAGGCGGCGACTTGAACGGACCTGGCTCTTTTTGTAGCAGATCCACCAGACCTTCCACTTCAGCCAGCCGAGCCTCTTCCTCTTCCTTCTTGGCCTCCTCCAGCGCCTCCTTGCGCTTGATGGCCTTTTCTCGCTTGATTTGTTCGTTGTAGAACTCGGCAAAGTTGTTGACAATGATAGGAATAGGCAAGGCCATGACTAGGACGCCGCTGATGGCGCAGCAGGTGCCCACGGCCTTGCCGAAACTGGTCGTGGGCGACATGTCTCCATATCCCACCGTGGTCATGGTGATGATGGCCCACCAGAATGACGCAGGAATCGACGAGAAGGATGGGTTGTCATCTTTTTCAGCAAAGTAACATAGCGAGGAGAAGATTAGCACACCCATGGCCAGGAAGAGCATCAGTAGACCAAGCTCCTTGTAGGAATTCTTGAGGGTGAAGGCGATCGACTGCAACCCTGTGGAGTGTCTTGCCAGCTTGAAGATTCTCATGATGCGCATAATCCTGAAGACTTGGATGATTCTCCGGACGTCGTCGAAAGATGCGCCTCCTTCTCCTTCGTCGGCGGCTCCAGGCGAGGCCGTGGTCGTGGCCACCAGCTCTGGCGGCTCATCCGGCTCGATGAGGAAGAGGGACACGTAGTAGGGAAGGATGGCAAGCACGTCGATCACGTTCATCGCGCCCTTCACGAATTGCCATTTTTGCGGAGAGCCTTGAGGGAAGGAATGCACATAGTACTCGTATGTACCGATACACGTATTAGCAGTAAACTTGTCTGGTGCGTTGCATGTAAAGCATGTAGACAAACTCCAATCTTACGGTGCTTGTGCGCCTGACTGTGGTAGTGATGGCGTCTAAGCCAAAGGGGGGGAGGGAAGGCCAAAACCAGGCTTAGCCCAGGCTTTTGGGCATTATACCATGACTTGGCTTGTCAGATGGGACCTCTTGGACGCCCAAATACGCCATGTCGATTTTGCTAGCTCTGCTTTACAGCAAGTGACAAAAAGACACGCTTTGGCACCAAGCCTGGCTTGAACTCTTGCGAATTCTGCTTAAAAGAATCGCCTGCCGATGCTCAGCGGCAAAGGACACTTTTGCCAAGTTGGGGGAGAATTTTTTGCACTGTGCACACAAATTGTTACTGCTTATGTCTGAATTCGGTGTAGGGTTCATGCAAAAAGAAAGAGTCTAAACTCAAACCTGAACTACAAATAGCCGGAAAATATGGGTCTATGTGGCACAACAGCTGTTTTCCGAGCTCACCAAAGTAGGCAGAAATCATAGTAAAGCACAGTACCAAAAGCACCAATTTCTGTTATAGTAGTGATATCCGTATCTACTCTCTGTTGTGGCTGTTTTTTGTTTCTTTTAACTTTGCCTGCCTGATTCCACAGTGATGTCGGCCCGGTCTGGATCGAATCTGAGGCAAGAAATTCGCTATTTCTCCTCGGTAGTGATAAGTTTGTACACATGTATTAAGAAGTACAGTCCTGCAGTCGAGTCAGTGCCGCGGACTGCGCTGCAGCTAGCGCAAACCAAGCTTTTGCGACCACGACCTCATTTATCTGCTTAATATCCCCTGGTATCTTTACGGGATTTGGGCATCACCGAGAAAAAAAAATTGTTAACCAGACCTGCAATGTGCAAAGCTCTTATTTCATCAGTTAGAAGTAGCAGTTTAACACTACAGTGAGAGAGTGGGATTCTGACCTATTGGAAGACCATGACTAGGGGATATCATTGAGCTGAAATGACACTCCGATCATATCAAGTGGAGAGTGACCGCGTGTCCACGATGTGGGCGTCATCCCCCCGGGATATCAAGAGGGGTGCAGTGTAGGGAGGGGGGCATTGAGCAGACCCAGCGGTGGCAGCTCCTTGCCACCTGTGAAAACGGTGGTGATCTTGTCCTCGACCGTCCAAGTTTGCCTGAAGCAGAGTGGTGTGCGCATCACACCACTAGCGCTAAGGATTGCTGGCAGCAGTCGACTGCTGAAGCCTGATCCAGACTTGAGACCAGACTGCTCAAGTCCTAGTTCAAGTACAAGTGCTTCAGTGCTGCGACCACTCAGATTGTCATCTCAGCGAGCATGTGGATGATCTCCAGCATGCTCGTAACTTTCTCTTCAGCAGATGTGTGCGCCGAGGCTGCCGTCAACGTTATGAGAGCGAACTCGCCGTCCTCTGCGTGAGCATCTACGTGGATGGTTTTCAGCAGTTACGAGGATGAGGCCGCCATCAATTTTGCTGAGCTGCCATCTCGCATCTTCCTGAGTGCAGACGACCGCATCCATTCGGAACCGCCATCAATTTTTAGGAAAGATGGCATCTATGTACTGCCAACATGAACTTTGAAAGGTTTTGAGGTTTTTTTAGCTTCTTCAATGCCCAGATCGCCTTCAGCAGCGTCCAGAAGGCTGTCTTCAATAAAAAAAAACCCGGAGCTAAGCTGAAACGTTTTAAGACTGACTTGAAAAGCTTTCTCCAGGATGATGCGTTTTCCGCCCGGCAAATTTCTCCCTACACTGGCACATTCGGAAAATAGCTGGTTTCTTTTTGTCCAAGAGGTCCAGCGGCGCGCAGCACCTGACCTCGGTGGGCCCGACCATATTAGTGTTTACCTGCGAATCGGAGGACATATTCGATGGTGAACCACGAGATACAGACAGCCTCGATGAGCGCCAGCCTAGGATTGTCTATGGGCTCGTTCTTGGCGTTCTTGTGGTAGATGTCTGGCATGGTGTTGAGGGTCATTCCGATCGTCGAGACGACCACAAAGGCGATCGATATCACAGAAATGACCTGAGGGGTGCGAAATTGTTGTCACTCAAGGCAAATGAGATGGACGTGGCGAAAATCGGGCCTGGAGTTGAGCATAAACGGGAATGAAGCGCAAAGCATTCAGATTTCTTTCTCTCCGCAGGGACTACTTGGCTTTGAAAGCCACGTATTTGAGGTGTCTATACCCATTTGAAGTTATGGTCCGTGTGCTTTACGCACACGAGGAGAAATGGTGCAGCAAAGAGTCAGGGTGAGACCGAGAGAGAGAAACGGGACTTCTGAGGAAAATTTGTCGAGAGCAGCCGCTAAAGTGAGATCTTATTTCTGCAGCAGCTCTCCTCTCTCTCCTCCCCCTTTACCTTCTTCCTCCCACAGAGCCTATTGATATATCCAGGGACTTTGCATTAGACTGGGTGTGCGAAAGCCACCTCCTCTATGTAGTGGCAGTGTGAGAGGGCAACCAGCGGGCCAATGCATGCTGCACTAACGTACAAGTACTAATGGGCTTAGTGGGGCACAAGTGGGGGAATCTCCAACTTTTGATAGCAGCGTCCATGTCTATTGATTTGGTGAGACAGCTGGCCAGGGACGTGGCCGGCGGGGCCAGGGGAGGCCAACCAGCGGGGTCCAGGGGAGGGACGGTCAAGCCGTGGTGGCAGAGGGGGACGCCGACTCAGTCGGGCGGTACTGTGACCATTACCTTGGCGGCAGTGGAAGTGTGCGGCTTCTCGATAAGATCCCACAGACACTTTTGATACTTGGCGAACTTCCCGTCGCCAAAGTCTTCCTCCACCTCCTTTTTGATGTTGCTGGCCTCCTTCTTCATCTCGTCGACCACATGCTCTTTCCTAGTATTGAACTTGTTCTGGCAACACGACTCTAAATAGACCTCGTCAATGCCCCAGTAGTCGAGGTCATCGGCGAAGGCCATGACGCACATTTCGTCCACTACGTGCAATTTACCAGTGCGGTAGAAATTGAGTATGGCGTTAAATGATCGAGGATGCCTGTCGAAGAAGTACTCGTTGTCCACCAAAGAGTACGCGTCGCAGAGATCCAGGATCTTTTCGTGCGTGGTCGCCTGGCAGGCCAACCTTCCTAATCTAGATCTTGGGATGCCCTCCAGCATCTTCCACAGCACCTCGTGTCGAACGCCGCCAACGTTTAGGCAGACGCGTTTGTTAAGCTGTCTCGACTTGGCGATGATGAAATTGTCAGGTGGGTGTGAGTCTGTCATGAGGTCGCGCAGCAGCGGGGTGGCCGGCGAGTCCTCGGAGTCATCGAGTGGGTGCCCACAGCTCCTGAACTGCTTGGTCGAGCCCAGAGACGTCGGCTGCTTGCCATTGTGTAGCACCTCCATCTCCCCCAGCCTGTGCATGCAGTTGTCGACGCTGCTGCGCAGGCCTGCAACCTCGCTGGCGAACGGCGTCAGCATGGAGAGCAGCTTGAAGATCTCCTCGGACTGCTTATCACTCGGCAGTCTCTGGAAGTCCTCGAAAGTCATGGCGTTGGTAGTGGCGGCCGCCATAATGTGTTCAGAGCGCGGCGTCGATTTGGCCTCGAAGCTGAGCAGGCTCTCTATGGACGCGAGCGGCGGTGCCTTCTTTGTCAGACCGCTGCCAAGTCGCGGATTAGGAGCAGACATCCTCCTCCACCAAAGTCTCGATCTCCTGCACTGGCAACACTCATTGGTTGACTAGTAACCGATTACACGACGGCGACGGCGACGACCCGCAAGAGGGGGAAGGACGAGAAGGAGGGGGAAGAGACAGAGCAGGGGAAGAATCCAGTTTCACGGTTCCTCTTTAGTCAAAGGAAGGAGAGAGACAGTGGAGAAGGCAACAGAGAGCCCCTCTTCCCCCTCTCCATCCTCCTCCCCATCAAAACTTCTTGCCTGCTTTCATGCGCCAACCATGTTGCAGGAGAGAAAGAGTGTGAGAGAGAGTGAGTGAGAGAGAGAGAGAAAGCCCTTGGTCTGACGACGCAACCGCTAGTGTTTGTCCGGCGGCGGCCTTGCTCCCTCCAGCTTTATTTGGCAGAGCTACTACGGCTGCATGTATGTACTCCTGCTTCTCGTAGGCCCAGTAGCTCTTTTGGTCTTGTCTCCGGACGTACAGACGTACGTAGTACATGAAGAAAAACGCAGAAGTAGCACTTGCTTTCTAAACCAACTTTTTTGTTCAGCTGAGAAAGGACCTGGCTGTTTACAAGTAATTTCAGCAGGTTGGGATTGAGCAACATCTTGTAGGACTGGAGGTCAAAATAGCACAATTAATAACGTGCGAGTAAAGGAATGCGAACGATCAGCCGTGTAATAATGCAAAGAGTTCATGTTACGTATAAGAGTCGTACGAGTAGTAGTTCTACGTCATATAATGTATACCGAGCGTACGGTACATGTGTCCCTTTGCACAAAACAGGGTGGAAACGAAACTCTGAGATTACGCATTACAGTATGACCCACCAATACAAGCCAAAGCTCTCTTTCTCTTCTCATTTTTTGTGTTTAATACTGTCCGTCGTATCCTGCATAGGCGCTCGGGAAGCCTCTGGCACCACCACCCATTGGTCTCATGTTCCCGCCGGCTCCGCCTCCCTCCTGGGGCCTGTAGAACAGCTCAACGTAGCGGTGCTGCATGTTTTGGCGGTCTTTAGTCATGGCGCGCTTGGCGTCGTTTTCGCTGCAAAAGAACACACGGATTCTTACTGTGGGCTTCAGTGACAGTTTGCACGAGTAGTGAGTCGACACTGAGGAGGACGGGAGCGGCTGTGCAGGAGGTGTGCTCGTACCTGTTGAAAGTAACATCTGCTTCTCCTGTCGGCTTGCCAGAGCTGTTGTAAGTGATGACAATGTCGATGGGGTCAGCCACGGAACTGAACCACTAAAAGGAGAACACTGGGTCAGTCGAGTCCATGACACACCGCGTTGCAGAAAAGCTCAAGTGTCGCTTACCTCTGCAATATCGGTCTCTGTAACTCTGAAAGGAAGGCCTCTCATGTGGACGACGTGTCTCTGGCCGCCGCCGCCGCCGCCACCGCCACCGAAACCGCCGCCAAAGCCCCCGCCGCCTCCAAATCCTCCAGCAGATCGGCCGTAACCTCCACCACCGTAGAAGTTGTCGTCGAAGCTGTCATAACCTGCAAGAATAAAGAAAGACGATCGATCCACTGAGCTGTGCTGTACTGTACTAAGCAGTCATGGAACCAACTCACCCTTCATGGGTCTGGAAGTTCTTCCCGGGGGACCCGCGGATCCGTAACCTCTGCCCAACGGTGGTCCACCCACTCTGTCGTAAGGACCAGGGCGGCGTCCATACCCAGAACCGCCTCCATAGAAGTCTCTTGATGGCCCTCGCATGCCCCCGCCGCCACCTCCCCCGCCGCCGCCGCCGCGGCTGGGCGCGTTGTTGGAACGGTTGGCCTCGCTTATGCTTGAGCGAAAGATCTCAATGTACCTAGATATACAGTACAGGAATAAGTTCACGACTGCTCGTCGCCGCCGCTTATTACGCTTAGCAGTCAAGAGGGGACCCCTCCCGGCCGTTGCTGTAAGCCTGTCTTTCGTTTTTTCGAACCCTCCTCCCCCCACCTGTGCCCGATCGTCTCCTTGTTCTTCTCTAGCGCCCGCTCTGCATGGTCTCTGCTCGTGAAATGAACAAAGGCCTCCCCACTGCTGCGACCCTGGTAGTCGGTGGTCATCAAAATCCCATCGTGCGTTATGTCCAAGCCTAAAACGACCCAATGAATGGAAGGATAATGAGACCGTTTCCGTCGTCGCGCCGCCCTCCACTGCGGCCACCGTGCGCGCGAGCGAGCGAATCGTAACGCCAATTTCCAAGACTTACCTTCGAAAAACTGCTCAATGTCGCTCTTTGTGCACTGGAAGGGCAGCCCGCGAAGCCTGACCACACGGTCGTCATCGTCTCTTGCCTCGGCGTCCCCGACCCCGCCGCCGCCATCCTTCTCCATCACGTACTGCATCTCGCTGTACTTGGAGCGGAACACTACAGGGGGGAGGGAACAACTAATCGTGTTGATTTGCATCGTCACTGTCAGCAATGTCGTTTTATTCACCCTCCACGTATCGCTTCCCCATGTATTTCCTATCCTTCTTGAGCGCCTCTTCCAGGTCCTCCTCAGTCTCCACCTCCAGGTAGGCCTCTCCGGAAGGGCGCCCCTCGCGGGTCGTAGCCATGTGGATGCCGTCCGTACCTGGATCAGAGATGCATACAAACACTTAAGTACGGTGAACGACACCCGCCAGACGCCATCGACCCACCATCTTTGATCCGGACTCCGGAGAAGAACTGTTGCAGTTCCTCGTTGGTGGTGGACCAGGGGAGCCCCCTGCAGCGCACGACGTAGCGCCCGTCGTCTTCGGACATGACCAAGGCGTCAATAACTGAAGAAGGCTGGAGAAGAACGGCTGTCTGACTTCAGTCGAAACTGCTCCCACTCCCTCTTCCCCACAAAATCAGGGCAAAATCCGGCAGTGCAGTGCAAAGGTTCTCAGCAGAGCCGTGGTCACAGAACTCGAAAAGTATAACTAGAACGCGCATGGAGGCCGGCGGGGCAGGCCAGGCTGCCTAAGCAGAATGAGAGGAAAAGTCTCCACTCTCAGTCTGCTGTCGAAAAATGTCTAAGCATCCCTTCAGATGCCGTAGATTTCTTCAGGTTTAGTGATAACGGAACCTCTCCTGCTGTAGCTTTCAGCGACAAGAAAGGCCCAATGTTGCAGATTTGACCCCAATGTCAATTGCCAGGGTTATATGCAACGAAGGGGTTTGTGTAGCAGCAACAATACAACTGCAAAAAGATGTTAAAGGTGACACTTCTGGGATTTATTCACAGTATTTTGCTTTATACGTGTACTAGCGCTTCACCACTTTGTTGAGGAGAAACAAATCTAAAGTGCTGTACATGCTGTGCACACTGTGACACAAGTGTTCATTCAAACTTTGTTCAGCCATTATGTAAGAGCTTTCTGGATAATGACCTTTCTGGATAATGATGATAATTAGGAATATTTTTCTACGATGCACATGGCCAGACAAGCCACTTTCACTTTTTTATATCTTTGTAAGATGAAAAATATGGGAAAAAAGCCATTTTACAGTGGGTTATATAGATAAGCTTGCTACTGGAGAGAGGTGCTTAGAGAATCTGCGACAGCTGACTCGGGGTGGAGAAGCATTCGGGCGGATGCGCGTTCTAGTTATACTTTACGGGTTCTGTGGCCCTGGTTCAAAGGGCCGAGCTGAGCAGGTAGCGTGACCAGTTGGCCAACGCCAAGAGCGACAACTGCCTCTCTTACCAACGCGTGATTCCATCGTACATAATCTTTATGGGCTGGTCACAGTTCAGCGGCGTCGCGCCGGGCGCGTCGCACGACTGAAGAAAGGACGCCACTTGAGCAGCGGTGCCACTCACTATCTCGATGATGCACTTGTTGGAATTTGGCCAGTGCCACCTGGCGGTAGTGATGCATATCAACCTTATGTTTGGCTAAGCTAAGATTTACTTTTAAACATATCTGCATTGTTGGAGACATTTCAAGAACTGCATTTGTTCATGTTACAGTGAAAGAAGGTCAATATGCCTCCACGTCCGGCACCGCACAACTGTGACCGCCAAGGCGGTTCATAAAAGAATAATCGAATAATGATTTTACAAATTGAATCAATTTTTTACTAAAGTTAAAAAAGTTTTGGGGATTCACGAATGGATTCAGACCGCTTCGCCCACATAACCACTTACGACCAACAACGGCTTCACGTGGCAATTTTTTGCCGACACAAATTTAATGCGAATTTGAGATTAATTCGTGCAAAATTTGCGCTGCAAGAGTTGGCTGGCAAAAAGGATCTCATTTTTGAAACTGACTTGCTCAGGAAGTTTAGGATTGTTAAGCTGGCAAAATTTAGACTGACTGATTTTTGAATGCTATTATAAGTGGGCTCAAAATTCCTGCCAAGAGATCTAAGTTAACTTATTTGAGGCATGAATATCCTCTGACCTTATTGAATATCCTCTAAAACTTACATTGACCGTCAAATTGATGAGAAGCCAGCACAAAGACCGCTAAGGCAGCCTCAAGATTATCCATCTCAACTACCTCCATGCCAAACGTAGCAAAGTATAGACGCAAAAACTGTCACTTTCGTGGTCTACACGAGCAAGATCCCACGAAATTTTCATCAATTTTACCCCCCTCAAACTGCCAAATTTCAGGCCTCTTCAGCATGCAACCCTCTCCCGGTCCTTTTGAGCACTGCAACACCAGAATGGCGAAATGGGCCACCTCAGTATTGAATTTCCATACTCCATATCATGTCTCAGTATCACATCCGCACATTTCACATCAAAATTCCACCTCAGCACGTTCCAGGACGGCCCATGCAGTGACCCCGTGGTGCTTACTTACGACCTTAACAGTAGTATTCCATACTTACGAACAGTGGAAACCGTGAATAGCTGTGTCTTGTTCTCCGGTGGTAGAAAGAGATTCATGGATAAAAAATACAAGTGCTTAAACATGTGTGTATGAGCTTCATACACGTAGTGTGGGTCATGAAAAACGTTCCTTGGGTGAACGCAATGTCAGGGAAAGGAGAAGGACGAAAACAGGTGTTAGAAAGATCACACTTGTGGGCTGTGAGATTCCTGAGGTTTAAGGCTCGGACTCGCTTCTACTTTCTGAAATGTCAAGTAGGTTGCGTGAGTTTAGGTGAAGCTGCCTTGGGAAGTGTCTTAGTCACTGGTCACCCGGTCTTAAGAGAGCTAGTGAAGAAAGCGTCCAACTCCAGGGACGCGCAAGCGAAATGCGCATGAGATGCGCACCGTCTTGTGACGGTCAAGGTCTATCATAGATGACTGACGTCAAGACTGCCGTTGTGGACTTTCGCCCCTGGCAACGGATCCAAGTGAACAAAGTTGATCCAACAAGCGAAGAAGCCTTGGACTATTGGAGAAAAGAAGAAATCTTGTCTTTACTCAATCTGGAGAGTCTTGGAGGAAAGCGAAAGTGTCGAGTTGACAAGTGGCAGAACAATGAGCTTTTAAGTAATCTGCGGTGAGACAAAGGTCCCGTCAGGCCGACTCGGCGACACCAGGGGTGCCACTATATTAGCAATTTCTGACAAAGTGGAAAATTGCGTACTGTCCTGAAGTATAGGAGATTTTGTTTCTTCGTACCATTGTTGACTGCTAATAAGTGGCAACCCCGATCCTAGATGAACCAGGCAACGACGCAGCTCAACTTGGCCTCTCTTCGCAGAATTTCGCGTTTGCGTCGAAGGCCTAGAAATCGTTTCTCACCTCTGAAAGTACGAGAATCCCTTTACTGTCATAGGATCTTGAATCCCGGACACCAAGGTGAGTCCTGGAGATCGTCCGATGAACGGTGTCACGAAGGCCGGGTGACACCAGACTCGTCATTCTACGTGTTGCCTCCAGATAACTGGAATAGTCTGCTTAACTTAGACAGTTGGTCGCGCCAGTCCCATGGAGAAGGTCGAGCTTCGTGAGGAAGGTGACAGCTCGAAGCCGTCCCAACACTTACACTGCCAGGAGGAGACGAAGCGCCAACAGGACAGCGACAACGACAGCTGGACCATCATCGACGACGAGGAAGAAGTTGTCGAAAAAGCAGACAAGGTCGTCGTCGGCTCGGCCAAGGTGGAAGAAGTGGTCGGTAGCGGGAACGATGTCGGTCCAGAGAAAGACCTTGACCAGCAGACGTCGTCGACAGACCCGAAGTGTAAGCTGCCATTTCCCGACAAGTCTTTCTACCTGTACGAGTTTCACTACTAAGTGACGACAAATTTGATGTAGCAACAGTGGCTCCATAGCAGTCATGCCTTTTTTACCTTGTCAAAGGCATTGGATGATCATAGGGATTCTAGATGCAAAATGCGTGATAAATTCTTTGGCTGTCATGGAAGGAGATTGAAGCTCTTGATGTAAATATAGGTTACGTATGCGGCGCTGAAAACGACGACGAAGAAGTTTCCCTCTCAGAGGACGTCCCTTCAAACTTGGGCGAGACCCCCAGGGTCAATGATCTGTCTTCCGTCTATCCTGCAGAAGAGCTTCCCAGCGAATTCGCCGTGGCTAAGGTAGGGGTTCTTGCGTGGAACATGTAGGGACTGTGGCTTGACGAGCATGTCCCGTTTGTACGGTCCTTTCCGTTCCCAGTTACATGAGCATGATGTCACATGCGCTGTACTGGATCATTTTTGAGTGGAATTTTGATATGGAACACATCGATGTAATGTTTGGGCACGATGTTGAGAACAAAGGTTCAATGCTGAGACTGCCCATGTTGGTGCTGTAGTGCTCAAAAGGAAACCACCTGGGAAGGCTGACACGTCAAAAAGGCTTCAATTTTCACACCCGTTTCGAATGTCATGACTCGTCCACACATGTAGCGACTCCTCCGGACTGTCGAGACTCGTCCAGACCTTCGAGGAATGTCACCGATGAGTTCTTATAACTTGATGACTCAGTCAGCTCAGACGCTGCAGTCGTGAGCGAAGTTGATGTCCAGGTTGGCATTGATGTCCAGATTGTCGACGTCGATGCATTTTTCTTTTTTTGACTGTGTTTATGTGCAAGTGTCATCCTGTAACTCGCTCTCTGTAAATCCACAGAACTTAGCCACCTCCAACCCCGAACATGCAGGTTTCGCACGGTTACCGCACGGTGCCGGAGGGCCCGGGAGGGGGGCCCAAGTATCACATCTTCGTATTCCACATCAAAATTCCACCTCAACACTTCTCAGCACTGCGCATGAGGCGATGTCATGCTCGTGCATGACTTGCGGCAAGAACTGTGTGTGTTAGCAAGAGAGAGTGTTCAGCACTACTGCAGGATTATTCTCATGGATATCGCTGGCATCTAGAACATAAGCTTTTAACTTTAGTTTTTCATTTATTTGTCAAATTTGAGTTTTCTGCCCCAATTCTTGCTGTCTGATGCAAGAAAACCCACTTGTGTCAAGCTACAAAGATTTTCCCCAGGCAATCGGAGGACCCTTCTTATACATCCCTTACCAAGGTACGACAGCTCCCTAAAAACATGTCCTTCATGGCCAGGAACAATCATGTCATCCATGATACTGCCTAACAGCTACCAGAAGGCCGTTCCAGTGAAAATTTCACTCGAGGAAGGTCTTGATGGCCAAAGATTTGGCTAATTTTTAAGTTTTATTTTTATACCAAGTTCTGATTTGTGCTACTGTAGAGATGATATAACAAAGGGGTCCTGTGACTCGTGCAATGTCTGGTTTTTTTTAACGTCTGTTCTTGGCCTGCAGGTGGAGCGCGTTAGAACTTACAGCCACCAGCGCAATCAGGATGTGAACGTGAAACTGAGCAGCATCTTGGTGCTGGTCTTGGCATTGGTCGCAGGCTTAGGCTTCGGCCACTGGCGGGGCTGGTCCGAGCGACTGGAGCTCCAGGAGTACTACGCAGAGGTCAGGGAAGAGAAGATGGAGCAGCTGGAAGACAATCTCGTCGATTGCATGACTGGCAAAGAGGGAGAAGGAGGTGAGGACCTTCTTCACTTTTCTTCTTATTCAAAGGGTTGAACGATTTGTTACTATGGTCGTGAAGATAAAGACCTATTTACTTGCTCGTCATCTCGTTGTGAAGAAATTTCATCCTAATTTGGTCCAAAGCGAATAATTTTTTTCTTCTTGCCTCTGCCTTCAAGGAGATGATCAAGATTTGGACGACAGGGTCATTCTCCAACTGAGTCAGGAGAACCAGGAACTCAAGGAGGAGTTGGCCTCCATCAAAGGACAGAAGAAGGACATGGATCAAATCAGAGATGGTGAGGGAGCCGATGAAATTCGTCTTTGTAACTTGGGACAGGCTTCGCACTTGTTTACAAGCCTTCTTTCTCGGCCTTGAATATCAAGTAACCAGTGACATAGACGACCAATGTGTACTTTTAGTGCGTGTCGATTTCTCTGCATGACCTGATTGGGTTTAAAGATAAGGACATGGTTAGGATTGAGTAAGTATTAATTACAGATGGATTCTTCTAAAGAATCATTGGATAGTTCAGTCTCCCATCCATGATTTTCATTACTCTCTAGTAAGGAAACCACTTCTTTGACCCACGTTGTGAGTTTTGAGGCCTGCAGTGAGACCATCTTACCTCCAGTACTGACAAGTCGAGATGGTCCCGGCCTCGGGATGAAACAAAATAATTCGTTGGAGCTTAAGAGCGAAGTTTTTTTTCACCCGGTGAAAGATTTTTCGTTTGTTAACTATGTGCATTCTAATCAGAACTAACTCCTGAGGAACTTGCAAAAGTTGTAACCAAAGTCCTCACAGAGCTTTCCATCTTCTATAACTTAAGGATAGTGCAACACAGTTTATCTCCAGGTAGTTTGTTGCTGCCATTTTGGTCTCGTTCGGGGGCATCATCAAGCGAGTTGCTTCATCTCCAGAGAAATTTTTGATGCCTCTTTTGGTCTCACCTCTTAAGTCGCTCTCTCGTACTCGCAAGTCATTCCGGGAAATTAAGTTTCCAGCATACAGAAACCCTTCTCTCTGTTACAGAGGTGGCAGCGATTTTGCGTGACCGAGTGAATGATCTTCAGCAGGCCAATGCTGACCTCGAGCGTGAGATCATGGCCACCAGACTGGAGCTGGAAGCTGCCTGGAGGGATCTTAACACCATGGCTCATGAAAACGAGCAGCTTCGGATGGCTGTGGGCAGGTCGAGGTAAACCAGGACAAACTGCTTTAGTGTCACCGCAACTTATAACGGAATTTCAGGTATGCCACACCTCCTCCGCCTCCTCTGACAGAGGAGCTGGAAAGAATTAATGATTTGGTCACGGAGAATGAGGAGCTGAGAAAAGAGGTAAACATTAGATAACACCTGAAGACGGGGCAGGGTTAAGGATTGAGCAATTATAGATGCATTCTCATGCATTATTATTTAATAATTCAATTTGCTGCACTCATTCGAAGAGCCCACCTGTGGTTCCCATGGGTATTTACACCCCACAACACCCCAAGCTGCAACACAAACTGAAGTGTGCTGTTCAATCCAGTCTGGTTCTCCACTTGCTATTGGATGCAGACTTAGTCTCTGTTCTTGTTCATGCATTCCTCATTCAGGTTCGACTGTTTCGCTACGCTCCCCATCCCTATTCCGACCAAGGGGAACATGGTGCCGACGATCTTCTGCAGGAAGATGTGCCCCCACTGCCCGCGCGCACTCAAAAGGCTCCTCCTGTTGGTCCGGTTGCATTAGATGTGGTTGAATCCGAGTCTTCGGAACCACGATGGAACTTTCTTTCCACATGGGAAGAGGAGGAATTGGCCAAGGGAGACCAAAGTTCAGGCAGTCTAGCATGGGATCTTACCACAACTGCGAAGAGAGATCGCATTTGGGACGGGCAAAAAGGAGACGATAACGACGATTTCTTGCACAACAATCAAAACAACACCAGCGGTTTCAATATGGTTGTCGAGGTTGAACCAGACTTGGATGAAATAGGGCCTGAGGAAGATTACATCGGGTAAGGTAATGAGTTTAGCAAGATATGCAACTTTTGCAGTTGTGCGTGCCTTCTCTAGGTTGTCAGAGGACAGTGAAGAAGATGAGATAATGACTGAACGTGACTTTGCCCTCATAGATATTTTTAGAGTGTCTGACCTTGTTGGAGGAAGCTTCCAGCGGAGACATCAAAAAAAGTTAGAACTTTTTTCACACTTCAAAAGCGACGACGACGACGATGATGACGATGACGATGATGACTCGGATTACGAACGGGAAAAGATTGCTGCTTTGTCAGAGGTCAAAAGTCGTTCCGAGGATCGAAGTCGTCGGCACTTTCAGCATCGTGAGCAGAAGCAGAAGCACAAGGAGTGGAAAAAGGAGCACAAGCGTCCCAAGAGGAAGGAAACTAAACATGTCAGAGGTCATGACTCAAGCAGCGGCAGCAGCAGCAGCAAGAAGGAGACCCATTGGAAAGTCTTCCGGTCGCAAGCACCTCATGATAACAAGAAAAAGTCTTCAAGAAAGCTAAAGTCAATCCATGAAAAATTTAGAAAGAATCAACATAGGAAGAAAAATGAGAAACTGAACTTTCAAGAAAAGACAAAGCAGGAGAAGAGGCAAAAGCACCAAGAAAATCACTTTCAGCGAAAGCGGCGTTAGGGTGAAAACTACAGGGTGAGTGGAAAGTTATCGTACAATAGTGGAGACTTGTGTCTCTGTGTCACCAAATGGATGAAAGCTCTTCTGTCTGGTATGGATTGACAGAGGACTCAAAGTCATTTTCACTTGGAACCGACCTCGGAGTGCCTGAACCAGCCTGAGAGTTGGGCCATGAGCTGCAATCAGCAATAGAAGGTGTGAGGATGTGACCTCGTTGCAGGTGGGTTCTTTTTCTTGCTGCAAGAAGAGGTCTAGTCGCCATCCCTTTCATGTATCAGACTCTTACCTCAACTTTATCAGCAAATAACTGCTCTACTCTCAGGAATTCAGTGACTGTCAGGTTGTATTCGTCGTCTTTGGATCATCCATTAGCGTCATATGTCCGTCTCCTCAGTCACACTCAGTGATGGAGGCCTCTACTCTTGCATACCCAAAACTCGCGAATAAGAACCGCCCATAAATAGAAGCCTCAGCTCTGAGGCGCTTTAAGAAATAGTAACACCCTTGAATAATTATCACCATGTGTGAACTTTGGACCCTGCCAGCCCAGACCCTGGATGCAGGGAGCTGTTCCTTTACTCCAAGAAGATGCACCGGATGAGGTTGAGGAGCTGTGAAAGTTATTGCTATTGACAACCAGTTGAAATAATGACCACACCTCTTGTTGGAGATAATAACCGCCCTTGAATGGTAACTGCACAAGACCTTACCAAAAAATTCAATAGTAACTTATTCGTTCTTATTCACGAGTTTACCGCAGTTATTTTCCACTCACCCTGTGTTGGGTATTGGTTGAATACCAAAAATTACAACTTGATTCTTCTTCTGTCTACTCTCCCATCTCCCTTTCACCTCCATATGTGCTCAAGCAAGCGGGTCTCTCTTATGATAAGTGTGACAAATGTAGGCCTAGGGTCTTTCCATGCATGGCTTTTGCGCCTGCATAAGTAACTTATGTACTGTCTTCAGTATTGAGGAGAACGTGATCTAAGAAATTGTCCTGTTGTCTATGTCTATGCCTTTGTCACATCAGCACCAATGCACCCTTCTTATTTGTTCATTAAGTCTTATTTAAGCTGGGTTCATGGAAACATATCTTTTTAGTGATTGTTTTTTTAAGGATTAGTCAGTTTGTAATCCTGCAAAAAGTCATTGAAAAAATGCAGAACTTATAGTAGAAAACGAGAATTTGTTTGTTGTGGTAGCATGTACTGTACCTGAGAAGATGAAATACACAGTATGATGAAATTTTCTAAAGAGTTTGTTTTCTCAGCGATCATTTGCTGTCAGAGCGATCATGAGCTTGCTCACAGTTCAAGAAGCTCGACAAGCCGACATTTCTTAAGACTTGTGGTGATTACTGGTTTGTAATATCTGAGCTCGGGCTACTCCCACTGCCTCCTTGGCCCACCTCACCCTTCAGCCAACATCCCTATCATCAGCTCGGCAAGTCTGGCAAAAGTGCCCCGATATTGAAGGGTTCCTTAGGTGTCACCATATCCAATCCCTTCGCCGTGGCCTCGGAGCTTGTTAGAATCTCTGCTACTTCAACCTCTACGTGTTGTTCTGGATGAAGTTGAGTCGGTCTCTACTCCACAGGTCCAAGTCAATGGGACTTCGTCGTTGCCGGTGCGATGTTCAGTGCAAGTTCAGTTCCTGCACAAGTGCAGTCCGTTTACTGCGGCCCTCGATCCTCGACTAACTAAGACTATTTCCAAGTTGGTCCCATCCCATCTGCCGCATCAAAAACACGCATGCTCCACATGCATAAGATAAAAACAGAGAGCAGTTTATTGGAGGAGTTCATTCACTCGGGATACCATTTATAGACATTTGTCTGCAGGAGGCAGCCTGACTCAAGTTACATATCCACCAGCTCCACACTGTCATCCAGAAGGCCCCCTTTTCCTTCATCTTCAAGTAACAGCGTATGCATTAGTCTGTCTATACGGCAACCAATCTTATCTTCCAGATCTTCATCTTCACCTTTGAGAATGCTCGAACTCTCTAGAGCAGTTGTGACATCCTTATCTTGCCTTATGGTAAAAGTGACGGAGTTATCGGTGAGATTCGGCGAGACGAACGATGCGTCCATGCGGCTGCTGGAGAGGACGGGGCTGAAAACCGAAGATAACTTACTGATGTCAACATGGGCACTGGTTCCAGTGACGTTGGGCCTGTTCGAGAATGATCGGTAGGAGGAGGTCGCTGTCGGGATTCTCGGGTGACCTTTGGCAGAGGCAACAATGGTGTCGTTTCCGTTCTCCTCAGCACTAACAAAGCTGAACTTTCTGTCATCAGTATGAAAACTTCTCGAACTGATCGAGAAGGAGGGCATGAAGACGTCGGTGGAAGCGGACGGTGTCTTCACGTCAGCGACTACGTTGTTTCTGCAGTTCGGCACCAAGGGCTTCTTCTGACTGTTGAATCCCACTGTCTCTATGCTGGAACAAGGGAGAAGAGACCAAGGAGAAGAGATTTTCGACGGCATCTCCAGGGCGAAGTCGATGGCCAGAGGAACAAGATAAGATCTCGGGAAAGAAGTTCTGCTCTCTTTGTCGCACATTTGGAGGGCATGAACTTTTTGCCTGAGTTGTCCGTTAGTCTGTTGCACTTGAGGCAAGTCTTTCTCCATCGTCCTTTGGCGATCCGTGGCCGCGGCCACAAGACTGCTCAAGCTTGCGACTGCCGGTCCGAAATCAAGCTTAGGAAAGTCATCACCTTGCGGATATCTCCACATGTAGTCAGAACCTTCCATAAGTCGGTTCAACACGGATGAAAAATGCTCTGAACCGTCGCTGCGGGCGACACTGGTCACGTCTACCGTTGGAGTAGTAGTATCTTCATTCTCTCTTGGCAAGGTATCGCGGATAAGCCGCAGGGACTTGGTTATCCTTATGGCATGAGGGGCGAGCTCGGCGGCCAATCCGTTTCGCACGTCGCGTCGGCGGTGACACTCACTTCTAAAGACGGACAAAAAGTCTTCATCCTCCTCTGCATGACTCTCCTCTTCCGCAGGTGTTTCGAGTTGCTGGCGCATTTGATGTCTCGTTCCAGCACCAAGAGAGTCATACCTTTCGTCCAAGCTGGCCAACTCTTCCTTCATCTTCCGGATCTGCTGTGCTGTCTCTTCTATAAAAATCTTGGCCTCCTCGACCACTCTCGTTTGCTCTTGACTCACCTCCTCGATCGTCTTCATGTTTTCTGCCGCTACTGCTCTGTAGACAAACGGTGTTACTGCGTCCAAGTCGTCGCCGCCGCTCAGCTGTGGCGCTTCAAGGACGAGGCGACGGCGAGACCAGAGAGCTTCGGCCGACGTCTTGTCCGCGGTTGTCTTATCGTAAAACGATTGAACCCGCCGCAAGACGGCGAAGCGACTCAGCTCGAACAGGAAGGCGATGATCTTTTTGCCACCGGGCGTCATAAGCAGGGACCGATTCACATGGGGTAGATAGTTACCGGAAGAGCTCTGGATCTTTTCGTAGTGCTCGAAAGCGACCTTGCGAAAGTCTGCCTCCAGCTTCCGATCCAGCACGGGCCAGCAGTTGCGAAACGCCGCCGCCGCCGACTTGTCTAGGAGATTGTGGACGAGCAGGAAGTACACGAACTCCTGGAACGCCTTGGGATTGGAGTGCTCGAAGAGGCGCTCGTCTTCAAGAAATCCGGCGCTGTTCGGAAAGGCCTTCGCAAACCCCAGCATTGCCATGTTCCTCTGTAGGTGCTTCATGGCGAAGGGCCCTTCGTCGGAAGCCGACAGGAAGCGCTGGATGGAGGACTTCGCCATCGCGCTGGTCGAGCCGTGGGACTCGGACTTGTTTTCTTTCTTCGGGTGTTTAACTTTTGCCGCAAAATATCTCCCACCGAGAAAGGTCGAGCCAGCCCAGCCATTTCGGCCAGAGGCGACAACAGCGCTCCAAGCAGTCAAATCGTCGAAGCAGAGCTACCCCAGCTGGACAGAGAAGTTGGGCAACTTTGAGGCGTCGTCACTGTCTTCCAACGAATGCTACAGACGTGAATCGTGCCTCTGCTGAAAGCTCTGATGAATCTGTACACGAAATATCAATGACATTTTCATCAAATCTGCGCGGTTTGGGCAGAAATTGCCCCCAAATTTCTGATGTGAGAGGCCAGAAAAGATTTCTGAGCAGCAACTTGGTGGGAATCTGGCAAGACAAGCACTGACTACACAGAGTAGCCCAAGCGGCGACAACAGCGCCATCTCAAGTATAGAAGGTAAGCGAACAATCCCTTGTTCATGTTGTCAGGGAGAATCAAAGCCTTGCATAGAGGAGAAACAGCTCTGGAGTACGTGTAGTCTGTGAGGTCGGACTGTGGGTGAGTCCACGGCAATGTGATTGCCTAGTGAGACGGTGTCGACGGCGGGGCCAACGCTATCAGACTCGGCCAGGTCGGACGAGCTCCCGGCCGTAGTCGACTGAGGGAACACCTCCGAGGGGAGGATGGGCATATCAAGGGTCACAAGGCGATGGTATCGCCCTGGGACGATTTGTATCAATCTAAAGGTTGACACAGTCTTTGGTGCTAGCCTGCCATACGCAGCATCCGATTCCTTCCAACATCTGCAATTACTGTCCAAGTCCTTGCCGGGGTCCAAGCTGGTGTCTCAGAGACGGTCGACGCTACTCCAGTTCTGGTTGCAACAGATTTGGATGTTACATCTTTGCAGCTGTCCTTACAGTGGTATAGTTTGTTATAATGAAAATGCTTCTTTGGCACTGAAATACTGCTAACATCACTAAGAAAAAAGCCTTTTGTCTTCGAAAATGCTTCAGTATAACTGAAAGTGTCATTCCATCATGAGAAATTATTCTTCATCAAGCTCAGGCGTCAATGACAAACTAAATAGCTGTGAAAGCTCTCACATTTGCATGGGTTTACTGACTATGAAACAGAAAAAAAGCCTGGAAATTTGTATTGCATCAAAAAAAGTACTGCTTCTTGATCTGGCAGTCTTGAGTCCCCAAGACGAGATAGATGAGCATGCACACTAAAGTGGGATCTCAATCAATGCTGCGGCAACTGCGTTCAGCTGGATGTAGTAACCTGTTGGCAGGCCTGCTCATTTCGATTGCTTGGAAAATATACCCACCCCACTCATAAGCTTCAAGCTCCTCACAACGCCATTTGAGGAAATCGAACCATAAGCAGAAGAGACCCATTGGCAAGAGAATGAAGAAGTGTAACGAGCAGCAAAGAATATAAGGATTTTGCACTGTAGTGGGAGAAGAAGGCCACCCATGCAGTGCAGAAAGTGCACAAGGTAATTTTGCTTAGCTTCATGAAGCCCCTCGTGCGGTTCTTGTACAATTCAATCTCGTGTGCAGATTGCACTCGTCTCAGTGTTGCTACACAACGTATGTACTGCGGGCTGCAAAGAAGGTCAGACGCTTCAAAGTTGCTCAACTATGGCTAAGATGCTTTAAATTTCATGCAACGTCATTTGTGACCGTGCCATGATCACACCAGCCGATGGCCATTGTCTTGGACCAGCTGGGACTCATCTATTGCAGTATTCATCCTGTATCATCAGCAACAACGATAAAAAGTCACGCACCCATCAAATCATGAGGTTTTTCAGTCCCTTTTTATCAGGAGTGCCAAACTTTAAAGCATTTTGGCTCCAGAATCATCCACTTTCTCCCCTCGTATGTTGAACAAGACAAAGGCTGAAGAGATATTTAGTCTGCTCATGAATTTACGAATGAAAAACAAAGAATTTGAGGGAGACAAACTTTTTGTCCTGGGGGAAATCGCTTGAGAAAAATAACCCAAAGTTTTTCGGGACATATCACTATTTTGATCCCGAGGTCGAAGCCCAAGGCTGAAGCCATTCTAGGTAGGCTATTTTCTTTTCCAATCGCGAGTGCAGACGGGAGAAAAAGAGTGATTTCAGGGAGGAAAATTACTTTTCCCCATTTTGAGGGAAGAGAACTGATGGTGAAAGGCGAGGAAGGTGACAGTTTCAGTTATTGCGAAACAGGTTCCTCTTCGACATGAGCAACACCGACATTGGCACAGGTGGTCTTCACCAGGCAGTTGTGACTACTCACTCAATAATGTATGTTTTTTCAGTCTTCCAGATTTGTAGTTTTTACCAACACGTGCACAGTCTGTGCAGTCCCTTTGACTTTGAGAGAGAATTAATTCTGCCAATGACCAGTTTCAGTGATAGGAGAGCAATTTCAGTGAAGCAAAGTCATTGACAGAGAAATGCATCCGCGTTGCCAAAGCAGCATTTTCATGAAGCATCAATTAGCCTCGATTGCTTCCAGCATTGCTGAAATGTGTTCTGCTGCATCAGGATCTATTGAAGCAAGAAAGCAGAGACCTCTTACTTACCTATATACTTATTAGGGCGTTTCAATTTTTTTTCAGGTTTAAAAAGTGGCAACAGGTTAAAAGATTGATGTTACATTAAAAACATTTTCTTCAATGATTTCTATCACCCCTAAAAAGGCTCGACCACAACTGCCCAAAGTCACGCTTCCAAAACTGCTGTTATAAAAGTGTCTCCGATTGAGCTGAGATGTTAGGCGCTAACAGCATTGGTCTTAATACTTATGCGTCTATGCTCTCGATTTTCCATCACACAACCTCCCAAAGCAGTATGAGGAGTGACAGACTTGCTCATCATGAACCAGGAGTGGAAGTAGGGTAGCAGTCTCAATGTTGCTCACCATGTATTTGAAAGCAGACAAACTGTCATCGATTCCAAATGAGTTACACAATTTATTTCATCAATTACATCGCTAGGGGGTAAAAGCCGTCAATACTGGAAATTCACAATGCACACACACACACACACATATATATGTATATACGTAATACACAGTGGTCCCAGCTTCACGGCAACTACTTTTGGCACTGAAAATAATGTCGTTGATCAGAAGTTTATAGTATTTAGTAGATTGTCGCCCAGAAAAAATCCCACATATACCTTCTTTCAACAAACCGACGAGGCGGAGACCACTGTATACCCAAAAGCGAAGATAAAGTCATAAAGGGAAAAAATTCTTTTTCTTAGCAACTTTCAATGTTTCATTCACTTAAGATCGAGATTAAAGCCCCATGGAAAAGACGTTGACGACATTGATCTTGACTCGCTCGCTCAGGTGAGCAAGTCTGACTTGGCTAGGGGCCCTGCCTCGAAGTACTGCGGGGCCGCGGTGTACACCTCGTCCATCAACTGCTTGTGAAATGAGTAGACTACGATCCAGAAGTAGGTCGCGAGGGCTGGAAACAGGTCAAGAAAGACGATTGAGTCACATTAAAAACCATGAAAACATTTCTGATGTGACTAGTGCATGAAAGTAGAGTACTGTATCTAAACAGTGCACTTAGCGTCACCTAGGCCAATGAGAAGCACAACCGCCGTGACCGTGATTATGGAGACCACCAGGTCGGGCTGCAACCTCAACATCTCGGCGATGTGGGCAAGCGCGTCGGGGTCAACCTGCAACCAGATGATGAGGGCAAAGAGGACGACCGTGGCAATTGCATTCGTCACGATGCTGATCATGTGGAGGACCATCCAAGCCATGATCCAGGCCGTCTTGCGCTCCTTAACGCCGTGCAGCAGCATGTAGCTGAAGAGAAAGGAAGGACTGTAGACTTTGGAGGTACGTCTCCACGGCAGGGGAGTCCACGACGCGTGTCTGCAGCTCGGATCCCGCAAAGAGTCCAAATAGTGCTTTTCTTGGTACTGCAACTATTTGATGAAGGAAGACTACGATCCCCATGATTGAAATGTCTGCTTCGGACCGGATCACCGTGTAAAATTTGACCTCTCCAATTCCAATCATGGTGTAACCCACGTGGTACAGGAGCTGGATGGGTTCCAAAGCCCTGGGGATCTTTTTTGCACATCTTTGGAGCCGTCGACCGAGCTCACCTAAAGAGTATCCCGAGGATTCCACTGAGGAGTGAAGGAATGTCCAAGCTCACCAGGCTCACGAAAGCCATGAACGAGGCCAGGACGATGTGGGTGATGGCGATGGCGCGGGAACCTCTTTCGACGTCATGGCAGCCGAAGCAGCAGGTCCTGACTTGGATGCACATCTGCAGGGAGACGCACGCTTTTTTCGTGGCAACCTCACACTACTACTGCAGTGCACTTTCAGAACTGAACAGAATTGAAAACTGCTGCTGCCTGCATCTCTTTTTTTGGCGCTCCCAAAGTAATGTGCAAAAGTGCAGAAAAATTGCATCGACAGTACTCACTGTCCTCCTCCTCCCCCCCCCTCCTCCGGCAACCTTTCCACACTTATATACTTTCAACATCTTGAACCTGTTCCTGCAAGCCCACCCACTGAAGCTCAAGATGCTTGAAGTGACGCAAACGTTTTGAAGAATGCCAAAGCAGCTCACATTGTCACGCGTTGCTCGACCAGGTCCGACGTCTGACAAGGGCAACGCTCGAATACCGCTCGACTGGATGGATGCACCGGGGACCGCTGGATGGAACGAAGATGGCGAAGGGGTCAAGTAGGGACGTTGAGGAGGAGGAAACGCAGGAAGGCTCTGTCGCTCAGAGCAGCACAACTGTGAGCAGCCTCAGAGTACTTATCAGGGCTGAGTTTCGAGGTTCAAACGAGTCTGAGTCGAGCTCGACTTGACTGTTTCGGGAGTCTCGTTCGTGACTACGCCCGAGAACACAGCTGCGCAGGACTTCGGCCGGTCATAAACGAGAGGTGTCTGCACAAGACAACTTCGTGTAAATATCTGGCTCAAAACTATTACAGATCGGCTCACAACTCAGTTCGCTTTCGAAAAATCTGTGATTTGAGTCCTTCAGGGGGCGTTTACGGGACTTGAGTCGCGAAAGAACAGTTGACGACGAGAGTCCGTAAAATAAGTTCGTGATTAGGCTTCGTTTAAGTTGGACCCCGAACAGCAGCCAAAATGGGGGTCTAAGATCTTCTGCTGTCGTTTGTTGCTCTTAACCATGATCACCAGGGCGATCACCGAAGAAAAAATAGTCTCTCTTCAACAAAACATCAATATTATAAGTTATAACAATTCTCCTTAAGTACTTAGGAAGTAATCGTCGCAACTGTCCGTTCAGTACTCAGACAAGTACAATGAGTGTTGTCCCTCAACAATCATTGCTGCTTAGACAACACCTTTCACGTCTCTTTAAACGCTCGAACTCAGCCCTAGTGCGTAGTTGTCGAACACCAGCAGCACCGAGAGTCGACTCAACCAGCTACTGTGGGGATTGGGTGGGCTTCTGCAAGACATTGGGCAGAGAAAGCTATCTCTATAGACCACTGCCTTAAGTACAGCCAGAAAAATAGAGAGGAGGAAAAGGCTGCTGCTCTCGACTCATGCCGATCGAAAGCGCGCGCCACGATAACAGCTGCCTCAGCTGCCAGTGAGCTGTAACTGGTGCAAACTCAAACTAACAACAGTATGAATACACAGCGAGTCCCATCAAGGACAGATGAGGAAATATTCACTTCTTGTCAAGGAGACTAGAGCGACAAGATGTCCAAAGCGGTTCAAAAGTCCCGTCCCCAGGGGGACCCTGAACCGGGTGGAAACAACCAAGAGACAAGGCCAAAATTCTCTCTTGGACTGAAATAATCTTGGACGCTCAAGATACCTGAAGTGAAAGTATATATTACTAGAGCAGCACACTACACAGTGCCGGCCAAAGTCAGCATCCCTCCGCTTGAACTGCGGAAAATTCCATTTTCTGGTCAATTTTTAGTGGTGAAATTGAAAAAAAAATTACAAGGGGAGTCTGGCCCCCTTCATCCCCCCCGGACCCCCTAGGGGCGTACTCACAGACCCCAATCTTGGGGGGGGGGGGCAGTATAAAAATCAGCGGCCAAACCATTCCAAACATCATAACTTTCTGAACATAGCAGCTATACAAAATCTATTTACATTCTTGGAAAGCTTGAAGCCTTGGCAGTTAAAAAAATACGTAAATCTTTTATAACACCATTTTTTGGAGTTTGCTATGTACTGTCTACACATAAGTGTTGATGTTGTTTGCGCTGAAATGCTATGATGGGCATCCAGCATGTCTGGGGATGGTCTAAACGGTGCCACCTCTGGCACGGAGCACTGGAGCACCTACGAGAAGTTTCCACCACTTTCATCTGGAAAGGCCACTGAAGAGGGTGGGAGATGATGCATTTCGGCATGGCGCTGCAGTTGAGGGCTCTAGCATCAAAATGGGCTGTTAGACAGTCGCTCAAGATGCTGCATCTTGTCAAGCACTGTCTGAATGACCGATTCCATGTGAAGATTCTGCCACGAAAGCTGTCAGTGCAGCGAGGGGAGTCCATTTTAGACCCTGCAGACATGACTTACACCAAGCACTGCACTTTGGTTGGCACACAGGTTTTTACTCTAAACATATCGCACTGAGATTACCTAGCAACAGATTTTTGGAATAAGTCAGATTCATGTTTCTGATGCGAATCCGTCACATTTGGCTTTGTGGCTAAATGCTGTTTTTGAAAATTGCACTAAACTAGTGCTACTACAACCATATCTACAGGAGTGAGTTTTTCTGCATTTACGCACAGGGTGCGATTCATTTGGCTTCAGTCGACTTGCCTGCGTGTGTGTGTGACATACAGGATCCACAGAAGAAGAGTACAGAATGTTTGTCAGCTGGAAATCAGACTTACAGTGCACACGGCGTATACGTAGCTGGGAAGAGGTAGGCGACTGACTGACAGACATTTCACCTAGAAATCGGTGAATGAGGTGAGTAGAAGTCAGCGAAAGATCAACCATTCGAGTCATCTAGCAGGAAAAGACACTTAAAACAACCTGTATGAACCCTTGAGCACAGCTACGTTCAAGTCTGTCAAATTAGGGGGTTGCTTTTGGTCCTTAATGTATTTGACTTCAGTTGACAAAAATTCGATAGTCTCTATTCATTAGAACAAGAGGACCTATTGGAGAAGAGCCCATCCCAGTTGAAGTGGTCTCGAAAGCCCTTTTAGTGGACCTGCCAACGTTGTACAAATTAAACACACTTTTTCAAACCCTTTGGCTCACTGGCTTCGTCGCAACGAAGTTGTATTCTGGCTGCAGAGTGTTGTTGCTTATAAAATCACTGAAGGTGTGGGCTTGAGATTAGCCAGACTGGACACCCTGTATGCACTGGGTGCCCTAGCGACGGTGGACTCTTTGACCTCGCCCGTGTAGTGCCTCTCGATGTCCTCCAGCGTCTTTCCCCTCGTCTCCAAGACGAAGAAGATGACGAAGACTATGCTGAGTGTGAGCACGCCAGAGAACATCCAGAAGACGCCATGCGCGCCAAGTAAACGCTGTTCAAAAAAATAGAAAAAGGATTAGTGAAGTGTAAAAAACATAAAAAAAATGGATCTTTCTTACAGTTGCACCTACAGAAACCCTCTTTACAGTATGTAGCGTGTTGCTAAATGTAAGGTCAGGGGCATGAGGAAGCAGACATTGTAATAGTGTCTAGACTGTTAATACCTTCCTCATTGCAGAAACCTGACCAAGACACACCCTA
>JAAUXU010011293.1_pt1 | contig 32149 bp, 26 predicted proteins | sample 7278151 | NCBI WGS metagenome assembly JAAUXU01 (sample SAMN14350113, study PRJNA611818) | marine sediment metagenome | isolation source: surface marine sediment (1.8m) | place: French Polynesia: Moorea | collected 2018-08 | reverse complement strand
TTGCTTCCCAATAAGCTTGTCGCTCAATGACTTTTTGGGCTTTTTTGGTGCTGCACTTTTGCCCCCTTGTGATGACTCCACACTCCCCATCGAAGCTTCAGTTTCACTTTTTGGAGTTCCTGACGCTGCATTTGCTTCTTCTTGATCGCGCATAGCAGCCTGCTGTCCGGCAAGCTTGTCACTTAATGTTCTCTTTGGCTTCTTGGGTGCTGAATTTTTATGTCCTCGTGATGATTGCGGATCTTCCATTGAGACTTCCTTATCACCTTCTGAAGTTGATGGTTCAATCGTACCACCTTGACGGTCATCCTGTCCTGCTTCTTTGGCTTGCAATGGTGTCTTCTTCGGCGTTTTTGGGACAACAGTAGTCTTGTCTTTTTGCTGGGACTTCAAGTCCTCCTTGGACGAGTCTGCTTCAGACTCCACAGTTGCAGTATCCACGCTTTCTCCTCCTTCCTCCTTTTCAGCCTGCTTATCTTTTAATGATTTTTTGGGCTTCTTTAATGCTGCAGTTTTATCCCCTTGTGGTGATTGCATTTTTGCTTTCGAAGCATTCGGTTCTTTTTTTGCAAAAGCTGTCTTGCTTTTGTCTTCTTCCCTCTGCTGCTCAGACAATGGGTCCTGCCTTGCAGCAAGCTTATCACTCAATGTCTTTTTGGGCTTTTTTGGTGCTGAGCTTTCGTCCATCTGTGATGACAGCAGATTTTGCTTCGATGCTTCTGTTTCAGTCTGAGTTGGCTCCTCATGATCAGACACCACGTTTCGCTCTCCAGCAATCATGTCGTTCAATGTCTTTTTGGTCTTCTTTGATGCCGGAGTCTTGTCTGATGAAAGCAAGGTCTCCTTCTCCGTCTCTATTGGTGATACTTCTGCCCCAACCTCAGGATCTTTGGCAATGGCGGGACCCTTTACCGCCTGCTTATCGCTTGGGGTCGTCTCCTGCAGCTCGGAGAACAAGATTTCTTTACTCTGAAGAGCAGCGTCAATTTGATCTGTGTCCATTATCTCTCTGGCGTCACTTTTGGATTGGGCAAGGTCCTTCTCTGGTTGAGTTTCTGGTACGTTATTTGCCGAACTGTTCAGGAGTCGCTGTGCTTGCCACGCCTGTTCGTTAGCTTGATCTAATGTTTCTGCAATCATCTCCTCGGCAGCACAGTACTCATCCCCAGGCCCATGAGCTGCCTGAAGGTGATATTCCTGTTGGATGAAGTCGTCAGAAAGAATCTCTCTGTCCGCACAGACTTCTATGTCCTCCTCTGTTGGCTGTACCTTGTCGTTGACCCAGGTTTCTTCGCTTAATCCGCACTGATACATATCCTTTTGAACGAAAATCTCTTCTTCAACAGGCTCAAATCTTCCATATTTATTAAAGGCTGCTGCTTCTTCTGCAAAGGAAGCCTCTGGTTGATCAATACCTTCTTCACCAAGTTCCTGTCTAACTTTGAACGTTCCTTCGTCAAGCATTTCCTCATCAAACATCTCCTCGTCAGCAGGTACCATTTCGTGGCCGAGAGTATCATTCTCTGGAGACCATACGTCTGCGTCGACCATTTCTTCACATCCATACTGATCGAATATTTCCTCGCCAAGCATTTCCTCGTCAACAAGTACATTTCTCTGAACAAAATTATCATTCTCGGGAGACCACACGTCTGTGTCGATCATCTCCTCATACCCATACTGGTCAAATGTCTCCCTGTCAAGCATTTCTTCGTCAGAGTGATCCCTGTCCTTCATAAGGTCGTCATTCTCCGGAGACCACGCGTCTGCGTCCAACATTTGCTTAAATGCATACCGAGCGTTTTCCTCTTCTTCCTCCATAGGCAAAAGCTTCTCAGAATAATTGTCGTCTTTCTCGCAAAGCCACTCTTGTGCTACAAGATTTTCTTTTTCACCAAATTCGCCTCCACTTTCCAGGAAGTCATGACCATCGAGGATGTCCTCGACAACAGGACCTAATTTCTCATGATCTGCGAGTACAGCAGAGTCAATTGCATCATCCTCCGGAAGCTGAAAGTCCCCACCTTCAGTAAGGTCTTCAGCACGCATTCTTTTATCATGCAAGCTTGGCTCCTCTGCAGATTCGTATTCTGTTACCAGTTCAGGCAAGCCGGTGGCGTCGTCAAGGATGATTTTTTGCTCAGTTGTTACCCCCTTTACTCGTCCGTTGTCTGATATTTCAGTTCCTTTCTCTGTTACTTCAAGCTCAGCGTCCTCGACGACTCTTTTGTCCTCGGTCTGCTTGCTTTTGAGATGCTTCTCTTCCTTTCTCCCTACGTCGCCTTCAGCAAGTGACTCTTCAACGCCGCGTATTCCAGCGTCAAAACTCTCGTTATCACGTTTGTTCTCTCCATCTTGATCAACATCAACCTTTACTTTGCTGTCGTGCCCAGGTCCTTCTGCAGGACCTTCATCGGTGCTTACGCCTTTGACGGCCAGAGCTTCTTCAGGATGCGTGACGTCGGTCAAGTGCAGGTCGCGATCAATTGGTGACCCCTCTGCCACATCGGCTATTAACTCAGAATCTTTTCCAACCCTCTCCTGAGTCTTTTCATGTGGAAGTTTTACTTCTTCTACTTCAATTTGCTGCTCTTCGCGATGCACCTCGTGGGCATCCTCACCTGGTGTAACAGATAAAAGCTCACCATCCTTTCCCACTTCGACTTTATGAGATGCCTGCTCTTCCAGACCTTTGGCTTCTTCGGCCGACTGCGCGAGGTCAGCTTCAGCTTCAACGTCACATCCCTGCTCTAAAAGTCTTGCCTCGTCTGCAACCCTTATGTTTCCTTGTTCAAGTCTTTTCTTAATGTCTGCTTCTGAGGAAAGTTGTTCATGTGCAACTTCATCGGCAAGTTTTGCTCCTCCCTCTGCTTGTTTGATCTCTTCAGCCTGTCTCTTTTGCGCTGAACGTTTCTCTTCTTCAAGTCTAGCTTCTTCTTCCAGTATCTCTTCCATAAATTGTTGTTCCTCGACAGCTCTGGCCTCTTCAGACGGCTCGGCTGTTTCTGTTCGCCTCGCCTCTTCCGCTGCTCTAGCGTGTCCAGCAGATTTTTCTAGATCCTCTCCTGCTACACTTGTTTCTTCTGCAAATATCTCCTGAACAAACTGTTCTTCTGTAGTAGCTCCTGTCTCTTTTGCAAGCCTTTCTTCAGCTAGCTCAGCTTCCCCTGCCAGTCTTGCCTTTTCCTCAAGTCTTTCGTGGAAAATACTTTCCTCTTCAGTAAGTCGTTCTTGGGCAAGTTGCTCCTTCTCTGCAGATACGGATCCTTTACCAGTATCTTGGACCAGTCCCTTCTCCTCCGCAACCCTGACTTCTTCAGCAACTCTAATCTTTTCAGCATGTTTCTCAGGTTGTTCCTCTTCGGCTTCTTTGGAAAGTCTTTCTGTGGAATGTCGCTTTTCCTCAGCTGCCCCAACTTCTTGGGCAATTCGAGCTTCTTCGGCAAATTTCTCCTGGACAACCTCGTCTTTTTGGAGCAGAGAATCTGGGGCAACTTGTTCTTCCTCCGCGACGTGAGCTTCTTCTGCAAGCAATGCCTCGTCAGCTAGTTTAGTGTCTTTTTGAGCATTTTTTTCCTCCTCAACACATCTGGCCTCCTTGGCAAGATTTTCTTGGGCTGCAATTCTTCCCTCCTCAGAAGCCTTCTCCTCTGCCAAGTTTGCCTCAACTTCTTCCTGCTTTGCCTCGTCAATAAGACTTTCTCTGGCAGGCTTGACATCTTTGGAAACTTGTGTCTCTTGAGCAAGCTTTACTTCTTGCAGGAGCTTTGCCTTGGAGACCCCGGCATTTTTCTCCAGTTCTCCTCCAGCATCTGGGAGCCCCGCTTCATCGAGAACCTCCGTCTCGTGTTCAACCCTTTCCTGGTCAAGCTGAAGCTCGTCCGTGAGCTTTGGCTCCTGCGTGGTCACGTTCACAGCCTCGAAGACCCTTTCCTCAGCACGTCTGATCTCCTCTGCAATTCGTGCCTTCCTGTCAGCATCACTGTCTTCTGTCAGCTCACCCTCCATGGCAGCATCGACGCCTTGGTCGTCCGCCAGAAGACCAAGACTGGACCTTGCATCATTAGTAGTGATGATCTCTTCTTGAAGCTCGTCTCTATTTTTCACCTCTTTCTTGAGCGAATCTTCTTTCTCTGCCAGCCAACTGTCAAATGTCTCTTTTTTCTTCTTCCCATCAGTACTTGAACATCGCTCTTTCTTTTTCTTGCGTTTAGGTTCATTTCTGTCCTTAGTCTTTTTCTTGACATCTTTCTCTTTCGTGACTTCGAGCTTCTCTCGTCGATCACTGCTGCTATCGACCAAATCAGGCGTTTTGTGCTCTTCCTGCTGCAAATTCAGCCCCCCTGTTTGACTGGTGTCATGGTCAGGTCTGACTGCAAGAGTCTCTACGACCTCAACAACTTTTTCACACTCCTCCACGTCGTCTTTCTTGCTAAGATGCGAGGCGTTTGTTTCAACCTTTTGGACCGCTGCTGCCTCACAGGATGACTCGACTGCACTGGCAAGATCCTGAACTTTTGCAACTTTTTCGGGTTCATGCGCAGTGGCTGAAGAGCTGTAGGGTGCGGAGTTGAACAACGGATATGAGGAGAGCGAGGGAAACATGCGGTCAAACTCCTTCTCTTCCTGCACGAGCTTCTCTACATCAGTCTCGTCATCGTCGTCTAAAGCAGTCGTCAGCTCACCCAGGGAAGCCTCCAGATCCTCCACCTGGCCAGACAGACGCCGTTGCCGACGTCTGATTTCACTGAGTTTGCCACCCAGGCGCTCGCAGTCGCTCCTCGTCCTCTCCCACTCGTCCTCGTCCAGTTGCGCCGCCGCAGACAGCAGGCCTTGGATGACGGTGAACTCGCGCATGATCTCTCGCTCCTGTCTGAAGAGTGTCTTGCTCGACTTGACCTGCTGTCTGACGGCGAACAGTCTGTTGGCCCTGCGAACCACGAGATCTACCTTGGCCTGGGTGGAGAAGAGGCGCAGGTCGTGCAGGTTGTGAAGCAGCTCGCGACGAAGCTTCTTCTCGAGCAGGCATAGATTGCGCACAGCTTGCTCGAAGTCCCCCTTGCTGACATGCTGTTCAGACTGCTGGGAGGCGGCACCCTCTGGTTGCTCCATCGCTTTATCAGTTGTAGGCAGACCCTAAGCTTGCAAACGAAAGTGACATGGATGAGCAACGCGCACTTCTAGACGGACGTCGTCAAGTCCGTCGAGATCGTGGGCCCCATTTGCCACCTATCCAAGAACTCTGTCTGCCTGTCAGGACTCAACCTACTGTCGAAAGACACTCGTCCCCTGGGCCAAGTTTCACCGAAGAAGCACTGGTCAAAGCGTCTGCCTCCCTACACTGACATAACAGAGATTGCGAAAGTCAAAGAACAATGATGCAGTTGGTTGACGTCGTGTTTTTTTGTGGAATTTGTCCTGTGTGCACCCGAGTCCTGCACGTCCTGTATGGGGCGTATTGACGGGGTGCGGATGCACGAGGAACAACGTGACGTGCGTGTAGACGTTCACTTACCCCTCTTAGATTACTTTAAAACATAACTTGGCCCGAATCAACTGCGAGAAGATGTGTGAACTTCAGGCTAGCGGTTCCTGACATGTTCGTCCCTACGCAATATAGCGCTAGAGTTGCTGCTGGGAAGAAGGCAACGGTCCAACTTTGCAGACGACCACGAAATGACTACGGACAGAGTAACATTCTGCTAGCTTGTAGAGTTCTTAAGCACCGTGTGAGTCACAAAGAAAGCGCAGACTGAAACGAATTTGTGCTTAGGTTTTCAGTCTCACTGATACAGTTTTATACAGGAAATGGCCTGCCCATGAATAGGGAAAGCTAATGTTCGCGACCCCTTCAAATCTGGAGAGATAGTGTGTATGACGACTTCTCATCCAAAGCGTGGGCACAACTGACGAGTGAATGAGGCTGCTTTGTTCTTTGCTGCTCACGGTGAGCGTCAAGGTGAGGGTCAAGGGACATCACTAGGTCGGGTACCCGGGGGAGTAGAGGGAAGGGGGGAGAAAGCATCTCTCTCACCTGCAAGTTCGATCCGCCAGGTAATGATACTTTTACTCGTAGTTGGTCTCCCCCCTCTCCCCACTGTTCTTCACTTGAAGAAGTCTGCTAGTTCTGCTGTTGCTCCTTCATGTCCGAGTCCTGTTCTCCAGACTGTGCTCATTCTGTTACGAGAAAGTCTGGAGGAGAAGGAACAATGAATCTGCGAGTAGTCGCACAGGAGGACACTCAGCAGGACATAACTCTTGCTGTCGTCAACAGCGACAGACAATTGCACAAAGGTAAGTCCGTCGAACGCTTTTTTCCGCGTGGCAAGACACGATCTGGCCAAGACGCTTGACCTATGCATCGAGGCCGCAGGTCCGCATTAAGCGGAGTCTCCTGTCCGCAGCCCGTATGATTGGAGGGAAGAGAAGGAGGACGACGACGACGACGATGACGAAGAAGCGGACCGCGGACATAATTGAGTCTCAAGGAGAGCTCGCGTGAAGTCAGGGCGAGCACGAGGGTGAGGGCGACGTAGACGGCACAGACAGTCGCAGTCACACACCCGTTGCAGGGCATAGCAACGAATTCTGCTCCCTGGAGAACCAAAAGAAAGAGGCAAGAAGAACCTTGCTAAATAATGAGAGCTTCATTATTTCGCCAAGGAGTGCGAACACACCTTTTTATCTGCACAGCAGACAGAGGCGAAGGTGAGCGCGCTCTTCCTTGGCCTCTATTAAAAGTGAGAGCACTTTTTCTCTCCCTGCCCTTTCTTGAACTCTTGCCCAGATGCGTATGTACTCGGCGAGATCACCTACGTTGACGGACACACGGACAAACACTCCAAACAAGCAGTCGGACCAGGGGAGGCCTACAAAAATTCTCTTCTGGCCCCATGTACAACTTGCACAGGCAGGTGACGAGGAAGTGCGTGGAGAGGAGGGGATGCAAATTCGTCTGCACACTGTGCTCATGATATCAATAACTTAAATTAAATGCGTTCAAACAGTGTCTGCGCATCTATCTGTCCCTCCTCACGGATCTGCGAGGCTCGTGATTAAGTGTCTTGGCGGGAGCTTCTTTCAAAGCTACGATGTCTTTTATCATCATAGAAGCTTAATCTCGACTTCTACAGGAGCGCTGACGTGCGGCGTGAAATTTATGAGTGCGTTGTGACTGCTCGGGTTAGGAATTCTCATTGCACAAATGATGTTGCGCATACTTTACTTCAGAGCCGTCTTTAATACACTATGTCCAATACGTAAGTATAGCACAGTGCGAATCGTCAGCATGTCCGATGTGGACGTGTGGAAGGATGAGAGGAAGGACAGGAAGCAGAGAGGGGTCAGGGACATGAGGGAGGATACCGGCATGCTGGTGTGACGAGAGTTTTGCCTTTGAGTCTTATAGTTCGGTACAAACACAGCTGGCGTGGAAAGCTCGACAGTGTGGACTTCATTGCACTGATGAATCCCTCAGACGTCGTGGACAATCCCACTGGGCTCTTCGTCGCTGTGGCTTGAACTGCGGCCAAGACCGTCAAGAGCGTGACGTCGGCCGCCGTGCGTGTTGGACACGATGGCCTCGCCTCGACCTGGCGACCCTCTTCTGTCGGCAGCTGCAGCTATGGCTGAGGAGGCTAAAGCCGGAGACTCGAAGGACACCCGCTTGGAACCCTAGTTACAATCAGAACAATGGGTCAAATATACAAGTAAAAATGGTGTGAGAGAACGCTGAGGTCAGCACGAATGACAGAGGAAACTTTAAAGAGATTCAAAAGCAACTGGATTGATATAGAGATCCTGTAGGGGAATCCCAGGGGTTTATCAGAAATGGCAAGGGAGAATTAAGGTAAGTTCGCGTGCATCCTGTACAGGAAATCTCTGCACTCTTACCAGAGTTTTAAAAAGCCGCACTTTTCTGGTACACAATTCTCCTCACCGCTCTCCTCGTGGATGAGGTTTGCGAAACATTGCTGACGCCGACGCCGCTGTCGTAGGAAGAGGACCTTCTCCCACTCTTCCTGAAGAAGGACGAGCTCTTCCTCCTCAGAGACCAGCGGCTTGGGATGTTTTCATCATCGCTATGTCTTTTCACGATCGATCTGACCATGGCAGAAGACCTCCTGCCCATGTGCCCCATCTTCTCCTGACTCTTGCAAGAGCAGTAATTGTCCAGCGTCCAGAACAAGCACAAGAAAACGAACACCAGACCCAAGAAGTCCCCAAAAAGCATGAAGCAGAAAGCAGCACTACTTAACTCCACAGTTCCAACCATGTTCCATCAGCACCGACTGACCCAATGAGATGATTGAAGCTAGCATATGGGTGTTACGTACATGGAGCATGAACGTAAACCTTGGTAGCCTTGGGCAAGCTAGTCAAAGAGTGACATCACTCGGAGGCATCCTTGGAGGTGTTGGTCCAGTCGAAGCTCTTCATTTAAAAAGTCAACCTCTGCAAGAGCTAGCTGACAATCGAGACTTCACAGGAGGGATGCATTTTTGTCTCCTTATCTTGTCTCGTCGCAGATAAAAAAAAACACGAAGAAAAGGTGAACTCGGTCGCAATCTGGACAGCCACGTGCAAACAAGATCAAGAAACGTTTATTTTTTTGTCTACTCAATAATTTTCTTAATAGTGCTCGTCCTTCTTCGTAAAGGGTTACTTTTAAAGGAACAAATTTTTGCATGAACGACTCTCAACCGCAACGTCGAGGAGGGAAAAACTCGGCCGAGAAATGCATCGAGAATTTCAGGATCTGAACGTCTTGACGACCCTGACCACGTACTGCCTGCATATGGGGCACTCGTTCATCTGTTTCCCGCACTTAATACAAGTGCACATGTGACCACACTCCAGCATCACACAGTCCACGGGCAGATCCATGCACACCTTGCACAGGTCAGAGTCCTCCATCATGTCCTTGTCTGCGAATGGGAGTACGCGCGATTGATCACTAGGCACAACAGTATTCTAGATATTCATTGCACGAGACACTCTAGAGGGCCACGTAAATGACACCTACCTTCCATCAACTTTTTCTCCTCCCTCCAGACCCGAAGAACGATTTTGTGGAGTTCGGACTTCTCCACGACCCCCTTGAAGTGGACCCTGTTCATAGCGAGGATGTCTTTCATCTGTTTGGACGACAGCTCATTCAGATCTTCCTCGCATTCGATATCTGACAAGTAGACCAGCCCGCGACTGGCGAATTTGTGAGGGCTACTGGTGGGCGAGGACATGGAAGAGCCGAGGTCGCGGTCCAACTGAAAGCATACAGTATCTTGAAGCAGAACCTCAACCTTTCACGTGCACGCATGGGTAAAGAGTCTACTGACTGGATGGCACTACATTTACTAAGTTCCATTTGACGCTCGCTGCTCTGACCAACTTTGGCATGCGCAAAATAAGTACTTCAGCAGGAAGAACATGGGCAACAAGTAGACTTTCAACATGACAAATGTTACAAAAAATCAAACAACTTGATGTACCGTAGGTTTGAACACTCAAAAACTTTGTATGATGCTTGCTGGGAGGTCTTGCTACGGTCTTTTCAGTCACTTTATGTATTTTTAAGTCATTGAAAACACAGTTAGTCTAGAGTACCCATTCAAAACTACCCTCATAAAGTTTTCTAAGCGGTTTACTTAAAAAGTGTGACTCAAAAGTGATATTAAAATGCCCGAGCAACTCCTTCATTTTTGGGCAGTCAGCATCTCACCAGAGATATACGTACATATAAGCCTATAAGTTGATCAATACATAAGTTTCGAGCACAGCAACATTGTAATTCCTCTTTATCTTGGGACCTTTGCTGAAATGCCGAGTTCTTGATTGTCAACTTGCCTTCATGTTATGCTTCTTGTGACGAGCAAGAACTTTTTCAGTCAAGTCTAAGTCGCAGGCATTGACTGCAAGATAAGTCTCTTTCCACTGATAAAAATATCGCTTTATAACATATGCTCGTTTCGTGTACTTATGAGTCACTTTCGAAAGGAAGCCAAATATTTCCCACCCTTAACTGAGCTATTACGAGAATTACTCGTAGTTTCATTGGGAGAATACGCTTTGCTCCGCTTGTGGTACTTGCAGTAAGGTGTGTCGACCTCAGTACACTGAATATATCAACCTTGCTGCAGCAATACAGGGGTGGGAAGACTCTGCGAGAGTTCGGTCATTGAGATATCAGTTCACGTCGTGTCAAGCGCATTCTAACGAACTTTGTACGATGCATATGATGTCGTTGGTTACCGTTCTTGAAGCAGCAGTAAGACCAGCGGAGGGTGTATCTGACACAGCCGAAGCAGAAGCAACGGGGCGAGTTGCTCCATTCCTAGGTTGTGAGGCTGGATCCGCACTCGGGTAGGATTCAAGGCCGGCCCCACTGTTAGCTTCTCTTTGCCGCTTTCCCGGAGGATCAGGCGGCGGCGGCGAGAACCTTGAGAAAATCAAGACATGCCCATGAGACGCAGGATCAATGCAAAACCTACCACACAGTCGCACTGTGCGGAAAGCGAAGACGTACCTGGTTACTTCCGTGGCCTCTTCCGTCAATCCCTCAGCCAGCTGTTGCTCTTGTTGTCGGTGACTTCGATTTTCCGAGGTAGATCTGGAAGAGGAGTTGTGTGGCGACGACAGCGTTGGAGATGTGGCTGAGGAGGAAGCGGACGACGAAGTGGAGGGCACCACCACGAAGTCCTTTACCAGATCGGACTCGCTGCTGGGCTCCTCCTCGTCAACGGCGTCTCTCTTATCGGAGTCGAATTTGGCCAGCCATTCCGCTCGATGCGTGCTCTCAGTGTACGACTTCGGGAAGCTTCTCTGTCGTTCTATAGGATCTCTGCGGCTGCCAACTACACCCGCACCAGCTCCGCCGCCGCCGCTTTCGCTGGCAGCGCCAACGCCACCAGTTTCTCGCAGGATAAGTTCGACCAAGTCTTTTTTCTCTGTAAGAAAACAACAAAGACGTGTTAACTCTGCTGTAGTAAGAAGTTTCCTCAGTCATATCGTATATCATATGCGTTAGTCATCGATGTTCGATGGAAGCAGAAAGCACAGTATGAGGATGAGGCAGCTCAATCAGGAGTGGCCACGAGGATGATGGAGGGCGAGAGAAATTACACGAGCAGGGTAGAACAGAAGTTCCAAAGCAAAACTGGAGCAGGTGCAAGAGTTGTAAAGAGCAGAACATTTGACTTTCCAAACAGCGAGTGTGTAGCTACTGTATACAAGTCAACGAAATCCCACTCAGCCTCCATCTCACCTTCTTCGTCCCAAGGTCGTGGATTAGGGCAATAGAACAACTTCTGCCAATTTCGGTCTTTTCCAGAGGGTTTTCCTAGCTTTCTCGCCATCTCTGTGGCCGATCGATGCGACTTCAACTGAAGAAACTACAGTAGTGTAATCCTACTGAATTACCAAAGGCCAACACGGTCTAATCGAGTAGGTGCTGCACTTGTACAAGTGAGTGGTGTCGTCTGACGAAGCAGACTAGGGCGAGGACGTCGATCTTCCGAGAGGCTCTGGATTATCGACATCAATGAAGTTACGTCATGAAAAGGACACGCTAAGCAGAGATCCGACATCCTCCAGTCACGCCATGACCATGTTCAACGTAACACAACGTGAGTGTGGCTCCGGTGCAGGGGCTGGCATCCTGACTCGTCAGGGTTGTGACTTACCGACGCATGATTTGGTATTGATTCCCTTGGCCCCAAGGAACCGCTGCAGGTCCTTGATCCTCAAGTCCATGAGTTCGGCCCTGGTGAGGGGCCTCTTGAGGAGTATTCGGCAGCTGCCACAGTACCGCGACCTGAGCTGTGCGTCGCGACTGCAGCAGTTGGCACAAAACATGCGACTGCACTCTCGGCATTGCTTCTGCACAATAGGCAACAAGTCTCATTAACATCTTCCTCCTCATGGTTTACGTCAAGAATGAGCGAACCTTTCTGTTGAAGATGGTGAACTTCATTTCGCAGTTATCACACGACATCGCGTTGCCACTTCCGGGGCTTGACGTGACTGAGCGGTCGACGCTGCCCGTCGGGAGGGAGGACGAAGAAGTCGATGAAGGGCACTCGGTAGGGTGGTGAGGACAGTCAGGCTGAAATGTGAGTAATAGCATTATCATATAACGGACGCTGACATCCTTCCCCTTTGGACCTGGGCAGGAAAACGCGAGCAAGGCGAGAGGAGATTAATAAACTTCGCATGTGATGTCCCTGCTCGGCGAGCCAGCAGATACGCACCCTTCCTTCGTCGGGCGACAGCGGGTCTGTGGCCTTGGCCGCGGCGTTCCTTAGGCCTCCCCGCAACGCGCTCTCCGCCTCTTGCAGCTGCGCTCCCACCTCGGCGTACACTCGGGACAGCGTCGACCCCAGGTAGTCGCCCAGGGACATGGCGACGGGGGCGCCGCCACGATTATCGATTTTAGTCAGCTCGAATCGAGAAGGAGCATCGACACAGTCTGACGCTGACTAAGCTGGGTAGAGAGTCACAGGGCCGCGAGGGCCTGCGTTGAGCTGAAGGAGTTCTTCTGATGAGTGAGTGAGAAGGGGAGTGAGTGAGTGAGTGAGGCCGCTAGCGCCCGGCTGCCATTGCCTGCGTGGCTGCCTCGAACACGACGCAAACGCGCGAGAGCAGCGAGGAGGACGACAAACACTGACTGTGTTGTCTGCATCTCCCGGCAGATTCGACCACACTCGAAGCGGTGGGCCCAGCTCAGCCGTTGAGGCCTGCGCTCTAGCCGTTGTGACTTGTCAAATTACGCACCTGCAGGTCCTTCGTATGGAGGCGACGAGCGACGACGTCACGGTGATGACCAACAAGTCAGGTTTTTACGAAACCTTCAACAATCACTTGACAATTTTTAAGTCAACTTCTCAGAGTTGTCGAACACGCTAGATAAGTTGAAGTCGACAAAAACCTACGGAATCTAGGTAATCCGAGTAAAAGAACTTGGGCATTTTTAAGCAAAACTCAGATTTTTCATAAATTTTTGCTTTTTTTGGAGCAGCAAAGCAGTCACCAGATTTGAAAATTTGGCGTAAGGTTATGCAGTTAATTTTAAACAGAGTTGACATCACCGTTATATGGCAACCCTACTTTAGTGTCAGCTGAAACAAAAACACAACAACGTGCTGCTGCTCAGTGAAGAGGCCAAGCTAGTGATTGCAGTTGTGAGGATATGAGCATCTCTAATCAATCGAGGTAATATTTCACTCATAATCCTTGACGTTATAAGTAAAAATCGATATGACTACGACGTATCCGCCAAGGCCCCTTTGCATGAAAAAATAGCAAAGCAACAGTAGGTTTAGTGGTGTTGTTAGATCATTTCTTTGAGGAGCCTCATAGAAGAAAGAAGTTTGATCCAATGAGTTGTGACCCGCAGATTCGACTATTCTGAAGAACTTTGAACCCAGAACTCAAGTTTTTGGTGCATAGATTCAAAATCATTCGCATGGACGTCCTATAAAACTTTGGTAAGGTCAGATCTTGACCTTCTTTCAGTTCTTCCAGGTTTGGTATTTGTCAACAATGTGGCGATTCTGATGCAAAGTACACCTGTCCTCGCTGCAATCTGCACACTTGCTCAGCCAGGTGTGTGCATGCCCACAAGGAAGAGTCTGGCTGCTCTGGACAGAGAAATCATACAAAGTACATCTCCACGCAAAACTTTACTGATTTGGACCTGCTTAGCGGTGAGTACATGTAAAGTGTGTGTCTTGTAGGGCCTTGCAGGAGACCTCCAGTTAGCTTTTAAATATTTGATGGATGTGATGCCAGGCTTAGAGAAAATTACATCACTGCCATAACATTGAAAATTGCAACAATATTTCCAGGCCTGGCCGCTTTAAAGCTGCTTAATGATTAATAGGTAACCTTTACACAAAAACTTCAATTTCAGACAAAGAGAGTCAAACTTAGCTTATGGTCCCTAGACAAAGGTTCTCGAGCATTCGCAACCGTATGTTGTGGACAAGTTCACGTCCTCATATAGAACACGACCATTTTTGTCACTTTATAAATCACTTTCTGCCTAAGTATAATGTTTTCTTGTCAAGCTACTGGCTAGAAGAAAATATTCTGTTGCTTTCTTTCAGACTATCGTCTTCTTGAGGAGCTTACTCGATCTGTGGAGGCCCTGGCCAAAGAGAGCTCAACTTCAGCCAAATTAACAGGCAAGAAGGAAAGAGGGAACTCCGGACAGGATCTGACAAAGGTATCTCCAGACTTGATCTCTCATCACTTGTGAGGAAAATTGTGTTGATACAGTTTTGGGCATGTACACTTGGTGTTCAAGTCAGGTCGCATATTCTTGTCCTTATGAGATAAAAAAGGCACTCCTTTGTTTCGTCTTTAAACATTCATCAAGCAAGTGACCTCGCATGCTTTTCTAGATTAGCTTCAAGAGTTGCTGGCTAACAATCTATGTTCTGCTTTTCAGAGACTGTTGAAAAAGGCAGCTCGAATTTGTCCCTACCGCAACTGTCGTCTGGTGCTGCTTCCTTCGCTATTCCAGAGGGGCAGGAACAACACCAGCTACTTCGACCTCTCCCAGAGAAGAATCTTCTGGCATGTTCAACTCATCTTTCCACACATAAATAGGACTGTGGTAGTGGAGAAGTGAGCACTGAGCATCCCTGGACCGTGTTCACGACTACACGTTTGATGTTCTCATGTTTCAGAGTTCGGGAAACTACATCTCTCCACAGTCTCCTTTCACCCTTTGTCAACTCCCTCCCACCAGAGGAGGTACAAGATTACTCAGAGAAGAGAGAAACAAATGTCAAAAAGCACCTGGAGGCCATTGAAGAGGATGATCCATTTTGTATTTACAAGTCAGTGGGATTTGGTGGCATTCTGGCCCTGCTCAAGGCTGAACATTTGATGCAGCCTCCTCTTACTGAAGCGGAGAGAGAATCAAGAAAGGAGAGGACTGTGCTCAAGAACAAGAGGTATGAGAATGGCTCAGTTTAAGTTAAATGACTCTTACAGCGCAATTGCACATTCATGGCAATGATGCGGGGGGGGGGGGAGGGAAGGCAAAGAATTTTTACTGCTCTTGGGAAATATTTGTAGGTTTTGTCTGTATGCTGCAGTGCATATAGGGTGTATCTTAATGCTGTAAGACTGTGATGTTTGTCACTCTCATGTTACTGTAATATTGTAAACTATTGAGCACTGATCTGCAGCAAAAAAGCTTACGGTTATGCTCTACCTCTTCGGGTACGTAAAGGTGCATTAACAGTGGCCAAGACATGCAGCTCATACATTTAAATGTCAGATCGACGTGCATAATATTCGTAGGGATCATATCTCTCAATGTTTTCAGGTTCTACGAACTGGATCTAAAGAAATCACTTCGGAGGAACTTCCAAGAAAAGACAATAGTGGAATTTCCCATCATCTTTGTCGTCTTGGAATCGCATAAAGAACTGTTTTCAACGGAAGGTAAGATTGTAACATCTTCAGTCTCGTGGAAGAACTTGCATCAGTTTTGGGATCGATTGCGCTGGAAATTTTTTCTTGGGGGATTCCCACACCCGAGGCCGTTCACATTAGGGTGGGGGAATCCCCCGAAGTCGCCGTGCACGTCTTTATCACGTCTCAGTGATGCGGACATGGCCACTTTATCTGCCTCGAGTACCTCAAACGTGACAGAAGGGGTCCGCGAGCACGGTGTGCGCGAGGCGGGGGAGGAAGTCGCAGTACCATGGTGTGGAAAGGTGCCGACAGGCAAAAACGTGCGTAGCGCTCGATTTCGGAGGCTGGGGGTAATGTGAGGGGGCCTGGGGCCTAAGTTTTAGTCCATTCGACAAAAAAAAAACAGGCCCAAAATCTGTTTGTTGGCGCAATTGAGCACTCTGGCATCCCAATGGGCTAACAAAACATTGCTAAGAGTTCTGCATCTTGGCAAGGACAGTCTGATAGCTTATTCCGCTTGGATGAAGTGCTTCAGTGCAGAAGCTGCAGCGAGGTCGTCAAAAAATCCTCCGGTGTTAAGACAGCCTCACCACAAAGCATATTTAATGCCTTTCCTTCACTTTCAGTTGTCGATATTGACATTCTGAACATGTCGACCCCACAGCAGAAAGAGGTCGAAGAAGAGACCTCACCCAATGCTGACGACAACGCCGTCAGCAGTGACAACTGGGACAACAGTGATCACCAGAAAACCACTGCAGCAGTGACTCCATCACCAACCGGGATGACACCTCAGGCAGCATCAAGTGACAAGGAGGAAAGCTTCTCTAGGACATATGGACTTCTAGGTGGAGATGAGGAAGATGAGGTAAAAGTAGGAAAATAAACATAGATTGCGTGCATATTCTCAACCTCTTTCCTTGTAAAAGTCAGCAAACTGTTCAAACATTAGAGGGGCGTCTGGCCTGCCGAACGGCGTGACGTTAATCACGTGACGGGCGGAGCCGACTTTGATTGGACAAGACAAAGGAAGCTGACAAAACATCGCTATATCAGTTATAGCCATAGGCTTCTAACTATCATTTAGTCGCAATGAGGTGATCGAAACTTGCATGAAGTGAGAGCTGTGCAATCATTCTAATGAATGCAATTTAGACTGAAAGTTTTGCGATCGAATTTTGTTGCCACAAACTGCGGCTGCAGAATGTACAGAAAATGATACATATATGCAGAATATACAGACCTCCTCGTAAGTAATTTGTGTTACACACACAGACTACACATGGGCCCTTATATGTATTGATATATTTCTTCAGGGCGGTGACGATGCCAAAAAATTGCCCGGAGCCAGTGAACTTGACTCCTCAGAGACTGTGGAGAAGGCCGAGAAGAGGAAGAGTGAAGAGCGTTGTCAAGAGGTAAGCGGACACCTGAAGCAGAATCAAGCGAGAAACCGAACTTTGTCATTAATCAGAGACTGATATTTGCAGATTTTGAGAAAACATCGTCGCCACTGGCAGCGTCCTCTCCAGGAGCGTGAAGATGGGAGCTTTGTCCATGCCTTCGCCCTTCAAGAGGAGCAAGATGAGTTTCAAAGTAAACCAGAAGAAAAAGCACCCAAGGAAGAGAAAGAAGAAGAGAAGGAGGTCAGCACTGGTCTCTACCAGAAGCAGTATGATTACTATCTCAACTACTACCAAAAGAAGTATGGAGTCAGCGCACAAGGCGAGGCTGGAGCTGCTGTCACTACTCTGCAAGACACTAAAGAAGAGAAAGTAGAGAAAAGTGAGGCGCTCCTGGCTTTGGCAGGATATGCAGACTCAGATGTGGAGGAAGAGGGAGAAACTACATAACGTTGCATTGTGTGTCAGTTTCTCAGCACATACGTGTACACTGATGTATTAAACGGTGTCAGCTCGACCAAACACTTTTACTGACGACCAATTCAGGGCTGTTTGACCGATATCTGGATGGGACAAAAGCCCCGCCGAAACAGAAGGTGAAGGACACCAGGTCAAGTGTTCGGTGTCCACAAGTCTTGGCCATAATTGGTCATGGGTGTCTCCTCCACTGCTGCTTTGTGTCAAGAGTGACCACGACTGAACTGACGAGAAAAATAACTTTAGAGCGAAAACAAAGTATTCGGAAAATTTACAGTTCCGGCCTCTCTAAAAAGTATTGTGCTCCGTTTGTCATTCAACATGTCCTGACAAAGTTCTTAACTAAAAATTGGTCCAAGTCTAGTGAGTACACTACAGAATAACATTAATGGTGCAGGTTGGAGTGATTGGTGATTTCATGTTTATTACATATCACATCATTGCTATCACTTAAAACTTTTTTTCATCCCGCGCTACTTCTTCAACACCATCCCGGCTACACCCTTGCACTCTGCCAGGACGACGTCTCTTTTGATCTTCCTCTGTTTTGACGGAAAGTCTTTCCTGAACTGAATCATCCGACTGAAGTCGATGGTATAGACGTGGCCACAAATCAGAGTCTCATACATATTGAGTCCTCCATGGAAGGCTTCCTCAAGTTCCCGGTTATGGCGAACCTCAAATTTCCACCATCCATCTCTACCCTCATAGAACCACTGAAGAATAGATACGTACATGAGTATGAACATAATGAGTCACAGCTTCGTCACTGAACTCACCTGCTGTTGCCCCATCCCCTCCGTTGACGACTCCAAGTCTTTTCTGCTTCGCTTGCTCCACTGACCCTCCAGAAAGTCTTTGGGGATGGGCTTCCTACACAGTGAGCACTTCACCTCAAAGGTGTCCTGATTTTCTAAAAGTCCCTTGGCACAGAGGAAGCAATAGTCATGGCCACAACAGTCAAACCTCACCGGGTGCACAGCCCTTTCTAGACACACAGCACACACATCATCATTATCTGCATCAGCTTTTTCAGTCTTCTTTTCCTGCTTTATGGCTATAGAGGCTGCCCTCTTCTTGGCTTTGTTCCTCGTCGTGGCCCCCACGGTTTCTTCACTTTCTTCAGCTGGGGTTTCGGAAGACGGACTCACATCTGGTGGGGTGGATGATCCAGAAGATGCGAATGACATGGTAACAATGTTCCCCATTCATTGAATTACACAGAATGGTTCTGCCCGGCACCTATCAGGTTGACGCTTGGCCACACTACTGGCAACAACGTACTTGAACAGTGAAAGCGTTCAATTGGACCTTCACGGCGTCCTCTCCGTCAGTTAGCAGTACACAAATGCGAAGGACCAAGAAGTTCCTGCACAGTGAGGTGTTGTACTAGAGTGGAAACACCAGTGGCGCTGCCTGTTACGGAAGAGAGGGTAAAAAATCACGTGACCAGAAGAGGGAAAGGAAGAGCTGGATTATTATTGGTAGGCAAAACAAACAGAGAACAGAACGAAAAGAAACCTCTTGGTCTTAGTTCCATCCTCAGGATCACTGCAGCCATAATGGTGACGAGCTGCTGCATGTTCAATTGTACAAACCGAGCCTCTACGACATCCACAGTCAAGTTTTTTCGATTTCCGAAGGATACAAGACTGAGAAGGCAATGGGTAAGTGTGAAAAGGAATGAATAGTTGGAATAGTAGAGGGTAGCAGATTGATTTGATGCTATGTTTTAGATCTTAGCTACGTACAGGAAAAACTTCAAACCCACGGTGAGCCACAGAGTCTGCTCGCGTCACTTTGTTCAAGAGGACTTTAAGCCAGTGACAACAGAGGGAGGCCGTCAAAGACTGAAGCCCGGTGTTGTACCATCAATTGTCAGTCTACCATCAAATTTTCTTCAACGAAGAGAAAGCCAGCCGAGACGTATGCCCCAACAGCGATGTATCACTGCGACATTACCTCCGGCCGACGCGATACCTCCGGCCGACGTGATATCTCCGGCCGATGCGATATCTCCGACTGCAGCAACACGTGCGACTGCAGCTCTGCAACTACCTCTGACTGCAGCAATACCTCCGGCCGACGCAATACCTCCGGCCGATGCGATACCTCCGGCCGACGCGATACCTCCGACTGCAGTGACACGTGCGACTGCAGCGATTTGTGCGACTGCGACAGCAACTTTGACAGCAACAGTCCCTGCGACAGTACCTGCACGTGCAATGTCAACTGAGACTCCGATGGGGGCTGCAGCACCAGCTCGGCCTCTGTTTATGCCAGGGAGATTGCCTGATTCGCCAACGACCCTAAGAAAGAAGATCAAGTAAGCACATCTTTTCATGCACAAAATTAAAAATTGACAAAAGGTATAAATATGTTCTACTCTCATGACCCCTGATTCTTTATGAACTGCTCTACTTGTACTTCTAACCAATATCTTTTGCTTTCAGGAGACTAAAAGAGAGAACATATCGCAAAGGATCGAGAAGCTGGGAGATGCTCTGAAGAAGCTCCAACAGGACAATGTAATATCTGCACAATGCTCCAATCTCCTAGATACTAAGTTCTCAGGGCTCCCCCTTGAATTAATGAAGCACCAATGGAAAAATGCCAGTGCAAAGAATAAAGGCCAATGATACTCTGATGATGTCAAGAAACTAGCATTCACCATGCATTTCTACTCTCCGGCAGCATATGAGTATCTCCGCACCATCTTTCACCTTCCGCATGCTCGATCCCTGCGGCAATGGACATCATCTGTCCAACCTGAACCAGGGTTCTTCATTGATGTACTGAAGGAACTGCAAGCCAGGGTTGCAGGTGGCTCCATCAACAAGAATTGCGCACTAATGCTGGATGCCATGCACATGAGGTCACGTGTGATGTACAACACGTCACAGGACAAATATGAGGGCTTCGTAGACTTTGGGCCAGACCTCGACTTGGGGGAAGATGTCAACAGAGAAGTCCTTGCAACTGAAGCTCTGGTGTTCATGCTGGTGGGACTCACTGGAAGATGGAAATTTCCCATTGGTTACTTCCTGATCAACAAAATAGATGCCGATGTGCAGAGTCGCCTGGTCCAGATTGCTCTCAACCTCAGCCATGAGCACGGACTTCTGACGGACACACCGTCACGTGTGACTGCACTAGTGTTAACCCCAAGACAATGGCCTTATTAGGGTGCCAGTGGTTGGGCCCAGATCCCCAAAGTCAGCTGGATGTTCAGCAAACAAGTGGACATGAAGTTCACTTGGTCCTTGATGCCTGCCATGTCCTAAAGCTGGCAAGGAATGCATTGGCAGAGCTCAAGATCATGCGTGATGGTGAAGGAAAGTCAATCAAGTGGGAGCACATCTGCCGGACCCTAAGCTCAAGTGGTGCAGATGCAATAGAATTCCTCATGAACTATGGAATCCCAGGATTTGAAGATGCCTCTGGTACTGTGTCTTTCATCCGCATGGTGGACCGCCTGTTTGATTTTTTGAACTCCAGATCAAGGTTCTCAAAAGGGTACAAGCAGCCAGTGTCTCTTAATTCACTTCCGTTCTGGGCTGAAGTTGTTGAGACCAGCATCAACTACCTGAAGCAGCTGCGAGCCCCTGCCGGCACGTTGATGATGTACCATCCCCGGAAAGCATTCATTCTGGGCTTTATTTTGTCTAGTTGAGCCATTCTGAAGGTGGCGGAAAAGCTACTTACTTCGAGGCAGGCAGAGTACCTCATGACCTATAGGATGAGTCAAGATCACTTGGAATTGCTGTTCAGGTGCATTTGAGGCAAGAGTGGGTACAAAAACAACCCAGATGTATTGCAATTTCGTTCTAGTCTGTGGCAGCTTCTGCTGAAGAACTCCATCCGCTGCAGCAAAAATGCAAATTGTCTAGAGATGGAGAGTGAATGTTCATCCATCTATAATTTTAAGTGGACATCGAGGCAGGCGACATATCTTCCTGAGGAAGATACTGACCAGGAGCTCCAGGAGGCTGAAATGCGGGACTTATGTTGGAGAATCGAAGACCTACATCTGTCAGAGCTGCAGGAGGCAATAGTGGGGTATATTGTGAGGAAGATGAGGAGGAACATGCCTTGCATTGTGTGTGCAAATGCCCTGACAGAAAGTGCACACAGGTCTGCAGATCAAGCACGATCGCAATTGATCTTACAGAAGCAGCATGGCGGCCTGTTAATTCCTGCAACACCAGTGTGGAAGATGGTACAACGATGTGAAAGAGCATTCCGCGTCATCGTGTCAGGGAGTCAAGGGGGCAAGATTTCTTCCCAAAAGAACATTGGTCTCCTGCTGTATACAACTGTAATGCAGCAGGATGATGGTTCATTGGAATTTCCTCATCTTAGCAATCATGACCTGGAGATGCTATCAGACAGTGAAGATCTTCATTCCAGTCAGCTGAAGAAGATCATTTGCAAGGAGCATGTCAACATTCGATTGTTCACTTATGCTCATAATTTCAATGCGAGCAGCTTGCCATCAGACAAAATTGGTTACAGGCAAAAACTAAGCCAGACAATACTGTTTGCTAATCTTTAACTCTTGCCTCAAATGCAGCAGAATATAAACTTCCAGTGATGTACGTACTGTATTCCTATGTGTTTGGTGCACACTCTAGTCATTCATTAGATGGAAAGCTTTGAAAAGCAGTATCTGCACACGTCACAATAAGGTCTCTACTTGCTCACCAGATTGACCATGATAAAGTTGAACATCTTCGTTTTCCTGATGTGCTGCCAAGACATCGTATGTACTGAGTATTGACGTTCATGTGAAATATCCTTGCTACGCGGCTGTTTGTTCTCATCTATTCAATTTACTGTGATGAGGGCAATCATGGAGTGAGCATTAGAGACAGACAGAGACTGTGACTAGCTATTCATCACTTAATTTTATGCGTTTTTAGTCATTTTGCTACATAAGACTCAGCACAGAAGTCCTCAACCAATCAGCGTGCTCCATGTGGTCACGTGATTAAAGCGACAGAAGCAGCAGTGCTGTCACCTCACTGTTCCTGCGGTTTTTGAAATGCCAACAAACGACGGAAGATTTGGAATGGGGTATTTCACGAAACCTCATCGAAGTAATTGTTCGCAAGCTAGTACGACCACTGATTCGACTGCAAGTAAACCGCGCTATTGAAAGTTCATGAATTTTGCGGGAAACTGCCAAAATTGGAAAGAAAAAGCAACTAAAAATGCAACTAAAGATCAAACCTGATGCTCGATCTGCATTTATGTACTTGGAAGCGCATAGACAAAGGTTTTGTTGCAAGAATCCTAATCCTATAGTTCAGCGCTTTCTGTCAGCCAAGTAAAGTTTACACAGTTATGTGCCATTGATGCTGTGTATGATATGTTGTAATCAGGTGTATCTAATCTGTATATAGATGTGCATAGCTACGCTGGATGCAGCCAAGGCGAGGTCTCATGAACTTGGCCTCGGCTGCTTCCTCCTCGGCTTCTATTGCTCTCAACCTTCACCCTCCCGCAGCCCTCATGGCCTCGGCCTTTTTCTGTTCCTCATCCGGCTCATCTTGCCATGCTCATGGCGTCTGAGAATTTGTTTTCGGCAGCGTCCTTCGCGACCCTGGATCTTGCACACGCCGTTACTGGGACATCTTCCGCTGCTCTGATTTCTTTGGGCCTCGTCATTGCTGCAGATCCCGTGCACTTGGTTGCAGCAACCTTTCTTCGTTCTTCGTTCCCACTGCCTTGTTCTCGGCCTCTGCATACTCCCGGTTTGCAGCTCTGAGCTGTTCTTCAAGCAGGGTTTCTCGTGGAGGAGGAACTTCCTCGGAAGTTCCGCGTTGGATACGGCCAAGGCGAGGCATGCCAAGAGAAAGGAAGAGACCGAGACCTCGAGTATTGCGAATGAGAGAAGGTGGATAGAAGTCCAGGCCCAGGAGCACGCGGCACACCAAGTGGCAGCAAAGACCAAGGCGATGAAGGATACCGCAGACAAGAAATTGGCAGCAGACAACCTCAGAAAAGCTGAAGGACGAATGAAGAGATCAAGGTCTTGAAGGCTGCAGCCAAAAATACGCTGGGACGAGCCGCGGCCGCGGCCCATGAAGCGGATAGAAAGGTTGCAGAGGCCCTGACCAAGAAAATTGCAACTGAGAGGGATCTCGAAGCAGCCCAGGCAAGAGTGGAACGTAGAATTCTCAACAGCAAAAATTGTAGCACTTAACAGAGCCCGCAACTGTCCTTCTCAGCCTTGTTGTTCTTGTGTTCAACGCCGAGGCCATCGTGACCAGGCAGACGGAAGACGACACCATTACGTGCGTTGGTCCATTAGTATGGCCAGCAACCATTCACCACAAAAGGAAATCTTTATTGATACATAAGATTATAATGTACAACTTGTTTCAGCGGAAAAGACTTTCAATATCTTGCAGTTCGGCTTCAAGCCTTGCACCTTGAACATACACCTAACCAACAATAGAGAATATCTTGACGTGATTCATCATGACGTAACCAATTTATTGAGTCTTCGACAGAAGTGCACCCGATCGCCTGGTTCGGATCTTTGCTCGTTCTGAAATCATAAGTGTACGCACTGTATATCAAGGTCTGTCATATTTCCTCTATTCTATTACTACCTGTGGCTTTGTTCGACGAGATCCTCCTGGACTTCCTCTCTACTGGCATATCAACGTCCACGTTCTCCTTGGAACTACCGAAGCTGTCAGGACTGTCAGATCCTAGCAGGAAGAGGTTGAGGTTGTAATATCTCGCTATCGTTGCATTACTAAAAAGGTTGAAAAGCTGCTCGCGGTCAGAAGACCTATTATTGGTTTGCTCACCCTCATAATGCTGAGACGCTGCATTCCCCGCACCCTTCAAGGACTCATGAGCGACGACCAATTGCTGGAGATGTTTCAGCAATCCCAGATCGATGTTGACGGACAAGAGGCTACTTTCCTTCTCCTCATTCTCTTCAGGGGGGCAGAAGGACTCCAGTCCGAACGTGCGTCCGCCTTCGCAGCAGGTGGAGAAATCCGTGATGAGGTCTTTTTTGGCCTGGACAGCGGCAGTGACATCCTCTGGCGTGAAGCCGACGAACGTTTCGTCCCCGTCTGACTCAGCCTCCTTCGGCGGAGGAGAAGACTTGCCACTGGATTCTGCCTTGGTGGGAGACTCGTGGTGAACCTCCTGCATGGCTGCAATCATCTCTGCGGCCGACGGAACTCGCGTCGCCTTGTCTTCCTCTTTGCTTTTCTCCTGAGGAACTTCTGCTTTGATGGGAGGTGTCATGCTCTTTCTGGGGTTCTTGCCCGCCTGTTGTCTCTGTTGTCTTCCCATCAATTTCTTGTATCTCTCGTCAAACGTCTTCTCCAGGATGGGTCGCTTGGTTCTGGATCGCGCCGTGGTAGTCTCTTGACGTTCAAAGATTAAGTTTACCTCATGCCTGTGGAGATGCCAGTCGTTCAGCCTCTCCCTTAGCCAATCAGGCAACGGAGGCACCAACACTGGGTGACCTCCAAACTTCTCCTCCAAAATCTGGGCTGTAGCGGCTGGGTCGGACAAGCCTTCAAGGTAGATGAAGTCCTGATATTGGGGATAAGCCAGGAGCAACTCCAAGTCATCGTCAGTGACCTCCACCTGATCATGATCTTCCCCAATAAGACTCGCAAGCCTTTCCTTACGCTTCAGGGTGGCGTCGACATCTTCTTGCTCGAAACCATTCAGTTCTAGGGTGCTCTCGTCAGACTTCAGAATGGCGTCGGCCTCTGCGCGCAGCTTGGTAGTTCTAGTCTGGATCTTAACTTCGTTTCCAGTAAGTGATTCCTCGCCCACTTCCCTGCAGCCTTCACTTTTCTTCCTTCTCTTCTTCAGACTTGGAGGAGATTCCGTGTCTGACCAGTCCGACACTTCTTCTTCGTCGCTCAAGTCTTGCAAGGTCAGCTTCTTCCTGTGAGAAATACGCTGCTCAGGTTCACAGCGAGGTTTGGTTGTGGAAGAAGGCGGCGTCAGGAGGACCGTTGGTGACGTAACTGGAGCCGACGACTTTTCTTTCTTGCGCCGCTTTGGTGCACGTGAACCATCGGTTCCACTGCCGGAATTCAGTCTCTTTAGCTCCTTCTTCTCCCTCTCGGCACGCTTCTTCTCTTCCTGCATCTTCTCTCTCATCTCTCTCAGCTTCTTCTTCGTGTGCTCCATTTCATCCTTGTGCTGCTTCAACTTGTCGCCATCAGTCTTGGAGATAGGCAGCTCTGGAAAGACTTTACGTTCCACCTTCTCTCGATCATACACGATGAACGAGTCCATTTTATTGAAGCCACTCTTCTTGCGCTCGCGCTGCTGTTGCTGGGACGTGAATGTCGGGGACGTCGCAGCTTCCTGAGACGGCCTTCGTGCAACAGACGAAGACGGCTTCGTTTCATCAGGAGGATCTCGAGCTGATTTACTGCAATTTCCTTCCGCTGCAGGTTTGGATTCTGCCGGAATCTTCTTAATAGTGGCCGGCGGCGTCTTCATGCTAGACGCTGATGGTGTCTTCGTGCCGAACGCTGGCGGAGTCTTCGTGCCAAATGCTGGCGGCGTCTTTGTGCCGAAAGCTGGCGGCGTCTTGCTCCCGAATGCTGGCGGCGTCTTGCTCCCGAATGCTGGCGGCGTCTTGCTTCCGAAAGATAGTGGAGAGGGAGAGCTGCTTGACGAACCTGAACTCAACTGCCTCGAAGAAGAGACTGACAACGGCTGCTTCGGCTTGGGCGGCTTAGGTGCGAACATGTCAAAGTCCTTAAACGAATCTGACTTGATGTTAGACTTTTTCCGGATGACTTGTTCAATCTTCTGCAGCTTTTGCTTGTCCTTCTCGAATCTTTGTTTCTCCTTTTCTTTCTCAGTTCTTTTCTTAGCTGTCGGCGCTTCCGCCGAGGTCTCTTTCTCCCTCTTGAGCTCCTTCGACTCCTCCAATTGATCCTTCTGCGATGAAGACCTTCTCTCCGTGCGGTGACACTTGGACGAGTGATGCGTGGAGGACCTCTTGTCACCATGACGGTGGCCGCGACGATGACGATTGCTGCTGCTGCTGCTGCTACTACTACTGTCCTCTCGGTGCGAATCCTTACGATACTTGTCTGACTGTTTCGAAGAAGATCCTTCACGTGCAGAACGGTGATCAGATGCTGAAGACTTGGAGTTGCCTTCATAGTTACCTCCTTCGTCTGTCCTTGGACTCTCCTGGCCTTGTGGCGGGTGAGGTGGAGCGCCTTCAGAAGTTCCCCCACCTCGTCCACTGCCTTTACCTTTTCCGTCGTCGTCATTGTCATCGTCGCTGTCTTTTCTCTTCTTCTTTTTATTCGACATGTCTTCTTCACTGCCTCTCCTGTCATCCTCGTCAGACGACGTCGCTGCCTTCTGCTCCTCGGGCGAAGTCTTCGTCATTGCCGTTTCAGGCGAAAGCGAGTCGCTCACCGGAGAGAGGTCGTCGGATGTAGAAGGTTTGTACCTGGCTGCCTCGGAGGACCCTTGCTGGAGGGTCTCACTGAATTTCTTGACATACTGGTCGTTGTCATCGTCCTCTTCAGATCGGATCTCTCCCTCAGACGACTCTTCCAGCGAAGCCTTAGCCAACTTCTCTTGGAGGGCAGCGCGCGCGCGCTCAAGCTCCTCCAGGTCGGCCTCATCTCCAGGATTGCTGTTGTTTTCCTCCGAGGATGACTGGCTGCCGGCGGGCAGGTCGGTGTCAGATATGTCCGATGGTCCCGACAGGCTCTTCCCCGATGACGTAGGACGACGTAGGTCTTTGCTAGCGGTTGCCGCCACTTCTGTCTCTCCCACTTCCATGTCGTCTGAACTAGACCCAATAGGCGACGTCAGAGGTGAGGGAGGCGGTCTTGCGGGCGGTGGCGGAGGAGGGGGCGGGTGCTCTTCGCCTGCCGGTGGGGGCAACGGCGGAGGTGGTAACGTAGAAGGCAAGGGAGGTAGTGGAGGCTCCTGGAACTCCTCGAGTTGCTGTTCTTGATCTGACGGCGGGGGTGGTTGCGGTGGTAGCGGTGGTAGGCAAGGCTGCATGGCCATTTGAGGCGGCGAAGGCAGACCACTGTCTGATGGAGTGGCCGGCGACTGCTGTGGCGGAGACACGTCCGCCAGTTCCGTGTCACTAACTGGTGACATGCTCGACGTGTGTCGATCCGCCACCACCTCCTCTTCTTGAAAAGTCAGCTCATTCTCTTGCATAACCACTTCTGACTCTTGAAGGATGGTCGGTGGCTGAGGCGGTGGCTGAGGCGGTGGCAGCGGCGGCGTTCTCGGACTCGATCGCCCTCGGTCTTCAGCCGTAGTCGGTGGCGGTGAATTTGTACTCTGCTCCACTTTCGGAACAGGTGGAGTGTTCGGCGGTCGAGGAGTAAGTGGAGAAATCTGGGCAGCCGGGTGAACTGGGGTGTTGCCACCCCCAGGAGTCAGTGGAGAGATGTCACCCTTCAGTTGTGGGGAAGATCCTGAATCGTCAGCACAAGCAGAATCAACTTCATTGTTCTTCTTCGCCTTTGAGGTAGTCTGTTCCTCATTGTCCTCGCCTGAATAAAAGGAGTAGATAGCAAGTGCCACAAGTCAAGTAGTTGAACCTAAAACAGAACGCACCCGCAGACTTCATCTCAATGTCTTCAGAAGAGATGGTAGAGAGCCTCTCTGATACTTTTGAGGGAGAGACGCCACCTCCGTTGTTGTCGGCAGCTTCATTGCTGATGGAGGACTCCAAGTTGCCATTGGGAATTTCGCCATCTATAAGGACACAGTTAAAAAATCACCGCCCATCTATCGGCGAGACGAAGTAAGCACCTTTTTCCTCAGATTTTTCCACACCACAGAGGTTGTAGATCACGTCCTCTACCTTGGGCTCAATGACGGAATAAATCTTAGGGTTCACGACCTGGTCGACGATCCTCTCTACGCCGCTCTCCATGTAGTTAGAACTTTAGGGTAAAAAGAAACTAGGGTGAGCCGACGTCCTACACGAGTAAGTACGAAAGAGAAGTTTACTCACTCTTGGATGTACTTCCTCAACTGACTCCTTAGCTGGTTCTTGTTCATGGTAGGACTCCATCGTTGACTGGACAAGAACCGAGTAAGCGAGGTCTCCACACGTTGACGGAGGTTCTGGTAGGACGGCTACCGGGACAGACAAATGGATTAACAGATGAGAAAAGAGGATGTCGCTCGTCATTCAGAGAGACATAACTGAACTTGATTACCTTTACATCAACCTCAGCGAGACAGTCCCGCCTGATTTGGTCAAACGTTCCCTGCGACTTAAGCTCTTCTACAATCTTCTCGACGAGACGTGGATCGGCCTCCTCAGCGGCCGGGGAAGACGACGGCGGCGGTGGAGATCCCGAAGGACCGGGTGGTGGTGGTAGGTGGTCAGACATCTCAGTCGCTCGGCTGCGATTGCTGGTTGCCGGCTTCGAACCCGTATCCCCCACCGGGATGACGACCCGACGACCCCTTTGTCGCCGCGACTAACAAGGGCGCCGGGAAAGCTCGTCTGCGGCTTGTCACACTGGTTTCACTCGTTGTGCTCGTCTCAGCAGTAGCAGTACAAGAAAATGGAATGTGCAGTGAGCGCTGCAAGCAGCCAAGCACAGCCGACCAGCGAAGAGGCCAAGCCACAGAAGCGCGTGCGACTTAGAGCACGCTGCACTCGAGAGCTGCCACAAACGGCGGCATCAACGTGTCGATGGGGTTGGGTACCACAGCCGGGCGGACGTCAACGCACTTGCAAGGTTTGGTTGGAACAGGCCAAAGTGGAAGGCCCTCGAGACCAACGCGTGCACTTCAAGTTGACGCCCTAGTGTCATCGCAAAGGACAAGACCTTTAAGAACGACCGAACTGATCTCGGATCCCTCAGTCGCCTCTCTTACGAATGCAGCGGCCATCACAGCCCTCGACTTCCCCCCCCGTCCAGCCCCACGTCAGGGGCGCCAACATTCTTCACGCCCGCGACGACCATGTAGGTCACACGATGTGTACATAGGTGAGTCCTTAGTCTATTAGTGTCACAACTGCTAGAGCCAGGCTGTCGAACAGAAACTCTTGGAGGCGCATCTGACGTTTTGGATGGTCCCGACGGTGGACATGTTTGTCGACGCGTCATTCTCTCTGCTAAAGATGAGGGTCGTAGACCGCCGCTCCTGTTTACACTTTGCGGCGCAACAACACGGAGAACAACAACAAGAGAGATGTCCTTCGAAGACCTGTGGCGTGACATACGTTGACGTGGCTCTCCAGCGATTTTGCTTTCTCAGCGGCGAGTGTGCAGTTCATGAATCACGTAGGCTTGATGATGGCAATCCTTGACTTGAGGCCCTCAAAAACTTTGGCAAAACGGATCAGTAACATTCAGCTGAGTACGAGTGGACTCCGGAGTGAGTCTTTGAGACCTGACACCCTTGTGAGTATCGCATTACTCAGTCAAGGTAAACCGATTAATCTTGACTCGCAGTATTCTTATTGTTGATTCGAATAGTTATTGTTGATTCGAATAGTTCCGAAGTTCATAAGCTCTGGAACTGAGCTTGGACTAAGCTTCTTTTGCCAATGCTAAGAAACTGTGATTGGATTCTTTATTCATTGCCTGCTGTAGGGTCGATTGATGTCTTTTGCCTATGATTGATTTTATCAACCAGGTACCAAAAAATGGTAAAAAAGTGCCCTCAAAAGTGATTTGCATGTGCCAAGTACAGCCTGTAACGCGTCCAGCATTCGTGTGCGGTCTTTTCGTGCGCCGGACGATGTGTTAAAGATTGAACAATCCCATATGACAGCACTAAATATGTTTATTCAGTTAGTGCATGCTGATAATTTTTAAAATTACATGTGGGCTTGGATGGAACTTAGCATTCAAACGATTCAAACGTTGCGTGGAACTGAGCCTTGATACTCAGTTCCTCATCTATTAGAACTTTTAAAGCAATGGTTATGATCAGTACTCGACCTGATTTGAGAATTGCGCAGACGTTGACACCTACTGGTGACCAGATCTGATATGAAAATTGCTCTCCTCAGGAAGAAGAACAAGAACAACTTAGACAGTTCCAAAGTCCGCGTCGACTGGCGCTCCAGGCCCAACAGCCAAAAAAACAGAGGGAAGGAAAGGAGTGAATGAATACATCTGAGCTCACATCTCCGTCGGACTTGGCACAGCATCGCCGAGGGATGTTCAGGCTCAGCCAGCGAGCAGCTATCTGAAAAAGTCCGACACCTCCATGGTCATGGTATCAAAGGCTAAAGCCGCCATCGCCGCGGTGTTGGTGGGCTGCGCCGCCAACGTCGTCACGCTAGAGCTCCTGGTCAAGTAAGTTCTTCTTGCTTGGCAATCTTTACTTAGGTCAAGTAGCGCCCCTTTCCCGGGATGAAGAAACCGCTCTCCGTTTGCTTGTATTAATCACCCTCGAAGATAAGCAAGAAGTATCCGATTACCATGGCGCTGGCGACCATTCTGCTGGTGATGACCTCTTGCATGGCGAGGGAGACCTTCATGGAGGAGCTCATCAAGTAAGATCAGGGAATCCATACCGTCGAACGTCGAGCTGACGAAGATAATGGGGTCGGAACACTAAAACCTGGTTGTCTTGTCTCGTGGTAGTCTCTTCTTCTTTCTTGGAAAGGACATACAAGCTCTGGACGTGACTGACTTAACAATTTTTCTCGCAGGAAGGATCCGGGCTGCGGCAATCTCATCACTTTTTCGTCGTTCCTCTTTATCAGCTTGGAAGGCTTTGTGGTGACAACCAAGTTCGGCACCGTCAGTCCCGTTGTGCCCTTCAAGTGAGTCGCGGGCAGCATTTAAATGTATTGCTTAGGAAAGGCTAAGTGCCTGCATCTTCCAGATCTTGGACAGCTATGGTCCTGATGTACTTCCTGGTCAGCGTCACTAACAACTACGCCCTTAACTTCAACATATCCATGCCGCTGCATATGATATTTCGAGCTGTGAGTATCTTTCAGGGACGGTTTTTACCACATACAGTACGTAAGTTGCTTCAAATCCATATATTCCTAAATTTTAGGGATCACTCATTGCCAATATGGTCCTGGGAATGATAATATTGCACAAGCGCTACACTTTGACGAAATACCTCTCGGTATTGATGATCACTGCTGGGATTGCCACCTGTACCATTATGTCTGCTCAAACAATCAGTGAGGAGAACTCTGACAGCACCAGCATTGGCGTCGACGGAGCTCAGGCAAAAGGCGGTGACGCGAATGAAGTCACGACAGAAGATTCCAGCTGGGAGCTGGTTCGTTGGTGCTTTGGCATAGCCTTGCTCATCTTTGCTTTGCTCATGTCAGCTAGGATGGGCATCTACCAGGAGGTCATCTACAAAAAGTACGGGAAGCACCCCAAGGAAGCACTCTTCTATTCGGTTTGTGAAACATAGTCTTTCCTGACAGGAGCACAGCACATTAAAGCGAATTTTCTCTCCTTTTCAGCACTTTCTACCCCTGCCAGGCTTTCTCTTGTTGTATCAGAACATCTACGACCACTTCCTTCTTGCCTCGGCCTCGGACCCGATCACACTTGTGTCGTACGGGAGCTTTTCGCTCTCAATGCCCAGCATGTGGCTGTACCTCGCGGCCAACGTCGTCACCCAGTACATATGCATATCGGCTGTGTTCGTGTTAACGACCGAATGCGCCAGTCTCACGGTCACCTTGGTCGTCACCTTAAGGAAATTCCTCTCGCTTTTGTTTTCCATCTGGTACTTTCAGAACCCCTTTACGGTGGTCCACTGGATCGGTACTGCGCTGGTCTTCGGCGGAACTTTGCTCTTCTCAGATATACAGTCTATGATTAGTGATAAGTTCA
>JAAUXU010121465.1_pt1 | contig 32150 bp, 32 predicted proteins | sample 7278151 | NCBI WGS metagenome assembly JAAUXU01 (sample SAMN14350113, study PRJNA611818) | marine sediment metagenome | isolation source: surface marine sediment (1.8m) | place: French Polynesia: Moorea | collected 2018-08 | reverse complement strand
GCACTTACTTTACCCTACTGCACTCACTTTACCCTACTGCACTCACTTTACCCTACTGCACTTACTTTACCCTACTGCACTTACTTTACCCTACTGCACTTACTTTACCCTACTGCACTTACTTTACCCTACTGCACTTACTTTACCCTACTGCACTTACTTTACCTTATTTCATTTACTTTACCCTGCTTCACAAACCTGGTCCAACTTCACTGGCCTTATCCAATTTCGCTAGCGTCAGCCAACTTGACTTACCTTGTTCAACTTCACTGACATTACCATACTTTACATTGACGTCATCCAACGTCACTTTCAATGTTCAACTCCCCTAAACTTACTCTACTTCATTGAGCTCATCCGACTTCACTTATCTTACCCAACTTCACAAACCTGGTCCAACTTCATTGGCCCTTTCCAATTTTGCGAACCTTAACGAACCAAAGTCAAAACCTGACGAATCCAGTTGACTCATTCCAACTAACCTAAGCTGAGCTTAGGTTTACAGTTTAGTTAAGGTAAAGATTTCGAGATCGAGAAACCTAACTTTTAGAGGGACCACTTGTTCCAAGCTGTTCCCTGTGCGGTTTCGTACCCCTATGGAAGAAGCCCTTCATGAAGTTGGTACACCTTTATTTCGGAACCTGAGCAATAAAGGGCAAGTAATAAAACTCGATTCATTTCACTGCTGCAGATGATTTATCATAATTCATGACATAACGACTACCTTGTAATTTTGACTCGAGGAGCAAACAAGAACTGGGCGAGCCTGCGAGGGAGCCCGGATGAGATAAATACTGTACGTTCAACAGCAGAAGAATTTCTCCTGTGTTTCAAGCAGGAGTTGTTGAACAGCGAAAGACTAAAACCTCATGATGGGCAACCGGAGGTCACGACTTCGACGTCGCCGCCCAGACAGCGGCACCGGTGGCGACGGCGGCGACAGTGGCCTGACACTAGACGGTGACCGCAGCGGGTTCATGGACCTGATTGAAAGGGAACTCTCGAGTCGGGATGGAGCAAATGGCGTCGACGAAGAAGACGAGGATGACGTCATGGGGTCGTCAAGAGCGTCCAGGCTGATCAGGAATATCATCCATCATCATTTGTCGCTAGGCAAGTGTGCGTATGTAGGCGTGTGTCACAACTGCGGGTAGGTGAACGATCATTGTCACGGTGCTTTTGTCGCCGCAGCGTACCTGGAGAGCCTCATCAACGACAGCATTACCGACGATGTGAGTAGCGACTCAAGCGACGCATCTAGCCAGGCCTCCTCCACGTACGAAGGCGTTGCCGAGCTGTTTGATGCTGCCGAGCGCAGGGAACGTGAAGACGAGGTTCGCCGCAAGGCGGAACAAATCCAGAACTTCAAGCTGAAGGTACTGGAACTCTTTGAGGACAAGAAAGAGCTTATCCATCGGCGCATCAAACATGCACTTGACCTACACGGTACCCTCGAGGACCTCTTGCAGAACCAGGTTGAAGCGCCTGACATGGAAAAAGCCTCCTCCATCAAGAATCTAGTGGACGAAATCTGCTCTGGAGGGCACATGCTCAACTCTGCGGAGATGGACAAGCTGAGCTCCGACTTGGACGACATCGCCGCCAACGTGACCATCCTTCGCGAGTTAACCTCGGTTCGTTCCGAGGACGAGGTCATGTGCTCCGTGTGCCTGACTTGTCCTGGAGGAGTCATCTGGGACTGCATCAGGTGCGATCATCTGACGTGCGACTTCTGCCGGTGGAGGTTGAGCAGCTGTCCGACGTGCAAGGTCACATTCAGAAAGCATCCGCCCAGGAGGAACAGGTGGGCGGAGAAGTTGGCCAAGTTGCAGCGGGAGAAGGTGTATGAGGCGGCAGAGGATGAAGAGTAACGTCAGCACGCAATACAGTTTTGATTACATAAGTGCCAGATTATAAAAAGGCACTCGGCCTATCAGAGCACAAAATGGATGGAACTGGTTAAAATCCTTGGAACAAACATTGCTTATTTAATGAGAGTGCCAAATTCACTCTTCACTGCAGTTGTTGCAGAAGTTTTCGCCTTGGACCTCCTGCCACAGATCCTTGCACGTCAAAAGCATCGGGTCACCGTGTGTTCCAATGACCAATTTTATGCTCATGTTACATCTAGTCTGTAACCTGGATATTAAGTACAGACGGACCTCAATTTTGCAAGCACTGATTTTGCAAACTTTGTACTGCTGATCGATTCTTGCAAGTTGGACTTGTAGGCCACTGTGATGGTCAAGCTGTGCTACCAGAGCTAAGACACCAGGAAGGAGGTGAAAGAGTATGCAGGGAGGCACAGGTTCTGCCCACTTTGATGTGCCAGGATTAGAAGAGGCAAGATTGTAAACGTTGGTACACAATTCCTTGTACAGTGGAACATTCTTAATGGTGCAACACGCTTAAATGTGCAACACGGGCATAGTCCTGGTGCCAAAAGCTTCCGTGTGAAGCCAAGTCACCATACTGGATCGTGCAACTTTTCCCGGTCCCCATTTAGCTTGTTTCACTGTACCGGGTGTCCCGTCACGTAGTCTAAGGACTCTGGCACCCTAGGGCTGATATTGACCTCGGACTTCGGACTCACCCGGTAGTAACTGTCAACTCCGGCTAGTGTTGAACAGATGAGCCTTTGTTTCAACTTTTGGCATGGCAGAGACACTCGAACTCGAGCCTTTTTCCATGCAATTTTTATCCAGAACCGTTACTCATCTCATCTACTTAACACGTCACAGGCAGCAGATGCAAACTGACTCGGTGAGTTAGAGTTCAGCCTTGTTTCAATCCTAAGTTTTTAATGCCCTACTCAAACTTTAAGGTGTTATTCAGAGAAGAAAAAGGCTTTTTTGAGGGCAACCAAGGTGGTCTCTGAGTATGTTTGTTAGGCAAATTTTGGCCCCCACAAACATCCGAATTTCATCACAAAGATGGTTTGCACCCTTATAAGTGTAACAATTCGGTGTGACCTTACACGTGTCATGACCTTCTACTCCCTGTAACCTTACGTCCTTACACCCTTTCCAGCAGAGTGACCTTATAACCTAACACGTACGCTGTGCATGGTGACGCCCACTATGAATGCGAGTGCGCACCAGGAGAATGAGTTATTATCGTGCCCTAGTACAGTGGACATCTCCCGCTACAGCACTGAAAAATCTCACATTTTCCAGCGCTGCTGATCAGGCTTAGAGTAAATATATGGAGCACATGAGCTATCTCTGAACTGTGCACAGCGTTAGCCCTTTATCTGATAAGTACCGGGTGTGCCAAAAGTCATGATGCTCGTCTTTGATCACGCCCACGACGGACACGGGGGCAGATGTTCGTTTCTTGCATCGACTTGAAGTAGACTCGGTATCTTCTACGTAAGTCAGAAGTAACTTGAGCGGGCGTCCATTTTTTTGTATGTTTATTGTCCAAGAAGAGAGTTAAATGAGACGACAAAAGACCGCGTCAACTAGATTTCTCGATCTAAATCAATCGTATATGCAGGTGCTTAACGTTAGACGACATCCTTGAGTATTTCAAACTATCGACAGCGACCTGGACGGGACCGCGGTGGACACGGAGCCGGAGCCGCAGCAGCAGCAGGGGTCGCAGCATCCCGCTCGTTTGCTCGCTCGCTCGCTCGCTCGCCAGCTCGTTGGCCAGCTCGTTGGCCAGCTCGCTGGCCAGCTCGCCCACCGTCGGGTCCCATCTTTGGCAAAAAAGTGACTAGAAAGTTATGCATAATAACAAACATATAGTACATATTTTTGTTCAAACGGAGAGCTTGTACAGCTGTGGGAGATGAACGAGAGATGCGGTGGGCGCTCAAACACTGACATATTAAGGTAATATGACGATAATGGGATCATTGATAGCAGCTTAAATGTGACTAGGAATGAACTCACGAAAATACGGACCGTAAATCTAAAAGGGTGAATCAATGTGTACGTAAATATTCGGCTCTCTTTCTTCTCTTCCAAGTTTTTCTTCCTTTAAGACTTCCTGTTGGTCTTGAAGCTGACCTGCAACACCCTATTGCCCAGTGTGTACCCATTGAGTGACTGGATGGCGACTAGACATTCGTCGTAGTTGGTCATGGTGACGAAGCCGAAGCCCTTGCACTTGTTGGTCTGCAGGTCTCGGATCACCTTGACGTTCTGCACGGCGCCGAAGGGGCCGAACAGCTGCCACAGGATGTTTTCCTCCGTCTCGGGCGCGAGGTTGTACACAAAGATGCACCAGCCGCTGCCGTTCATGGCTGCCGCGGCCGCCGCGGCCGCGGCCGTGCCGCCGCCGGAACCGCTGCCGGCTCCCGGCAAAATGGGGCTTCCGGCCAGCAACTCTCCGGCCAGAGGGGAGTATCTGCGAGGAGAACCGAGTTCATTGTAGTATCCAGTGGTGCTCATAGCAGAAGCGGTAGTAGTGGTACTAGTAGCAGTAGTAGTGGTGGTAGTGGTAGTAGTAGTAGTAGTAGTAAGTAGTAAGTAGTAAGTAGTAGGTAGCAGTAGTGGTAAAGTCATGAGTTGCTCGAAGAGGCTACTGTTCTACTGCGAATACAACATCGACATGGCTACAGACGTGGAAAAGTGTATGCGTATATGTCATAGCTGTTGTTACACAGTCTCCAACGTAGCTTATGAATAGAGAATAAGAATTATACTTGCCTAGGAAAACCCTTTCCAGCGAGAATTGCTTTGCCAGAACTAAAAAAACAGAGAGCATAAAGGTAACCAACATAAGTAAGCACTAAAAGAAACAGGCGTAAATCAATGCAAGAGATCTCGACAGAAGGAGAAATGTTCAACAGTCCAGAAGATCAATACATAATAAGTCGTACGATATATACGTGAGGTTGCCTTACGTTACATTACTTACCCGTCTTTGAGACCTAAATCCAAAGGCAACCCAGCGGGAATTCCATAAGGGCTGTCGGGAAAAACGCAGCAAAATTAGGGGTAACAAACTCAAAGAATGAAACCAGTGTGCAATGTTATGACGACGTAATGACAACGCAATATATGTAAAGTACTCGGCAACATCTGGCTGTCTACTGATGAATGGATGATGCACATACATACGTAGAATAAGATAACCGTGAAAAGCAATCAAAGCATAAAATGTCCTAGTGTATAAATAGTAGTATAGCATAGTATGGTGTAGTAGTATATATATAGAGAGAGGAGCCATCAAGCAAGACGGTGGTGGAGCTCACCTGAACCGCCCGGCGGCCGCCGCGGCCGGGTGGAGTGCGCCGCCGAAAGCCGCCGCCCTCCTGGCCGCTTGCGGCGCCAGGTACGCGGCTGCGGCCAGTGGCGGCAGTGCCTTGGCGTTGTTGCTGGGGTTGTTGGCAAACTTGACTGTGACGGGCTCGGTTGCGCCCTCGGGTATAGTGCCGTTCAGCTTTTGGATGGCGCGCTCGGCCTCCACGCGCTGGTCGAAGCGGATGAAACCCACGCCCTTGGACAGGCCTGAGGGAGGACAAGGCGGAGGACGTGCGTGTATATCGCGCAGCAGGTGCATTGCTAGCTCTGGGATCTCACCTGTGATGTTGTCGCACAGAATTCTAGAAGTGATGATGTTGCCGCAGGACGAAAACAGTCTCTCTAAATCCGGCTGCGCCATATGCTTGGGCAGGCCGGACACGTACAGGTTGGCCCCCTTGATGGCCTCGCTGCTCGGCCTGGCATAGGACACCTGAAAGTGACTCGTCTCGTCAATGCAGTCCAGGCTCTCACGAAGTCACTCACACGCTCACCTTGATGGTCTTATTTTGTAACCTCAAGCCATTGAGCGTCTGGATGGCTTTGTTGGCGTCCTCGGCGTTGTGGTAGTTGACGAATCCGTAGCCAAGACTCTGACCTATGCAATAAAAGATAAGGTCGTGGTACAATGGGGGTTGCGGCTCATAACCAGTTTGAGGTCGCACCTGTGACTTTGTCCCGAATCAGCTTGCAGCTCTCCACCTCTCCAATGGAGGAGAACAGCGACCTGATCTCCTCCTGCGTCATGGTCTGCGGCAGGTAATTGACGATGAGGTTAGTGCGCGCGCCCTCATTGTCGGGCTGAGTGGAGCCGCCGGCTGCGTTGGCTTGAGGAGACGCCTGCTGCTGCTGCTGTTGCTGCTGCTGTTGTTGCTGTTGTTGCTGCTGCTGCGATTGTTGCTGGGACAGCCCAGCCTGAGCGGAAAGGACCTCCATCCCGTTCTGCATGCCAAAAGCCCGCGTTCTTCTGCTCTTTAACTCTTCTTTACTCCGGTACAATAATTCGAAGTTGTGCTTCTTTGTGTTTCCAGCAATCAAACGCAATTGGTGATTCGTGTGCAGGAAAAAGTTGATTGAATCAGTTCTTCAAAGCGAGGGATAAGAATCCAGTTGAATCCACAGCTGAAAGTTGACACACACGATCGTAGAGGCAAGGATGAAAGACTTTACACGTGATGTATGCAGCGTTTAGACCCGGACTCCAGTGCTAAAGCCTCAACAGTCATCTAGGTAAGATGAAATGGACTTTAGCAGGACTTTCAGCATGACAGAGTGCCGAGAAAGCACTTTTCAGAAAGCCTAAGAAGGATTGTCTGTGCTCATAGCCTGGGATTCATGTCTTTGTCCAATGCTTGTTTATCAAAAGAAAGCATGTGGCTATCACGGTATCTGTTGGTTGAGAGTGTCTGGACTCTGACCATTCAAGCTCGTGGAGCAGCAGCCTTTCATGCATATCTCTGTAATACATATACTGTGTTTATGTATATATACTGATGATACACACACACACACACACCAAGGAAAGTTTGCTGGAAACACTTGCTCTGAAAGGTCTCCCCTTAAGAAAGCTTCCCCTCCCCCCTCTAGAAAGAACCATAGCCGGAAAGGAGCAGCTGAGGCAGCGACTTTCTTGTGCTCTCTCTCTCTCTCTCTCTCTGTCTAGTCCAGTAGTAGCTGGCGCTTCCTTTCTCCCAAGGGGCGCCATCGGCATTTGCACCCGAAAGGATCAATGTGGGTGTGGTGGAGGAGGAGGAGGAGGTGGGTGGATAGCTGAACAAGGGTGGAGGCCGATGTGGGGCCAAGTGCTAACAGCCCCTCCCTAGTCGACATGTATGATTTTTTTGCATCTGCAGCCAGTCCACAGATGTTGAGAGGCCTCAGACACACATTATTCTACATATATTGCAACCATCACGTGCTGAGGGACCCTTTTTTTACCTTGTGATGACAGAAGTACGTGATGAATGATTTTTCGCCTGGGTTTTCTTCAGCTCTTTGGTGATGGCTTCTTTTTTTGCTTTTTCTCTCTATTCTCTTTGGTTTGCGAGTTTTTTGGGTTTTTTTCTTTTCTTCTTTGCTTCTCTTTTGTTCTGCGGCTGCGAAACACAAATTCGTTGCTGGAGTTTTGCTTCTTCAAACCAAGAAAAAGGAGAAATGATGGCGGAGGTGACGGTGTCGTACTTCTAGAGTTTAGTTATATAGTTTAAAAGAACAAGATGAGAACCGAGTCACGAGAATAAGAAATAAACAGAAAGCTACACAGAGTGTGCTCGACGTCGACGCCTGGAGGAGTGAGGAGGAGAGAGCAGTCATCGACCCAAAAGAGCTGCCGCCGCGGGCCGCCGCCGACGCCAGGCAGAGGTAAGCAAGCAGCAGGCAGCAGGCGGACAGACACACGGAGGGGATCGCCAGACAGAAAGGAAAGGCTCCACCAGCTCTCTGGTATCGATCGACGAAGGGGCAGGGAGGGAGGGAGGGCGAGAGAGACAGCAGGAAGTAGGAGGCGTAAAAGATGCGCGCGTGGACGCTGAGTGCATAGTGTGCATTGGTCGGAACTGTGGTTGACTTGGCTCCAGGCGCCCGGACCAGGTTCGCATTTGCTCAAAGGTGGGTGCCGGGTGCACGGGTCCACTGCGGCTGCTGGAGTGCGCGTTGTTGCTGGCACACACGTCGGAAGCATCGCATAATGCATGCTACAGTGGACGCCCCGTATGGAGGCGACTCCGGCTCAGCCTCGGGATCGGTCCTAAGGACAAAATCGGCATCAACGGCAGCTGATGGAGTCTTTGGATTGGAGCTAAAACCAGCTCGGTGTTGCCAGACGGAGCGAAGTCGCTCCTCGTCCAGCGGGTCCCCCAATTGGGGGACTCCGATTTGGCTTGATCGGGTTCCCTCCCCGCCCCTGTGTCTGGCAACACTGCTGGCATCTGCGAATTTCTCCTCGTCGTTTTGTTTCTCATTGTTCAACATCCCAGTGAGTCTGATATCAGCCGTCCACTGTGCCGAATGTTTCTTACTCCACGTTTCCTCCGTGGAAGCGGCTGGTGGCAGATGGGGGTCGCTCTCCTCTCTCTCCCTCAAGCGTGAGCGTGAGCGTGAGCGCGTAGGAGCCCAAAAATCGATTATCCTGACATTTTGCTCCCTTCCTCCCTCTCTCTGTGTGTCTTTCGCAAGCCCGCGAGCTCCCTCAGAAGAAAGGGGGGCTCCCTTTCTCTCGCCCCCCCCCCCCTGGCAGGAACAAACCAAAACCATTCATTTCTTTTCTCTCCACGTGCTTTTGCCGGGCTTTCTACGGTTTTCTCCAGGGTGGCTGGGCAGAGCAAGCAGAATGGGGTCGCAGGAAACGGAAGCGGAGAAAATTGCCAATATGTTCCTAACATGAGATCCAAGTGGGCACTCCCTTGTTCCTTCCCCCCCTCCCCCGCCCGCCCCCTTCCCCTGGGGCGTGGGCGCGCTCCTCTCTCTCTCTCTCTCTCTCTCTCCAGTGATCCCTGAGGAAGAAAGGCTACCAGACGACCATGGACTTGGCGACTGTGAAAGAGTTCAGCTGCAAGTTGCTGAGCACATCGCCTTTGTTTGGGATCTGGTGGCGTTCTTCCCCCCCCCCCCCTTGTCGTCCTCCCTTGAGGGCAAGATCCATTTTTGTGAGTCACACGGTACACCAGCGTGTGGGGAAGGTGGGGAGCTGTTCAACCTGCCATATGCGAAAGTTCACTTAGTTTGCGAGCTTAGGCGTCGGCTAAGAGAAGAGACCATTAGAATGCATACCTACAAACAAATCCTTATTGAGAAACTCGGTGTGGCAACCCTGATTTCTTTTTTTCTCAAATGATAATTTACGGCAAGTCGTCATCGACTGCAGGTACGCGAGCAAAAAGTGTTGGGAATAAGAATATTCAGCAAAAAGTGGAGCAATTCCTTAGTTTAAGCGACCTTGATGCACAATGCACGACCGAATGTGGAGGAGTCCAAGACTTGACTGCAGCAGTTCTGTCAAAGGGATCATTCGGATGGAGTCCCAAAGTGCCTTGACCAAGTAGGTGAAAATGCTGAACGCAGTCGGACTGTCAAAAGACAGGTCATGGACGATTGGTTGAGCCAAAGAGAAATATTGCTTGATAGAACAGAAGCAGACTGCGTTTTTTCACTGTCCAAACCTCCATAACGGCAAAAGGAGCGCGTTTATGTAGCTTGTAACGTTTCTTGTGAAAGATGTGTTCATGTGCATGCATTTTCAGGTTCTGCCAAATCGCATCTTAAGATTTCCCTCATTTTCCGATTTAAATTTGTGAGATTTTTTTGTCAGAAACTCAACTCTCGGCGTAAATCAACACATTACTTTATCCACTGAAAATTGATCTTCAAAAGAGCATTAGTAACTTTGCATTCACGACAAGACTTACCAAAAATTTGAGGATCCAGCCAAAGAACCTTCTCATTTGCATTTACTGTTGATTATTAGTGTTTCACATTATTATGTTATTAACATTATACTTGTTTTCTTTTCTAAAGGAAACCCCAACATTTCAACATTGAAGTTCTTTAAAAAAAAACTGGAATACATGTATGATATCTTGCATCAGTTAAGTTCACTGGTGGAGTGGCCACGCCAGGCATCAATGTCCATTGAGCACTTAGATGTTTACAGCTGGGGCAGGAAGAGACCCAACCCAGGGTGACTCCTTTCTATTCTTGGGATACTCATTCAACTCGAGAGACCCCTTTAACAAACAAACAGTATCTTGCATCACTTGTTTCCTCTCGGAAACAGTTTTGAGTTTGTCGTTGGTCCCAGGTGAGACTTTTCGTTGCTCTTTCCAGGCGAGTGGTTGAGGCTGGGCCTGGATGATTTCGGTGTCTCTTGTCCCGTCCCTCCTCCTCTTGTCCGCATTCCACTGGTGCAACACGTGCACCCAAGAGAGAGCCGACGGCGACGACCACAGCGCGATCGACCGAATCGACATGGAATATCGTGAGATGGCCGAATATCCCATGTGGCAACACGTAAAAGTGCCACTTCCGGCAGCCCGCGGTCGGTCCGGTCCACTTCTGTGGCGCGTCTATCAAGCTCTCGATGAGTCTGGGACCCCGCACAGTCTTGAGAGCGACACCAATTCACGGGTGGGATGAAATCGGATCGTTATGTCCAGCATCCCTTCATTTCCGGCCCAATCACTGTTGATCTTGGCGTTCCGCCTCTTATTGTTCCCAGAGATTGTCGGCGTTTTATGAGTGGGTTCGGTCAGGAATTTGAGCCGCTCCTCCAAATGGCGCCAGATGCGGAGAGAAGTCGGAGAAAATCCAGAAGGATCCCCAATCAATGGCCGAATCAGGTGTGAGAACCCCACTCCAGAAGGTTCCCCAATCAATGGGTCCGAGTACCTGTCCTGGCAGTACCCAAAGTGTCCGGTAGCACAAAGAAGTGATGCTACCGATCTTGGCAGAGCTGTTGCAAGCCTCTTCAGTCCTGAAGACACATGTGATGGAAGCACAAAGTGCACATGCCAAATTTGTCGAGAGCAACCAAGGCTTTTAAAGGGGCAGCAGCCCATTATTTTGACAAGCCAGCTCATATTTTGAGACAAGCAGCAGCAAACTCATTCCCCTTGGAGGTGTCATGTCTCTCCAGCAACCCCTCTGTTGCTGCTTCTGTAGCTCTGCTCGTCTTAGTTTTCTCTCACATGGACAAAAACTGGGCGACCCCAGAGCTCTTTGTTTATTCGGCTATCAAAACGAGGGATTTTTGGCCCAGTGGAACTCATCAAAGACAGGCTTTTGAGGAGCAAAAACAAAAAAAGAGCTCTCTTGGTGGAGCCGTTGGAGCTGCTTTGACCTCGGCTGAGGAGAACCTTGACACCTCCTCCGGCTCGGCGGCCATCATAAAAGCCTCGTTTGGGCGGTCAAACCGTTGACAGATTTATGTGCTGGACCCCAACTTTGCCTGGAGGCCACTGGTCAGATCGAATGACCTCAGAGAGACCCTCGATGCAACACTGTTTTCGCGTGCATTTCGCAGAAAAATACCATTGTTGACCCTTCGCCGCCTCTATCGAGGTCACATCGACTTCATGCTTGAAAACTTGGCCCTCAGCTGCAAGAACTTGTTCCCTTTATCTCGACAGAAAGAGAGCAATGCTCCCTGGAGCGTGTGAGCGGCGAAGAAGAGCCACGACTTGGCTGCCGCCAAGCAGTTGAATAATTAAGACTGCCGGAGTCGTTTTCGACGGGGTCGACTTCTTCTGCTTCCCCGAGGTCGCCCCCATGCATCCATTCGAAGGGACGAGAGAATAAAATGACATACGCTACTACGAAGCCTGCCAACGACGACGACGACGACGACGACGACGACGACGACGACGACGACGACAACGACGACCGGTCTCTGCTTTTGAGAACATGATAGCAGGGGGAGAAGGAGGAGACCACCGAAGGGAGGAGGAGGAGGAGGAGGAGGAGGAGGAGAGATGACGCCGCCGGGTTTTACAACTACTACTACACCGATACGCTCCATGAGATTTGGGTATACTATGACTCGTCGTACATGAGGGCGAGCTCACAGCTGGGCTAAGACAGAGGGAAGAGAGGATGGGCAAATTAACGTCGTCGAGGACAAGTCTGGGGACGAGGTGATCGAGGCGCCCACGCTCAATTTGACCGAAGGTCGTCAGAGCCTTGACTCCCTGAATCATTTTGCATGTACAACAGTGGCCTGGAGAATGTCTCCGTCAGTCTGCTTAATGGCTGTCGAGAACGAGAAGAAGCAGCAGGCAGGAATCTGAATATTCCCCTAACCGCTCCTGCTCCTCCTTCCCCCTCGTCGCCCCCTTGAACTGGAGCTCTGAGTACAGAGACAGCCAAGAAGAGACTGCTGCGCCAGACGAGACACAAGAAGAAACATTACGTCGTCACTGAGCTCGCTGCCAACATCGCTGTAAACAATAACTTGCATTATTCTGAATATTAAAAGACATACATGACAAAATGGGCACCAACATCACTGTTGAGTACGGAGACAACTTGTTCTCTGTTTCTTGATGCTTTCTCGGTCACCGCACCAACACCAACACCAGTCAGTCCGACGGCGATCTTGTCTTCAGCGTCTTGACGCCCAGGGACCGACGGAGGGACGGACAGGCGGACGGACGGAAAGGAGGACGGCCTCGTCACCTTCTGCACTGGAAAGCACGGCCTCGACAGCGTCGTTGGAAAGCACCGGGAAGTCGGACGTCGTGAGGGACGGGGTGGCTGACGTCGGCGACGCCGGGGGGGAAGGGGGGAAGGGGGGGGGCGGTGAATGGACTTGTCAACAGAAATGACGGATTGAGCTGTTGCTCAACGAATGCTCAAGCTTGTATTTTTAAGGATTTCTGACAAAACAGACAACCTGTCAAAGGCCCTTTCCGTAAATTGCCAACTGATACCCGTGCATTGGAGAAGATGGATCAGGGACTTCTTCTGGACTGAATGAAATGGACTGCGGGTCTTGCTGCTGCTGTCTGTGCTGCATCAAGTCGGTGTTCAGCTTGGCGGCTGTCTGCGCGGCCTTGTGGCTCACCACCTTGTCCATGCGCCGCTTGCCGAAGCTGAAGCTGAGGATCTCCTTGAACTCATACTGATTGTCATAATTGGGGCAGATGCCATGAGGAGCCTCCAGGCGCTCCTCGTTCTGCAAGAGATCGCTCAGGAAGTCGATGTAGCAAGAGGCCAGCTTTAGCGTCTGGATCTTGCTCAGTTTGTCCGAGGGCAACGTGGGTATGATCCTGCGCAACGACGCGAACGCCTCGTTCAAGTCCTGCGTGCGCTGCCTCTCGCGAACGTTGGCTTGGGCCCGTTGGGCCTGCTGTTCCTCCTGGGTCGACGGCTTCCGCCTGACGCGGGGCGCTTTGCCCTCGCGCTTTCGCCGTTTGCCGCCCTTTTCACCGTCGGACGGAGGCTCATCCTGGCCTCCGCAGCCGCCGTCCCCGCCGCAGCCGCCGCCGAGGACAACACCAACACCACCGAGTTTGCTTCCGCTGCTACTGTCAGGAGACCGACTGCTATCGCAAGACTTGAGCGGATACAGAGGTGGCCCTTCTTGAGCCAGAGGGGCACCGCCGTGGTCTGGAAAGCTGTGTCCGAACAGCCCGTGCAAGTCAGTGGCACCGGGATAGTAGAGAGGACTCTTTGCGCTTGTGTCATAGTCGGGCATGGCGGCGTGCGGCTGCGGCGGGCTGAGGACGAGTCTGTGCTGTCTGCCGTCGTCGTCGTTCTCCACTTTGGGCGAAGGCTGTCGCGACTCTTTCTTGATGTCATCCGTCGACATGATGAGAGGAAGTGATACCTGAGCCATCACAGGTAAGTGTAAAAACACAGCGGCGGACACCGAGCTCAACTGCGGCACTCACAGCAGTCAGGGACCTCTGGTCGGGAGCTGTACCGACATGAGCAACGACGAGGCCAAAGTACTGGCTGGATTCTCCTCCTCCTCCTGCTCCTCCGAGGAGAGAGAAAGAGAGAGCGAGCGAGCAGAGACAGAGCGAGAGATGTTCCCACGACCAACTCCTAAAAACGTCTGAGCAGATACCCAACAAAAGCCGGCGTCGGTCCCAAGAGACGAGCAGCGGGAGCGGCGGCACCGACGGCGGCACCGACGGCGGCCAAGGCTGCGTCCGCAGCAGCCACAGAAGCAGCAGCAGGGACACCCAACCCAAGGAGGGGACGACGGAGAGCAGGGAACAGGAGGGGAGGGGAAGATTTCAGAGAAGACGTTCGTCGTCTTCGTCGCCACAAGCAGTGATTCTTGGAATAATACGCGCATTCTCTCTCGCTCGCTCACTCGCTCTCGACCTCGCGCGCTTCCCCACACGGTTGTTCCACAAAAAAAGAGAAAAACCGACATCGCTCCAGATCCGGGACGATTCCGGCCAGGGTGCGAATGAGATCAACATTGAAGCAGTCAAGGAAGTCCAAGCACCCGGGGTCAGCCAAGTTGGGCTTTCAGAGACCCTGGACTTGGAAGAAATAAAAAGGGCGGGTTTCGGAATTCCCCACGAATATTTTTTTTACGGGAATCCGTTGTTTTCTGTTTTGGAACGCCGCCTTCTGCTCCACATGCAACTTCTCCGGTTTTGCACAACGCTTGTGGCTGCGGCGGCAAAAGTGTTGCAAATTGCAACATGTTTGGGCCAAAAAATGTGCAACTCCTCGAGACTCGCGCTTGCAGCCGCGCGGGTTCCCGTCACAACTAAGAGTTTGATTTTGTAATTCCTAGACCAGAAATCTAGACGTGAAACCTCTGGAAATTTGTGAGAAAAGGAAAATTCGACTTCCCACAATTTTCCAAATCCAAGCTAAAATTCGTCAGACGGACGTCTTAGTGCTACTCTAGCGACCTAATCAGATGCTTCAGCTTAACCATGGCTGAAATGAATCTTGACCACTACGTTCACGTCGTAGTTCTTGACCCCGGAGATGAAGCAATTGTGAGAGCAAGAAAACAGTGTCAGGAGGTTGTATCTTTTTGCCATTTTTATTTCCTTTTTTTGTTCTTGATCCCGCGCCGGGCCGATCACGTGTTACGCCTTCTGGGACTTGACGTACTCCTGGACGACGTCGTGGGCAGGCGTCTCCTTGCCCCAGTCACGGACGACGACGCTGGAGCAGCGGACGACCTTTCGCGGCTTGCCCTCGGCGTCCAGCTTGCACAGGCCGCTCCATTCGCCCAGCTTGTGGTTGGAGTCCACCTTGATCAGCGGAATTTGATGCTCCTGGCAGAGAGCCTGGATCAGCTTCTTGTACAGGGGCTCGTCGCAGTCTTCGGCGAGGACGCACAGGTGAGCCTGACGCTTGTCCAGGGCCTTGGCACTCTCGTGCAGTCCGCGGGCCAGTCCGTCGTGGATGAGAGCCTCCTTCAAGACTTCCTGGATCGCCGTGTTGATGTCCATGGGCGCACCGACGGGAGGCGCTGCGGCGGCTGCGGCTGCGGCGGCGGCGGCGGGAGCTGCGGCGTCATCTCCTTCGACGTCAGACATGACGGGAAATCCTTGATGCGCGCGGTCGACGTGAACAAGAAGGCTAGCTGCAATTGAGGCAGGAAAAGCATCATGAGTAAACAGGATTTAAGCAAAATTTAGAGATTTTTTGCGAGACACAGAATCACATTACCTTTTGCCTACGATAGCTTAACCGGAAAGAGAGAGCGCAACAGCTGCAGCAGCATACAACACATTGGCCGGAAGTTTCCTCGGGGGAGGTCTCGCAACCTCTACAAACAAGAATCAAGTTTTCTTTCGCTGGCAGCGGCCAAGACCATCCCTGACATATGACTGCGAGTGCGGGGCTCTCGGTGACCTGTCGCCATTCATGAGATGACGTGAAAGTTTGCGTCATGACGCTCCTACTGCGTGGCACGGCCCTCTTTGCGAGGGTAAGGGTGTCGTCGTGGGGGATGGCGCCGAGGTCGTACCTTGGGCGAACGTCGGTGTCCAAGGAGGCCGTCGGTAGGAAGAAGCTGTCAGAGATAAAGAGGCTTTGGGGACTAATCCGGCCCGAAAGGCATCGGTTGACTGGTGAGCAAAAATTGCTTGTCGTGCTCTAGTGTGGACAATGTACTGACTTGCGCCGCACACGTATGTATGTACATGTGTCGAGCCTCCTCTTCTTAGGCGGTGTGGGCCTGCTGTTCGTCTCCAGCGCTGTCACCATGACGGTCCCATTCGCGCTCGGCCGCATCGTGGACACCATCTATCAAATCGACCAATCCAGGAAGAAGGAAACTACCGGCGACGACGACTCCGACAGGAGAGATTTCGAGAGAGGACTTCGCCGCTTCTGCTTGGGCCTGACTGGCGTCTTCGCCCTGGGCGGCGCCTGCAACTTCGGCCGAGTTTACTTGATGCGCGTGGCTTCGCAGAACATCGCTGCGCGCATCCGGACCAAGCTCTACTCCTCCCTGATGCGCCGGGACATTGAATTCTTTGACCGAAATCGCACCGGAGAGCTCATCAACAGGCTGTCCGCCGACACGCAGCTCGTCAGTCAGACCATTACCCAGCAGGTGTCCGACGGACTGAGGGCTGCAGTGATGACCGGCGCGGGAGTAGGTGAGCAACGACAATACCATTAGGCCTCTTCAAGAGAATATTTCCGGCCACCATTGTACGACCGCTGGAGGGTCTGAGGACTTCCGTGACTGACAGGGTGATGAGCGACCGCAACGTGATCAGGTTCCCAAGGAGAACGAGAGTTCCAAACGAAAGGAATTGTGCCTGAAGTCATGTAGGCGTGTCACACATGCACAGAATAATTGTAGGGTGACCTGATCCTGATGTTGTTCTTCCTTCATTCCGCAGGCATGATGGTATTCATGTCTCCGCAGCTGACGCTGGTGGGTATGAGTGTCGTTCCTCCGGTGGCTCTCTTCGGCGTAGTCATGGGTCGCAAGGTCAGGTCGGCTAGTCGGACTGTGCAAGACTCCCTGGCGGCATCCACCCAGCTCGCGGAGGAAAGACTCTCTAACATCCGTACAGTGAACGCCTTCGCTAGACAACCGGACGAGATCTGCGCTTACGAGCAGCGCATGCAAACCGTGCTCAACGTGTCCAAGGAAGAGGCCTTGATCCACGCAAAGTTCTACGGCATGGTCAGTCTGATTACATACGTCTTCGCACAGCCAACAGCACCCTACTTCTTAGTTGCGTCGTAGACTGGCCTTAGTGGAAACATGATTATCCTGTCAGTCTTGTACTACGGCGGCTCTCTGGTGACCTCCGACGCCATCACTGTGGGCAACCTGGCCTCGTTCGTGCTGTACGCCGCTTACGTCGGGATCGGGCTGAGCGGCGTTTCCTCTTCCTATGCCGAGGTCATGAAGGGCTTGGGAGCAAGTGCCAGGATATTTGAAATCGTGGACGAGGGACAGAAAGAGAAGGCTACACCGATCACTGCGTCGCCAAAGGCTTCGAAGCTCAACCTTAACCGGGACATCGTGTTCCAGAACGTCCACTTTAGCTACCCGACCAGGTTAGACACCAAAGTCTTTGACGGGTTGAACCTCACCATTCCTGCCAATAAGGTCCTGGCCGTCGTCGGGAAGAGCGGTTCCGGTGGGTCATACGTAAATCTCATCTGAGGCTACTATAGTGTATGCACAGGTTGCTTCTTTCGTTGAAGGTAAGAGCACGCTGGCGTCTCTGCTGCTGCGCTACTACGAACCTCAACAGGGGACCATCTCAATCGGAGGACAGAACATTGCCGACATTGACGTGTACTGCCTAAGGAAGCACATGGCCATCGTGGCTCAGGTACCTCAATCTACGCATACCAGGTAGACTGAGTAATCAAGTTAGGTTGTCTTTCTTTTTGGTCGATGCCAGGAACCCGTCCTGTTCTCCTCCTCCATCAAAGAGAACATCCTCTATGGGGGCTTAGAGTCCTTCGGTGATGTGGATGCAAAAGATGCTGCCATGCGTGCTGCTACGGAGTCGTATGCGCACGACTTCATCATAAGGTTCCCCGACAAATACGACACCTTAGTTGGCGAGAGGGGAGTCTTGCTCTCGGGTGGCCAGAAGCAGAGGGTTGCTATCGCCAGGGCCATCATAAGAGAGCCGCAGATCCTCCTGCTGGACGAAGCTACCAGGTAGGAATTGAGCACAGTGTAGTTGCCAGAGTGACCCCGGGCATTGTCGTGTCTTCCAGCGCGTTGGACGCAGCGGGGGAGCACGAGGTGAAACTCGCCCTGGAGAAGATCATGAAAGGGCGCACAGTGATCACCATAGCCCATAGGCTGTCTACCATCATGAACGCAGGTACGCCAACATTCCGCTGTCAATGTGAAGCAGCTGGGTAAGTGGAGCTTCGTCTTTGCAGACAACATCATAGTGCTCCAGGACGGGCGGGTCGTCGAATCCGGAACTTTTGAAGAGCTCAACTCCAAAGATAAAGGAATCTTTAGGCAATTGGTCAAGAGACAGACGTTCGATGCTGATTGATGTATCAATAGGACAAGGACACAACTGCTGTGTTTATTAATAGAAAGCTATTGTTGCCGTTGAAAGAAGCAAGCTCATTCTGTTACGTCGGTGGAAATGCTTCCATATTCATAGTGTTTAAGAGATGTTCACAGATCATTTGACTTCGTGGGCTTCATAACCAGACCCGACCGACTACCCCAGCTGGAATGCCACAGTGTGCACGAGGAGTGCAGAAGAAAAAAAATACCGTTAAATGTGTGAATATTGCTGAAGAAATAGAGACTAGTATATATTTTGTAGAGATACTAACAAAGTGACTTATTGAGTTGATTGTCGTGACACTGGATTGCCACTTGTAGAGGTGTTGTTCACGTACTTGCCATACATGCACAGTTCCCAGCCACCGCTATCCGGCGTAGGGAGCGTGAACCTCTCAAGGGCCTTGAAGGTCCCTCAAGTGGAGCACCTGGATGAGTCAGAACATGTGCACCTCAACACGCCCCTGGCAGCCCACTGTGGACTCGGCCCTTGATAGGTTGGGATAGTGCTGCTGCTTCAAAGCTCTGTCGGACTTCGGTCAGACATGTGACCATCTGTCATCATCTACATGTACTCATGATCAGCAGCGACCTAACCTAACCTTTCCTAGAAACAGTAATTTTCCTGGGATGTCATGGGAATTCCGGGGAAATCTTAAAAACTCCTAGGAAATCTCATAATTTCCTAGGAATGATCGGAAATTTACAAAATTTCTGGTGACACTTACGTAAATATTGTGAATTTGTTTCGTTGCAAGGAAGACTCACTTTGTGGCATTGTACTTCGTAGATGTACACTATGTTCTGCGTGAAGAATTGGGGCAAGCAGCAGAAACAAGAATCGCGCTTACTCATCTCTATCAAGAGCAAATCACATCTTATGCCCGTGGACTCCAGATCCCCCACCTCCGTCAGGGGCTCCTAGTGCAGGTAATTCAAGTCGGATAATTTGTCACTGAGGGGACCAGGGATAACTGACCTAGAAGTCAAGACCTTACACACTTTACTCTGCAATACAGTTGTCTATGCGAGGTTGTCATTGCAGAGGAGAGAACCTCTCTACTGTAGAATGACTTTTCTTCTCGTTTTTGGCTCAAAGTTACTGTATAGACGCGGCCTTCATCGAAGAGCTACAAGTGGCTATGATTGGGGTCAATCACCTGCAGCCTTAAAACTAGTGCAGGTGATTGCAGACTACTTAAAGCCACGTAAGTCCTTGCGGTTGGCTGAAAAGTCCTGCATAAGCTGCACCTGACGCGTTTTCGGAGGAAACTCACCTGACATTCATCATTTAGACACAAAAGTTAGCGCAAGTCCTGACTGAAGGACTGAGCACTGCATTTTGGACGTATGAAGCGATGACGACCGACTACGCAAGTACAAATTCATGGATAGGCTGACAGGCTTAAGAAGGATTATAGATTACCTCTGAGGATATGACCATGCTTGATTCAACTGCCAAAGACACAACGACCTCTACAACAAATTCTTACAATATGTATTATTAGCTCCTTTTCTCAGTCTGCTGTGACTCGCGACCTTTCATAATCTCGTCAGTGTTGACCAAAGCCAAAAAGAGGGCAAGCAACTGTCCAGGGAGATGAAGGTGGCATCGCCAGTCCCCAGCAGAACGGACAAGGCTTGGCCCTCCATGGGCATCTTGGCGTCGGCACCAACACACAGTTCACATTCATGTCATGCTTAGTAAGCGATTATGGTGTGAAGCCTCCAGTCAGTTGGATGCAGACGAAGCCACCATATCATCGGACACTTGGATGTGGTGGCGTGAAGATTGCTTCTTTACACTCATGCTCTCTCCGACACACGCGAGCTGCTGGCAACCATGAGCTCAGACACACAACCTATAGCGTCCGTGACACAATAGCCTTTGTCCAGCTGGCGGAAGAGTCGTCGAACATTCAATTCAACCTTGAAGATCCTTGACGCTGCCTTTTCTACATTCATGTCTCTGAACTTGGCGTGGCTCTTCTTGTCTTTGACCATCTTCATCCTGCACCCATTCGATCCCCCCCCTCTCCCAACGAACTTGTGGACATGGGTGTCACTGAAAGGCAGTCAGGCAGCAGGCAGACACAGTCCAGCCACCATATCATCGGACAGCGAGTAGGCCTGTCCTGTGATGGCAGCTTCGGTCCAGTGATGGAAGTGTGACTGACTGATGATGAGTGACTTGTCGTGTGAGATGCAATTAAGACAAGTGCATGCATTGGGACTGGGATTTCAAGGTGAACGAGGAAAGGAAATAAAACTTGTAGCGCGACGTCTCCTGCTGCAGGTACATGGATAGGTAAGCACAGCACTGACACCGTATGAGCAACAACAGCATCATACAAAGAAAAAAAATGGTTCTTCAGCATGTAGTCGTACGTACATATTGCAGTATGTACCATAACAAATTGGGCTGACCTAGAGAGAACAGACGAAAATTCACCAGTAACAACTGCGTCCAACAATGAGTCTCATATTGAGTCGCACGAGGCCTGTTCTACTGAAAGACACAGGCAAGATCAGGTACAAAAATGTCACACCACAGCCGAGGGGGAAGGTGGACCTTCTCTCCGCTCCTGTAAACCTTAGCACATGCAATAAGAACCACCCCAAGGTGGCAGATGCACTATGACATTCTAGAGTCGTTCAGGGACTTGGAGCACAAGTCTAGGAAGTCTAATGGATCCGAAGAGAAGCTCTTCTCCCTGAAATGGTTCTCTGGAAACGACTGGATGTCGTCATAGAACGGAAGTTTTTTTTCCTGAGTCAATGAAAAATATAAACTCTTTCGGACACTGCCTTAAGATGCAGGTGTAACGTTTACTTTCATTCTTCGACATTTACGCCGTCAAACGCTCCCTAAGGAAAAGACAGCACAAGTATTGTGTATGCAAGGGTGGATCACCGGCTCAAGTAAACTATCGCCGGTAATAACTGGCTGACGGCCCTTGGGCCGCAGCGGTTGACGTCCGCCAATGCTGGCTTGAGAAGTGGCTTGGACCACTTGCTCGTTCATAGTGACCTTGGGGAGGTCCGTAAGAAGCTGGTGCGCCAGCACCGCTCGGATTGCCGAAGTAGTTGGGGGGCGGCTGACTGAACTGGTTGTAGGGTGGTTGCTGCTGCTGCTGCTGCTGCGGTTGCTGCGGTTGTTGCGGTTGCTGTTGGGTGCTGTAGTAGCCGCCCCTGGGATGGTTGGCACTGGCTGCTGTACCCTGCATGAAATCATCACCTCCCTGAGTGGAAGCCGCGCCGTCCTGGATGGGCACGGTGATCAAGTTGGACGGCCTTCCCCCACCAATTACTGAAATATGAGACACCGACTGCTGGGGGAGCGGTTGGGTGCCGCCCGCGCCTGCTACGCCTCCGGAGGTGTAGGGCGAGGAGGACGCGTACCCCGCAGGCGGCCTGCTCGATGACGGCGGGCCGAAGTCAGATGCAGTGGAGGACGCCCGCGCCTGATTCCGCGCGTTGACGATGGCCTTGGTAGCCTCTGCGATGGCGGCCGCACTTGGTAACACTGGCAATCCGCCTGCAGCAGCGGTCGCGGCCGCAGCCGCTTTCACATGTCTGTGCTGGATATGGGCTTGCAGATCTCTCTGCGAGAGGTATGTCCGTCTGCACCCGCTGTTGCCGTATCTGGTTCCGCCATGTGTGCACATGTAGATGGAGCCGAGTCCAGCCTGCTCGACGCGTGCCACTTTGTCCCCACACCGCGAACACGACGCCTTTTCTGACGCCTGCGCACAATGCAGGCAGAACACGTGCTTGCAAGGGATCATGCGACCGTAGATCAGGATGGGCTTCAAACAGCGGTCGCAGCAGTGGATCATCGGGTTGACGACCTATGAACGATGGAAGACTGAGTGTTATCTCCAGACCACGACCAGACACCACTGTCACTGCTTTTAACAATGAGCGTCAACTCGTTCGCTCACCTTTTTGCCCATGAGATTGACTTTGTGGTCCCACGTCAAGCTGAGCATTGGCTGCGACGGCCCGCGGTCCAACGTGGTGAATGTCGGCGCCTCTAGCTTGGAGATGTCCGTGTCCATGTTGTACGCCGGAGCCGCCTGGAGCTGAGCGGATATCGGGGCGGCGGTAGCGGACATCTCCTCCTCCTCCTCGGGGTCGCTCTCAATCACCTGCAACACACAAACACAAGCGTCAGTTAATAATATCCAAGCCCTCCCCGAACTCCGCCGGTACCGTTCTCCTGTTCCTGCGCGCCCCCACCCGGATCCTCGCCTCGTCCTGCTCGCCGGAGTTCGACGGGTCCGACGGCGAGAAACTGTCCGTTTCCGTCGCCATTTTGTTTTTGGACGACCATTAAGAGTTGCCATTCTATCCACATCTCACCTTTAATATCAGCCTCGACCGCAGATGCCTGCAGTGCAGAACGTCGACGTTACTTTCGCATATTTTGAGATTTAGAGAAGCAAAAAAAAAAAAGAAAAAGTGTGAATTTGTGAACTTTTCAGATAAAACTGACTTGATCAGGTGTGTTCTAATGAGTGGAGGCTGAATGTGACGATTGCGTCCATCAGATCCAGAGTTCGCATTGGCTGGAGAGAATCTCACAGCAGAGATCACTGCTGTCATTCCTGTTCTGGCTGTACAAAAATCCGTCTCATGGATTAAATGCTTTGCTTTGCAACTTAGACAGTGACATTGTCAGTCACTGAAGAACTCGATTGCACTGTCTTGGCTTCTTGAAAGTGTAACATCCTTGAGGAGTAATTCTGCCTGCCCGACCTTGTGCCGTCCGTGATGTATCGCTACAGAAACGGCTGAGCCCGAGTCCTCGAGCAGGCTCGATGTAGGCCCAGACAGCTCTTAGGCCCATGAAGTAGGGCTTTAGAAGTGACAAACAATCGCTAAAGCATAAAGTTCGGGTTTCTTGTTCTTAGGTTAAAAGACAATGAGAGAGTATGAAGCAAGGCCAGGAATGGCCATCTCTCATGTCCATATGTGTGCATTAGTGTCGAGCGTTTGTGCATGTTAGTTCTTCTATGCCAACAGACCTGAGTTGAAGTCGTGGGCATCCAGCTCAGAGGCCGCAGAGGTCAGAACCTCTGACTGATGGCAAGAAGGATCGAAACGAAGCTCCGCCACAACTCACCTTTTCCTCCATCACTTTGACACTGGACAAAAGTGCATTCAGAACGGTTGCAGTTGTTGAAATGGATACGGGATATGTTGAAAGAGTGCCAACTTGTCTTATTGCTGATCAGGGACCTGATGTATGCAAGGACAAGTGAAGAGGTTCATGTTGCTAATGCCACCCATCTCTGTGTACTTGTAATCCCGGCCACTTTAATTTTGGCTTGCTTGCCTTGGGTGTGGTGTGGCGGGCAGAATTGGCCACCAAGGTGATTTTTGGCTCTTCCTAGGTGACCCTGGTATGACAGCTCACCTTTTTCACAGTCCTTCACTGTGACAAGCGTACTTGTGGGATTAGCTGAGTCAGAGGTATTTGTCGAGGATATTCTGTGTCACAAACAAAACTACATGATGGTTGTTACACGTGGCTACACTTCAATTATGCCAGCCACTAACAAGCAGAAAAAGCTGCCTGTTGGCCTTAGTCTATTGCTCAGACATTTGACATATTGTGAGTAGTATCTTTTGTCCTGCTGAGGCTGGATGAAAGCTGACTTGTTCGTAAACTTGGGCCCCGACTAGGATTTGGTCAAGTTGCTTGAACACAACAGAAAGATGATCATGCTGGTGAAAGCGTTTTGTAATGGCAGGGCTGCTTAGCTCTCTGACACCACGCAGGTATAACTGGACATACTCTAACAAGGTGGAGAGGAATTATCACATAAGATGGAGACGTGCAACTTCTTGTGGTACTGCTGACAGCAAATACGTTTGGGTAGCTAAGAAGAAGGCCAAGGCAGGATCTTCATGCCCTCCTCAGAAGTTGATGCAGGAAGTGAAGCTCTCTTGGACTATTGCAGCTTAATGTGTCTACTCTGTGTTTGCGACCATAAATGGAACAAACCAACTCATTCCAACATTATTTACTCTGTACCAGAGCCACCAAATACCATAATGTGCTCTGTAAGCGCTACCAATGCTGTCTGGCACCCTAGGCACGGCCTCTTCCGGACATCTCATGGTCCAGAGTACTCGGTACAAAGTACCGAGAAAGAGTCTGTGGTTCTGTAGCCGGTCAAAGCAACGTGATCGCCAGATCTGATGGTGACATGAACTCACTGACATGTGTTGAAGCTGCTGTGCCTTCTATGAAACAGGGATGTCACAAAATATTGCACACAAGTATTACCAATTCAGTATTCGTTTGGGGTTGGGTGAATGCCCTTCATTGTTGACCTGTCAGTTCCCGAGAAGGCCTATCAGACTGCAAGAGTCAGGTAGATGTCCCTGCTTGACCCAAGGATCCTCAAACCACCGCTCATTGCACACATACCTGACGGGCTGGAGACGAAGTAGTTTCTTGTCAGGTATCAGCGCACCTCATGCAAAAAAGGCATCAACCTCTGTCCCAAAACAATCCTCATTTAGCTCAACTCATCTTTCAACAGTTTATTCTCCCGATTAGGTAAAGGAGTCTTAGGAAAGGAAAAATCGTCCACACGCTACATTTCCACTAGATCAGAAATGCATAATTAAAGACTTGCACACACAGCCAAATGTACTTATAACTATTGCTCCTTTTTGTGCTCTGTCGCTGATGTGGCGTTGGTCTCCTCGGCCGCTACGTCCTTCTCAGCCGCCATGTCCTTCTCGTCAAGTGGTCCTTTCTTCTCTTGCCCTTCTGTTTTCTCAAGTTTTTGTTCTACGCTCTTCGCCAGACTTGGGCACCAGGCCGCCACGATGGGCTGGAGGAACTTGTGCCAGATGTAGAGGGCCAACGGGATCAAGATGCACGAGATGCAGACCATGGTGACGTGTAACAAGTCGATGATGACATGCAACTAGAGAACCTCAAAGCACCCCAAAGTTCTCTAGCAACAGCTGTCGCAAGGTTGCCAACAAGGGTGCCTGCTAGGGTTGCCAACGAGACAAAGTTCAGTCCCATCTTTCAGTGTCCTCGTGTTTTATAAGTTCTAAGGTCGGCGAAACTTTCGGAGCTTTCTGTCAACTCTGGCGCAATTGCGCAAGGTAAATAAAAAGAAAGGCTTCCTTGTGCGTGATCAGTTAGTTGGTGTCACCGATCCCCGTGGCCGACCACGCCATGAAGAACAGGTTCTCCACGCTGGACCTGCAATGTCAGGTTTCCGAATTGCAGCGCCTTGTGGGCATGCGCGTCAACAAGGTGTACGATGTCGATCACAAGACCTACCTGTTGAAGCTGCAGCGGCCGCCTGAGGAAAAAGCCGTGTTGCTCCTGGAGTCAGGGGCGCGGATCCACTCCACAGGCTTCGAGTGGCCCAAGAATGCCGCCCCGTCGGGATTCGCCATGAAGCTGCGAAAGCACCTGAACAACAAGCGTCTCGAATCGCTGAAGCAGCTCGGGGTCGACCGTGTCGTCGACTTATGCTTCGGACAGGGCGAGGCTGCTTATCACGTCCTTCTCGAGCTCTACGATCGCGGAAACGTCGTTCTCACCGACTATCAGTACAAGATCCTCAACATCCTGCGACCCCGCGAGCGTGGGGAGGACAAATTTCTCGTGCGCGAAACATATCCGGTGGAACAGGCCAGGCAGCAGCCTGAGACGCTCTCGGAAGAGAGGCTGCATGAGATCCTGGGAGCGGCCAAGCCTGGAGATTCGATCAAAAAGTTGTGCACTCCTTACTTTGACTACGGTCCGGCCCTGCTCGAGCACTTGCTTCTCAGTAACGGCTTGTCCCCGCACACCAAAGTCCGAGACTTTGATGTGGAGAAACACGGTGGATCACTCGTGGGGGCGCTGAAAAAAGCGGAGGACTTCCTTAACGTGCACACCCCTGAGGGCTACATCCTCCAGAAGAAAGAGGTTCGTGAAGGAGTCGACGGCAATGCTCGAGAGGATTTCGTCGCGTACACCGAGTTCCACCCGTTTCTATTCGAGCAGCATCGTGACCGACCTCACGTTAGGTTCTCCGCCTTTGACACAGCCATTGATGAGTTCTTTAGCAAGGTGGAGAGTCAAAAGATCGAAATGAAGGCTGTCCAGTTGGAACGTCAAGCCCTGAAAAAGTTACAAAACGTTAGAAAGGACCATGAGGTGAGGCTTGACAAGTTAAAGCACGAACAGCTGCTTGACACGCGCAAGGCCGACCTCATCGCCATGAATGAGGAACTGGTGGAAGCCGCACTGGCCGTTATGCGCTCGGCTATCGCGAACCAGATTGACTGGAAGGAAATCAAAGAGCTGATAAGAGAGGCTTCTGAAAAAGGTGACCCTGTGGCTTCTAGGATCAAGGACCTCAAATTCGAGACCAATCACTTTTCCATGTTGTTGAGCGATCCCTACTCTCACTTGGATGACGAAGACGAAAGCGACTCCGACGAAGAGACCAAGGAATCCCACGAATCCTTTCACCCGCCCAGAGAAATGGTGTTGGACATCGACTTGGACCTTTCTGCTCAGGCCAATGCACGCAAGTACTATCATCAGAAAAAGTATGCTGCCAACAAGGAGCAAAAGACCCTGGACTCTCACTCGGTTGCAATGCGCTCAGCCGAGAAGAGGACCAAGCAGACGCTGAAGGAGGTCGCCGCCATCACCAACATCAACAAAGCTCGCAAGGTGTTCTGGTTTGAAAAGTTTTTCTGGTTCATCAGCTCAGAAAACTTCCTGGTGATCGCCGGCCGCGACATGCAGCAGAACGAGCTGCTGGTGAAGCGCTACATGCGACCTGGGGACCTGTACGTGCACGCAGATCTGCATGGCGCCTCCAGCGTTATCGTGAAAAACCCTAGCGGCAAGCCGGTGCCCCCTAAGACGCTGAACGAGGCCGGGCACATGGCAGTGTGTTACTCTGCTGCGTGGGAGAGCAAAGTAGTGTCCTCGGCCTGGTGGGTCGAAGCGTCACAGGTTTCAAAGACGGCGCCCAGCGGAGAGTACCTAACGGCGGGCAGCTTTATGATCAGGGGTAAGAAGAACTTTCTGCCACCGTCCCACCTCATTCTCGGCTTCGGATTCCTTTTCAAGCTGGAGGAGAGCTCAATTGAGCGCCACAAGGGCGACCGCAGAGTAAGGACACTTGAAGCAGACAAAGACAGCATTTCTCTGACCTCAGCCAGCGATCTGGAGTCGTTGGTAGAGAGCGTCAACGAGGTTGAAATCGCTGTGAACGAAGAAAGCTCTGATGAATGTCCTGACGAGAATGAAAGCGACAAAAAACAGGAGACCGGTGATGAACAGCCCGAAGAAGAAGAAAGCAGTCAGAACAAGGCTGAAGAAGACAATGACGAAGAAGTTTCCTCAGACGAAGATTCGAAGGAAATGGAGAACAAAACATCTTCTGGAGAGGAGGAAGCTGCGTTTCCCGATACAACCATTAAAATAGACTACGACAAGTCTGGAGAGGTGAAGGTCAAGACCAGGGGTTTGTCAGAAAGTAGCGACCTAAGAGAAGAAGTGATCCAGTTCGTGCCAAATCCAAGGAAAAAGAAGCAGCAGCAACAAGGAGCAAGCAAGAAGTCTCCCCAAGAAAAAGAGTCCGAGCTAAGTGAGGAGAGCAAGGACTCCAGGCCCCAGTCCAAGCGCGGAAAGAAAGGCAAGCTGAAAAAGTTAAAGAAGTACAAAGATCAGGATGATGAAGAGAGAGAGCTTAGGATGAAGATCCTTCAGGGGTCTCAGAGAGAGAGGAAGGAAAAGAATGTGAAGGGGAAGAAACAGAAGGTGACTCAGAACCAGCCCACGACCAAACAGGCGAACACGAAGCCGAAGCATCAGCAACGGACGCAAGAAGATGCCGGCGCAGCTGAACTACAGGAGGTTACGGTGAACGCGGAGGTGGATATGCTGGACTCTTTAACAGGTGAGAACTCTCAAAGTAGTCACAGTGTCGAGCGTTGCCATAAGCCAACATGTTACAGGTGTCCCGGTACCTGAGGATGAGCTTCTGTTTGCACTGCCAGTGGTGGCTCCTTACAACTCTATGACCAACTACAAGTTCAAGGTGAAGGTTACTCCGGGCACGGGCAGGCGTGGGAAGGCGACGAAGACTGCTCTCAACATGTTCTTGTCAGACAAATCCATAGGACAAAGAGACAAAGATCTTCTTAAAAGCGTAAAGGATCAAGACTTGGCGAGAAACTTGCCCGGTCAGGTGAAGCTGTCGGCCCCCAACATGCAGAAGGTGAAGAGCAAGAAGAAGTAAGTCCACTGTTGACGAAAGCATATAAGTGACTTCTTTAAAGCACAGATTGTATTTTGCAAAAAAAGATAAATAGCTCCCTACGAGACGAAACGTAAACGGTGATGATGAGAAACATTTGACGCGAGATTTTAAAGCGATCAGTGATTTTGCTGAGCGCTCGGGACTTAAGGTACGTGATTGCTTGGAATCTCACTTCTGTCAAGCTCTCATGCAACGTGATGGTGTCGAACTGGAGCTGGTAGTGGTGACATTGCTTGAGATCCTCTGAGGGGCGGGCCCACCCCCGAGCCTACTCAAAGGCCCGAGAGGGGGGCCCCCACATACTACTACAGTTGTCATGGTCCTCTCCGTTGGTCTTTGTAGTGCTGGGTCCTCATTTCAGGCTGAATTCGCTTAGGCAACGATGGCGGGGGCAGCGAGGGGTGCGGCTCCAAGGGCAGCGCCAAGGGGAGCGCCAAGGGGAGCGCCAAGGGGAGCTCCAAGGGGAGCGCCAAGGGGGCCAAGAGGAGCGTAGGCGGGGGCGGGGAGACCGTAGCCCTCCACGGCGACAGCGGGAGCGGGGAGAGCGGCCTTGATGGCCACAGGGGCCTGGGCGACAATGGGGTGAGCCTGCTGCACGACGGCGGTGGGCTGGTGGTAGGTCACATGCTGCTTCTTCAGCACCTGCTGGTGCACCTGGGTGTGGGCGGCCACGGGTCCGATCACGGGCTCCTGGGCAAGGATGGGCTGCTCGCCGAAGATGGGGCGGGCGGCGTGGGTGGTCTTGACGATGGGGGCGGGTTGGATGGTCTTGATGGCAGCGGGCTGGTGCACGTAGGTGGTCTCAGCGACAGGGTGAGTGGCAACAGAGATCTCGGGGGTGATGGAAGCGTAGGCGTGAGCCTCGGCAGTGGAGTAGGCAAAGTTGCCGCCCAAGCGGTGGTGCTCAATGGAGGCGGAGTCGTGGGCAGGAGCACGCACGAGCTGAGTTGGGCCGTATCCGGCCTTGTTGATGGTGACCGAGGGGGCGGCGGTGGCGGTCGCCAGCACGGCGGCAAAGACAACAAAGGCCTACGAAACCAAGCAAACGATGTTATAATTACCGGAGCTTCTCAAGGTCAGAGGATGTTACGCAATGAGAGGGTGGAGCGAGGTACAAGATTCCAGTTCAAGGACGTCTGTTCAAGCACATCCCTGAAGGGAGGGCGATGACTGCGGCCTTGAGACAACAAATTGCGACTTGATCTCATGCTACAAATACAACAGGGCTGGCCACACTGGATCTGAGGGCATAATGGCGAACTTACGTTCATGATGCAGTAGCTGTTTCCCTGGAGGAGGACACTGAAGCAATGTAAATGGGCATGACTGACGCCGCGCCTTTTATAGGGGCGCGCCGACACATCGTCCCCCGGGGCGACCTCTTCCAGCACGCGTACCAACGCCCTGTGCTGCTGCTGTTGCTGCTGCTGCGTCGACTGGAGGATCTTCGCGAGCGCTCACCCCATCTGAGAAGTGGTTGAGAGAATCCGTGCAAATGCTTTGTCGTCCAGGACAATCGCGTCCACGCCCTCGCAGATGAAAAGGACAAAATCGACGCCCACGTCCGTAAGATGCAGACGAACTGGGTTAGTTCGTCTCTACAGCTTGGCGGATTTTTTGATCCGATGAAGAAATTTGGGGAATGACATCATGAACATCCTTTTCCACAGGAATCTCGACCATCCATGAACTGTGGCAAAGGCACTTACGGAATCTTACTTGGATGAGGACTCTCAGCCTCCATCTCTTCTTCTGATTCCAGGCTCACTTTTTCAGCACAGTTACTGCTGTATACCTTTATAAGTTAGGCAAAAAGCTTATGGATCGAGACAAGTATAAACGTGTGTACCATAAATGCTGGAATGAGCTACGCCGGACCGCGCTTGGACTACGGTGATGTAAGTGGTCATCACGGGAGAAAAAATACATCCTTCTCTGGAGCTGGAATGCTGAGACGTCCTGTCTATTGTGTCCTGACTTGCAGGTACAGAGCAACAGTGTCTGGATGATCATATTAAAGGCAACGTTTGGTGGCGAGAAGAAGCAGAAGGAGAGATGCTATGAACTGTACCTTTAACGGTAGAGCGAGCGCAAGCTGAACGTTGGAGGGAGCGTCTGCTCGTCATGTGCAAAGACCATCGAAGCTATCGAAGAAAAAAGTCACTGTTGCATGTAAGAAAGGTATCCTTATACAAGAGTTTGAATACCTGATACATGGGCTTTAACTATAGTGCTTTATGATGACCGAAGTGAAGTTTGAACATGGGAATCTGTCCGAATGACTCAGCTTCGATTCTTACTCTCAGGTTATTCTTCCAGAGCGAATTCTCATACAGAGGTTCCATTGTACTACAGTAGAAGTGATGATGGGAAGAAAACAAAGGCACAGTTTGAACTTCTTACTTGGCCTTAGGGTAATGCATGGATACATTAACTTTTTTGTATCAAAAATCTAGCTTCAAATAGTATTTAGTATGGTTGAACACTAGCATTTAAAAATGGTAGAAAAAATGTATTACATAATCAATACGTAATCAACCGTGAGAAGCAAAAAACTGCAATTGATGAGGCCGAGGAAATAGTGCTGATAGTCCCAATAGCAGCTCAATCTCAGTTGGTCAAGCAGTCTCTGAACCTGCCACTCCTTGGTTGTACCGGGACTCCAGATGTCTGTTCAACGTGGCTTCCAAGGGGATTTCAGCCAGTGTGAAGTCCCTACTCGTCCTCCAGGTGATGCAGTACTTCTTTCAAGAGTGCTTTCGTGCGGCCTTGCGTGGTACGTAGTTAGGCCTTGCGTGGTGCGTAGTTAGGCCTTGCGTGGTGCGTAGTTAGGCCTTGCGTAGTACGTAGTTAGGCCTTGCGTGGTATTTAGTTAGGCCATGCCTGGTACGTAGTTAGGCCTTGCGTGGTACGTAGTTAGGCCTTGCTTGCTATGCACACTTGAGGACAGCCATTGATATCAAGCACGTGCAATTCTGGACCAGCTTCATTTACTGAGGGGACCGCAACAAAGCTTTTGAGGGATTCCACGGTCGCTTTGATCGACCTTCAAGTGCATGTACGTCCTGCACGACTTCCGATGACGAGGTTCTTTGCTGAACAACCATAAGCAGTGGCTGCTGCCAATTGATGCAATCCGTCACCCTTTGGCACCGCATAGCAGACATCGAGCGAATTTTGACGTCCCTGCCTAATCCTACTTGATCTGCTTTGTGCCCTGATCGCTTTGCTGAAGCTGATGGGGCCAACTTCATGTCGCTGGCGTCCACGTAGGTGCGGACTTAGTACAAGTGGAGGGCAGCAAAGCTCCTCTGCAATCCTTACCGGCCGCCAAACCCTAATGGTGACAAGTTCAGGCAGTGATGGGTGCCAGCGAACTTGGTGCAGATGATTTTGGCACTGGCACTCCAGAATTTGGCACTCATCCCTGCCTGGTACACAGGTGGAAAGGCTGCAGAATCAGCTTTCGTGCCAGTACAGATATCACAGATGAAGTATATACAGATGACTCGTGTAGTACATAGCAGATTCAGCCCCCTGGTCTGAAGCGACCTCTAGCGGACGCTAAGCACGCCAATCCAGCCTGCTGAAATC
>JAAUXU010073203.1_pt1 | contig 32162 bp, 35 predicted proteins | sample 7278151 | NCBI WGS metagenome assembly JAAUXU01 (sample SAMN14350113, study PRJNA611818) | marine sediment metagenome | isolation source: surface marine sediment (1.8m) | place: French Polynesia: Moorea | collected 2018-08 | reverse complement strand
AAATTGAAATTTGAATTCATCGTTATTATGTAGCTCTATTGTCTCAGAACCTCTCGAGTAAACAAGACACCTTAACAGCCATTCTCAAGCTCTCCACAAAAGCTGGGCAGACGAGGTGACTTGGAGAATATTTGAGTGGGTGCAAATTGCGTCGCAGTGACGATTCGCAACATTGTCAAACTTGGTGAAATTCCCGAAAAGGGTCTTATCTTTCACTGCCACAAATCTCAAGGACCTTCAACAATTTTTAGGTAGCATCTCTGTCACTACTTCTACGTAAAGAATCAACTTTGTTGTCGTCACCAAATGTGATGCCGACGTGCTGTTTTCTTGCATCACAACCTTTGTGTCCACATTTGCCACTCAAGTAGCACCAATTCTGACGGCTCCGATGCCATACGCGTACTCCATGTACGTCCATGGGCTTCAGATGAGTCCATGCACCATGTGCATGGACTTAATGTGAGCACTCGGAGGTTGCAGCTTCAACAGGATTTACGTAGTGCAGACGATGCCCTCAGAAATTATTGAACAAAACGAACTCCTTGAGTTCACCCCCCGGACAGATCCTGAGCCTGGAGTACCCCTACCTCCCCGTAGTCTTCCTCCAAGCTGTTTTACACTGCAGCCACAGAGGTTTTCAGTTGACATTTTCATGGCAAACTGCGCAAGCTTCACTCTCGACATGTCTCCAAAGAGAAAAACCCAAGGGAGTCAGGCTCAGACTGGGCAAAAGCCAATACTTCTTTGGCCAGAATTTTCCTCCTCTAATGAATCCAGTGTGTCTTCCAGATACTTCTAGGTGACTTCGGGTGCGTGGAACAGCGCTCCATCCCGCTGTAGCACCCAGTTGCCAATCTGTTGTTAAGCATGGGGTTGATGTAATACTGAGCATTGCCAAGGTTGCCAGGGATCCAGATGGGTAGCAACTTACAGCTGTTGCTGCAAATGGCTTCAAGCGTCATCTCTGGGTGTTTACTCTTGGTGGAAGCGCACAGAGGGACCCCAGGTGAATCAGCAAGTACTTTGGCAGGTGTTATCGCTACTTTCGGCCTTAACAGCCTCAGAAAAGGCAGACGTTAATAAAGTTGACCTAAGTTACCTTCATAGCATTTGGCTATGCATTTAGAGCGTCAGCGACAGTCGGGGTTCTCTAGGCGGAGAACACTGTGCTACGGGCAACCCTAATCTTAGGGCATGAGAGATTTCAGTTGGGGCATTCCAGCACAGTGGTGTGCGTGTGTGACGCGCAATGATTTCTTTAAACTTTGCATTCTTTTAAAACTCGAAACTTTCTCGTGACTTTGTGTTTTCTGATCCATTGTCCACTTTGACTGAACAGAGTAACTGCACTGAATCACATAACCCCTCTAACTTCTCGGGGATTTTGCTATTTGTTTTTCCAAAGATTTGAGTTGAAAAGGTGTTCACTTTCAGTCCGCGCACACGGTATTTCTCGCATTCGTTGTACAGTTATAGCAGAGAATGTGCCAGTAAATTTGCTAGCCTTGTGTGCCGTCAATGTTTCAAAAGTTCCGCCAGATAAAGAACCAAGTTCCGAAAATCAGTTAGTACAATTTTTGGATCCAAGTTTCAATGTGATTTGAAAAGCCAGGAGCGACACTTATTGGAGATCCCTATTCATTGCTCTCATACAGCACCCAGATAAAGTGCTACATTTGCGCCTCCTTGCATGCAAATACCATTCACTTTTAAGAGTTACTTGTTCGTAAAATTTTTTGCTTGGATACAATTTCCAATAAACATACACCCCAACTCTTGTTGCATGCAAGAGAAGGAACATCCAATCCGTTCTTTAATACTGGCAATCAATTTCTCAAGGTATGCATTGTGTGCAGCTTAGCATTTACAGAGCATCAGAACATTAAGGTAAAACTTTTTCCGAACGTGCTGGTGTTTTGAGTAAAAGGGGGATATACTTTTTGTCATGTTGACCTAATTTTCATCATACTGCCCGCTTTTTGTGCGCAGAACTGGGTTTTGAGCTAAATTCGAGCTGTATTTTTTAAAAACTCAACACGGACTCTGACCCAAAAACTCCAATATAGCCAACCTTCTTAGCTTCTTCACGCCATGATGTCCAGCCCTCATTTAGCCAGACAGTGCACAAACGCAATGTGGAAAAAATAATTTTGATTTGCCTTAAGTGTGATATCTGGTCGCTTTTACACCAATTTCCCCATTTAACTGCATAACTGTACATATCGACGTCTGACTTCTTCGCAGCTGACACAGAAGTGCTTCTTGTCTGAGATTGCATGAGCGCAATGGATGAGTTCAAAGTGGTCCATGATAACAACTGACTACTCAACGGACACACATCACTTTGGATGAAATTTAAAGAGTCCAACCCAACGTTATGAGCAAAGTTACTTTTTTGCGCACTGTAAGTGTACGTTCATATGAGCAGACAGCACCCACACAATTACAGTATTACTTATAGTACAATAATTCTACAGCGACACACGACAGAAGCAAGTAGCAGTTTTTAGGAAAGTGAATCGGATGAGGAAAATCATTGAAGGATCCTTATGGGGCCTTCCTGGAAGACAACGCGGATTTCCACTCTAAATATGAGGACTCACCTTCTGTCGAACTTCCTCTTTGCTTCCGCCGCTGCGACCGAGGCCGCCTCGGCCCCACCCTTTGTGATCTCCCACACCTGATCCATCCTCTTGAGCCACGTGCTGAATCTGAGTCTGTGCTGCTGCGTAAAAGCATCTCTGCGGAGGCAGCGACGTTCAATCAGCCGGAAGAAATGGAGCACGACACGGTTGAGATCGCTGTCGTCCTGTTGGCGGCACAAGATCACGCTGAACGTCTTCTCCAAGAGGTCGAACAGCTCTTGGGGAATGTCGCTGTCGCAGCTGCTGTCACCGGGAGCTCCAGGTTGCTGTTGCTCCTCGACCAATTCGGTCCCTGAGTCTGAGCCGGAGTCGTGGTGCTGGCGCAGCTCTCGCATGGACAAAGCGGCGGCGGCGCCGCAGACGTCGGCCGCTGATGCCGTCGAGACTTGCTGTGAGGGAGACGGAGAAGGCTTGACCTGATGAAGGCGCAGCGGCATCAAGATGAGTTTCTCCATTTCAGGCAGAACTTGGAGAAGATCGGGAACCTCCTTGATCTCCTAAGAGGAAAATTGCATTATGGTTGAGGTAACAGGTGGAGCTATCATAGCGAGACACATTAAAAAACATCCATCTCAATGACATTATCCAGGAGGAAAACAGCCACGAGTCGACAGGTTTGCATACCACAGTGATGTCAAAATAGCGCAGTGCAAAAACATTAGTCACCTTTAATCAAATTTTTCTCTTATGTGCTGCAAAAAAGTGCTGAGCTTTCCGCAGGTGCGTATATACTCTTATGGATTGTTTTCCACTGTAGGGACCGATTCCTTCTGGAATGCCTCTTTTTTTGCACTTACGATCCGTGCATCCAACTCTTGATCTACGTGCGAGTGGAAACAGAAACTGAACGTCTGCGTAACCACGCACGCACATTACACACATAGCAATATGTTATGCAGCGGACTCCGGTTACAGTCATAGCTTGGGTACGGGCATTTTCATGAATACTACTGGAATGCTCTTATAACAGATGCCGGTCATTTGGCTGAGATGGGTGGAAGTAGAGACTGCATAAGATTATCTCATGTGAATGACAGCCGAGATAAATTTAGGAAGGAGTGCGAAGAGCGCATTCCAGCCCAAGATGACTTCATCAAGTATCTTATCTTTCAATTCTGTCTCCTTTAGTTGTCATACTGTTTGCTTATCTTCTCTTTGTATCCGCCCAAAGGGCCCTGGACCCCGTTGAAGCTATGACTATGAACGAAACTTATGACTTTAACTAACATTTCTTAACTATATGTCTTAACTATTTCTATTTCTTTAACTATATAGTTCTCGGTTTTGTAAGTTGTGAAAATGTGGAACTTCGAAATCTATGACAAGAAGTGAAACAGAAATGACCATGGGGGAGTCCGCTGTATCCATACTGTGCATTCAATATATCGAACTAGCACAAAAGGTCAAAGGGCTAGAGGAACTGGAGACGGTGAAAGAAAGCAGGTAAAAGTGGGTCTCATGGCAGTTTCGAACAGCAAACCTTGTGCTTTTCGTGTTTTTTTGCACAAAAAGAGGTCGGCGAGAAAAACATATTGACGATTCCCATTCTGTCCCCATAATCTGCACTCGTATTAAGCTGCTAACTTGTTCTAAGTAATGCACTTCGTACGTGTCCCTGTCTGGGAGATGCTGCGACACAAAATTTGCTATGTCAACAGATCAGAGGATGCTTCCATCTTTTTTCCATCAAAGCTTTCTAATCCACTTAAGTAGAAAACGTTGAAATGGGATTTTTAATGCACGTCGGACGTGAGCTTGTACACGATCCAGGAAGCCATCAAGGACCTAGGGAAGAAAAGCTTTGCCCGGCCGAGTGAACAACAGCTCTGTACTGGCACCATCCAGCGCCGATTTGAACAGAGCAAGAAGCTCTGACATTCCTTGAAGGACTCCCAAGATGCGTCCATGATAAAGATTTTTTCAGACAAGAAAGTCTTCACCGTGGACAAGTTTCACAACGACAGGTGGATTGCGACCTGTCGTGAGGATGTTGAGGGAATCTGCCACACAAAACACCCGGCCTCCATCGTGGTCCTAGGTGTCATGACAAGAGGATGCCGCCCATCCTTTTTAAGCCAAAGGAGAAAGTGGATGCGGCTGCAAACAACCAGGTACTCAGGTACAAGGTCTTGCCACGGATCCGTGCCAATCATCCTGACGGTAGCTATGCCCCGATACGGTTGTCCAAGTCCAGAAGTTCCTGGAGACCAACTTTGCCAGCTTTTGGCACTGAGACTTTTCAGCCCGTCTCATCGTCCGACTTGAACCTGTTGGACTTCTACTGGTGGAGCGTAATTGGGAAGAGGTCCAACCACGTCCATCACAGCAACCTCGACTCACTAAGGGCCGCGATCACTGCAGTGTGGAACGGCATTGACGTGGCTGAGATCCGGAAGGCCTGTTTCAAATTCAGGCCCAGGCTGGAGGCGGGAGTCGAAGAGAATGCGAAACACATGGAGCAAATGAAGTAATACCTTGTAACGAAGTAGTATACCAAATTTCTAACTATATATTTATGATGCATATTGTAGTTTTGTATGGACCCGAGTGCTATCAAGTCCACAGAGGATCCATATAGAACACACTATGCGTCATTAATTTGTAATTTAACGAACAATTTCCGGAATGTTTTCCCGCTTTCTTGACGCTTTCAAAATAGTTGAAAGAGGTGAAATACCGACTTGGGTCAGCTGAACGTGAGTCAGCAGAATCGGATTCAGGATGGAGCGGCCCCTCACCAAGGACGAGTCTAAGAGTGTTGATTCACAATATGTCCGTCGAGGAGGGGGGAATATAGAAGTGAGGGAAGTACAGTGCAAGAATATTTCTCCCCAGGCAGTAAATAAGTGGGGAAATATTCCGGAAATCGTGCATTGGAATATTTATCAGAAGACATGAAAGAGTCATCGCGAAAATACCACTAACATACTCATTTCCAAGTCCTTCCCAGTCACCATGTACTTCTATTGCTGCATCTCATTTTCTGAAGAACTTCAAAGCATTAGGAAAAGATTACCTGTTCGAAATTATTGGCACCCATTCGGCAAAGATGAAAAATGTACTAATGTCTGATACCACAAGTAGTTCCAACACTTCTTTCAATATCTGTACATAATATACAGTTAGGGACATTCTGACAAAGGCGAAGGGGCACCATGCTGTGGCTCACCTCACGGGCAGGAGCAGGAAGTCCAAGATTTTGCAGTAGTTGAAGTACAGAAAGTACCTGACAGTACTCATGCAGCAGGTCCACAGCAACCGCAGGCACATGTCCGAAGACAAAGGTCTTTCAGAATTAAAAGCGAAGCTGAGAATGACAGTGCTAAAAAAAATTAAGCTGGATCTCTCTAGCCCACTTGTAGGGGAACTTTTAATGAGAATAACTTTTGAAATATTGACTATCACACAACCTCACCAGAGTCACCCAAGTCATGGGACAAGCCCTAAGACATGAGCTCGGCATGAACTTTTACTTCAACCGCAGGATGATCTGGGACTTCATGTCCCTGCCCTTGAGGTGGGCCACAGCATGGTGCCCTCCCTGTCTCCTTCTTCAGGATGTCCCAACTGTTCATATAGGAACACCAAGGGCCTTGGAGGTGGCCTTGCAGCCTTTGCCAGAATTGTCAGAGCCCCTCTGTGTGACAATGCGCTCTTTGGTGCCAAAGCAGAACAACTTGGTTCTCATGATGGAATGTTTCTCTAGCAATGAATTACTTACTAGATATTGAGAAAAGTGTTGGAAATATTTCTTACCAAACATTAATTCTTGTCACTCAAAAAAGGGCAGTTGCCTCAAGGTCATAATTTCAGACTTACATGTATAAATATAGAACTTTGAGAGGGGTGCCAATAATTCCGGGCTCAAGTGTAAGTGTTGCCCCCTTATAACGTCACCCTGCCTTTTTTGCCGTGTCCCAACGGTGGTGGTATAAGAGGGGAACACTGTAAATGCAAAGTAATTCAGAACCTCCCTGTAAAAGCTCAAGGTCTATGGATACATTTGTGACAACATCCATTCATTCGGTTATGAGCAGGAGTTGATTTTGCGAATCATAGCACTGTTGGACCAAAATCAGTAGATGACATATTGAGCAGTGATGGCTCCAGAGCAGCAGGTTAGAATCTCAGAAGTGTCTACAATTGAGGGTTAGGAACAGATTCTTCTTTAGCTTTGCGTATATTGACAAATGACTATGGTACTCACAACGCTGAGATTGGTCTTGTGAGTCCCTCAGATGATCTGTTAACCAGACATGCTAAGCATCTATCTGCCTTGTGTATTCTGGCATCAGCGCTACCTTGACATGAAGTTACATTAGAACCTCGTGACTCTGACAATGAGGTCCAAAAGTAGATATTTTTTCTGCAAATAAAAAACAAGTTACCTTTCATTACGAAATATCTGGTTGAGAGATTTTGATCCAACAGTGAGACGTTTGACACCTAGACAAGTTCACCTCCAAACAGACTGACCGATGCAGATCGACCAGGAGTAACCAAATACAAGAACAGGGATTCGCTTTTTTATTTTGAGAGGAAGTCGATCTTGAATGAGAAGTGCCTCAGGGCCTGTAGCCTAGAAACAGTGCTCCACTTCACCCAACAGTTATTGGTGGTGTATCCAGAAGTGTCGAATGCTTTCATATGCTAGTCAGCAGCAGAGATGACATTCTACGGAAGATCAGGTTAGAAGTGCCACCGCTTTCAGCTTGATCTTTTTAACTTTTGAGCTACATGCTGATCAACGTATGAATATAAAATTATGATATATGAAGTTGGTCTGAAGGAACTTCAGTCTCCCGTGGATCTTGAGGGGGTCAGGATATTTCTTGAAGGGTGCCAAAGCCCCCGGCCAATTTCCCCACCAATGTGGCCAGGCTGGCTTTAGCTTCCTGCCTCGAGAGCTGCTTGGCTCTTTTTCACGAGTCCTCCTCTACCTTCTCCCCTTCCTCCTGATCACCATTAGCTTAAACTGCAAAGGTGTAATGAGCTTAGTGATCAAGCAGCTTCATTTTTTGTCAGGTTCTCATGTGGAAATCTTCCAAGGTTTCTCCTCGTCGACTCCATCTCTTAGGCTATGTGGGAAGTTTTGCTATTAGACTTGTTTTTTTCAATTTCCTGCGTGTCTGATGAGATCTTGCAACTATTAAAATGCATGACAGATGCAACGACACTGATGCCGCGGATATTTCAATTGCTTATTTTTGCAGCCCCCTTCCATGACGTAGAATCTGTCAGGCATGGAAAATGTAAAGTTCTGGAGAGGTTGGAGAGAAATTGGATCCATACAAAACCTTTTGTTTTTAAGACTTCTGGTGTGTGTTGAGGGGGCTACTTGATCCACTTTGGATCGGAGATTCTTGATTGGATTTCGGTTTTGGGGAATTCCCTGGTCGATCCTCCTGTCACTGTTGAGAAATATGGTCTTGGCTTGGCGTCACTGTTGGGACACACAACATATTAGTTTACGGGGTGTCCTCCGCATTGTGTCCCATTTATATGTATACGCATGCATGTGCAAATCTGACATCCAAAGTGCATTTGGCATGTTTTTCAACATGCAAAATGTCGGCTTTGAAATCACACCATGTTCAGTTCCTTTCCTAAGTACCATTTTTCTCTCCTCGCCGTTCGCCATAAGGAAAAATTATGGAGTCTTGGAGACAGCCCAAACCCATTCTTTTGGTGCATCCTTCATTTTTCTCCAGAGGTGGAACTTTTTCTGGACCGAAACGACCTAAGGTTAGGTGTTTGTGGGGTGGAATATTACAAAGGGATTCATTTGTCCAACGATCTCATCCAGCATTGAACTTTTGGTGCTCCTGTAGAAACTCCAAACGATTTTTCTTCTGTCTCAGTCAACCAGGGAAGTTTTTTGGGGTTGTATGAAATGACACTCAAATCTTGCTTCAAATATGCCTGAGCGGTAGACTTCGAGACTGACTAAGCAGATGCAGAGTTCTGCTTTGCTGATTCCCTTTTTTCCCAACTGATTTGGCAATGATGAATTTGGAAGTGTTTGGCTCTTTTTTTTTCTCTTTGAAAATGCTTTGGCCCGATGACGCCAAGGTTTTTTTTTTGTTTAGGCTCTCATTTTTCCTACATCATTTCCACGAGAACTAAGCAGATATGCAGGACTTCACAAGAGACTCTCCTGGTGCTTCCTGCGTTTCTCCTCCCAAAAGAAGTTCAATTGACCTTGGTCACACCCTTATTTTCGGTCAGTTACACCCATTGCTAGACGATGTTAACAAAGTGCCGCTTAAATTTCTTCGCCAGATGGTATTTTCTTCCATGATTTCTTCATTTGCTATTCGATTGGCACCCCTATGAACTGTTACTGCGACGTTTTTGTTGCTTTTCAGACCCCTTCACTGGGGCACTGAAAATTATTTCACCAAACCCTTCCTTTAAAGTCAGCTTGTCCAACCCATCACAGACTGTCAATGTTTTTTTATGGCGCGAAGCTAACAAGCACTCATGTTCTGCATCCTGATTGAATAGTTCGGCATACATTAAACTTCAGAATCTGAAAAATGTGCACTAGTTGTTCGATGCAATCACATTGGTCCGTCAGCAGTCCCATTGTGACTATGAAGAACCAGGCCAGGGCCTTCATTCATGTGCGGGTGAAAATGTTGGCCACAGGAATGGCTCCGGGACAGTAATTACAGACACTTCACATGGTGGCGCCCGGGAAACTTACCCACCTGGACCGGGGCCAGAACATGCCAATAATTGGTTCTTGGGTTGGGGTACAACAAGCCCCTCAATCCGCTTAGCCTGGAGTACATGAGGTTGCCGTACTACCCAGAGGACATACATCTGAGCGGATCCTGCACTTGTGTACCAGGCACGAGAGGCCCAGCTCACGCCCCGAGAAGTGAAGACGCAGAGGCAAACAGGCACTTGGAGGCGCAGACCAGGAGGATGGCAGAGGTTCCAAACCATGCTGACGGTCAATGGAAGGAGCCACCTGCGTGCTAGGCAAGAACTGGACATCGCCATCATCGGGGATGCAAAGGAGAGGATCCAGGGGCTTGGGCTCATCCCCGAACTTGGAGCTAACGAAGCCGTGCCGGACTACGAGACTGCCCTAGACGTGATCAAGGCCCAAGAATGGACTCAGAGATGACATTCACCAGGCTGCATACGGCCAAGCAACAACCAGATTGGAGACAGCCCTGCAAGAGGCTCTGAACATTCACGCCACCCAGCTGATCCTCGACGAAAGCACAGAAGTCAGCGAGGACAGTGGCGCCAATCCAGCATAATGGTGTACCTAGGTCCAGTCCCAACTCTGGAGATTCCCGGACTCTGGGGTGCTCCCGCGCCACATTGGAGCCCGATGCTATAATCTCCCCGGCAAGTGGCTTTTGGTCCACATAAATGATGAAGGATTGTCCCTTCAACAAAATACTGGAGGTGTTTCAGGGCAGCATAGATGGCCTTAAACTCGTGACCCTCGTGAGGCAAGTTGGACGTCAGCTCTGCTCAGCTCGAGCCGCATATCTCGGCACATTGTCCATCTTCAGCACTGATTAGTACGAAGGAAGCTGCGACTGCCAGCTGACTGAAGCTCCCAACTGACCGCAGCTCACACAGAATTAGACGAAGAGCGGTGCATGTCACAAGCAAGTCAGGTGTTTAGAGCTTGATTCAAGCAGCTGTTGATGAGACTCACTGGCTCGGGTGGAATTAGCAATATGATAAAGAAAGGTTTGACTTGGAAGGTGTGCAAGGTCCTCTGTTATGCTATGGTCTCATGGTGCGGTGCTTTGTGGTCGGGTGTAACAGCTGAACCTCGCAACCTTCCAGACCGATCGAAGATCACTTCATGTGTTCCCCAAGGAGTCCAATATGTCATTGCAGTGGGTGTTGCAATGTGCAAACATTTTTAGCCAAGTCCACATGATTGTATGTGCAGCGACCATTTATAGCTGGAATGCTTTAAAGGTTCAGAGGGAGACTTTAGTTGAGAAGATGAGTTTGAAAAGTTTTGGCAGGCTTCACAATGCTGATTCTCCACGGGAAGCTGAAGGTTGGCACTGTACATTTTAAGAACCAATACGTTCATATTGGGTTTACCTGTCAAAGAAAGATGCCTCAAGCTCATGCCATTAATGTAAGTATGTTATGTGCTATGTTACTAGTCATATATATTACCAGCCAGTCCCGGCCCAGCAAATTTCGAGAGGAGCATAACAGATACCAGTCTTTCTTCATCAATCTCTTAACGCGAGGAGGGGCAAAGCAGTCTTTGGTCAAAATTTGGACTTTATGAAGCGACATTTTAATCAAACATAATTAGTGTTTCGAAAGTTGTTGGGCTTCCAACGGACATCCTAAATATTTAATGGGACTTTTGATAAAGACATAATGTCCCAATCCATGTTTTCATGTATATCGTCCATCTGATGTCTCAATGCCAACTAAAAAATTTCGAGAGCAACAAGGGAGAATGATTGCATGACAGTGGGGATGAGTGTCAGGGCAGATGTTGCAGGGAAACACGTTTCTTCGCTCTTGATCCTGTTTTAAATTATAAAGGGCATCAATGGTTGACTGCTTGACTGCATTGATATCAGCATGACGGGACTTTGAAGTTTGAAGTTTCATTCCAACCGCTGGAGTCATTTTCGCCGCTTCTCCGGGTACATGGAAAAGCCTCCTAAACCGTCCAATTGGCTCCGGTAGCAAGTGGACGGTAAAACCGGAGTCGACTGTATAGTGAAACCGTCCCCCTCCCCCTTCGTCTTAAGGCACACTCGAAGCTCCTACTCTGAGTACAGACAGCACATCTGAACTCCGCAAGTGACTGAACGCGGCTTGTTGCAGAAGGCACTGGACATTGGAATTGAGCTACGCCATGTAAGACCATCGGTCACTTACGTCCAAAGTTTTCCTGAGCTCTCGGATCTTTCCAGGCCTTTCCGTGATCAGCGCCAGATGCTTCATGAATTTTCCCCTTGCTCCGTCCGTGAATTCCATCCTGCGCAGCTCGTCCTCCGTGAGGTTCAGCAACTCCTCGTAGGTCAGCGAGAGGAGGCGATCAGTGTACTTGTGCAAGCGCAGGGACTTCATCCATTCACGAAGCTCTGAAAGGGTATGTTGGATAACATTGCATTTTTGCAACCGTACAACAGCTTAAACAGGGTAAACATTGCCGTAAGTGCAGACATCTCGTGCTTCTTGCCAGGCCTAGTAGGATTTCATACTCGTGGGGTTTTCTTAGGCATTATCAGGTGCTGCTTTAAGCGCCGCATTTGCGCACAGTGGGTAAAATTACATGCTGGTACTTCCTAAGTCTACCCTGCTTGCTGGCGGCTCATATTTAGTATAAAATCACCTCTCATGGCTGGAGTCTCTGCCTGTCTGTAGTAGATGTCTTCTGGAGTGGAGTACTGGGGCGGCGGTGGGGGTGGCGGTGGAGGGGGTGGCGGTGGGGGAGGCGGGGGTGGCGGATTCGATCTGATAGCGCCAATGGTTATCTCTGAGTGTGAACGCATCTTAAGAGCCGGTGGCGCTGGAGGCGGCTGCCCGAAGCAGATCTCGCCACCATTGCCACGGGACAGCTTCTGGACGCAGGCGGCCGTCGTCAAGCTGTGGGAGCGGCCAAACACAGGCGAGAACTTTGGAAGCTCGTCCAAAGTCAGGGAGACGCCACCGAACGTGCCGACGCTGATGGCCCCACTCACACCGTCGCTGGGGGAGCAGTGACCGCCTCCGCAGTCGTGGCTGATCGTCACCTGCGGCAGCGTGACTGACGCTGCAGCCGTCATCGTTTCTGGAGGGTGATTCTGAACAATGGTTGAATGTGGTGGCTGGCAATTCAGAGGCTGGTGTTGGCCAACAATGAAACCTCTGAAAGAAAAACAATGAATGCCGTGGTTATGTTTAGGGTAAAACCAATGTGAAGGGTGAAACTCCTGCTTCTGTTGCGATATTGTAAAGCTATTGCTTCCGCCCTCACTCCTTACACCCAATCCAAAGCGACCGACGGTAAGAATACCGCACATCGTAAGTGCGCTTTTTATGTGTGGCATTAATTTATCAAGCTCATTTATCAAACAATCTGTTGGATATGCATTGTTTAGCTGGGGCAAGTAGCATAGCTTCTAGCACCTAATGTATTACTGACGGAACAATACTTATAGTTTCTTGCAGCAAAGCCATTGTCATTGCAGGGTCCGTCTGATGTTGGTATGCCTTAGCCAGTCGCGTGTAGTACAAGTCATTTAGAACACAAATGTTATTTCACCCGTACCTATCAAAAAGATGATATTGGACATGGGGCCACTAAAGGGAGTCCAAATGTGCCATGAAAGTGATTGCTATGGCCGTTGTTGGTGATGTCAGAGGTGGTCTATGTACCCGTCGCTGGCAACGGCAATGGTCTTTATGACGTAGTTGCGGTTCACAACATCTGATAGGACACTCTGCCTTGTGAGAACATCTTGTCCAAGTTCCTTCCCCCCATAAATATGAAAGAATTGCAATTTGCAGTCTCAGATGGTGGAAGCAGTACAAAGTGTCTGGTCTCGTTGACGTGAAGGATCAGGGTGATGATGCTTATTTACGCGGTTTTGCATCCACAGGGTCATAACTGACCGGCTGCAGTCAACCGAACAATCGTCAAATTATTGATCATATAGAGAAGGAGGCAGTAAATTTAAAAAAGAAACAAGTGGCGCCTTTGTGAAGGGCCCTGTACGCATGAGTGAAATTCATCTGTCACCTTGTCCCTCTTTCGGCTGACATTGCAGCCTCAAGTGTTGCACATTTTCTGATGTCTCATGCTTCATGCTCATGATACACCATATAACACCAGGCTCTTTTTCGCCAACTTAGACAAAGGTAAGGATGTATCTGGCCGAGTTTTCTAGGGTCAGGTCTGAGCGCAGCGCGCTGTGTCAAGCACTCCAACAATCTACTCGTAAGTCTTAGACCTGTTGTCATTATTGGAGCAACGCCTGAAACTCCTGCACGCGTGAATGAATGACAATCATAGTTTCAGTGACGATGAGGAACTTGGACATGAAGGCCATACCTACGAGTGAGGCAAGAACATTTGAATCTCTCTCCTACCTGAACGCTCCTAGCGGCCGCGGCGAGGTGGGGGCCGCCAGGCCTTGTGAGGTGCCCGCCACTGCGTTCGCTCTCGGTGACACAAGAGGTGGCGGCGGCTGGGGCAGCTCGTCCATCCGACTGCGGATGCTCTTTACCAGCACGTCGTTGTCCTCATAATTGCGAGGAAGAGAGCAGCACAATTTGCCGAAGTCACGACTGGTGCCTGAAAGATCGTCTCGCTACAATTATACGTACATCCAATGGCGCGAGGAGACACACTACTCGTATTTGGAGTGACAGAATTGTGGCAGCGCCAACTCCTTCCGTCGTCCTAACTGCTCGAGCACGCGAGCTACTTGTTCCGCCAGAGCAAGTATGAGCGGGTGTGCCATATCATGGACTCCACCCTCAAGCACTGATCATGAAAGGATGCAATCGTCATCTGGCGTCTGTTATGTAGTACACAACAGTCCCGCACACTGTAAAGGCAGGCAGGCACTTCAAAGTGCTGCGTAGCAGGTAAGATAAGCAAGAAAATGACTGGCACCATTTTTGCCTCTTCTACGCCACTAAGCTGCACGAAGGCAGAAGGACCATGGTTCTTACCTTACTCTGCGCTGGTTTGAGAATGAATAAGAAACGGTGCTCGAGCTCACGCCGAGGGAGAGAGAGATGTGATAATACTCGTAGTAGGCCTTCTCTTGTGTCAGAGAGGCTTTTGCTTCATTTAAACACCAGCGCACACGCGTGTGCGAGCACACGCGCTCAGGCCTTGCTTACCTTTCGCAAGCTGCAGCAATACCACCATTCAGGAGAGGCCAGGAAGAGAGGAGCCCTCACCCACTCTCTCCATCTCGCTTGCCGCGAGACTGCCGAGAGAGCAGGAGAAGACGACCCCACAGACATTGGGAATAAAAAGCGTCTTAGCTGTCAGCCACGACGATATTTTTGGCTTGAATTATCAGCCCCAGTACTGGCATGCTTGCAGTGGACCGAACGCACTCCAGCTACTTGTCTACGTACGGCAACATATGTCGAAACTGCAGTAGCAGCGCTGCTGTCGCAAATGAGACAGCCGTCCCGTGACGTCAATGGACGTACAGCCGCTGCAACAGCCGCAGCCTCACTACTTGCCCACCCGAGAGATCATACGGAATACGGCAGAGCAGAGTTGTGTGGGCGTGGGTGTGTAAAAGCTGTAGTAGTAGGTAAGAACTGTTACTGCGCTTAGTGCCTACTGCCTAGGGAGAAAGCGTGCGTGCAAAGCCCACACACATAAATTACTACACACACAAGAGAGAGAGAGAAAGCAGCGAAGGTAGCGAAGGTAGCAGTATCGCCCTCCACTCATGACGTCAAAGCGGCACTTCAGCATGGATGGAAGTGTCGTAGTCATCAACTGGAAAAAGCAGGTGAAGGCGCCAAGGACTGACATTACATTACCTCAAAAAAGAGGCTCTCTTTCACCAGGTACACAGCGCACGGAAGGAGAGAGCTGCCTACTTGCTCGACTTGCACGCGCATACGTCGTGCTACTGCAACACCAGCGAACCTTCAATTCATTCGTTGAAAAGAGATGTAGTGGTTAAGAGACAGGAGGCGGTTGCTAGCAGTATCCAAGTCGATCCTGTCTTGTTTGATGCCGCAACCACGGAATGAATGACTTGATGCGATGATGTCCCTGTATCTCTTCTGCGCTTCGTGCATTGCACATGGCGAAGCTGGCGTGGCTAGAACTGACTGTAGCGGGTAACAAGAAATGTCTGCTGGAGCAGACGGCGATGCGAATCAACGCGGTGCCGCTGGAGCTCACACATTAACACAAATTATGACACAAATACTTTGAAGTGATATCGGAGCCTGACTGTGGAGACCAGCTCCTCAGATGCTCGCTTCTTGAGCTCCAACGTGGAACTGCCTCTCGTCCCCCCCTCCCCTCTAGCTCTCGTGGTCCCCTCTTTTACTACATAGACACGTAGAACCAACTGCACATCTACAGCGCATAGTAGTAAGTGTTGTCTGATGTGTCCTGGGCTCCTCTCGCCCGCGGGAGGGACGGGCCGACACGTTTGGCCGTTACCGAGCTCCTCTACTTCCTCGCCAGCAGCCGCTCGCTCTTATGAGAGAGAGGGAGCAAGAGAGGGTTGGCGGAAGTGAGATATGGTGTTGGTGTTGTGGCAACACGAGCGCGCGCTGGAGGAGGAAGAGGATACGGCAACACAGTACATGCAGAATAGGCCACTAGGCATGTGGTCTGGACCAAGAAGTCAGGCAGGCCTAGGCAGGCAGGCAGGCAGGCGGGCCGCGGGAGGACAACGCGGCAAGCAGGCGCAGGCACAGGCTCACTCACTCACTCACTCACTCACCGACTCACGAACGCATGCACGCACTAGCGCAAGCACGCAGCCAGGCAGGCAAGCAGACGGGCCTGTCAGCTAGGCAACACTAGTGCAGTAGGCCTACGCGCATGCAGCTTCCTAGGGCGCGTGCGCAAGGAAGCAGCTGGAAGGGGCATCAAAAAATCGATAGAGCAGCGGCGGCAACAGCAAGAGTAATAAAAAAAGGAGGACCTTGGAAAAGGGCTACTGCGTGGAACATGACGTTGGAGGCAACAGTGACGTCACACACTTAACCAACTGCATGTGAGAAGAAGGATGGATTGGTCCAACTCCATTATTGCGTCAACCTAACACTTCCCTACAATCTGCATCCTCACTCTTTGTTTAGATGAGCGCCGTGTAGCCGAAGTTAATAAGGCAAATGATGACGTAGAGCATAGGAGCATTACCGTAGCCTTTTCAAAACCGCTTTCAGTCACACTCTGCTACCTATGTACCACTTCCGGAATGTGCATCAAAACCATCATAAATACGCCTACAAACGAGGAAAGATCAAGGGCAGGAGCTTTTAAACGTCGGGGAGGCAAGGCATGAACACATAACCTATAACACGTACGTAGCGGAATCGGGTAGTGCTGGAAACGTGGACGTGAGTGACGGAAGTCACGTACAACGTAAGAGTACAATCGTACACAGAAGGATGATGCTTTAACGCGTCGTGATCCTCACCCATTCATTCCTCAGTGGCGTTCGTAACAAAGTGTGTCTCGTCGATGGAGGCCGCGAGGCCGAGACCATCGAAGGTTAAGCAACAGAAAAGTATACGGAAGAAAGGTCCTCGCCCTCCCGGCCATCAGATCCGGCCAATTTAAACTTTAGAGTCCTGGAAACCCAACAACGCACTCGGAGTCAGCACAGCAAGGTGAATCGATGGTGCATCATACCTCTGAGTAAACTCCAAAATCCGCTTTCTTTTAGGATTTGCTAGGCAGGGTTGCCGACTCGTGCAAGGTCTGGAAGACACACAGAGAGAATGATTCTAAAGCTTCTGAAAGCAGTATCAGCGTGAGCAAGTGCTTAGAAGCTAGAGACATTAGGAGAATCACATAGGGAATAATAAATGTTTTCCTCTCTGCTCGCAACTTCCCAACGTCATCAAGAACTCCTCCTTTAGCCAAGTTTGTACGTGTCATGACGACCGATCACCTCCTTGTCTCTGCAATATACTGCATCTTTTGACTTCACTCAGAGCCTTAGTGACGGTCTTGGCGACCGTGATGTCATTGGCTCTCGTGGTTTGCAGTCGGTCAGATTTTGGAGAGGATGGGTGTGGATGGGATCCTGTCATGCGATCATTTTTGACACCAGCGCGTCTTAAGACACATGCAAGCTTGACGCTCGTTCTGCACGACGCGGCGTCGCTGAGCAGGCGAGATCAGGCTGCACGACTTGTCGGCATTACCGGGCATGTGACCTGATCATCAGGAGTGCCTAGGAGGAAAGGTGAGAAGTCCGTCCTGCTGCCCTCCTGGAGAAAAAAAAAATTGGTGGCCCGCGCACTTGCTCCGCCAACTGCTTGGACACGACGAACACACACGAGACCGGGCGTGCGCATGCACACACGTGCACATAACGCAGCACAACACGTAGGCCTAAGGTTAGGCATGACTGAGGGATGTTGTTGCCTTCTTCCTTTTCCCCCCCGCACGCCCTCTGCTGCCGGCTAACGAGGAAACAGTAGGGGCAGGAGCAGCCATTAATGATGATGGGGAAGAATCACGAAAGTCATGATCTCGATCAAAATCGGCGACTCGCCTCCAGAGGCTCAGGCCGAGACCAACTGAAACTGCCCTTCTTGTCAGTTGCAGACACCTCCAGAAGCCCTCCCAACCACAGGAACCTCCACAAGGAGCATTTCTAGGGAAATTCTAAGCCATTTAGGTCTTGTCACTGGCATCTTGAATCCCTTCCTGACTTAGCTCATTGGGGTCTGTCATTTGCGGTAGAAAACTTCTTTAAAGGCTTGCTTCATACAGTGAAAAAGGGACATGAGAAAGGGAAATGAAAATGTCCAGCTCTGCAAATCAAGCGCTGCTGACTCCACCGTCAGTCCCAAAGTATTTGCAAGCTCGCGTTCCAGGTGGACATCATACGATCTTTCATGTTTAATCTTTCAAAGCAAGTCTCATTGGAGACAAGAACTTGGGGCTCTGTTACTGCTCTACCTGACTGACGACTGCAGTTCAGTATAAAATGCGTCCGCTGTTACAGTCTTGACATTGTCCGCAACGTCGGCAAATTGACAATGCCGGCAACATCGGCATTGCCAGATTCTAACAGGTTTTCACGACGACTGGAAATTGGTAAAAAGTCCTCAGATTTCTTTTTGTCTAGTTATGATACAGAAAAATGACTTCAAGACATTAACAAAAGGCCAGAAAAACAAATAACTGGTAATTCATATGGCAAAAAAGTTGAAAGGAACTTTTAGCTGGTGGTGAATATATGGACAAAGCCCTATAGATCATGAAGCTGAATCGAGTTTCCGAGCTGGACTCTGGATGAGGCACGTAAAATGCGTCCTGAATTGGGCTGTTCTTGGACAGGCTGAAGATGTCCTGTGTGATATTAGTGGCTGCAAACATCCTGGGAACTGAGAAGTGTCTTGAGCTCCCGTGAGGGCCAACAAAGCCTGTTTTTTGTGGTCGGCAGCTGTCCATCACTCGCCCAAGTTTATGCGTTCTCTATAAAGTCTTGCTCGCTTTTGTCGGTAGAGGGCTGCACGATCTCTCCCGTCGGCGGGGGCGTGAACAACGAGCCTGCGTTGTCTGGATGGAGCAAAGCTCACTTCTGTGCGGTGAACCGAATCAGCTGTTGAACTCATGAATGGTGACCTCGAGGAAAAGCAACAGTGAGTGAGTGGAGAAGGAGCGATTCATTGAGACTGTGACCTGCTAGGCAAGAGTCATTTAAAGTATTGAGTGTGAAATACTTGCAGGTCTTACTTAAGAAGACTATTTCAAAGCCTGTATCACATCACACATGCAGTAGATCGCGACCATGTTCAGAGTGCGACCATATGAAGTGCAACCGGTGTGGAGTGAAGCCACTCCCATTCTACGCGACCACTCTCGATACGTGGTCGCGATCTATAGCATCAGTGTCATGATACAATCTTTGAAAATAGTCTCCTTAAGACCGGTAAGCATTGATTACATAATACTTTAAATGATTTTTTAAAGAAATCTGTGTTAGCTGACATTGATCTTTGTGGCAAGTGCTAATAAAAACTGTTGAATCAAGCTGAAAGCACTGATTAGGTCTACATAAGAATGTATTATGAGGGTGATTTGATGAGCATGCAAGCAATCTACAACTATAGCTGCGATAAATGCCTGAAGACTTTGCAGTCAGAACTCTCCATGCCCTGGGCTGGATGATACCCTCAGCATCTTCTTCCTTATCCAAATTTCAAACTCTGAAGTTTTTAGAAGTGCAAGAGAGTAGAGAAGTATGAGAAAAGTCTCAAATGTCTTTGGGTTTTTTTCGAGGGGAACTCCCATGGCCAATAGTCGTAGGTATAAGTTGTCTGACCGAAGAAGCAAGCATAAAGAAAAGTAATTTTGCTCGCTCATCAGTTCAAGCTCATTATTCACTCTAAATTAATACTAACCATAACTTTTAGCACGCCCTTAAAGCCTACACAGGACGGCAGTCAACATGTCGGTCACCATTATGCAGAGCATCAGCTGACTTCCCTCACCACCCGGACCGCACCGACTTCCCTGAGCTCAGTGACGCCAACCCCACGGGCGGACGTGGCGAAAGCGGCCGAGTCTGACATATCAGCTGTGGACGCATTTGACGACCAGGACGAGGAGGAGAGATTAAGAAAGGCAAAAAAGGCAGTGGCAGCTTACAGCAGGGGGAAGCAGGAGCAGAAGGGGGAAAGAAGAAGCAGGCAATGAACGAGGAGAGAGAGGAGAGGCTGGCAGACCACCAGAGCAGCAAGGCGCACGGGCACAGCAGCCGATGAGGCAGAGGGGCAAGCAGGAGCAGATTTCACGGACTTCCGCACCATTGAGGCCTGTGCCTGCGTGTCCGCCCTCGACGCCTTTACGGTGTTTCATCACCACCTTGGGGCGGCCTCTCTGAAGCCGCCGCAGATTCAGGACTCCTCGGAGAGGTCGCCGTCAGGGAAAGAGACGTCCCCCCCGGTCAGACCAGAGAGAGAAGAGATCCATGCATTCTCCGGCTAGTTGCAATCTCGCCGCCACCTACACCACGCTGGCGTCCCCCGCCGACCAGACAGCGGCGGAGCAACATTACCATCAACAGAACTACCAGCAACAGAGCCCGTCACAACCAGGAGCCTATCCCTACCACAGCAGCCCCGGGGGAAACAGAGGAGCCCTAGGGACCTTTCTCCAACACCGCAGGGCAGGCGCTGCGGCTACTCCTGGTGTTCTTCCGAATAGAGGCGGCGGGTCACATGTTCCGCCTCCCGGACAGGGTAACGCGGCGGCGGCGGCGGCGCCAGCGTGGGACACGAGTAAGGCTTACAGCAACATGGCGCAGTACCAATCGAATCCGGTCGGAGCACTGCAAGAGCGCTTCCAGTCGAGGGGCATAGCTCCACAGTACAGAATGGTGCAGGCCGAGGGGGCCTCGCACTGTCCGACGTTCTCGTTCCAAGTCTTGGTGGCAGATTACTTGGCCATGGGTAAGTTCCATGCCTCGTAGTCGTCAATGCGGCATTACTTTGTTTTGCTTGATCCCACGAGGCAGACAAGGCATCAGCTAAACCCCCGTCACTGTTGTCCATCTCTCTTTCAGGATCTGGAAGTTCCAAGAAGCAGGCCAAACACAACGCAGCTCGAGCCATGCTCGACAAACTGGACGGTCGAGTTCCTGCCCAAGATGGACTCCAGCCGTTACCTCCAGTAGGTGCACCGACAGGAGACACCAACAGCACAAGCGCCACGACAGAAGATTCCAGTAGCGCCAACGGCAACGGCAAGAAAGCTGGTGCAAATTCAGCAATGTCTACTACGTCTTCGTCGTCTCTTGCTGCTGCGGCGAGTAACACGATCGGTCAGCTCCAGGAGCTGTGTGTGCATCGTGGCCTGCCCATGCCCATCTACGACCTGGCAGCAGTGGATGGACAGCCTCACCAGCGCTCGTTCGCCATGAAAGTGAAGGTGGGCAGCCTTAGTGAGCGCGGCGAGGGTACCTCCAAAAAGGACGCCAAGCGCGATGCAGCCGCAAAGATGATGATGAGGCTACAGGCTCTGAGGGAGGGCAGCGGAAGCAACGACGTGAACACAGAAGAGGATGGCGCAGATGACGTCGCTAACTCCACGCTGTCTGCGGAAGACGAAGAGCTTGCGCGTACGGTTCAAGCGATGAAGATCGATACGCTTACGCCGAAGAACTCTCTAGAGATTCAGAACTTCTACCAAGACCTGGCGAGCAAAAACAACTTGAAGAACGCGTCTTCCTCTGCGATGTTCAGACTTCACCGAAGTTCCTTCGTCGGCCGATCCCGGGAGGCGTGTACGCAACTTCTAAAAGAACTGAGTGACGAACAAAAGTTCGAGGTGACGTATGTGGAGCTGGAAGAGCGCGAGGAGGACTCCGCGGAGCCCGTCCTCTGCATCGTGCAGCTGTCCACTCTGCCAGTTGCCGTCTGCTGTGGCCGGGGTCCTGACAAGGAGGCGGCAGAACAGGATGCTGCCAAGAATGCTCTAATTTATTTGAAGATTATGACCAAGTCTCCCTTCCCCAGTGGGAATGCCCCTTGTAAATAGTGACTTGTGATGTAAATAAAAAACCAAGTTTTCACTCGGTGACTCTAAAAACTCGATGTACTGTGACCATCCCCCCTCCCCACGTGCAATGTGTTCAACCTGATCAGTAAGAGATCATTCTTACTTGTGGTCACACTGTGTTCGAGATGTACTTCCTGTACGTACACACGTGGCATTTTGCCAGCTACAACTACGGGCAGGGGGTGAGGGAAGCTCAAAATCGACCTCCCATCGGCGACCCTCATCTGGATCCTTGTTCAGATCAAGCACACCTTAGACGTGGTTGCCTCAAAAGGCTGCAGAAATTGTTTCAGAATTCCTACGGACTAGTACGAAATGTCAACTCGTAAAAGATATGCCAATCCGAACTTCACCTGAGTAGCTCATGGTCAACGTACGTGAGCGTCCTGGATCCTTTCGACGGGTCACTAGGGCGGTCACTTGCACTGGAAACCTTTCTTGGAGCCGTGGAGGACCCGACGCGACCCGACCCGATTGCTGTCGCCATCAGCAGCCTCCAGCTCCAGATCGAATCACGCCCCGCAACGTCGCGAGGAGACAGAGCAAGACATTTTCATGTAGATATCGACGCATTAGTTTATTTTGGTTGGAAAAAATCGCTCTGCAGGCAGGTTCATCACTCACAAGTTACATACGAACAACCATTTTGTGCACGCGGTGGCTAACATCACCGTGGACAACTTGATGGTACAACATTCGCTCAGGGATACCACATTCGCACTCACTCTAACACCTAACGCGAGCAATGATTATTACTACTGTTCCTTTTTGGACGCGATGGCAGCCTTCTTGTCCTGTTTGAGCTCCTTCTGCTCCAGCTGCTCCTGCTCCTCCAGTCTGTCTCTCCTGGCCACCTGCCAGTCGACGACGAGCCTGCAGCCCAGCATGAGCAAGAATACTAGGGTTGGTGCCGTGCGCTCGAACTCGTCCTCGATGGCCCAGTGCGAGTAGGCGTTGAGAGCCTTCATCAGCGCCAGCGCGATGTTGGCCGCGTTCTTCACACTGCGCCGCGGCGCTAGCATGAGCATGAGCCCGCACACAATCTCGCCTACGCCGACCGCACGTCGGTAGTACTTGGACGGCACTTTGAAGTCCAGTGTCTTGGCCATCGGAAACACCTTGGCGTACTTGGCGTACTCGGTGCGCAAGTCTTTGTGCAGATCGCGGCTGAGACGCGGCGTCACCTTCAGTGCCCCGAGGAAGATGAAGAACGCGCCCAGCAGCACTGACAGACTCCTTAGCACTATCTTGCTCATTGTTGACTGCCGATCTATTGCTATTTCTTAATGCTATCTGTAGTACCCAGAGGACACGAATGAAACCAAGGATCACCGGCGTTAAAGATGTCAGTCAATAGTAATACAAAGAAGACGCTTTTGCCTCCAGCAGCAGCAGCCTCTCCGGATCAATATCTTTTGCAGCTCAGGACTTAGGAGAAAGGGAGCTCTGGAAGAAAATGAGGAAAGGGAAAGCCAACGATGAGCGACAAATGAATGTACGTATTCCGTGTACTAAAGCGCTGCCACACGCTTGAACTCCCAAATCATGAGCTGCTATGAACTGGCGAGAGATTGTTCGGACTGTGCGTCATGTCCCAGTACAGTGCATTCATGTGTAGTACATCCATGCGTAGCTCTCACTCAGCATCCAGACGAGGCTTTGCGCTACTCGAACGTAAAGAGCCGCAAGTCTCATTCTCTTTGGTCACACTGATGGAAAGATGTTGCGTTGGACGTGACTTTACCGCTGAAAAATGTTGATGTACCTTCACACTCCTGCATGTGCAGGCTCTGTGGTCCACTTGCAAGTTGTGCAGCATTAAGTTTAGGACAATAATAGTGCAAGTGCACTCACCACATGCAAGGGCTGTGCAGCCAGGGACTTTTGCACCAAAGCTTGGCCAGAAGTTAACGAGCGTGCGAAGTGAGCAATATTAGCTGGAAGCGGCGAAGAAGCTGCATCGGGCAAACGTCTTGCGTAACCTCTCCTGTCCTCTCCGTGGTGTGTACCTGCATGTAACATGCACCAGAGAACGAAGTGCAACACAGTGTGCATCTGCTGCGCGTGCATCAACGAACGTCTAGTTCTTTGGCTTGCATGCATACGCTAGTTTAGTGTTGCACATACGTTGCACCGACCCTGCTGGGCTGCACCCAGCACTCAAAAGTGTCATCACCACGTGTCTGAGTCTGCACGTAGGCGTTGAGCAGGCGAAGCCAGGATCCAATGCAGACTTACGCCAACAATCAACATGCATTGAAGAACTAGCCAAGAGGCGACGCATTTTTATCCTTTCAAGGAGGAAGTCTCAAAAATGCAGGGAAACAGGTATGACTGGAGGAAGAGGAGAGCGCACGCGGGAGAGCGCAGGCACTGAACAATTATCGTAACTACAGGCATACGCACAAGTGGCACATCCTCGCATTCTCCTTCCCACCTCAGCATGCATTCCTGGTAGTTGTGCCTGCACCTTGTAAATTATGGAACAGGAAGAAGACAAAGCATCACTGGGAGAGCCCAATGCTTCCATCAAGTCCGCCTCCACCACCCTCAGCTTGCCGGACACGTTCTGCATCGGCTGCAAGGTTTCGTCGAGGGGAGACGCGCTCAATGCCAGGAGCGAGTTCTTCCCCACCGAGAGGCGACAGCAGCAACCACCACCGACGGTCTGGGCCTACTTCAGCCCCAGCCTTCATCCGAGAAACTCCGTGGCAACCACCACCGACGGCGTCGTCATCCTGGCGATTGGGCTCCTCGGGGTCACGTTGGGAGTGGCCGGATTAGCCGCTTACTGCGTGCTTCAGGCGCCGCAACTCCGAGCGCAGTTAAGTGAGTACTTCGAATGATTCCTCTAGTCCATTCATGTTTTCAGAGTACGTACACTCAGTCTCCCTCGCATTTTTCTTGTGACTTTTTAGACATTCATCCTCAAAGAGCTTTCTGGAGAGGAGGCGTTCCAGGAATTGACGGTATCTTCACCCCAGAGGAGGTTTTATACGGATATGAGATGGGCTTTGTCATAGCTGGCGTTTTGTTCGGCATAATCACAAATGCGATGTTGGGTGAGCGTACTTCTTGACATATTTGCGCATATGCCTCAATGTGCTTTCGGCTTATTGCTGTGGCAGCTTCATTCATGAATGGAGGATACACGCAGTGTACAGTATTAAGAGGCTTGAGAGGAGAGATACGTACAGTCAATTCTCCATGTAAAGATTTCCAGCTTGACGACAATTCTCGGTTTAACGAAACATTCTAGACATTGTTTTTTTTTCATTACAGCACCCACCCACACCCACACACACACACACACACGCGCGCGCGCGCACTCGATTTGGCGAAGGTCTCAGTTTAATGATGATGTTTGGGTGACAGACCATATCGTTAAATCGAGAATCCACTGCACAATGTAATGCACGCATGATGCCTCACAAAAATAGCTTTCTTCACTGGAATTTCTGCGTGCGTGCACAATGTGTTGCACTCACGCAGCATGTTCCAAAAAGGTCCGACCTCTAATGTTGATTTCTCGGCAACCAGGAAGGCCACTGAGGCATCTTGGGTATCACAGGAATCCCAAGGCTCAATTTCTCGGTTATTTTGGAATTTTGAATATCCGGCCAATTTGCCCACCTCTGAGGGCATTTTTGAGTCATGCACCATTCAGTGGGTAGAAAATGAGCTCATCTGCAGGAAAGAAATTGGTATTCCAAGAAACTTGGTTGGGATAGAGGAGGATGCTGAGGAGACTCATTCATTTCTTTTTCGCTCGTTCCCTATCACGGAACTTCCCAGTCATAGGATAGGCATCATCGATAATATTACAAACACAAAGAAAGACTTGTCAAACTTGGACTTTTCCTGATGTAGGAGGTATTTAGGGAATGATTCCGAGAATACATATTTACGACCGGCGGATCCAGTAAAGGTGTACGTCTGTGCATACATGTACGAATGATGTTCGTTTGCATCGTATGCACGTAGATGGAAACTCACAGCTGCTCCATAAGGCTCCAATGTGTTAAATGTACGAGCGTACATTAATATGGATGGGGTCTGAACATTGTTTCTCTCTTTGTTTAGTGTACGGAGCTTCCAAGAGTCTCCCGCCCTTCTTCCTTCCTTGGCTGGTGTTCCAAGTGTTGTTCGTGGCCGTGGTGTTAGCGGTCACCATCTTGGTCCTCGTGCTGGCTTGGCCACATCGGAGAAAGGCTTTTGCTGTCCTGCCCTGCACTGTCGCCGTTATAGGGGTTGCACTATGGATCAAGGTATGCACTGGCCAATTGGGACTTACGAGTGATCCACGCACAAATGTGTTTCTTCATTGTTTTCTCTCAGGTGCACGGTCATTATCAGAAGCTCTCAAGGATGAAGAAGCCTTCAGGAGTGGTATCTTGGGCATACAATCCTCCTCCTCCAACTTCGATGGGCTATCCCTTGCCTGCGGCACATCCTCACAGTTGCTTCAGTGATCATTCTCTTCCAAAGAAGCTGCAGCGTCAAGACGACGACTCGCCAGCTACAGAGAGCAACATCTGCCTGAGCTCTTCATACACCTAACTAAGCATTAAAGATATGTACTCGGTATTTTTCAATCAGATGAAATTAGCAATCTCCCATGAGCATCAACACTTGCAAACACCAATACCGTACGTGTAATTTAGGTCTGTATTGTACTCTTTGTGTTGACATATCATGCAATTTAGATCACGAGAGTGTCCGTCAGGCAGGCAAGCGGCCTCTCTCATCAAGTAATCATGCTTGTACAATACAATCCAGAACAGCGTGCTGCCGCCACGTCCTCATCCACCTAGAGATAAGAAATACTCGACGACCTTTCCCGTCTTATTCCGCCACTTACAAGCTCTCCTCGTAGCAGAAGCTAAAGAAAATGTCTCCGAACGTTAAGTTGATCGACTTCCCAGTGTTTGGACGAGGGGAGCTCGTCAGACTGACGCTGAAGGCTGGAGGGATTGACTATGAGGAGGAGTTCGTTCCCTTCAGCAAGTGGCCATCCAGGAAGCCTCGTATGTATCGTGAGCAAAACACTTCACTTCTGATGAGTGAAGATGACTTTTGTGCTAGACACTCCCTGGGGCACCTTGCCTGTCTTGTACTGGGACGACGAGGAGATCGGTCAGGCGTTTCCCATTGCCCGGTTCGTAGCTCGCAAGGCCGGACTGGCGGGGAAAGATGACATTGAAATGGCCCGCGCCGACGTGATGGCCGACCAAGTGGCCGACCTCATAATCAGTAGGGGACAATCAAACCAGCAGAAAGCTGGCGAGGATACTGATGACTATTGTCTCTCGCCCAGAGTACATCGAGATCCGATTCTGTGCCGATCCCCAAAAGAAGAAGGAGCTGGTGGACGCGTTCAAAGATGTGGTCTTTCCCCAGTTTCTCCGCACTGCTGAGAGGAGGTTGAGGCTGATGGGAGGGAAATATTTCACTGGGAGTGAGGTAAGGTACCCAAGCTGACTGCCGAGTGGATAAATAGATATTTATCCGATTGAAAGAACCTTCACATAAGAGAACAAATTTCAGTTGAGCTACGGTGACATCGCTGTGTTCTTTATGTTGGACCTTATGGCCAATAGCAAGGTGATTGAGGCTTCCGGCTTGACTGATGTGCATCCAGTCCTACTTAAGAGCATGGGCGGATGTACCAATCTGACGAGGCTGCACAAGACGGTCAAATCGCACCCCAAAATCGCTGCTTACCTGAGGATCAGGCCTGCTTATGACGGCTGAAGGAACCCCGTGGCTCTGGAGGAGTTTGCTGGCAATGATACTTGAGGGTTGTACTAATAAAGCGACTACTATATAGTTGAACGCCTTGGCCGTACTGCATTATAAGATAAAATCGTGTGTGCATGGATTTCCCCCAATCGGAAGAAATGAAGGGTGCAAGTACGCAACCTTCTTGAGAACAGAGTATAGTAAAGCATACAATTAGTCTGGCTTTTTGGAGCAGGTTTTTGTCTGGATTTCTGCCAGACTATTCAAAGATCTCGGTGAATCGGGAGATCGTGCGTCAGGAATTCGTCGCATTGGTCAGCTGCATCTTAGTGCACTATGACGAGCCACTATGGCTCATCAGATGTATCAAGCTTGGAACAGCCAAAAACAGGTATCCAGATCGCCCCAAACTCAAACTATGATGTCCAAGAAACCGAGGAAGCTTGAAGAGCCTCAGAAGTGCACTCAGATGCAGCTGACCAGTGCAGACTAATTCCTGACGCACGATCTCCCGATTCACCGAGATCTTTGAATAGTCTGACAGAAATCCAGACTAAAACCTGCTCCAGACTAATTGTACTTTTTACTGTACGTGGACAAGTACATCCACATGCACGTGCTGAATGCGGCGGAGGTCGACATGATGAAGCCAAGCGGCAGGATGGGGCGGGGCGAATTCACTCAGCCTTTTTTTTGTTGTGCAATCAACTAGCCTAAGAAAAATGATAAAGTTATGAATATAGCTTTTATTCCTGTGATTCTTCAGCCGCTACAAGTACCATGTCCAAGTATGTAAGGGACAGTCACGATCTTCACCATGCAAGTAAATAGACAAACAATAGAGATGGGTAAAACTCCTCAATACGTTTGTTGGTGTAACCTTGGAACAATGGGGTCATCTTGTCAACCAATTATATGAATTGGTTCTTCCTACTCTCTAACACTAGTAGGTCAGGTGTGGGCTCCTTGACAGTTCTCTCCTTCAGCTTCTCTGCCACCTTCTCATGGAGAACCGTCCGAGCAGAGTAGGCCCACGTGAAGTCTTGGTGTCCAAAGTCTATGCTCTCCAGCTTCTGTACGCTGGTCACATTAGGTAGGGCTTCTGTGATCTCAGCAACATCTTTCTCACCTGCAGCCCAGTCTTCACTGCTCCACCAAATGTCAACGGGGCACTGAACAGCTGACAGGTCATAGTCTATAAACCCGTCACGTGAGCAAAACCGGCCTGAGCGGTGGCACGCAATATAATGTCTCACAGTTGTCGTCGAGCAAGGGGATGGACTGAATTCAAGTACTTCACCAGCCCGCCGAGGTTCAGCTTCATTGTAGCCAATAGCAATCATCGCCAGTGTGCCGAGTAATGAATATCCAGGGATGCAGCGTGGAAAGTCAAAGTGATAGATCCCCACTGCATTGGCGGCAAGTGCTGCAAGCTCTGTGGCTCTCAAGAAGTACGAGGGGATGCCTGCGACATGTGCAATTCGTGTGACTGGAGCCAATGCAGTGCAGTGCGCAATCTGAATGTTGCGTTCTGGGAAGGCATTGAGCATGACGAAGAGTGCAGTTACACCCATAGAGTGACCTATGTATTCGACACTGTCACGACCTGTCGTCCTCAGCACAGTGTCCAACATAGCTGGTAGGTCGTAGCGGCCGTGCTCATCCCAGCTGAAATCCCAGAACTCAGGATCGTCTGTTCCCAGGTGGATGTGGCGATTGGCGAAGCGATTTCCGCGAAAGTTGCCCAGCCACACGTCAAAGCCAGCCTCCACCAAGCAGTAGGCCATTCCGCCCACATGAAAGTCTGCTGCTGAGGACTTGAGTCCATGCTGCACAAAGGCCACTGGCTTACGGACATTTAATGTGTGTTCCTTCAAGCGTCCTGGGATGCGGATGAGGGTGAGAGTGTATCCATCTTCAGTGTGTGCCAAATGCTCTTCAGAGGCATATCCAGCAGCATGAATCTTGCTCTTCAGACAAAGGTGGCCGACACGGTGAGAACCACGCACTTCGTTGCCGATGAGGCCGGCGGCGATGCGAGCAGCGGGCAAGGCTCCGAAGAGAGTGCTGGGAGAGGCAAGGTTTGAGACGAAAGCTGTGGCCGAGCGCAAGGCAACACCCGTGAAGAACACTCCTAGTCCCAATGAAGCTTGAGGCACTCCAACCAGAATGTCTGACAATGCCAACCTCTCAGGCAAGATGGGTTCACCCATCACTTTCAGATCCTCCTTGTTATTGTTGACGTTCACTTTATGAATGAGGAAGAAAAAAATTTAGGTTAAGAAGTTTGCTCGTACCAAGGTACACAACCGGCTAGCGATGCGCAGCGGGCCAGCCCGAGCGCGTCATCACTGCAGTCGACGCCGACGCTGCTGTCTGAGAGAAAAGTGGCGTGATTTTTGAAGGGAAAACAGGAGGGCGCGATTGCAACGTGCGCATCGCAGTCGATAGGACAGACGGAGGTCGGTGGGGTCGGTGGGTGCACCCGCACACCAGGTAGTAGAGATGGGACGGGTCGGGAACTGCGCGGGTTTTGGGTTCGGGTTCGGGCTGGCCCGGGGGCTCTGTCATGGAATAAGGCCGCAAACTGAGAAGACAGCACCGGCATTTTCAGCTCTAAAATGTGAAAAATTGCTGTTGCAACATGCAATATTTACTCATGGACAAGCAAACCAATAATTTTGTTAAGTATCAAAAGGTGTTCAAAAAGCCCTCAAACTGTCGTCTAATGACAAGAATGACTGTAACTATCACGTGGACTCAGACTAGCGGGCCAGCGGGTTCGTGCCAGGCTCATTCCTACCTCTACCAGGTAGGAACGCAGCGCGCGGCCTCTTTGAGAGAAATTGTTGAGGGTTGGTCGAGCCCCAAAATCTATATTTATGTATATATTTATGTTTAATTATTTATGGGCCATTCTCTCAGCTATTCAGGATTTACTTTAAAAATTTCCTCCTAATCTGATTGTGAGCAGGCGCCGACCCATTCGTGCAACATAGCTGCAGCGCAGAGTAAAATGAATGTACAGGGTGCGTCAGAATTTAGCGTCAGGAGAAGGCCTTATTTCAGTCCTTCTGGAAAGAAACATTGCTAGCTTGGTGATTTGGACAATAAATAAGACCAACAACCTTTGAGGAGGAAGATCTCGTCAGCCATTTTTCCTGAGACTGCCGCCAATTCTGGTACACCTGGTACAGTCAAAAAGTGAGAGCGTAAAACGTCTCTTACCAGGTACGGGATGTTCCTGCCACGTGAATGCTTGGAGGGTTCCCTGGCTCGCCTCTTCTCGCCTTCTACCCATGCCCATGTTGAGGTTGTGGAGTACCGGACGACTCGTTCAAGAGTGAGTCAAGAGAGACAAATGTCACTCGCCGTAACATGAACAGTGACTCAGCTTAAGAGGTCTTTCGACAAGCATCAAAAGGCTGGGTGGGATCAAGGGTCAGTGTTTTATCTCGACGGGTTATGCAGACTTCTTAACAACTGCATCAATCAGGCTTCAACACTTGCCTAAAAACTTCAGGATTTGCCAATGCTGCACGAGCTGCTGCCGTACACAAGCAAGGACGGAGCAGCCCCATTTAGCCACACTTCGGATTACAGAGTATGTCAGCACCACCACCACCACCACCCCACACACACGTGTGCCCTAAACACACCTTACAATCGCTCAGTGACTCTAGAACTCGTTCTCACGTGAAACAGACTAAACTTGGTCAATTTTTTTAGGCAATGCGTGAGTGTACAGACCAAAGTGTTACTCCATGAATGTGCAGAACCAGCACACTTCTCCTGCACCTGAAGCTCATGTACTCTTCATGTTGACCTGTGCGGAATCCTTGTGATGCCCCAAATTCATAACCCTGTGAGCATTGAGGCATTTGAGGGCACCGAGGCAAAACTTGACTAATGAATGAGATCTGCTGAATTTTTCTGTCTGGAGCTCATTTGTTCTTTGTCTCGTCTTGTTCTTTGTCCACTCAAACATTTCGTAACACTGAGTGGCGTGACTGAGAATCGTTCGGTCTCGTCTCAATATCTGTTGGGTCTATCGACCGCTGCTGCAGTGACTGACCTCGCCCCGCAGACTGATCATTGTACAGTTAGCGCCGCTTATACCGGCATCCTTTGGGCAGGCAAAATATGCCAATGCATCCGACGCGACCATGCAACTGCATGCAACAAGACAAGAAAGCATGAAGGAGAATAAGAACAAGAGGATGTGCCTCAGCACATGGGCCAAGAAGGCCCTCCCGTCAAAGTACAATGCATTGCTCAATGTAAGGAACGCGAAATTATTACAGAAAAGAACACTTGAATGAATTGAGTCATTGTCAAGGTGCTACTTGAGCTGATGCGGTATGAAGCTGGCCCTGCTAGAATGCATAGGGGACCTTGGAGACAGCTTTTTGTTGCTCACACAAGCCGAATTCCACAATTTTGGGGAGACAAAACTTATGCCATCATTTCTCCTTTGAAGGTGATTGTCAACAGATCAAAGTCCGGGTAGGGTAAGGTTTCTTTTTTTT
>JAAUXU010125281.1_pt1 | contig 32169 bp, 26 predicted proteins | sample 7278151 | NCBI WGS metagenome assembly JAAUXU01 (sample SAMN14350113, study PRJNA611818) | marine sediment metagenome | isolation source: surface marine sediment (1.8m) | place: French Polynesia: Moorea | collected 2018-08 | reverse complement strand
TGTTGTTTTCTTTTTTGTTTCTTTTTTTTTTGTTTTTGTGTTTTTTTTTTAGCTGTTCGCACCCTATACTTTTTTTTTTTTTGGTGTTGGTGGGGGGGGGGGGGGCGCCCCCCCCCCCCACGGTGCTGGTCGTTTGTCCAAGAAATTTTTCTTCACTGAAGATGACTGCGCTGCTACTTTTTCCTTTGCAGTTCCTCCCATGGTCAAGGAGTGCTGACATTGAACTTGTGTGCTTCTTCTTCGTCCTCTGGACAAATCAAGGCAACTCGATGACTGCGGGGAAATTTTATACCAACAGTTTTTCTTCCTTGTTTACTTTGAGAAGTCGCACTTTTGGGCGAAACCGCGCTTTTTTAGAAGCTTGCGAATTTCCACCCACATTCTCTTGGAACAGCCTCGGATAATGTACCGACATTCTTTCGGCGACTGCAAACTTACTATGCTGCGCTGCAGGCTTTGGTTAACACTAAAGTTGCTTACGTGAAGTCATTCCAAAATTCCATGGAGTTGAGCTGTACGCTGTGCGTACGTTATACCTGCGGGGCGTCGACGTGCATACGTGTATGCGCCAACAGGCACGCACACTACTTGCAGAAGCCGCGTTAAACATGTCACACTTGTACAGTTCTTCGGGTCGCCATTAAATATGCATATAGGTGTGCGATCTGATAATCCCCCCCTCGCTCGTGCTACACGTAGCACACATAATCCCCCCTCAACCACAAGAAACACTTCCTAGCATCGGTAGAGGCCGCTAAATTTCGCGGTACCGCAATGTCTTTGCTGCTGTGACATCTCAGCACTCAAGGTAGCGATACACGCTTGTGTTACAGTACATTTGTACAGGTATGTCTCAGGAGGAACAGACATTTTTTTTTTTGCACAACTAAGCAGCTTTTTGCACCTCGTCAGCTCCCCAGACATCATCCCAAATGCAGGATTGTCCATGCACTCCACAAGCGCGATGGAGATGAGACTTGACCAAAGCGTTCCTCTGGGTCGCCGAACTTACTATGATAGCTCGTCTACACGACCGTTCCATCACTCTCGCACTCGTCTGTCCGGGCACATTGGCGAGTACCGATCTGCACGGGTGCGATTTCCTTTTGGAATGGTCACACTTGCATCGTCATCCCCAGCTAGGTGGGTAATAATTAAAAATCCCTACAAAAGATGGGGCAAAGATGGGCTGTACCGTTCATCCTCAGACATAGAACGGGTTGCGTTCAAGGTCTTCGCCAGTCAAAGGAAGAAAGGAGAAAATTGTAGGCGGAATGAGTCTGAGAAATGAAAACACTAGTTTTGCCCCGGGAGAACGTGATAATGCTGCATGTGCCGCGTACAGCGGCTCAGGATATGCAAGGAAGGGCAAAAAACTTTTCTTCAATGGTGTTTTGTGTGCTTGAACCGTGGTTGAGCTAATACTGCTGTGCGCCACCTGAGGTCAGCCCATTTCCTACGGAGTGCGTCAAAGGGCGACATCTCCGGCAAGTCTCAAAACTTCATTGCTTTCCGCACATTCAAGCTGGCCCAAATTGCTCAACTTTTGGCAGGCCTGGAGGCTTTCCACAGTCTCTAAATGCATCTCGTTCTCTGCTACTCATGCATCCCGCCCAATGTATGTATCTAACTCGTCGGTTCGAAACGGTGAACGGTGAGTTAGCTTACTCCGAAGTCAGCGGCAGAAAAACCTGATTGGTTTCTTGCTTGGCCATCAAGCAAAAAGCGTTATGGCTGCATTTGCGCTTCTTGTCATTTCTTGGCAAATGCCGATGCTTATGAGTTGGGACGAACACCACACCTGAAGTCTCGGCGAGTCAACCAACCTTAGTATAGATTTTCACTTAACGACGCCTGCGCCACTTCTGCGGCAACTCCAGGTGAGAACCTGACTCAATCTCAGATATCAGGGCTCTGGCGGGGCCCCAGCGAGCCGGACGCCTTCAAGTACTTCCCCGATAACGTTTAGTAACTATTGCCGCACTTTCAAGTTCAATGAATCCAGCGGAATCAATCTCTGTTCCGTCATTGCACAGGCGGACCAGGGGCCAGGACAACACAGCAAACCGGGTCCAAGCGGCCCGGTTCCGCAATCTTGCTTGCACCGGTCAACGAGCTTTACCAGTGCATTCGCCTGCAGGAGTGACGTAATCCGTTTGTTCGTCAGCCTTGACATACAAGATTGGGTCATGCCATCTCCCCACTTTGCCCGGTCTCACGGCGACAACGGGCCCACAATTTCCTGCCGGCGAGAACACTTTGCGCGCATTTTGTTTGGTTCGCTCGCCCGCGCCCGCCTGGGGGAAGGTTGAGGAGGAGAGTATGGTTAGCTTCTCTCACTCCTTCCTGCCTTCCTTCGCTCAGTACAGTGGCTGTATGTACTGGGCTGTAACAAAGCAGCGTTTTTGAACGCTTTTCTTTGCACTCTCGCGTTCCCGCCAACGCACTGACGCACACCCTATATAACATGACGCTTTGCGTATGCGCATCATCAGTCGTCTAAAGAGAAGCCTGGTGGCAGCAGAAGAAATAAACGTACATACTCAACTCAAGAATGAAGGTAGAGATCTTCATGGTGAACACGTTGTTGGTACAGGAACTTTCCATCCTCGTGCCAGACACGCGCACACGCGGAAAGACAGTAGGACACTAAAAACCTGATTTGCCATATCTGCGTCTATGGAGCGAAAGGCTCTTTTTTGGCCAGTGCAAACGTTACACCAACGGCAACATCTTTTTAAAATGGATTAAGCCTGAATTCTTTGCAGATATTAATCGCACTCGTGTTCTCCACTGCGGTCTTGTCGACGGCGGCGGCGTTCTGGCAGACTGACGCCCACATTACAAACTTCTGGCCGCGGAGACATAAGCGGCAACAGCCTGAGGTCGACGCAGCCTCGGCCGCGGCCGTCTCAGACGAATACGTCGATTATGATGAGGAGGAAGCAGCAGCTGGAGAGGAGGTCGGCGGGCGACCTCGAGACGCCATAAAGGCACGCCTCGATTCCAGCGGCCTCGCCGTCATTGACCTGCACAATGAAGAGTTCTGCGTCGACGTTTCCACCTACGGCCCCGTCAAGTTCGAGTCAACGCCCAGGGAGAAGTGCGACACCACTTTCGCCAAGCGGTGCGAGACCAAGGACAAGCAGGTAAACAGAAGTGCGAAAAATTGCTCTATCACGTAGCTACGATCCACTGCACGACGCATGAGGATGTTAGTCATCTTCAGCGCCGTTCTACGCTCGTCTCCATTTATTGGCAGTTATTGGTATTTGCATCTGCTCGTACTTAGGACGAATGTCCCGATTGACATCTCGCTGCTCAGGCCAAGTGTGGTCTGGTGTTTGTACATGTTGGAGAAGTCCAACGGGATCTTCCCGTGCCTCATGCACCGCCATATTTTGCACCCTGTAGTCACATACACCAGTTGTTTGAAAAGACACACGCCCAAAAAAGAGCTGTGTGAGTATGACTGTCATCGATGCATGAAGAAACGACTTCCTTGGTGCCCGGAGGAAAGTTCACTCATATGCATTTCTTTTAAGGCGAGCACATTTATCAGAGTAAAACAAATGGGAGGATGACCGGACCGGAGTGAAATTGCACTTGCACCGCTACGGGCAGTTTTGAAGTCTGCCAACCTCAACATCAAACTAGTTTTCTGAGGTAGCGGGAAAGCAAAGAGGATCGGACCTTGAAAAAAAAATGGGCGTACCGTTGGGATAAGGAAAAAAGGCTATAGGGGGTTCTGGGGTAGGTCAAGAAGAGGGAGGTAATTCAGTGGCGGACCAAGTCCGGATTTTTTGCTGCCGGTTTGAAACTACGGGCCCGCAACATAAATCTTGCCTTAAATGAAGCTTGGGGCAATCTGATTGGAAAATTGCATGCTTTTTTGGAGCTGTTAACTCTAGTGCAAAGAGTGACATAAGAGAGGATAAATCAGATCGCGCAGATCGAAATCTACGCTTGGACCTTTGCATTCACTAAGAGGTTTTTCTCATCAGAAAGTGAATAAGCCTGGGTTCAACGTACCAATGAAGAAAGGATTGATGACTTCTCAAGTTAGTAACCTGTGATTATTAAGTTTCTAAGCTGTAGTGCAATCTAATCGATCTCTATTTCTGGCTGTTACATTTTACTCTTCAAAGGCAAGGTTAGCGGACCGGAACTCACAAGCGTGAGCACGGATTTACCGTGCAATATCGTATGTATGCAGCGGGTGGGGGCAAAAAGTCATATGGAGGCGGCTTCGACGGAACTCTGGCTCCTGCTATGGCAAAACATTTGTCTACCCAAGAAGCTAGTTTATCACATTTTCTTCAGTTAACCCCTCAAGGATGCCGCCCCCAACACTCATTACGGGTGATCAAATTGTTATGATTATCTGCATTCAAGGTTGCACTACATGCATACGAGTACACTATTAGCTGAGGGACACGAGTATGTTCTAACACTACGATGTCATAGGTTTCTTCTGTTTTTCTTTTGTGGTAAAAAAAACCCCAAAGGTTCACTTCTGACTACTAACTTCTGTTTTTAGGTGTGTGACGATGTCACAGAGATCCAGTGCGACATCGTTCCATTCACCGAGTGTCGGATGGAGATGGAGGCGACGCCATACAACTCGTACGAGATGGTGTCAAAGACGTACCTGCGCAAGGAGTGCACTGAAGGCATGGACACCGTGCAGCACACCAAGATGATGCCGGAGTGTAGAAATGTCACGAAGCAGAACTGCATTACCAAGTGGGAGGAGGACGCGGATGGAAATCAGGTAGCTCAATCAACTCCAGTAGCTCAAGATTTTGCCTCGTCCACGATTGCAATCTGATCGTTGATTAGGGCTGCACGAGCGGATGCATCGGTCGTGTCGTTGTTTGTGGTTCGTGCCACCAATGCTACATAGATATTGCTGCATATTCCCAATCCCCCAGCAATTATCCCCTATGCATAGGTCGGGCGGGGAAGAAAAGATTGCCGAAGTACTGTGACGTATGTATTGAGGTACTGTGCTTCATTCAGCCGGACGTATTATTTACCAGACAATGGGGATTCTGATTTCTCTCTCCCCCATGGGCATCTGTAACAACAATACGTCCGTCCGAATCATGAGGGAGGAGGCAATGACTCAGTAAAAAGATTACGCAGACGCTCTCAAAACGAACCTTGAACACTCCACTAGACCTTGATTTGCTCTCCACTCAATACTTTACACTTGGGCAGGTGCCTCTTTCGCTCTTTTGTGCCTGATGAATTATACCTATTAACCTTGGAGAAACCTAAATCAGATATAGGAGCGTTACATTCGTCAACTCTTTCCTCCCCTCCCACTTCCACCTAGGAAGAGTAAACACCATGGTTAGCCACGTAGCTCATCCCGACAAGGCGGTAGGCTGAAGTGAAGTAAGACCAGCTTGAAATTCCTGCATAGCAGATAACTTCCATTGGTATGAACTTGGTCGACAGCCTTTAAGTCATGCAGACGGTGCTGAGCCATGATTAATGGTGTCAATGGACGGCGTGGAACGTTTTGCCGCATTCGCGGGAGAGAGTGAGATGCAATGGGGAAGTGACTGGATGAATGAGTACTTGGGCGGCAACTTGAAACAGAAGCAGAAAGTACAATTTCAGAACTGCCTGCCAGGCATAATTGCCTGTCCACCTAGTGTCTGCATACGCACTGGCTTACTAGGATGCCTGCTAACTAGCTGGAACCAGCAGAATGCATCAGTCAGCCGCAAGGTCTATATATGTACAGCATCGAGCAACACGCCCCGGGCATCATCCCATCTGAGGCTGTTGTTCTTAACCTATCAGCAGGTGGGACAAAAACGAAGCCACTTCCAAGGCCTCCCCCCCCACACACACAAGATTTACTTCCATGCTGCCACCGATGTCAATCAAACCGTGAAGTGTGCATATCTACGTGCATACGGTGTGCTGGATGTGTGCGAGGCAAAGATCCGCTAATTTCTACTCTTGTATCTCTCGGGGTTTGCATTGACGCCTCTTCACCTTCCCGTCCGAGGAAGCCTGAGAGGAGGAAAAAAAGTTGCGTCTATCTCGGAAATCGACTGCAGCGCTGCCGTTCAAGGAGAGATGGATATTAGATATCTGCATAGATGCGTTTATTGGAAGGGCAAAATTTGCACACACCTTTGGCACTTTATGGCTTTATTCTTTCTGCTCCCGCTGAATAAGACGCCAAATGCGTCCAGCATTGCATAAGCAGGGTGTCAATACGAGGATCACAAGTTTCCATTGGTCTAACTGACAAATACGAGCCATAACTGGCGACCAAGGGCAAGGGAAGTGGCTGAGGCAGGAGCGTTTTTCTCTCTACGTTTCTCTAGGGCGAAGTTACGGTCATAATTGAGAGAGAAAACGGCCTCATCCAGTGCGGGCAGCTCAGTGACAAAGCTTCACAGAGTTGCAAGCCCAGAGACTCGCTCAAACATCAGTCATTTCTTTTCTTTTTTTCCTCAACTGAAATATAGCTGAAAAGCTGTCGTTTTTTGGCTCTTTTTGTCATACTTGGCATGATGATTGTAGCGCAGTCAGAAGAGTAATGCGACCAAGATGGGCTTATGTAATGCATACGATCAATTAGGGTGATGCCTATACCATTCATGTATTTCGTAGGTGCGTGGCAGTGGAGATCAACGGCAGCATGTCATGACTTTTTCGGATAGGAAAAAAGAGGAGTAATAAGAGCGTTTTGTGCACGGATATAATGAATTGCATTTGTGATTGAGTCTTTCCTTGCAGGCTTTTTCACGCTTCGCGCACGCCAGCGCTTTTCTGCGTTATCAGGATGCAGTCGAATCTCGAAATCAAACAAATAGTCTTCGATATGACGCATTTTTCCCTGCGGACCGATTTTTTGATTCTGGCTATTTAAAAAAAACGTATGTTACCCTGCCGACGGCAACAAGTTCACCATATCGAGAGTTGACTGTGCAAGATAGATCAGACTTAGCTTCTTCCTATCGCCATTCGCCACATTCAGCGCAGCTTGCAGCAAGCAAAGGCATGTTTATGGAAGAACAACAACATACAGGAAATAGAGGCTAGACTTACGACGTCCTGAAGTTTTCCTCAATGAATGGAATTTATATGTGCACTTCTGAGTACCGTAAAAACAGTGTCCGAAGCTGAATGGCAGTTGAGACGTCGGGCTTTTATGCCCAGTAAGTGCGGTTGAAGCAATTGCTTCATTTTGGGGGATATCAAGGTGTCATTGAATGTTATGTGCTTAGCATATCATGCACAGGGACACCCAGACAACTGCAGAATAGGAAGACAGTCTCGAGTTCTGAGCAACCTCTCATGCTTGAGTCTTACTGCAGCACTGAAGTTTCAGGCAGACGAGAAAGGCAAAATCTAATAGCAGTAGTCAATGAAAATATCTCCAAATTGAAGAGCTGCTGAAGATATTCTTGGAATGTAATAGTTATTCATTGTTTCACTTTTAATCTTGAAATGCTTCTTGAATTGCTACGATGTGAAACAGTGGTTTGTGGACTGTAGGCTTTGCTTCTGCTCTGACTTCCCTCTCCTGTGGTTGCTTAGGTATCCCTGATTATTAATTAGGGCTCCCGCATCTGATCACTAGGATTTTTTTGCCATTTGGTCATGGATTGCTAATATCCCTGCGCTGCCCGTTCTGAACTTAGCGGATTTTATTCAGTATAGTAGCATAACGAGGCGATGACAAAATCGCAACAAAATCCTAGTGATCGGAGAACACTACATAGGAGACTGCAGGAGTCACATCTATGGCCAGTATTTGTAGCAGGCTTTTTGCACAGTGTCCAATTTCGTACAGACCGTATGTTTTTGTTACGGTTGACGAAAGATTATAATTATATAATTGTCCGTAATTGGCTTTACAGTAGCTCATATCCGCACGCTGAACTTGCATAGCAAAATGAGACGCAGTGTAGAATCACTATCGAAGCTGAGAACAAAGTTCTGTATAAGCGGATGGACGTTACATCCGTGGACGTCACGCATGAGCTGACTGAACTCAAGTTCCTGTGCCCTTCGTCCAGGTTTGGGCAGGCAACGAGGCTTGCGAGCCAGTGACTTGGCGAGAGTGCAAGTTGGTTCCCCGCAAGGTGGACTTCAAGGTGCCAAAGGTGGACTGCGTTGAAGGCGAGGCCATTCCCTACACGGACTGCGTCGAGGCAGAGAAGACCCAGATGACAACCAAGATGACCTGCGAGGTCAAGCACACTACCGATTGCAGGCCTGTCACATCCACCAAGTGCCAGAACATTCGCTACCAGGTAAGGTACCCTGTAGTCTATAGACACTCGGAAGGGGGGGGGGAGGAGACAGGAAAACTTGGAGCTCTGAACAGAAAAGATCCATAGACTTTTGCTTTCATTATCACACAGGAGTGCCAGGAAGAGCCTGTGGAAGCATGCACGACCCAGGAGATGATGGTTCCAAGCCAGGAGAAGGAGCACAAGAAAAAGTGTCTGCTGCCCGACGATGGCACCATCGGCCGGAGACCGGAGGCGCCGAGGAGCGCACGGCAACTCATTTCAGCGCGTGGAGCCAACGGCAAGCTGAAGCTCCCTAAACAACTAAACGAGCAACAGCAGCAACAGCAACAGCGTCATCTCCTGGCCCTGGAGCGCCTAAGCGTGGCCTCCAGTGAGAGACACACAAGAGCCTTTCAAGGACAGCAACACCCCAGGGTAGTGGGACTCGGAAAGAGGTTCCCCAGCGGCACCAGGAGACACCACGGCAACAAGGATAATCCTTTCACACGCGCCAACTAACACACTTTATTTATAAAAAAATCCGAGTCTGAAGTATTCCACTTGGTTCAACTTTCAGGCCGAGGTGCCAACCATCATCACATCAGAAGGTTGGCACCCATTCCGCTGAAAGTGTTCCACATGGCAATGCAGCTCAGTACTTCCAGAAAGAGGACTGGCGCCCGAGTGAGCGCACACACAATGAGCGGAGAGACGTCACAATGCTGTAAATGCAACAATACTGTATGCGTGCTTGTGTGATTATAGAGTAAGTGTATATTTATTTGTACTGCCAGTCAAGCATGCTAAAGGTATGTCCTAAGAGTAAATAACAACCGACAATATCAAAAGAGGCAGCAGATATCGTTGCAACTTGTAATAAAAGCATTGGTCTTGCGTAATTCCTATACGCGTGTACGTACACTAACATCTGTACATTGTGTAGTAGATCTGCGCTTCATTTCTATGTAGCAAAGAACAGTCCGAGGTTCTTGAGCGCACAACATGATCAAATCGATGAAACAGTACGTTGATAAGCTTTCAACAAAACTATACGAACTACTTTACAGAACTAAAACTACACAAGTCATGTCTACTAACATTTCTACAACGCTCCTATCCTCAAACACTATGTCTTTTCCTGGTTTCCTTCTTCCCCGCGCCCGCCGAGTGAGCAAATGATCCTTTCTTCTCGTACGTGACTTTGGCGACTCTCAAAACCCTTAGAGTGGCCTTAATTTTTGTAACCTTGATTATATGCTTGATTTTTTGTAGTTTCAAACGACCTCAAAGTCGATGCATCCCGCAGCCTCGTGCTCCTTAAAAGCGTCAGCGTCGGTGAAGTACTTTTGGCAGACGCCGCAGATGCTGAGGGTGATAACACCGCCGTCGACACTGCCACTCTCGACGCTTAACCCACTTAGGTTATTGCTGTTTTCACCAGTGCAAGCGCTGCTACCGCCGCCAGTATCGTCCCTGATGACCTCGTCAATGTCGGACAGGATGGAGGAAGCCTCCTCGGAATCGCTGAGTAGCACATAAGAAGTCGAACTGGAAGACAAGTTATTGGTGGTGGCTGAGACAGTTAGTGAAAGATTAGTCATAGGAGCTGTGGAAGGCGCTGCTGGCGCTGCTGTTGACGATGGAACAGGCGGCGAAGCCTCAGCCGATAACGCAGTCAACTGCTGATCTGCTTCCATTGAAGGATTGCGAGCCACGATGACGTTGGGAGTAGGCAAGGTCGAAGAGGCGTTTGTTGTATGAGGCGGTGGAGGTGGCGGAGGTGGAAGACGTAGTTGGAGTGCTGAAGGTGCCACTGGTTTCAGGCGGCAGAGCTTGTTTTCGATTTCCAACTCCTTGGTCAGCTCGTCCACTAGGTCGAACAGGCTCACCTGCACGTATGTACGCGTAAATTGCATTAGATCCAAAAGGTACTCGTTCGATGAACGTTTGCATGACCATAGGCTTATGCCTACGCCCTCACCTGATTTTGACTGGCATACTCAAAGAGTGACCCGAATCGCTTCTGCTTGAAAGCAAAGACCGCCTGCCTGAGATTTTCTACGTACTCAGGAGTCCTCGGTCCTGGCAAGGTGTCACAATCGTTGGACTTGTTAACTCGGAACTGCTCCAACGATTCACCTGTGGACTTCACAATCAAGTTCAAGGTGTATCGCAATCCTTGCTCGGTGATCTTGTTCCTGGAATTGTATGTAAGGATTGATTTCACTTCTGATGAAGCGATGTACGCAAGCATGGAGTCAAAACAATATGGACCTTGAACAAGCCTCCTCGATGGTCTTCCCGTCCTGAAAGTCCCAGATAGCGTACTTGAGGTTTCTCCTGAAGTGTTTTAGCTTGAGTATGGCTTTGCCGTAGCGCAAAATTCGTTGCTCCTCCGGACTCGAGGTCGTTGTCGTTATTGGCTGATTGGTTTTGTTACTCATTTGATATGGGGGTAGTGACTGCTGGTGCTGCTGTATCTTGGACTTGGCTGCCGCCAGCTCTCTCGTGACCGTTGCATCTGAGAAGGTTCAACATAAAGGGTGTAACAGCAAAAATGTCAATGAGTCTCTCAATCTCTGGCCACACCTTGGTGACGGAGTCTTCTAAACTCGGCCCGAGAGTCAAATTGTTCGAGTTATTTTCTTCCTTGAAGGTTGTGACTCTTAGGCCGAGTTTAAGAGACTCCATCATCAAGGTGTGGCCAGAGATTGAGAGACGCAGTGACATTTTTGCTGCTACACCCTTTAGATGATACTTAAATTCAGTCCAAGAAGGTACGGTATTACTCATGCGCATTATTGCCCGCAAAGCATCATTACCTGGTGCATTAGGCAAGACAATTGTAGGCAAGACGACTGGCGTTTGCGGTAGAGCAACAGTCGTAGGTAACGCAGAGGACGCCGCCGGTGATGCAGTTGCCGCGGCTGCCGATGAGAGTAGAGCCTGAATCTTAGGTGGAGGTTGATTCGAAAGACCGCAGCCGTCGCTTTCGTGTACCCTCCGCTTGCCGTTGACCCCGCTGTTGATGGTTCGCGTGAGCAAGTTCCTCGTCAGATTGGAAGAGACTGCGACGGTCGTGGCACCAGCTGTGACGATGACGGCAGCTTGGGCACCCTGAGAGCCGTTGCTCGATGTGGCAGTGGAGACCGTAGCAGCCGCGGATCTCTCTTGCTTGTGCATTTCGGCGGCCCGGCGGAGTACCTCGGCGTAAGGTAGCTTGAATTGCAGAGACGTTCGATAGACCATCATCTTGATTTTCAACACCGAGTTCTTCAGTCTCTGATACTCCTCCGCGTTGGATGAGTCTTGGACCACCAGGACCTCGTCATCCTTGTTGTTGTTGAACAGGAACGACCTCATCTGGAGGAGAGAGAGATTACAACACGAAACGTTTGCATTGCACCACTGCAAAAAGAGGTTGAGTAATCGGACATGAGTCATGTTTCTCTCGGACCTGGTTAAATCCTGGTCTGGCAGCGGTGGCCCTGATGGCTTCCTTGATCTCCACGATTGCCTCGTCCAGTGTGCGGTCTCCAACAGTGTCATTTTGCGCCGTCCCGAGGACAGGGGCCGAAGGGCGAGACGCCACGGTGGGGTCAGCCGCTGCGGCGACGTCGGCGGCCGTGGCCTCGCTCGAACCTCGAGAACTGGGGGCCGCGGCTGCGGCCGCCGCCGTCGCCGTAATCCTGGTCTGCCGGGAGGCGGCGGCGGCCATGCTGCTGATCTCGGGCGCCTACTTTCACCGGGGCCGCGACCGTCGCGACATCCTTGGAGCGCCCTCACCTTGGCTCCTTTTCCTTGGTCCGATATGTATCCACTTCCTCGTGCCCTTCCGCCTGCTCGCTGCCGCACATCTCACCTGCCCAGGTAATTGCGCTCGCGCGTTCTTGTACGTGTGCGTGTGCGTGCTGACTTGTGCGCGCGTGCAGACGCAGACAAGTCAGACGTCACCTGGGGTTTTGACATTCTCTCCTCTCTCCTCCTACCTTTAATCGGGCCGGTCCGACCTACATATGTACGTAGGAGCGTAGGAGCGCGTCAGAGACCAAGTGGCGGAGGGAAGCGAAGCGACTGAAGGCCTCTCCTCTCTCGTCACGCAACCTCTGGAAGAGTGACTTCAACGCTGGCATGGATGTCGCCGCTATGGAGTGAGAGACTATAACGCTCCACAGTTCAGCGCCGTCATTGCTGACGACGTAACGACTTGTTCCTTGTCACGCAACCTTCTTTTGCTTGACCTTTAACCGACACTAAACTGTTTGACGGCCGAGCCAGACTCCTCGCTCGGTCAGGCAGCCATTTACAACAGTGACTCAAACATTGCTCACATATTTTACACAAGCAAGACGGACCTCCCAATGTCCAAGTTGAGTCTGGCGGCAACCGCGTGTCCCCCCCTCATTTTCTTGGGCAGACGGCCCGAGCCCCAGCCCAACGATGTTGACGATGGCGCAATTCTAAGACATCGACTTGGCGTCGTCGGTGTCAAGACGTTTTCCTATTCTGTCTGAATGGTGATCTAGCAGCTTTCTTGGCAGCTAAAGCAAACAAAAAAAGGCTCTGATTCTCCTGACGACAGCGAGGCGACGGCGAGGGGAGAGACCGATAAGAGGGTGAGCACAAAAAGCTCTCCCCCCTCAGGAAAGGCGGAGAAAGAAGCTCACTCTCTCACTTCTGCTGCCTCTTTCCCGGCGGAGAGCATCGTGTCTAGCTTTAGTCGTGTCCGGGCGCTCGTCGGGATCACACAGCCTCTCTCACCAACACGCGTGACTAAGACTTGTTGCTGGGTCTCGGTACGGTGAGTAAGAGAAGAAGTTCTATTTTGGGGTCTTCTTTTCGCACGACTTGGCCACCCACGGGTGTGTCAGGCCCCGCTGCTTCCTGTTGGATTGCATTTTTGGCGTAGGCAACATTGCGCGAGATCTTTTTGACCACAGATCCTTTTTTTGTCCAAAGAGGACGTGACGAAGTGGCTCCAACAGGCTGACTTCTCAAGCGGTGATCGGTACAAATGGGTGGCCCAACCCACTTTAAGCCCGCTGTTCCCCAGTTGTCGTAAAGCACGAGTGCGTTCAGTGTTGTGCGCGGTCAGCGAAATTGCATCATGTGGACAACTCCCAGAACAAAAATGAGAACATGGAGAACGATGTTGCATTTATACCCAGTATTCCTGAGAATATTTCCTAAAATTTCCTTCCAAACTTATTATGGCCGCCTTTGGCATGGACTGCAGCCTTCCTGAATGCATCGCCAGCAGTGACCTTCTTGAACTTGTTGATGCTGTTAAGTGACACAACCGACGGACCCTGTAGATCTACGCAGCATGTTAGTGACTAGAACTGTAAGTAGGGCCTATCTATAACCATTCTCCTTGCTTTGGCAATACAAACCTTTGCTCAATGTTGCGCAGCGGTCGACATTGGGACAACCGAAGCCTCACGAAAACTTGCTAGTTTCCTCTGCTTGAAGACCCATTTCCTGGTGACAGAGGGTGGGGGAGGCATAGATTTATAACCAGGCAACGATTGTAGGAAGACGGCTGCAGCATAGTACTCACTATTAGGCCTCTCCCCATTACTTCCTCTATTACTCTTTGCTATCAGGTGGTCCTCCCTCTCTCCCCTCTAAAAAGGCCTTAAGCTAGATAACTCCCTCAGGAAAAATGGTGATTTCCATTGAATGAGGAGACATAAAGATGAGGTACCAATTTGTCATAAGAAAGCACCTCCAAGCTGGCCGGAATACGCTGTCCGAAATAGTAAAGACAATGAAAGGTGTCCTCTGTCATAGCAGAGATGACAAAGATAATAAACTTAAATCAGCAGGTCTTTTTCCGTAACGCCCAAAGTCATTTTCAATGCCCAGGATCTCAGCTCAATGGACTAACATGTACGCATACTTTTTTTGGGGTGTGTGTGCACGATACACACGATATACGGAGAATTTCGTTGAGTATTCCTGGAATTTGTTTCTGCATTAAATACGTCATGGTACAGCAGTCCAATGGGGCACATCTGTGTTCGAGAAGGGAGATGGTTTCAGATACTCTTACATACTTTGGTATTCTTTTGGTGAATTCCCTACTGCAACCACATGATGTATGTATGCATTAGGCTTGGTCAAAAACTGAAAATTTTGGATCAGACTGAGTGCATCTTAGGTTTGTTACTTAATGCCAAATGGTGAGGGTGTAGCCACATGGTGTTCAAAAAAAATCTTTTTTTTGGACCTCCGTCCATGGCAATAAAGGTTTACTACATAAATTCAGCACAAAACAAGGTGCTCAGATATTGACAGCACTGTGACGAAGCTGTAAACACTTTATTTTTACCTTCGTTTGACTACAGAGCTTCAGTTTTGCATCAAGAAAGTAACTGAGGAGGTCCGCATCAAATTTGTAATGCTGATCTAACATCTTTATGCGCTGCGTCTAAGAAACTTTAAAGGCAGAGGGCGGACCCAAAAAGTCATTATTTTTCCATTCTATTTGACTAGAAGGTCTTCATGTGAATTCGTGCTGCAAGATTTAAAAAAATCACCTGGCCCAGTATGCATGTACGCGGAATACAGCAAAGTGTAGTGAGTAAATCAAAGGGCGACCTAGAAAATTCTAGCCAAGTAAATTGTTTTGCAATGATGCGCACAACTCGCATATGCCCACTCTAGAGGATGTCATGAAGGACACATCAAAGCGTAGAATTGATCTTTACCTCCCATGTAGCGATCTCTGTACTGTGACTTTCGAGTTTTTCCCGTGTGACACCCAAGTCAGACATGTAGAGTTGTCTCTCAAATGGGTCTTCTCTTTTTTTGGAAGCTGACGTCGCAAGCACATGAGCAACAAGCGCAAAGTCGTGAAAGTCCCGTTGCCCGGGAAATTTCGCCTTAGTCATCGTATCAACATTTCCGTCCAACAGCACACAAAAAAAGATGGCAGCGTTAGGTGGGCGTTTTCTTGATCTCTCCTCTCTGCTATAATCGGATCAACAAATTGGCGCCAAAGACTCGTCCCCATTTCTTCATCATCTCGATTACAATCACTTATTCTTTACGATCGTATGGATGAGCGTGCGGATGACAAAGGTCAATGCTCTCTCCTGCTCTCGGTGGGCCTTCTTTGTGTGTGTTTCTTCTCTGTGTCTGTGCGTTGTCAATTGGCAAAGCTCTCTTAAAGCCAATCATGCATAAGAAGAGAGAGGAGAAGAAGAGGTAACGGCCTCAAGCATGCAGAGACCGCCTAATTTATCTGCAATTCAGCCTGGCCCAGATTCTCAGGGTGAACTGAGGAAAATCGGTGACAGTGAAGCTTCTCTTTGATGGATGTTTTGTATCGTTAGTGCTCTAAGTCAAACTGACTGTCCGCCCTACACTGAACTGCGCTTACTCCACAAGTAGAGATACCAGTAGGTTCCGCATCAATCAAGTCCGCTAGCAGAGAAAATCGGAGCAGGGAGTCATTTATATTTCCGTCTCTTTTTAATCGGTCGCAGTCTATTCATGGGTTGAGACTTCTTGGCGTTCCGAATAGAAGACTAGATGGCTTTTGCACCAGACTTCCTGAGCTGTAGTCAAAGAAGACGCTTCTTGATGCTTCATGATTTTTGCCCCCCTCCTCCTCTTTCTTCTCACCAGCTCCTCTTCCTTCTCATATTCTTCGAAAATTGAAAATGACCAGAGAGCGTGGAGAACACGCTTTCATTCTAAAGCCTCTTTAGAGCTGGAGCACCGCGAAAGCAAACCCTGATGCTACTACAACATACTACAGACACATGATTAATCGCGCTTTGATGATAGCTGAAAAGACTGTTCCTTTGTGTTGCCTTCTCCCATCCTATAGATTTCTACTGCCAACACCTCTGAGAAGTCTCCAAAAAAAAGACCTCTACGCACGTACGTACATACATGCATGCAGTCCTTGAGGCTTTAATTTCGTGTGCTGGTTGCCTGTACTCTTCGCAATCCCGCGATGCATTTTCTTCTTCTCCCGGGCGATCTCATACGAACATGTGTCCGTCCGTTTGTCTGTACGTGCGTCAGTATGCACGCAGGAACAATTCCCAGCACTACTGGATGGACGAGCTATCAGAGTTGGTTGCCTCCAAGCAGCGCGCCAGCACTCCCAAGGCCCAGTCGATACATAAGGCTTGACGCCAGACGAACCGAAGAACAAAATCTCGTTCCGGAGCTGTCAGAAAGGTTTTCTGCGCAGTGACTTTCGAAGAAACGGAGTCACTCGTGCACGCATCTCTAGGGAAGCCACGATCATGTCTGCGAGAAAGAACTTATCTTCACGGACAAATCAGTCTGCACCGTTCCACTTTGTAGCGCTGCAGAGTCCTTAATTTCCTTTTGGCATGCCATCAACTATTTTTTTTCCTCTGCTGCCCCTTAAAAGCATCAAAGGCCCGGGTTAGAGAAAGAAGAGGGGAGACAAAGGGCGGAGTAGGAAAAGTTCTGCCTCCTCATGTTCAACTGTCTTGCACGGACGTAATTGGGGACGAGTAAATAGCTCCGATATCTCTGAATATCTTTGCTTCGCCTACTCTTATCCTCTCCCACCTTCGTAAAAAGGATTGTGTTTCATTCCGGAACCAGTTCTCTTTGTGCGACCTTGGAAAACGCTTTGCGCGTTCAAAGAGGAAGGAAGAAAAGGGCAGTGAACCAATGAGGAGTTTGGCGGAAGAGATGTCACCTGTTGGCGGGCCAATAATAAACTGCAGGCTTCCCTCAGCTCCTCTGACGTGACCCAGAACCTCTTGTCCGCCATCAACGGCTGCCAAGCTTCAGCCCCACGTCGCTGATCAGCCGTAGAATGTAAATAATTACGCAAGCTGTGCCTCTGCCGTGCACACAATGTTCGCATTGTCACGGGAAAAACCAACGTCTCTCGATATGGAGGAGGACAATTTAATTGGTGGATTGGGCAAGAACATTTTGTTCTCCAGAGATTTTTGAGTCGTGACGTGAACATGATGCAGCTCGAAGTACTGTGAGGTGTGTGTGGGTAGGCAACAAAATCTTACTGTTCGTTTCTCTTTCTATCACCTTTGCATGTCGACCTTGAACGTGGGTATTTCTTTGATGCTTCTCTTCTCATCCCCCCCCTCCCATCTCCAAGTGATGCTGCCAGTTTTTTTTTAGGTATCTAAAACTTTGCAGTCAAAAGTGGAGTTGGTGCTGCATCCAGATTAGCTGCAGCAAATGAGTGGGAGTCTCTCTCTCACTCCGTCTCTCTCTTTCTAAGGACAGTACTGTTGCCCACTCCCTGTACCAGCCCCTTCTTGCGTGGGCCCAGTCTCGATGGGCCCACCGGAGCTGCCCACGCTATCATACTCTTATTTCCACTGGCACGCTGCCCAAAGTGATTCAGCCCACTACTGTTGCTGCTATGAGGAGCAAGCAGATGCAAGCAGACGCCATTGGAGTTGCCGCTGCTTAGGCCTGTAAGGATCTGCTCCTCAGGCCTACCTACGTCTTAGCACTATTGCTTTAGCCTGTCCTGCTGCTGCTGCTGCTGCCGCCTAGGCGAAGCGTTGAATTTATGCAACCGCGCCACAGTTGTGTATACTTTTGCCGCGCGCGAGCGCACGCGCTTATGTGGGTGCGTGCGCATCCTGGCGCAAGCAGCCTCCGATCCTCCTGGTTCAGTTTGGTCCGTGTCCTGCGCGCATGCGGCAGTGGCGGCGTTTTACTTCTCCGTGTGGCAACATGGAGGAGACTTGAAAACACCGCGCGTGTTTCTGTGCTCCCAAGTCGAGTTTGTTTGTGCTTCTGGCCAATTGAAGAGCCGTGAGGGGAGGCGGCGAAAATGAGATTGACTCCCTTTACTCAATCACTATTCGTGCTAGGTGCGCCATTCATGTAGATCAATGCTACTTGTGCCAAAAGTGTCTCCATCTGGAGAAATAATGCAAGTGAGCGTGACCAAGAAGTCATCATCTCTTCTTTCAGGACCCTAAACTCTTTTGGCGACCAGGACTTGTGTACGGAATAGCTCCGAGATGCGACCTCTCATCATGGTCACGTGTCTGGTAAGTAAAATGACGAGAGAAAAGACATGTATAATTTATTTGTGAATGCAAACAAGAGCCCCTCCTCCACCTCCCCCTCCCTTCATGAAAAAAAGAGACATTCTTCATTTCTCAGTTGTAATTTACCCCCTCCCCTGACTCCCCGAACCCTCCAGATGTGTCTGTTGGTTGCGCATGGGCCCCGCGGCCGCGACCGCCGGAAAGAACCCAAGGTCTGGCCCTTGCTGCTTGAGGCAGTCGTTGTAGTACGTAGTCATGGCAGCAGCGAACTGTGCGAGAAGCCCTGGAAGAAACAGCGGCTAGGCGAAGGGAAGGAAAAGAAAGACCTTGAAAAACGCACTCCTCGCTTAGGCTGTGGAAAGATCTCACGTGACGTCATGATAGGCCAACAGCATACAATAGCACTTTTCCCATATATGAAGCTTAATTTTGATGTTGCATTAGTGCTCTCCTGCCTCCAGCACACCTATTCACCCGAATGCAGGCAGGCACGCACGCTCGCTCGCTCGCTCGCACGCACGCACACACACACACACACACACACACACATGTGCTCACACTGGCTCACGTTGGAGGAGATGAAGAGGCAATACCTTCATTTCTGTTATGCTGCGTGATGATGTCAGCCTGTTCACATCTGCACCTCTTTGGTAATGGTGGCAGGTTGCTGAGCGGCGTCGCTGCCTCGTAACAAGTTGGTTGATCTCTACCGCGGGCAAACACACGTCTGCACCCGGGCACGCACACGCATTGATGTTGGCGGCGGTCGTGGTGGTGATGACGTCGTCGCTGGCAGCAGCAACGCCCACGTGAAACTGGGCGGCGACGGATCCCCTCCTGCTCATTCCCCGTTCGTTGTCTCTCCGCTGTTTGAATGTGTTGCTTCTGCTGCGCAGGCGCAAAAAATACCCTTTGTCGCCGTGTGGGTTTTTTGACCAAATGGTGGAAGCCTGCTCTGCATACGTATCTGTTCTCCTGCTGTTCGTAGTACATACTGTATATACGCGCGGACACGCAGCTCTGCCTCCCACACAAGTCGACTTCTTCAGGCGAGTTGACTCACCACGCTTTGTCTAAGGACCAGAGCGACACACCAGGTGTGGTGTGCAAATGCCCGTGTTTAGTGTGTTGGTTGGACGAAAAGGATGAGATCCTCATCTATCTAGAGAGCATATCATGAGCGTCTTGCCTGGCTATTGTCACACGTACACGTAGTCTTAGCAGCACACAGGCAGGATGGGGGCGGCTTCAATCTTGTATCCCTTGACATGTAACTCTACCTTGTGTGAATCGATTCAGATCTTTTTCTGGTGGATCGTTGGAGCGGCAGCTTGGTGTACATTTGAGAGATGGCTCCCGGTCGCTGTGCTGCACTTAAGAGGAAGTTTTGGGATGACATTCGATTTTTGTAGTATGCGAGGAAAATGTTCTGGAAATATATCAAATGAAGTCTCTGTATATTCTGACAAAATAACCTAACCATTGTAAAGAATGAGATACTTTATTTCCCTCTGCCAACTCTGCGTTGTTACGACTGTCCAAGGAACTCCTCCCTCCAATCTGCCAGTATTATATTTCCAAAATTTGGGCATTGTAGCATGATATTATTTAGCTCTGACCGAGCTCCAACAGTGTCTATGGCACTGACTCTGAGGATGGCACCTGTGAGATCCACGAAATCAAAATTAATCCAAAAGTTGCACGTTACCTTACAAATTGCCAGGCCATAGTGTGCACTACATTTCTCTCGTTTTGACTGGCGCTTTGACCTGTTGTCAGTCTTACAAATGTGGGGCCCCCGCCCTCGGACAATATACATGAGGCCTCGGACAGGTCTAAGTCACTTCAGTCTCGCAGAATATAGTGCTACAATACGGCCGGGCTCTATGTAGTGAGTACTGCACTGCTCAGCACAGCATAGGACAGTGCACGCGTGCACGCGCAGGCTGAGGGAAGTGTGAGCCCAGTCCTACCCCGTGCCGTGGTTGCCTTTGAGCGACGTGTGTCAATTAGCGGTGCCTTGCGTGCTTCGAGCTTGTGTAACTCACCCGAGCGTGCGATATTTGTTCGCTTCCCCCCTTGATTACACAATTGCGGTGTTTCTTCCGGTACTGAAGACTTTGTTGGATTGAACTTCAATGCAAATAAGCATGATAGAACAAGCGTGAGTGTCTTAAGCGATGTTTTTGTTGATGCTGGAGGATTGTTGGCGATTGTTTCCTTGAGACGGCGTCGCAGCGGCGCCCCTTGTAGTATCCTCTGTCTTACTCAGCTTCCGCTCGACAACATGTAGTCAACGTCGACTGAACTCGACCGTGGAGACAAATGAGCCACTTTCAAGTCTCGATTGATTTTTTTCCGCGGCTAAATTGTTCTGATGTTTCAGTGAAAAGGATAAAAATTGCCTAGTGATGCGCTCCATTGAGCTTTTGGTGCAAAAACCACGGTGGATTTGTTTGAAAGGCATTGAATCACTTCTCGCCGAGTGTTGTGTACGTGTGTAGTAAATGACGCGTTGATACACAATCACACATGCGTGCTCGTCGCTCCTTACACGTTTGTACTCAAGGAGTGATTGGCGTTGGCTGCGAAGGAGCCCGCGCGCTCGCGCGTATGTGTGTGTGTTGAACAGATCTGCGACAATATTTAGAATATCCCTCATGAAAGACATTCGGCGAGAGGTCTCCACATATGCACATATCCGACGTGTCATTTTGCAAGGCTGAAGACAGATTTGACGGAGCTATGACGACGGGGCGGCGTCGTGCGTTGAAATCACTTCATGTTTTACACGAGAAACTCGTAGCATTGGTGTGGAAATGCGCGACGCGCCAGGGTTTACCCATGCACGCTATGCAGGCAAGCAGACGGTGCAAATAAGTCCCTAATTCATGAAAATACAGACCGAGAGCCTAGGTGTGCCCACCTTGGGTCTACCGGACACATTGTTTAACCCTTTCCTGCAATTTTTTTGCATGGTGCTCAAGCCAGCCAGTCCCTTTGTGCATAACTGTTCAGGGTTCGCCCCGGTGTATGAACAGAGTAAAGACAAGTCTGCCCCCAAAAAGGGCACTTCGCTCATGCGCTGCTCGGTACAAAACAGCTCCTCCTGCCCAAAAGAAGCAATGCCTCTGGCCAATTCTTCTCCTCCTCTCGACTCCATGAAAGTTGCTGCAGGGAAGACCTTCCAACCATTTGATTTGCAACTTGCGAGAACTGCACTATTGCAGTGAGAAACCATCCTATTCGAGGCATCGAGTACGTGGGCGTTCTGGAATTTAACGTCTCGGAGATGCTTGCGCAACTGGTGTTTGTCAGTCTGATTGACTCTGTTTCGTGTCGCGAGAGAGGCAGTGAAACGCTTAAAAGACCATGAGGCCCATTTCGTGTACGTTGCATATGAAATGCATAATGTGCGAAGCTTCCGCCGTCAAGCAAGACAATTGGAGCTGGCGTGAGAGGCAGTAATGGAAAAACTGCTCTTTTTTTGACTGCCAGAAAGAAAGAAAGATTGAGTAAGTGAGAGAGACTGAGAGACCAATGGCTGAAACGTTAGCGTGCTTTGTCTGACAATTGAGCGGGCCTTTCTTCTGGGCTGTGAGTGACTGCGGTGGCTCCCAAACGGGGCCTCTCATTAGGCAAGAGGAGTAGCTTCTCCTCCTCCTCTAGGGTCTCATGGTGTACGGAGCTCCAGGTACGGACGGAGTACATAGGTGAGAAAACGTCTAGGCGAGGGTCGCGCCACGTAATAGGTCAGGCAGACGCAATTATGGCCCACGAATTTCCGCCAATTTGCGCGCGAGGGCGCAAAGGAAGTCGACTCCTCTCCCCTCCCCCCTAAAAAATCCAGAGATGGTAGAGGCCTGAAAAATGAACAGTCGCTGAGACAAAGCGCACTCTCGCTAGATTTATTGACTTTTTTTGACAGTCAGATACTTCGTAGGTACTGAGCTCCAGCTCTGTCAGGTGTGCTGGTGTGTGATTTTTGAGCATGCAATCGTTTCGGGGGGGGGGGGGGGAGAGACTCAAAAGGAGTGCCAGAACATTGTTTTGACTGAAAGTGACCTTCTCCGCCACCTCCTTCGACAGCGCAGCAGCTTGTCGTCATACTGAATCATTCCCCTGAGGGATATGAACATTAAGCTTCCTAATTTCTTTGCACTCCATGCATTGAAACAGAGGAGGATACCCTTGAAACTATGGCAAAGATCACCGACCCAAGCTTATGCTTACTGTTCTTCATTCTCCCCCCTACCGAATTTCTTCTAAGTCATGCTTGCATGGCCACCGAGCTTGGCGCCATTTTCACTGTCTCAATGCCTAGGAAAGTGCCTTATCATCCATAGGCAATTAGGGCCTATCGTCGGCCGACATCCCTGATCTTGGATAGAGGCTGTCACAAAGGTCATCGCATCTTCTCCACGCTCTCCTTCGCGTGTGTTGAGGCAAGAAATCGACTTTTTTTCTCGCTTCTCCCCACTAGAAAGTGGAATGACGAACGAAGAGACTCCGATAATGGGGCAGTGCATGAACTCGCGGGATTTAGCGCCATGATTCCTCTCCTCTTGACTCCAGATATCGCAGTGAGAAATCCATTGACATGCTTTAAGAGAGCATTGGAAAGTACAAGTCATCATATCGTGAGTGAGAAATTTTGAAACTTGGAGGCAAAGCAATTGGCTTCACTCAAGATGCGTGCGCGCGTACATGCGCAAGCTGCGCGAGCCTTTTCTGGAGGGTCTGGCCTTCTCCAACGGCAAAGTGACGCCGATTAGCCACGCTTTTAAGCGGCTGCTTTCAGCAGAACCCTTTCGGCCTCGGCGTTGAGAATGGCAAGAAGTGAAGTTTTGTAAGCGGTCCTGCTAATGGGTCGATGATGCTCATCATATTCGTCAGTCTCTTGCTTCGGCGCCGAAGTCACATATATTTATACATGCACACACGAGGTGGAACCCCCGGATTGGCGATTCCCTATTAAAAGGCGCAGGGGGGGGGGGGGGGGGTCAGCGTACGAGATGGCGTTGTTCATGCCAACGTCTGCATGTCGCTACAGACCTGCGCAAGCTGGGCATACGCATATGACGCTGCCAGGCCTAGCACGGGTCATTGGGCAGGCTGAGACATCAGCTAGGAGCCAGCGAGCGAACTGGTGGATGCACGGCTTGGAGCAGGTCAGGACGGCAACGTTTACAACGTTTTAGGGCCTGTACTTAAACACTGGCCTCTATTTTTTCCACTCGATGCGATTGGCTCGCTCAGATTTTATTGCTCGGTCTGGCAAATTTGCATCTTCAGAAGAAAGGAGAAAGTGAGCTAAGATTGTTTAGTAGTGTGCTTGTAGTGTGTAGTCTGTGAATAAGACTTTTTTTTTTACTGAAATTTGTCTTTTTGTCTGCATATCCAGGGAGAAAAGGAAGAGTAGCCTTGAGTGCCTCTTGTGCTACATACACGTATCTTGAACACATTGTCGTGACACATTCCTTGTGAGCAGAGGTGACTGTGCGGAAAAGTTTTTGCAGGTCCTCGCACGGTGACTCACAGCGTGTACAACTGCACATACGTACATATGTTCATGAGTGTGACCCGCGTGAGTGTGTGTGTGTGTGTGTGCGTGCGTCCATTGAACGTAAGTTACCTGTCCTCGTATCCCTATGGTAGCTGTGATAGACGTACTACGTACAAATGGACCTCAGCGATGCAGTACACGCACATACTATTGACAAGTGACACGACGGTGTTCCTGGCAGAACTGTGCCCATGAAAGTAGGGAAACATTCTGAGATTGACAGCTGCCAGACTCCCTGGAACAGATCTTGAATAAAGAAGACAGAAAGAAAAGAAGAAGAAGAGTCCCTCACTCATCTTTCTCGTGACTTGAAGTCACGCGTATTACCTAGTTTACGAATAAACAACTGCGCTCATACGTCGAAGAAGTGCAACCTTCTCCGTACGTACGTCGGAGTCCCTGCCCTCTTGGTAATTGGCTTTAATCATGGTCATTAAGAAGCTGGGAAAGAAGCTGGCGAGCGAACTAAATTGCTAACTGCAGCTCCAGTGAATGCGAGGTGTACCGTTGTGCAAAAGAGAACAATCCTCCCATGCACGCCTCAAACCACTGCCAATTTATTCCAGAAAGAAAGAGCTTCTTGTGATGCTGAACTGAGATAGGAGTACAACTTTGCGCACTAATGACATTGAGTACAGCCTACGGTTTTGAAGTATGGACACGCACGAAGTCGCAGTTTCTCTCTTTTCACCTCCATTTGTCTTGTCTAGACATTTTTCGTGGAAGTCGACCTGAGGAATTCGAAACCTGAGGGCAAATATTATCTGACAGTCAACCATGAAACCCTTTATTTGGCAAATTTGTGTAAACACAGCACTTTTTTTCATGGGACACCATTCTGCTGCAAAGCGTCATCAGTCACCCGCTGAGATTGGAACCTCTTTCTACAGCATAGGATTACCCTTCACAGATGATCATCACAGCGTAGTAAGAGACAAAAAAGCCTCTTTTAAAATCCGTTCTCACGTGAAGAGGAGGACAGAGCGAGCAGCGATTCTTTATACACTCTGTACTGTTCCGCTTAACTGTAGACAAGTGTGAAGTAGTTCGCCCATTCAAGCGTAGACAGAGGCAGTGATGAAAGCAGTTGTTCATGTTGGTGCTGCACGTGGACACGAGAGCAAAAGACAATTCGGAGCAGTGCAAGGTTGGATGGAAAATTTTAGTTAGAAAACGTTACATTGATAACTTTTGCTGGAGTCTCCTGACTGTGGGAATGTTCTGGTAAGGCTGACTCAATTGGTGGGGGCAAATGGCAGTTTAGTGCTAAACCTCCCACTGCACAACAGAAAAAATAACTCTTAGGGGTCCTCCCGCCCAATTTTTTTGGCAGTCGTCATGCGGTGCATCGGTGAGTGAGTGGAGGATGGAATCTGTTCTATGAGACTCAAAACCCTAGAGAACATCCGGTAGATTAATGCTTAGGCTAATGTCTGAAGTCATGTGCAAAATTCAACAGCGAAGATACGACCGTTTTATCCACACACACCCATTCCCCGGAGAAAGGTGCTGCCTACTATAAAATACCGATTTCTGTTTTTCATCTCAACTTTTTGATGGCGTCGTCAGATGTACGCCAAGAAAGCTTCAGTGAACGCCTTTACGATCTATTCGCGTCACTCATAACTGAAGCTTGTGGGGCGTGCAATCAGGTATTGATCGGCAATATGTAAGGCCAACTTGGCCACCGCAGAAGTTCTTTCATGGGCTGAGATACAGTATTGATGCCTTCTTTATCTCCGATTTCGTGGGACACACTGTAAATCGCATTGTCCTCAGCAAGCGGGCACAGGAGCTGAAGTTGAAGCCCATGCCAGGCAAGGTAAAGTGTCATTTTTTGGTTAGTTCTGGTGCCCAAGCTTTGCGTGCTTACACGTACGCGGGCGGGTGCTTGCTTTACTACGCATGCTCTTGGCACGGTCGTATGCACTGTGTGTATCCTGCGTACGCACGCACATATGTACGCATTTTGTATGTGCGCCAAAGAGGAAAATGCGTACGCACGCACGCACGTACGTATTGCGGCTAAGTAAAAAGGCTTCTCGTTGAGGTCAGGTGACGCAACGTGTGTCGTAGCGTGCGTGCGAGCGTGCGTGCGTGCGTGCGTGCGTGCGAGCGTGCGTGCGTGCGTGCGTGCGTGCGTGCGCACGTGCACTTTGATAAACACGCCGCAGCGTTCCAAATAATGATTCTCCCCGCGTCTCCTACTTCCTCCCCTGTCTCGTCATCCGTGGTGCCTGAGAGGGGCCTGAGAGGGGCCTGAGAGGAAGGCCTCGCTAATGAAGATGATTATGAGAAAACGGAACGCCTGACGAGATGGTAATGAACCCGATAATTCGACAAGGAGGAGGAGCAGGAGAAGAAGAAGAGGCTTATTGCTTTGCTTCTGTGCGGATCTTCTTCTCTTGGGCATGCTCAAAGTCGCCACTGAGCCGAGCCCCGTCGTACAAGTACATTCTGGAGGTCGTGATGTGAGGCTCTGGTACTCTGCACGACGCAGTTGGGGAATGCGTGCTCTATAGATTGCAATACTGACACACACCTGTCTGCGTCATGTGCGATTAACCCCTTCCGCCAGAGGTGGTGCAAATTTGCTGGCAAAATGCCTACATGATCATGGGCAGAAATCTGAAATATACGAGTCCTGTCTGTCTGCTTTAATCCGATTCTCCCGCCAGAAAGACTTGTTGCTTTTTAGTCTCGCCTCGATGCATCCGCGCGGTTCGTGTGACTGATCGTGCAATTTGCTCTTTTTCATACTATACGCATGGATATGATTTATACACTGGTCAAGCGTGGGGAATTTTATTGCTGTCACACATGGAAGAATGCCGAACAAATGACCCCGCGCGCCAAGGTCAAGTGGGCAGCTGTCAGAGCAAAAGTGGAGGTTAGCGAATCAATCTAAACTCGTGTAGAGCCATCAAGACACGCCTCCCTCCCTCCTCAGGTCAGAGGAGAAAGTAGGCCTATCCTGGGCAAACGTCCACTGACATCTCACATCTTGATCAGTTTTAAGCTAAAATGTGTCCCGTACGAGCTTGGTCGACAACCTTGGCTGGTGGCTGCGGTCGCCGAAGCAGCTCTGACCATTGTTCTTCCTCGTCACAAATCCGTCGCAGTCTTTTCCCCTTTTCTCCTCGGCCCAAACGTGACGGGTTTGAGGGATTAGGATGAACGACCTAAAGATAAACGGTTCCGTTACCAAAGGCAATCTCCCCATCCGCAGAAAGCGCGGCGCTCTTGGCCGACAGCGGCGAGACCAAGTTTACCGCCGCGCTGATAGTTCGTGCCGTGCACGAGCGAGTTGCGGTCCAACCACGGTTTCAAGTTCAAGTGACCACACTGGCAAGCACATTCTGACCGCGCTTGCGGGAAAAAAAGTACTCACGTGTTCTTATGCTCTTGCTGTGCTGGGTCCCACGAGAGGGAGGAGTACGTATTCACTACGCCAGGGCGACCGCAGCTACTACTTGCCCCTTGCAGTCGTGTTATCTGTCAATGACATCGGTCCATCCTTGCAAGCACTCAGCAAGCCAAAGAGAGGTTCAGACCAGACAGAAAACTGACTCACAGCAGCATAGCATGGCAGTACTGAGATCACAACTTGTACGAGTACGTGTGCTGCGGGAGGTACTTTCTATGCATGGTATGCATAGCACTGAGAATTGGGGAGGAGTGACCACCCAGAACAACTATCAACTGACGTCTCGTCCTTGTAAGGAGCCTTATCGTCGCCTCTGTCGCTTCCTACTTTTTTCTTTTTGTTGCCATTCTTTTCTGGAAAATTAGCAATTTTTTTGCAAACCGCGTACCAGTTCTGACTGCTGCCTTCTCCTTGGCTTGTCCGGAGTCCCGACCTTGTGTTGTACTTGTAGAAATCGCTATGCAACTCAAGTAGCGAGCAGGCAGCAAGAGAATCGACGAATGGAGGAGGAGCCCATCAGAAATTTCCAGCTGTGAACCGCCCACGCTCTATAGTACAGTGGAGAGATTCTGAAAAAGTGTTCGCCATTCCGACAGAAGGCTCATTCTCCTTCACTCACTCCACGGTCAAGGCCAAGATAGGAGATAAAGCTTCTTGGCATCCCCTGAGATTAAAGAGACAGAGCTACAGTTTTGTCAAGCCTTGGCAAACAGCCATGAAACAGCATGATGAAGAGTAGCGGCAATGAACTATTTTCTTACTTTCTGTTTGTTTGCCTTCTAGGTGCCGTTGTGGGCGTTGATCCTCTGGTCGTCGGTGGAGGCCCAGCTCACTGGGGACATCGACGCGGACCAACTTAAGCTACAGGCCAAGGCAGCGGGGAGGAGTAAAAAGAGTGAGTAATAATAGTCCGACGCTTCAGACCCATAAATCGGGCGGGGTTGAGTTGCGCCAATGGCCGGCCTTATCTGAACAATCGCCATGTGATTTATCTACGACTATTGCCTCCTATCTCTCACCTTATGCTAATTTCTCAGCCTGGAGATTTCAAGCGCCCGGGGAAGACGCTTCCTTGTTTATACACGGTACGTAGCGCCGCTCCGGATGAGATGAAGCTTCGCCACTACATCTCCAGACCCGTATGACCCTGTCAGTCCCCAGTAAGAAGGAGGGGGGCCAAGCTGCTTATGCATTCTTGAGATCGCAATCAGGATGCTGAGGCGTTGCGAAAACACTTCTTTGGGGCTTTTGTTTTTCCACATTGTCTGCGAGGGTCTTTGGGGTTAAGGGAAATTTCCCTCCCCCCTCCGTGCATCAAGCACTACACACTGACTCGCCCTCAATGGCCGCATTAATCCCTTAGACAAAAGGCGGTCATTTCTCAACAAGGCGGGCTCAGAATTTTACGCCCAGGGAGTTTCATCTCGCCGGGGCAATTGTTTCTTGATTGCGAGAAGCCAGCGTCGGTTGCGCAGCGGACTCTTCATTTGCCGCTCCTTACCCCGGTCCTCCTCGGCAAAGCAGAAAATTCGTCTAGAGGAGGGTCCTCCAGCGCCAACACGTACGCGAGCAGTATGCCAGCGTCTGCTCGATCTGTACTGGGTAGCAAGACCACCCATCCTCTTCCATAAGCCAAAGGGGGTTGCTTGCTTGGCTGTTAGGCCAGTTTTAATGTTGATGTATGACTCCGCAACGGCTAAAGGAAGTGCAAGCCCTGTCGGGAATCTTTGTCATTGTGGCTTTTCCTTCTGCCATTTCTCAAAGCCCCGAAATTAGCGTTTCCTGTTCTGTGGTTACCCTATTCATCCCTGATTCCCTTTCCTGGGAGACATTTGGCGTGTGAGTGGGAGGGAAACAGAGAAGACACTTTACTCTCATTTTGAGCTGCAACTCAAGTCTCGTCCAGAGCCGCCTCCGCCCGTTTTTGTTGCGATTTGTCGAGCCCCAACTGTCGTTGAAAGCGTCTCCTCGACACAGAGAAAGAAACCCTCGTAAGAAGAGGCGTGGAAAATGATGCCGATTGTGTCTTTTTGATTGCCCACACGGTGCAGGCGGAGATACTCCTTTGGGGTCGTGGCAGAAGACGATGACGTCACTGCCCTGGAGGCAGAATCTGCGGTTGAATCCCCTGCCTCAATCATCGACCCGCCCCCTGTTGATGGCGCAAAAAAGCAAGAAAAGCGAGGAGGCAAAAAAAACCCCAATATTAGGTCAGAAGAAAGGTCGTCATCGCTGTGAGAGCATTCTCACGTCCATTGGGCGCGTAGAGAAGACGGGGGGCTCATTATCTTTCTTTTTTGATTGCATTCTTGAGGGCCTATTTCATGACAGGCAGGCCTGCTGCTCTTCTTGAGCAATTGTTTGGAGGAGGAGCGTGCAACTACACCAGTAACGGGATTTTCTGATTCAACATTGGGCCAACACGAGTGGCTCTTCTTTTGCCATTCATGCAGGTTGGAAAGGATCTGTCTCTCTCTCTCTCTCTGCGATGACTCATTTTCTCCTCCGCACGCTTGACATCTCAGTTTAGGCCAGCCGTCGTCACGCATTTAGCAGTGGTAACACCTTTTCTTGCAGTGGAAGCGCTCTTTGCAAAAAAACTCTCTCCTCGCAGCTCTGATGAGCCAGCGTCACGCACTTTCCGTGTGTCTTGGGCCACAAGCGGCCAATGCACCCAAAGATCTCTCTCAGGCTTTTTAGGGTCACGCTCAAAAGCCGCAGTCCGCTGCTCACCCAGTGCATATGACTTATCGCATGTGGCTGCAGTCGCCGCCGCATGCACCTATGGAGATTCCGTGCGTTGCTCTTCGCAGTCCCAGTAAGAGTGATCTGCTCACCACAGAGACTCGACTTCCCGTCGAAGATGAACTGCCAGAGGCGAAGAAATATGGGGCGTTGAACTGAAAATCTGCGAAATTCACGAGGCCACTTTGCTGGACCAAGCAGTGGGTTTGGTCTGGAAATCTCCCATCTGATAGCAGGTGCCAGCATCACGTCCTGTCGGCTCATTGACTCGTTCACGCGTCGCTTTTGCCTTATTTGTCTTTGGGATCAGGCGATAGCGGTCGCTGGATCACCTCACTATGACTTAAGCTATATCCGGCCAGTGCTGTAGGACCAGGAAAATGCTCGCCTGCATTGGAGCCTCGTGAGAGCGTAATTCGCACGTCGGCGCCATTTGGGAATTACCTCGTAGTTATGCAAACATTCTCAGTCGCCATTGTTCGTCTGACTACACTTCTTCAAGCAACGACAACGTTGATGTGACGTGCGTTGTGTATGTCGTGTGTGCTGGTGTTGGATGCGTGTGATGTTTGGCAGAGTGACTCTGCGTTTCCATTCATCGGCTCGGTGAGTGTGATTCGCGACGTCCTAACTGTTGCTCCTTTCATTGAGGTGGGATCTAGAAAGGCCAGCAATGGCGCACGCTGTAATTGACACCAAAGCACGACGCACACTTAACTGTTCATCCTCTTTAGGCAATCGCACTGCAATGACACCAGATATCCGCTTTCTTTTCTAGCAGGCAGCAGGCAGAGAATTCTGGATAATTGTTTGCTCGGATGATGCGTCTGCATATGCTCACATGCACATCCCCGCACGCTTATGCTCCCGACGTCAATTTATGGGAACGTGGAGTTCATGCATCAAGGCGGTCTTTTCGGCATCTTCTCTCCCCGAGTCTTATTGCTGCATATGCACACCTATCAAAGCCCACCAGCAACTATTCATGGCGACGACTCCAATCTCGTACTGGGTATGCGGGTATCGAATCTGGTTCTTGAGCAAGGCGTGCAAGAATTCTTGGCAATGCACCAATGCGCTTGCAAAATCTCCTTCCGCAAAGCTTTGTTTGTAAGACGAGAGAAGCCTCTTCAGAGTCTTGGTCGACTTCTTATTGGGCATTTGGCTTGGAGCGCAGTGGAGAAGAGGGAAGTCTTCCTCGCAGGCATCGCATTTACAGGAAAACTGCAAATGAGTAATGGTGCTGGTATAGATAGGCCTTCATACAATATTCATAGCTCCTGGCATCCTAAATGCCAATCGTGCGTCTACCTATGAAAGGGTAGCAGCCGGCTCCTGCCTCGGTGCCTCCTTCAGTTACAGAAGAAGTATTACAACACATTATTTGGTCGTGTGTCAGTGCCACACGTGCAGTTCGCACAGCATGCACAGCTACCTACCTATACTGGGTGCTACATGTAACGGGAGGCGAGCTGAACTTCATGGAATTTTGAGAGCAAACTGTGAAGACGAATCTCTCCTACCGTTCTTCACCAAAAACAGAAGGAATTATGAGCAAGGGTTTGTGCACTGCGCCCTCTGGTTTTTTCTGGCACCGGCTTCTTCAACAGTGAATAAAATAGTCATCAAACGGAAGGTTTTCAATTACTTGCTTCGTCCAAATTTTCTCTATACGACGAAGTCCTGGGCTTGCTTGTGGTGGTGAACCTTCTTAACCAATAGAGCATCAAGTCTGCATCAAGCAGCAGAGACTCTTAGAGAAAGTGCCATTGTGCTTAGAAAAACGAACTGCTCTCTTCGCCTCCGGAAAGAGCTGGGGATGGTGGGGTGCCTTCGCAAATGACGGTTTCGACTGTTCGACTGCTTGTGACATGCGCACACATACTACACCTATGGTACATATGTGCTCACTTTTTTTTGGGGGGGGGGAGGGAGGTACGTACTTACTTTGTAGTCACTGAGAAGTCTCTCTCGGCGTTGCTTTCGCGGGATCTGCCAGTGATGCACCCCATAGTTGTTCGTTATCTCTCGACCCGCTGAAATGTGCTCTCGGGCTACCAAAATCATTTTCCCACCATGGTAGTACTTGATGGTGTTGGGGCAGCACGAGTGGTTGATCAATAC
>JAAUXU010104382.1_pt1 | contig 32173 bp, 29 predicted proteins | sample 7278151 | NCBI WGS metagenome assembly JAAUXU01 (sample SAMN14350113, study PRJNA611818) | marine sediment metagenome | isolation source: surface marine sediment (1.8m) | place: French Polynesia: Moorea | collected 2018-08 | reverse complement strand
TGCGAGCCTCCGAGTCTGCGAGCCTCCGAGTCTGCGAGCCTCCGAGTCTGCGAGCCTCCGAGTCTGCGAGCCTCCGAGTCTGCGAGCCACCGAGCCCGATGGCCACCGAGCATGATGGCCACGGAGCCCGATAGCCACCGGACCTGAGAGCCACCGAGGTCGATGGCAACCGAGCCTGATGGTCACCGAGCCCGATGGCCACCGAGCCCGATAGTCACCGAGCCCGTGAGCCACCGAGCCTGATGGTCACCGAGCCCGATGGTCACCGAGCCTGTGAGCCACCGAGCCCGTGAGCCACCGAGCCCGTGAACCACCGAGCCCGTGAGCCACCGAGCCCGATGGCCACCGAACCAATCAATGACCGTTTACAAAGCTGTCGTACTCGTCGGTCAGAGACGTTGACGCTGTACGTTGGTGGATGCGCGTAAGGAAATTGAAGGAGAAGAAAATTTCTTTCTCACTTGCGCTTGACAGTCGAAAGTCGATTACTTACGACCAAGTTAATCACGCCCAATTGATAACGATTCCACATTAAAAGTCCATTTTTGGGCAGCCCCAAACGACTGGTACAGAACCCCACCCTGTTGTAAAATCCTTCACATCAATAGACTTTATTGGAAGTGACGGGCTTCCCAGCAAGCGGCCTCCTCCTCCATGCTCTCCAGTGATTGATCGAGTATAGAAAATGAGAAGCTACTGGGCTGAAGCGTTGCCTTCGGGGCTAGAGAAAGAAGAAGAAGAAAAGGTGCAAGTCATAATTGTCGACGTCGATGGTGTAAAGACTCTTTCTTCTGTTCCTTGTTACACGAATAGATTCTCTCCCAGCCAGGGTTGGCAGAGCGACTCCAACTCGACTGCAATGACTGCCGCTGGGCCTGCACTTGTGCAGGCCCACTACAAGTACTGTCGGGCACCACTGGGCCTGGGGACCTGGTGCCAAGCAATGCCAAGCAGTGCACAACACAGCCTTTGAATGTGGCACAACAGACTGTCCACCCTTGTTCCTCCAAAGACTTCTCACTCCCACCGATCGTTCGTTCTTCACGGATGAGTAAAGAGGAGGCAGCGAATCTGAATATCTGTCCGCCGAATAAAAGGGTCTGGTGGTGGCACACACAGGTGATCGGGCATGACAGACCAAGCTGCCTTGTCATTACACACGTCGTTCTTTTCTCTCTTGTAAAGAGATTCGTGTCGCTGCTGCTATAACCAGTATGTAGCTGTTGCTACTGCCGCCGATCGATCTATCGCCTCCAGACAAGTCATTTTGTAGGCATGTAAACATGACGTGCCGCACTTGTAGACGTAGTGCACGGCACATACCTCCCACAGCACTGGAGTTATGCATGAGCAGCCACGTCCGTATGTGCTGAATTATAGATCCAATATGGTGATATAGCAAATCTCTCCAATCTGGTGATTTTGGGCTGACGAGGTGATCTAGTCCGAGCCATTATTCAGAGAACGATGAATTGGAGATAACTCGACGTTATTCTAACCTGTCTCGTACCTATGGAAGAGTGAGTCTGCAAGACGAAAGGAGGACCTCGGCGGAAAGAATCCTTTTGCCACCACCAAAGCCACAATCAGTCTTTCTCCGCTCAAAAAAATTCTGGCTTGAAAATCCCTGGGAATGGGCAGTCTGAGATGAAAGGGAACCTACCCACGACGGGACATCAAATGAGGATAATGAAAGATGACACGCGAATTTTTTTTCTCCTTGTAGCCCGTCTATGGAAAAATCAAATCACGACACCGGTTTTGAATGTCTGATATCCAGACAGATACCGTACACGAAGGCTACAACTCTTATACGTTTGGTCGGAACACATTTGGGTCTCCTCTTTTCCGTTAAAAGGGGTCTGAGCGATGATCACCGCTCATGTCCAGCCTTTAAAGTGACCGGGAAAAGGCTGCAGGATCGTCGCGCTGCACTTTTCCGAAGACATTTTTTTTCTCCCATCTGTCAACAGCGATTGCATGCAGAAGACTCGCCCAACTGCTTGAACTGCTCCAGTCCTTTTTGTCATCTGCCGCTCTCGCTATCGGCTAGCCATTCCAAGGCATCATTCTAATCAAGATTTCTTTCAGGGAGGTCGTATATGTAGATTTGGGGGCTTTTTTCAAGTTTGAAACAAGGGGCGCCCGCTCGTGATCTGCTCAGTGACGCAGTAGGACGCGTCAGTAAATCTGACACATTACAGACCAAAAATTGACAGCCTCCAGGTAGGGAAAAAAAGAAGCCAAGCATCGTCACATTTTCAACTTGGGCAGATTGGTGCCCTGGGCTGCCGTCACTGTCCCTGTGGTGATGAAGACCGTGATCGTGAATAGTAAATGACTTGGACGCGTGTAGCACAGCTCGGCAAAGTACCTGACTGTGATGGAGCACGCGCAATCCTCCAATTTCTGGAAAATGACGAACCAAAACGATATCGAAGCGTCCAAGTTCCTGCCTAACTGGCGTCCAACACGCGTTCCTCTCGGCAGGTGTCTCGACCTCTTGTAACTTGTAACTACCCACTTGCTTTTATTCTAGCTTGGCCTGCCAAAGCCACTTCATTTTGCAATTGTCAGCTACCTAATTGACATGTGGAATCCAAAGGAGGAAGGCAGGAGATAAAAGTGGGTCGGGAGCCGTCGTGTGAGCTTGAAGACTGACCTACCTCCTGGAGGGCGTAAGCACCTGCAAAAATCGTATTCCTGACCTTGCCTGAAATTAGTTCATGAGAGTATAACTGTCTTATGGAAGACCTGCATCAAAGATTTGCTGCGGACGAGCACCTGCTTTTTCTCGGACTCTGATTTGCTCCCTAGATTGTGGACTCGTTTATGAGCTCGCAATGTTCTAATACTTAACAAGACAAAGAAACACCATCCCTCCCTTTGGGATGTAGGGACAACCATGGTCCTGGGGCTCATGGGGTCACTGCAGCCTCACAAGAGACGCCGCTGTTCGCGCAACTAGTGTTACTGTGCCTTTTTATCAAGGCCGCACAACGCTAACAACTCTATGTGTATTGTGCAGGTACGCGCACAGAAGGCACAGAAGTCCGGATGAAAAAATAAAGTAGAATAGAGAGCAATGCGTTGACATTAAACTGAAATTTGACAGGGTGACATTAGTGGAGCCACCTCTCATATCCTGAGCCGTAAACTTGTGCGTGGATTTAATTTCACCGGAGGATTAAGCACCTGCGAAATACGTTGTACTCTATAGGAGTGAGTTCATCGCACCAATTTCGTTGTCGGACTCACTTAATTTCGAGTGATGTATGGCAAATTCACCCTCATTTACATGAGGGCTCATTGTGAAAGCAGCGGGCATTGTTTGTGGCATTCACGCCGTGCACTTGATTCACTGCATGCGCTGCCACACAGTAGGTGACTCTGGCGATGTCACAGACTCCCCCACCACCTTTGTGTGCAAAGGTGTGTAGCTACGGTACTTTGTGCGTTGATTCCCAGCAGCTTAAAGCACATTCTTTGCTGAAGGAAAATCATTGTCACAGTTATTGTTGTGCTTTGCTCGCTACTGCGCGTGCGTTTTTTTATTGACTGTAATTTTCTGTCCGTCATAATTCACGTGCACCATGCCTATTTAGTCTGGGAAAAAAATGATAAAAGGAGAGTCTACAAGTCACGTACTGTAGCATGTGGTACGCATGATGAGTATTCAGCCTCCGTCCCAAAAAAAGAGAGAAATTTTTTCATACGTCCACTGAGTGAACTTGAGACTGTCTGTGTGAGACAAAAATGGCCAGTTGGAGAACCTGATAGAGCTGTCAACAAATTTCAATGTCCCACGGTCAGATGGTGCGGGGCCAAAGAAAACGCCAATGGCAACAGGACCGGATGCGTATGACAAAGCCCCCCTAAGGTCGACTTCTCCATAACCTACACAGAGTTGTTTGGTAACTAAATGTCCATCTGCAGTTGACTTTCCAGGCACACGATGCAGTCGCACTTTGTTTAGAAGAACAGCCTTAAGAGCGCATGAGACACCTGTCCCGTTTTCTCTTTTTTTTTCCTATCTGGCTCTCCGGGGCGACAGATAACTGCTCCTACGTCCGATTTCCGGCGATCCTTATCCATTAAACCCCGGTGAACTCAGATCTGTCGACGATGGCGTCTTCAGCGAAGGTGCAAATTTGTGTTTCCCTCTGACTGATTGGAGTTTAAAAGCTTCTTGCCTTTTCACCTCCTCTTCCTGTGTTGTGTTGTTGACATCTGCAGAATTGCAGTGACTCAAAGAAAGAAGAGTCATGTCATTCATTTCCGCAGATTAGACGTGAAATCATGAAGAGGAGGGAGCTGTTGATCGGCTTCTTACGAGTGAATGATGTGTGCAGCCTGGAACTTGGCACAAGCAACAGGTTACGCAGTCGGTGACTGACCGAGTTGACGAGGAAATCTCGGCCATCACCGCCAGCCTCAGCTTTCTATTTACATCCTTGATTCCGCAGGAATGGCAATTCCGGCCACTTAACGTAACCATTCTGTGGCAACTGAATAGACGCACTTGTTCTGTCTGACACGACCAAAAAATCACAAAAGACCATTGAGCGCCGGATAATCCGACTTCTCCTGTCCTTTGCCCAGTTGTGTGGTCTTTCTCCCACTCTTGCCTCTGGAGAGCAATAATCATTGTCCGATCGATCACGGAGCAGCAGTACTTTGATTGACTCTTTCACGGGAGAGAAAAGAGCGAGAGGTTCTTTACCCCTTCTTTGCATTGGAAGTAATCCTTCAAAAGAATGAACTCCCTCGCAACTGAATGATTTTCCTCTCCATTCGTTGGTGGTGATTTGCTAGGCGTCAAGTGAGATTGAAACCTGGCGGAGAAATGAGAGCCTGGTGAGTGCCCAAAACAAGGAGACCGGGTAAATAACGCCACCCGTGAAAGAAACTTTCGCTTCGAGCGACGCTCCTAAGTGCACTTCCTCCTTGCCTTTACGATCTGTCGTAATTGTCCCTGACACATGAGAGCAGCAGGATTATTTAACGGTGCCGTCGGTGGAAAATGATCCTGGGCCAGATTTTGGCTGGCGCGGAATAGAGGTCAGACACGCGTGCTCCTTGGAAGCAGCTGCTCTTGCTGCCAAACAACCTAATCAAGAGCCAGAGCGAGTGAGAGAGAGCGAACGTGATAGCGATCTCCCAGAAACAGGAAGATGATGGCGCGATGCAAAAATTTGTTAAGACAAAGGTCGTGCTTGCGCGCCTCAGTGGGTTGGGAGAATTTCGGCGGAAAAGGACCGGTCAAGGCTCGGAAGTTGGCGAGTCACGTTTTCAGGCAGGTGGTGATGCTCTCCCTCCCCCCGCCCCAACCCTTCTTTTCTGGGATTTGCTGCAATGTCCACTCAAGTGTTCTGCGTCAAGGTCCCAGACGCTACGGACGCGAGAAACTGCACCCAACGCGAGCTTGCGTCCCGACTACGTCAAGAGATGCGACAACAACCTCACCGACCTGGTCCTGATGTCAGCGCACCTGGAGCCTCGTGTGGCAGCTGCAACAGGCGCGTGATTAAGCCAGTGCCACCACTGCCACACCGTGAGTATCGATTGCCCCAAATCACCCACAATTTTCTAGCGGATCAACTTCCGAAATCTCTGCGCTGTAGCTCTATCTCCAAGCACACTCACTCCATTTTAAGCTAACAAGTTGTTCTCCCTTCTTCCCAGATTTACGTTGGCGCGAGACAACTTAACCTCCTGCTCAAAAGATGTCTGAGAGATCCTTGGGCCAGATATCCCCTGACCAGCGTCGAAAGCTAAGCCATGCGAACCGCGCCAAACAATGAGCAGTAAAAAGAAGCCAAGATGTCTTCATTAGTGAATCAAAATCTTTGCAGCGCACACGACTCGAGTCCCGCCACAGTGAATTTCCCACTCGAGTCCACGTACTTCGAGTCTCGTCAGTCGGATGCAGCACAGTACAGACTCGGACGTCGGTACAGCAACGTGTACCGAGAAAAAACACTCTAAGAAGGACGCTGAAGGACTCTGATGCCATCTTTGGTCGGTCCTTCGTCTTCAGCTCGTACTAGTGGACAGAGATCAGTAAGTTTGCTAGAAAAACAGACATCTTTATCCTTATCGGAAGGAGAAGAGATAGAGGTGGTGGAGAAGGCGAGAATAGGAATGAGACAGTACAGTATAATGGGCAACAGTGGGAGGGAAGTTCAACCGACGTTGACGTTGCCTTCAGCACCGAGAAATAAAGAGATGACTGTTCTTGGATCTAAGTAGATCGAGTGCAAAACAACAAACACCGCGTGTCGCTGATCTGACAAATGGAGTTCTCCAAGAATTTTCTCGCTCCTCACCTGCAGACACGCATGCCTGCCTCGACAGAAGCCACTTGACCAATTACCCAACCAAACAGAGGAAAATTGTCACGACAACTGCGCTATCTGTCCCTCCCTCCCTCTCTGTGTCCGCAGAAGCCGCCCTCGTCGAGGCTCTTGGTCAAGTTTTGGAGGTGCTGCTGCTGCATTCCTGAAACCGAGCCACTTTTCTCTCTCTGCGGGATGAGCGCAAAAACAAATGAGTCGGACAATTTGTCAAGATTTCGCGTCTAGATGATGACGACGATGGGGCGAAAAATTGTCGTCGCAACCGCAGCCGGGGGGAGTCATAATGACAAGGGTGGTGGTGTTGCTGTTGTTGCTGGCGCTGTTGCTGCTGAGGACAAAAGGCCTTTGAAAAGGGCGCGCAGCAGGGAGGAACGTGTAAACAGCACCAGCCGAGGAAGAAAATATGTGTCAACCGCGATGGCTTCTCAGACCAATTTCCAAAGGTATGACCAAGATGCGAGGGGAGAAAATGAGCGGGCGAGAAGAAATTTCTTTCAAGCCTGCGTGGTTGCACATATGGAGCGCTCTTTTTCTTTTTCCCTCGTCACGATTGCATTTTTGTCCGTCGAAAGCACGTTTTCCATGCAGTGAACTTGTGTTTGTAGGTGGGTGGAGGAAAAAGTTGACTTCGAGGTGAGATTGGAGAAATTGAGACGTCGAAAATCGTGCTCGCCGATCGGTTGTCCATGCCCCGGTTCGCCGGCAAAGAGAGCTCGGGCAGACACGCAATGCCACGGAAGATGCACTCGCCGGCCTTTGCAGCGGGGTTTCGCTGAAACGGAGTGATTTCGTGAGACCTTTAACTGGAGAGAGTTGGCACAAAGTAGGGTTGGCCATCGATTCGAATCTGTTGTCACGCTGTGAAGCTTTGCATCAACTCAAGTGAAGACACCACTCGCGTGTGCTGCGCTGAGGTTGGTCGGTCAACTAACATAACATCTCTACATTGCCCTCGGTGAGCTTCGGAGGCCATTGAGAAGGAGACCAGAACGTCTCCTTCTCACCAGTCTGGAACGTGCGTGCATTGAGAGATCGCGCTTCAAAACAGCCACCTTTGTGATCTCGCCGCTGAAAGATCAAACGAACGGCAAAAATTCTTTCTTCTTCTTCTTCTTCTTCTTCCACAGAAGACGTTGAGACGTTAGGGAGGCAAAAGTCACAGGAGGGACTGAGAGATGAGTGGCTAAATGACATGTTTAGCCAGACCTGCGTCGGGGCAGTCTTCAAGGAGGCGCCCATGGTCAACCTCGAGCACTCATTGCGAAATCCGCCATTGCAGCAGAGCTGGGCAAAAATGCACGGCTGCACTGAATCGTCTTGAAGAGAGACGACGAAGAAAAACCCACTTCAGCCTGCTGGAATATTTCCATTGCTTTTTCCCTCTTCTCTGTCTCTCTGGTCTTGGATTGATGGCATAATTACAGGCGGCCAAACGCCGATCATCGGCAGAGTGGGGAAGCCGTGGTAGCGGCCAGTGCAGTGCAAAAGGCTGACAGTCACGAATCAAAGATACCAGTTGGAAAAAAAAGAAGAGATGATAACTGCATACATTTGGCGAGCGGGCGAATTCCAAAGCGCTTGATGCTTAATCTTCAGGAAGAGACAGACGGGAAGATCGGGTGTTTCAAAAAGGTCACATCAACAAAAGAACCTATCCTACATCTGTTGAAGCGTCTCGTCCACGTACTTTTTATCTTTTCAAACAAAACTTCCATTGAAAAGAGCGTAAAATGTGCACTGCAAGCCGACCTGAAGCTCATGAAAACCGGAGAAAAGTCTAATGGGTACCTGCGAAGATTTCCCTGCTTGGGAACCAGAAAATAAAGTGGTGGAAACGAGGCTCTGGCCTCCAGAAAATGTTAAATTTACGACACTTTCGCGAAGACGCCGCTGCCGGCGTTTGTGCACTCAACCAGTAGCCGCAAGCGCGTTGGCCTGAATAGCTCTATTTATGCATTTCGTTATACCCGAGCAGAGAAGGTTTAAAAAAAAGGTGAGGGGGGGGGGGGTTGAAACAAGTCGCTTTGCGCTGACTTTAATGATCATGCTCAATGCCTAAAGGAAAGTGCTGTAAACCGAGGAATTCTGGCCAAAAGTCTGGAGGAAAAACTCCGGGCGAGGCTCAATAGGCCAAATTTATGGATACATCTCATGACAGTAGAAAAGGGACGACGAGGGCCAAGGCGGGGACGAGAATTTTCGCGGCTGATTAGTCATGTTGCTGGTGCGCGTGCCTGCTTCGCACACCCCTTGGAGCTGGCGACCCCGGTCGGGGGCCTCACGAGTCGAGTCGATATTGGCGGGTTTGCTCTCGTACGCATGCGAGGGATGACTTTTGACCAGCAGCGGTAGGGTCACATGCTCATCCTTTCATGGAAGACGTTTAACATCTTAATGCTTTGTTTGCCCGATGACATCAGCGCTGCATCATCCTTCCTCGCAGTGGTCATTTAGGGGAAAGGCCCAGAGCTTTTACGTCCAGTAGGCAAGGGATGGACATCGACCAATCGACGGGGTCATTATCAAGATTTATTTAAGTCGAGTTCAACGGGTTTGCAGCGATTTTTAGGCGAAAAATCCCGAGCAGGCAAGTTGGTGGGCCTCGTTCTTTCTCATTCTAGCTGGCGTTTTATTGCTCGCCGGTGCAAGATCACACGGCCAGATTATTTGGAAGCCCTGAAAACCCGCAGTTTCGGGTACATTAACATACTGGGAGTGTACACTGTGTATCAAAAGTCTCGGCCACACGAGGTTCGACTCTCTGTGATTCACCATATTTGCGATGTCGACACATTCTTCGGACGGAAGGACTGAATTCAACCTGTGTTTTGCCAGCCTCCAGCATTGCAAGTTTTGCATCATTGTGGACCTTAACATTTGTCATTTCCCCCAAATCTAAGACACGACCGTGGTCGAGCAGTCAGTGCGGTGCATTAGGCTCATTATTACTTACACTAACGCTTTGATTGCTCGTGTCTCTGATAAGTGTTGGGAGAAAGCTTGCTGGAAAATGTCCCCTTGACTGCGGGACAGCACAGCGTAGGAACCTTTGTGTCTCGGTCGTAGGAGAAGCCCTTTTGGTCAAGATTTTATTGACGTGGTGCCCCAGACAAGCACCGAAGAGAGGTAAATTTTGGAGTAACAACCCTGAAGTTGATGAAACGCATCTGTCCGGGGAATTATCGTCCATCTCTCTCTACTGGCCATCGCTTTAAGTCACATTAGACCATGGGGGGGCGAGGAAGAGATGCCTCAGCCGACCAATTTCTCAGCATAGGCTGAAATATGCGGAGAATTGAGATCGGAATCTCTCCTTTTCCTCGTTGATATGAAGCTGTGTTTAGTAGGGTCCAGGACTGCCAAGAAATAAACTCGTGGTGATGTGTACGCACGTCTGTACGTACAAGCGCTGCTCACGCACAAAAGGATGGCTGGCGTCGCTACCCAGGAGCTGCCCTGCATTGTAACACACTGCACTGTACCTGTGCAATGCGGTGGCGGTCCAATTAGTCCAATTGCATGATGCATGCACTCTCTGTATTTTGTGTACGCAGCACTAGCAGCGCTACTCTGCGTACGATATGCATCGTGTGTGCCACGCCGTAGGCGGTCACAGGCAAGTGGCATTAATTCGAGTCACAGTTCAACACTTTGGTTGTCGGATGTACAATGTTGCAGTCCAATTACACCTCCAACTGGTGGCAAAGTACAATCGGAAAATGCACACAGTAAATCTGTAACGAGCTGTTGTCGCTGCCGCTACCCTTCTTTCTCCCCCAACCCCCCCAGGTTCGCCAAGAGCGTGGACAAAAGGGGAGCTTGTTGCATTCCAAGGTAATGTAAAATCCATGTTTAGCCCTTTGTTGTGTGTGTGCGAGGGGCTCTTCTTCCCTTAATGCTGCCAGGGAAGAGGGAATTCCAGAGGACAAGCCTGGCAATGTGTGGTTGGGGTGAAGATGGAGAGCAGAGTTGCCACACAGCTGGGACTGCAGTTCGGCTTTGTGTGGCCAAAGCCCATAAGCATGGGGCAGGCCAGCGACTGTCCAATGTGCTTCCCCGAGCCACTGCGTCCGACGTGACGACTAATGCTTTTCCAATAGCTGCCTTCCTTCCCGAGTGCCTGCGTGGCAACCCTGCTGCCTTCAAATGTCTTTTCCATCCCCTAATGAGGGACGCGGCTACAGTCAGTCATTCTTTGGAGTTTTTCCTCTCCAGTTTTGTCTAGGCCGGTGAAAAGGATGAGGAGGAGTCCCTTAACCACTCAAGCACAATAGAAAATGAGCCGTGTTGAGATTAGTGCGCGAAGGGGCAATAAATATGTCGGTGGAGACCGGGCACGCAGTCGTGGTCATGCGTCCGCACCGGGGCAGATATAAGTTATGCGCACATGCGTAGGTATCCATGCCCGAGGTTTCCGGCGAGAAAAACCCAAAAAATTCGGGAGGTGACGAGTAAACCGCTGCTCTCTCACTCATGTTTTTGAATTTGCGACTTGTCTTGACGTACGTCTATTACGTAGTGACAAAGATGGCGCGTACACACGTGTGCGGGTGTCTTTCGGCGACAATCGCGTAAAGGCTTTGTGCTCAGCAGACCTCATAACATTCTGTGCTTTATTAAGTTTGCGTGTCTCCTGTGCACACATTGATAATTCTATGCCTGAGGGACATGTGTACGGTGGGGTAGCTACACGCGATAGAAAGAAGGTCTTGTTTGTTGATGAGTGTCCCCTGAAAGCATTACTGCGCTTTATTACACAAACAGGAGACACAAGGTTCTCAGCTGTGGATAAGAGCGAGTACTTGTTTTTTTTTCCTCGCGCGATACACGTGTCTGAGACACCAATGAAAGTACTGTGTGTAACTACAGTACGACACCGATACTTCTGCCTGTGAGGGTAAGAGCTCAACAAAGGCAAGCGAAACTTGTCCGAAGCAGCAAGTGGCTTAATTCAAGGCACATCTACGAAGGATGGGACATGATGCGGTTCTTCATTTTTTGACACCCGTGGCATGTTTAACTGACGCCTAAGGCACCCAGCATGTGCAAATGTCTCATGTAAAAAGTAGGAGGAAAGATTTGCTCCAAGATACGTGACTAATGCTTCTTTCCTCTGTCGAGTTCTGCGTGGAATGGAGAAAAATGACCAAGGCCTTGGCACTTTTTGACTTCGAAGTACTAAAACCGGCTTTTTCAGGGTACGCAAATCCATTGGCAACTGATAATTGAGGTGTTCACAGCAAATCACTGACACACTCGTCCCACTCTAAAGTACAACAGCAGCGGCTAGAATTTGGTGGCAAAAAGTGCATGTCTCTAGCTGAATCAACAAAACATATTTGAAATACTGCGCCTCCACAAATGCAAGCTCTGTGAATTCAAATAAGGCTCTACACATGCTTTGATATTGACATCCCTTTCAAATAAGCGGGCTTGTGTGCTTTGTACACAACAAATTTTCTGATATTTCTTGCACAATAATATTCTTGCAATATTTGCGCCAACAAGCTTAGTATGGCGGACGTGAAGCCGTCCACTTGGACGTGAAGACTCAGAGGACTTTGAACCTCTGTCGTTGCTCTTTCATGTCACTTAGTTTCAGTGGCAAAACCAGTGTTTCATTCCTTGGAGGATTTTCTTACCAGGCTTGGCTTCGCTCAGTCACTCTTCCATTGTTTGACATCATTATCCTCACAGTATGTGGTGACGGCCCCGTGATCCAAGCGCTTGATACACATCAGGCTTTATGGAGCTGCTACAAAGAGAAAGAGAGTTCGATCGACTGGATTTATACAGGGTGGCTGGCTCTTGCCAGTATAAAGGAGAATCCTCCTTAAAGTGTGATTTTTTTCTTCCACCCAGCTCCGGACCGAATTTATGGTAGAACACGAGGAATCAAGCCCCGAATCTTCGGCGCTTTTCTCTCTCCTTTCATTGAGAATCGCTGTTCCCGTCAAATTTGAATCAGTCAAGAGGAATCTGGCCGAAGGCAGCAGAATCTACCACATTTGATCGTTGGGAAGTGGGGCTGCTCAATCATCGTAGTCATAAAACCAAATCATTCTCTGTATAAAAATGGATGTCCGAAGTACCTCACGCTGGTGGTGCCCCAGTGGGTACATCTGCACAGTACAGCTTGACAGGGGGAGTTCTTCGTCCTGTTTTCCCCCAATACCTTGTTTCTGACATTTTAATTCGCTTTCCCCCCCTCCCCAGCCTCCCCTCCGCAGTTCATGTACAAGTGTGTGCTTTGTGCACGTCAAAAAGTCTTGCATAGGAACAGGGCTTCCACGCACTTGTGCGTGACTGACGTTAACGTAAAAGGGTCTTTCTGTGGTCAACTAACACTGTATAAATCGTCCTTTTGGCTTGGTCCTCTCAAACAGAAGGTACACGAGCGCGTTTACTCTTTCTGTGCGTAGTAATTAGATCCTGGATTTTTTTTTACTGCTGCTTTACACCCCGAACACTTGTTGAGGGCAACGCGATACACTCGTCGAAAGTGCTGCCTTTGGCTTAAGTGTACGATGTTCTGGCTCCTGCTCTGTAAGTCATGTTCGGTATCTTGTTACCACCGAGAGAGACAGAGACTGCGTATGTACGTATCCCTCCCCGACTCTTGAACAGATCAAGACCAAACTGCACCAGACCTGGGGAGGTTACTCAGACTCGTCCGGGCAGCGCCCAGCGAGGATGAGGGCTTCGGATTGTGCAGCATTTTCATGGCTCACACAGGAATGCCAATCTCGTGTGGTGCAATGGGAGGAACCAAGGGCAGGTTAGCATTTGTGGCCGGGGCACTGCTTACTGGCACAGACTGTATCGAAGGGGTACAACAGCTGTCAGAAGTGTCCTGAGCGAAAAAGCAGCAACATCAGCAACACAACCACTCGTCCTATTAACAGAGCTCTGAAAAGTGAAAGACAAAGAGGGAATGAATGACCCTCCTCGGTGCCGGCTGAGTGATCGTGCCCATTCTGACTGCTGACATAATTGGACGAAAAAGAAGGGGGTCACTGACATAATTGGTCCCAATTAATCAGCCCAAGAAACTCGCGCTCTGTCAATTGAGACGGGAAGAAGCTGAGAAGCTGCTTATCTGATGTCGGCTGGGTCTTTTACCCTACGTAGGCTCACTTTCAAAGAACCGGGGCCTTCTTGATTTAGTGGTCTCAGATGTCGGACAGAGATAGAACCACTGGGTACGTAGTGTCTGTCATGCCTTGCTTAGTCGAAAAAGGGAAGACACAAATGGACATCTCTGTCTCCTAATGTCCTCTTCGACTCTTGTATTGGCGGTGCCTCGAGGACGGCGCCAGTGGCGTCCAGCGCCTCTGACGGACTTTCTTGGCAGGGTGAGGCGAGGTCACTCGAGCATCGTGAGGTCAGGCAACATTGAATCGCAGCTCCAGGCGAGAGGATTCCCCTGGAGAGTGGATGCACTTCGGTGCCACTTCGGTGCCTCCAGTAAAAAGTTGATGGTCAGTGAGGAGAGAACACAAAGGGTTGTCAAGTTCTGGCGGTGCATTCTTCTTCTTCAGTCTTCACTCTCTCTTTCTGCTATCATTTAAATGGGCTGGTAAAGGGAGGAAGATCAGGCGGAGATAGTTTTGCTACCGAAAAACGAGCCCAAACCCATAAAAACACCCTTCTTTAAATGCCAGAGTAGAAGCTCTGTTTGAGATAACTAGGCAAGGACGGTTTCTTCCTTTGACCAGAGTCTCTTTGCTCGGTGTACGTAGTGTGCGTACGTACGTACACATCCCAGCAGACTCAACTTTTGCGCCGCGTGCACCCAATGTTCCTTTTTCACCAGTGGTTGAACGCGTCTTTTAGGCGCCTTTTTCTCCTATTCATTGAGAATCGCTGCTCGCCCAAAACTGCTTCAAGATTGCATTCCCAGAACCATGCTCAGAAAAACGTCATGAGCCAGGTCAAGAGGCTTTGAGCATATTTGCAACACGCGAACTGAAGACTATTAGCACTGCTCGGCCACCGTTGGCTGCTAGTAAAAGAAAAAAAAACGAAGAAGAACCCCCTGCATCGAAGGGTAATCTTCGGCCACTAAAATGGGGGGATGAAGAAGCAGGTGAAAATTTATCCTTTACTATGCAGCGGGATACGAGATGAAAATTTTGAGACCTCCTCGTCCAGTTTGAGGCCAGGGAACTGCGCTGATTGTAGCGTTGCAGTGCGAGATCAAGCGGGTTGTCTGCTCATACGTACGCAACGCTGCACCCACGACGCAGACTCACAGGCTGACCGAGAACATGGTGAAATTCTCCAAAGATCGGTCAGATCCGTCCACTTTTTCTTGAATGCGTCACGCACAGTCAAAGAAACGTGCGAACTCTTTCGTATGTGAGAAGGCGACTTCTCGTTCCCCCTCTACCTGCCCAAGTCGTAACCTCTCGTTTAGGGTTTTATCTCAGTTTCATATCTGAACACATTTTCTACCTAATCGGTCTCATCATTTCAAACCCTTTTCCCATGACGTCTCTATTTGGGCCAGGGTTAGCACCTACGTGTACAGGGCAAATAGACATGCTTGAGCGCCTTTTTCCTTCCGTGAAAGAGGAAGTAACAGACTTTGCTTTCCAGCTTTCCAGCTGCATTTGCGAGTGCAGTCGTAATAGGAGAGTCTGACAGAGGCCGGGATTGATTCTTTTTTCTCGGCCCCCTGAACACTAAGTAGGGCGTGGGCAAAAAGGCCAGAACTGAGTCATTGGGGCATCATTCACCTCCACCGCCGTAATTCGGCTTTGGGCAGTCAAAGTTTGAACAGCCCTTAAAAACTCTGAAGCAGCGGCACCCCCAGAGGGCAGAGATATAACAGTGGCTATCGCCCAAAAGCCAGCAAAGAGAGATCCAAGTCCACGCGATATCGCCTCTAAGGCATCTTCTTCTCATTGTAGCCTTCTCCTCCTCATTCTCTCGCACTCATCATCATGATAATCGCAGCTACCGGGGTTTGCTCAGCGATCCCCGTAACTTAGTAGCGAAGTCGTGACGTGGATTACGACACAACTACTGGCACTATTCTTATGTATTATCAGAGGGAAAGAAAAAAGAACAGTCTTTATTGCTCCGAGGGAAGGAGCTTTGAATGCGCGCAGAGGCCTTTTTATGGTCATGCTATACAACGACGTAGCAGCTACTGCGGCCGCCGGGCCATTGTGAGCGGGATCCCGATGGAGAAGAAAATGAAAATGCTGCTCGCCAGCCCCATCTTAAGCCCGAATTATGTCTGCGATATTTTGTGCCGGTCTCATTTGAAGTCGGTGTTCTCAAATGAGAGATAATCGCGCACGGCTTTATCGGGCTCTGGCTCGTCGTGTGAACAAGCCTCAGAAAGGAGGCCCCATGTAGTGCGGCGGTCTTGATCCAGCCTCGGCCCATCCGATCATCATTACCTCTGACAACGATCCAGTCCTCGCTACACGATAAGATCCTTGCATATCAAAATGAGGCTGCCCCTGCTGCTTTCTGATTCCACAGGACTCGATTTATGGATGTAGCTGCAACGATGGTGCTAACGAAAGCGATTGAGGAGTAGCAGCAGAATTTTATGGGACTTAAGCTACTCCGGCATCACTATTCTTAATTGAGCCCATGCACGAGCTGAATTGGCATGCCCCATGCCAATAAGCACAGCCTCCGCTGCCCAATTTGGCACTAGTTTTTCCACAAAATGAGGGCGTTTTTTGGGTAGGCAGACAGACCCCTCCCTGGAGTAACACGTACGTGTACGTACGCAGCCATTGTAGCGGACAATCTCCTCCAAGTGGAATTTGACCGCTGGCTCAGTAAAGGGAGAGTTTTATGGCGCAAATGCAAAGTAGTCGTCCGCGACGACGCCCATCCCTTTACTACATATATTCAGGCAGTTAAGAAGAGAGAGAACCCGCACTTGTTCGCGTGTAGGGTTACACACACACACACGCACACATACAGGGGAGTAAAATCCGCAGCACGCGAGGAGAGCGAGAGAGAAGCCTCTCAAGTCTTAATCAGCCCACCATTCTTATGTGTGCTTAACTGGGGAGGGCTTTTCTGCGCTGCTACCGAGCCCGTATCTCTTCTGTATTAACACATAGCGGGAGAGGGAGCCAAACAAGCGTCTGATTATGGGCTATAATTTTCCTATGATGACTTCATTAAACTCGCTCCCGCCAAGCTTGCCTTGGCTGTTACGTACCACCGTATGTCATGCTTAGGTCGAAACTCATTGGCACGGGCGGCCGAGGAGGAGAAGGAGTTGACGGGGGGGAAGGAGGAAAGGATGGAGGAGATTTGCTACCACTTAGGCTCTCCTATGGTTGCATGCGTGATGCAAATGAGAAGCCTGTGATGAGTTTCCAGACTCAGCCCAAAGGTTCTTTTTTTTTGCCTCCGCGCAGGACGAAGCCTGCTTAAGCCACATATTGCGCGCTTGTCTCGGAAGTGAAATCAGTCCTTGAGGCAGAGTACAAGTGTGCCCGTTCTTGCGGCAGTGATTCTTCACACCTCTTTGTCCCAAATGAGCCAGCCAATTTCATGGCGTGTTTAACCCTTTGTAGGAGGTGAGTTTTCTCCCCCTGCCCCAAGACCAGATCCTGCTGCTTCTTTTTTCCGTCGTCATGAGACTATCGATGTCACGTCACGCCTCCTGCTTTTCCGCTTTCCTCTTGAAGACCCCTCGGCACACCACACACCTCGCCTGGCCTCGCCTGGCCGAGCAGGCGAGCGTGTGCACCCTAACAAGCCTTCATGCCCGCCCCCGTGGGGGTTAAGTTCCTGGTCCTCGTCTGACGGAGAGGGTGCCACTTTGACATCATAAAGCAGACTGACTGAGAGGGTCTTGAGATGATTGCGTGCTCAGTGTGGGGGCGAAAACATGGTCTCGACGAGGTGGGACAGATTTGGCGGCGCGAGGGGGATAATTAGACGGTCTGAAAGACACAGAGAGGAGAGAGCTACTACCAGAGAAAAATTCTTTTAAACAAAAGTTCGGCTTTGTGGGCGCGAAGAGGTGCGTAAAAGTGACAAATATTTTGCACGCAGGTCGAAATTGCCTGTTCTTTACTGCGTACTTTAGCAATTGCTTTCGGCGAACCGAAACCAATAACCCACGGCGTAGGAACACGACTCCTCCCTGCAAAAGTGTTAACCTAGTTTCCGAAAATTGTAGTGTCAGCGACTAACAGAAAAAAGTATTGTACGTGCGGTGCGTGCGCTGTGGAAAAGGCTGTCGTCGCTCTGCTCTAGTTTTAGTGTCTTCGAGAACGCGCAGAGGAATTTTTGATCTGTCTGCCACACGTGGGGGTCCCTGTGCGCGTGATACATGCGTCCCGTCCCGTACGTGACTACTACACGTAGCACAGCGCGCCGCCATAACATAGTACGTTCGCTCGTACAGCTTTGATAAACAGGTGACCACAAATCCTGTTGCCAGCGATGATTTCGACGACTCGAACAATGTTACAATGGACTTGTCACGAAGTTATTTCACCCAGAGAAATCTTGACAGTCGCAACTCCACGTTACAATGCTGCAACACTTGCTGTCCCGTGCAGTACTGTGCCGCACTGTACAGTGCTGTGCTGGCTGCACTGCAGCTAATCCGCAGGACAGTACTGACCTAAATTGTGCACGCATGCAGCATACTCAGTCCAGAAGAGGAGTTTCTCTGCAGTCACTGCAAACCTTGTGGAAAATCTTAGAGAAATCCTGCGATTTTCTCACAAAGACATCACTTGTGCATGATCGTGCAACAGGGAGGACTCGCTCAGTCCGTCGGGTACAATTACTGTTTACAGATTTCCCCGTAAAATGCCGCAGTCCCCTACTCATAACCGAGCAAGTGCAAACAACTTTTTCACGGCTCCGTTGAATTTGCGTTTCCGATATTGCTCTCACAACCTTTGTGGACAAAGGTACGCGTGTGCGTGTGTGAATAGACGACGTAATAACTACTGTTCCCATTGGTGTTTGTGAGAGAAAGAGGATGCAACGCCGACGTCCAATGACAGATAGCATCAATCCAAACGAATCATCGCTTTATGGCATTCGCAATTATGTACACACATAGAAAAGAGGGAACCAAACTGTCCGAACATCCGGGGGCATCAAAGAAAGAGGAGTGTTTGGATTCGATTGGAGCTGCTTGCAGCTGCTCCGAGTCTTTTTTTCCCTCCTTATTTAAACAGCGTTTGTCACTTTTAGGACAGCGTCGTTGACATCTTCAGGCTGTCAATGCGCGTGTATTCAGGCCGATTCCGAGTAGTTTCCAGTAGTTATTTGTGTCCTCACTTGTGTCTCCTTACAATTAAGAGAGACTTGCTTGTCACACACTCTTCGTGTCACGGGCAAAATGTCACGTCTTTATTCGTCTCCGGTGAAGCGAGGATCGATGTTAAGTACACATTGCACGCACCTACTTATTATCAGAACGTAACGTTAGTACTTGGGTTCGCGCAGCCACCGCCTTCAGGGCAGCTTCACGTCTGCTTCCATGGACTGTGCGTCGTACAATACAGTATACACTTCATGCCTTTCTTCTAATATTCGTCTGCAGACGGTTTGCACGCACGTAGAGTTTTCTGCTCTATTCACATTGAGGGCGAGGGGCAAAGAAATATCAGGCATATTCGTACCTGGCAATTAGAAAACATATTCAAGCTTTCTCCCCACTATTTGGCAGCCACCTCGTGGCAGAAGGGAGGGCGTGGTGTCCGTCTTCAACAAGAGCATTGCTGGCAAACTCGTCCTTTTCGTGGATGGCACAAACTGGCATTCTAAGCGAACTCTGCCTCCAAATAATTTTGTCCTCAGCGCATCTTCTCAATTCTCAATCTTCTTAACGAGCGCCACCGCGCCAAGGCTTCACCTCCTCATTACTTGAGCTCCAGAAAGTAGCTATCAGTGTTCATGACCGGAACCTCTCTCAGCGCTGTTCCGATCGTTGGGTGCGATATCCTCGACGTCTCTGGATGATGCGCCACCTGCCTCTGGATGCCCCGCTCGCACCAGCTCGAGCTGGCGGCTGTTTGCTTATTATCATCCACGATGTGCTGGCGCCAAAGACCATGACACAGGAGGAGGAGGAGGACCACACCTTTGCTTAATGGCCCTGCAGACCCTATTGGTCGCTGTTCGTGTGGCATTCGTCGTCTGTGTGGTATTGGTGCGACTGTGTAGAGCATGTATATTTGCGACTTCCTGCCAGCAGATCACAGATAACACAATGGCGGCGGCGAATGTTTTTATGCCTCCCAAAGAGGGAGAGGAATGGTAGCGAGCAGCAATTTCGAAAAAAAAAAGCTTCTCTCCTTGATACAGTGGTTGTTGGGAAAGAGCTCTAGATGTCGACGCCCTACGAAAAAGAGGAGGGAGCCAAGAGCTTAACTACCACCGTGCAGGCAACCCAACCATGAAAGAGCGAGCGTTTGCTGACACACACACACTTTACACGTATTCTAGATATGTTGTTCCTAAAAATTTAAGCCACTCAAGCCTCCACTTCTTGCTCACAATCTCTCCAGGAATACGAGTGATCGATCGCCAGTTCTACGAGGCGGCCCAGCAATCAGCCCGGCAGCCCTAAAGATCACTGAGCTTGCTCATTGGCTGCAGCCGCTGACGACGGCTGCGACGGCGCCGCCGCCGCTCTATTTCAGCCAGGCTCCTCCCATTGCTGCTCGTACCCCGTGCTTTACTGTGCTCTCGGGAGGCGCCGCTAGCACAAATGAGGCCAGAACGCGTCCAAGGTTGGATGTGTACTTTATTCTCTTTGGTAGCCTATAAACGTAAGTGGGTCGTTTTCTTGGAATTGTACATACACATTGAATAAATGGTTTTTACAAAAATCAGTAATAATTGATGAGTGCATAAAAGTTAACGACCATGAACAGCTACTCGCAGATTATACAACTTAGTGACGAAGCCAGGGCGGTGACTTTGTGAATCTCGAAAGAATATGTATAACAATACAATAAGATGCATTTAACTTCCCCCCCCCCCTTTTTTTTTTCTTTTTTAGTCGTCAGCAACTGTAAGTTCTTCTTCGTCTTCTTCGGCAGCATCGTCATGTTCGTTGCTGTCATCCCAGTTTCGCCTCGGCTCCTTTTCATTTTCGTTGCTCTCGTGCCGTTGCTTCAAAAGCTGAGTCCGGATAATGTCTGCAGAAGCCACCGCGGCCGTAGCGGCTGCCCAAGCCGCTTGAATGGCCGCCTCCGACTGCTGTGGAGCCGGGTGCAGAGGAGGTGGTGGCGGCGGCGGCAGTGGCGGAGGGCTGGGCGACTCTCGCTCGGAAATAGGGCTATTGCAGCTCCCTGAGAAGCCGTTGTTGTTGTAGTTGCTGTTGCTCGACGTGGTGGGCATGTCGTAGGGGCGGAACAGGCTCACACCGCGGTTGTGGCGCCGGTACTTGGCCCGTCGGTTTGAGAACCATACCTGTTATTAAAATGAGATTACAAGTCATGCCGTAATGACTGTCACCTATGGGACGCTTACCTGGATTCTTGCCTCAGACAAGCTCGTCTTTGTCGAGAGCATCTCCCTTGTCTTCAGGTCAGGATATTGGCTCTTCTCAAATTCTTTTTCCAAGTGTTCCAGTTGCTCGGGAGTAAAGGAAGTTCGGCTTCTCCTGAACTGAGGCTTGTCATCGTCAGAGCTTGCTTCCGATCTCCTGTCCAGCTCATGGGTGGCTATTTTTGGACTCCCTGGAGACAGTTCTTCCTTGGTCGGCGCCCCTAAAGGACCGAGGGCATGAGGTTTTTCCCCGCCATTGGCATTTCCACCGGTACCTTGAGCTGATGCCGCCGCTGCAGCAAACAATGACGGATTTGATGTTGCCAGCTGGGATAGCACAGATGGAGGGTAGGAGGCCCAAGAGGCTGGGATAGATGCATAGGGAGATTGCACCCCATACATAGTGGTGCAGCCTGCGGCTCTGGCAAATTCGGCAGCAGCCCTCTCTGCAGCCCGATTCCTGAGGATGCGGTTGATGCTCGAAACACTTGGTGCCGTGTTATTTGTGCAAACGCCTGTGTAAAGTGAAATAAAAACAAGTGAGATATAACTTTTGTTAAAAAAACATCTGTTGCTATTTCAACAGTAGCAAGGTTATATAAACACGTACATTAACCAGCTGCAAGGTAATTCGTTGTACAGAGGCAAGCATTTACCGCAATCACAGTAAATTACTTACTGGGAGGTCTTTAAAAAAATGAGGGGCAAAAAATTTAACATCTGTCGAGGAAAGCAGGCAAGCCGTAAGTATCACTTAGTAGAAAAGCATGTGAGGTACATAATCCTCACAAATTTCCAGTGCTATTTTATCGTTGTTCCTCAGTACAATTTGAGCATGCGTACCTAATACTTCCAAGTATTCGTACACCAAGGTTAAGGCACCGTTTTCTTGCAAATACTACAGACATTAGCAAAAATGTTGCTTAACTTGGATCATGTACTCACTTTCGCTGATCAGCCTCTCCCTGATCTCCCAAGCAAATATAGTTGGATTCTCCCTCTTGTAGGACTCAATCTTGGCAACCACCTCCGGCGTTGCCACTTTGGGCTTGGATCCTCCGATCATGCCAGGTTGTCTTCCGTTACCACTGTTATTCTGGCTCACGGGCAATGGCGGTTGTGGGGGTCGTGGGCTACATATTTTTCCCGACGGGACGAGAACTGGAGAACCTGAAGCAGCGGTGGCGGCGTTAGCGGCTGCAGCCGCGGCTGCAGCCGCAACAGGATTTCCCACTGGAGCGAAAGCACCCGGAGGAGATCCATTTGCCACGAGCCGCGAAGCCGCGAGGTAGCGTTGCTGTAGTTCCAGTAGTTGGCGATGTTGAGTGAACGCGGAGATGGCAGACAGCTGAGCCGCCAAGTGTTCGCCGCCGCCGCCGCCACCTGAACTTGTTCCGGAGGCCGCGGCGGCCGCGGCTGAGTAGAGGTCTCTGATGTGTGACGCGAAACTGGCGGGGTTGGTCGGTAAGTTCTGCGCCGCCGTTGCCGCCACCGCCGGCAACGGAATAGGCGCGGCCAATGCCGGAGGCATCTTGCTCATCACGAAGACCTTCTCCTCCGTCTTCCACGTCAATGATGCCACGGGCTTCTATACACCCTTCCTCCTTCTTAATGTGTGTGGGCGCGCCAGAGGTCACCTGTGAACTGATTTCAGGTGAGAGACCCTAACTTATTTCTTCGTTTCACTCACGTCGTCTAGCACGGACAGGCAAAGGAAGAATAAGCGACAGGGAGAGAAGCGAGCGAGCGGCAATCACCTGCCCAAGCTTAAAGGCCCTTGCTACCTTCGTCGCCGCGGAGCAGCGGGAAAATCGTGCCGGGAACGGCGAATGGCACCGCCAACGACCGTTTGATAAAATCGTCACGAAAAACGTGTTTTTTGGGGGAGATGATGGATAGAACACGGCTTCTTGGGAGGCTGGAGAGTCGTATGCGAGCTCCGGTCTTCAGCTGTCTGTGTGCTACTTGCACATGTCAAGAATTTGCATGCTACGAGCAAATTATTGACCAACCGATGCAACGCAAGCTTTCAGGACGTACGATACTTGCTTAGTAAGCAAGCCCTACACGATGCACCTACGAGGTACGCGACCGACTTATAATCAGCATATTGCGTTATAGTACATGCTGCTGCTGTCATAAGATGGTCATATTTGCCAGGAGTAGCTTTGCCTCGTTGTGCTGTGATCTAGGTGAATGTTTTCAGTCCCTCTCGGAATGTGGAGCAAGTTTTTGGTTGCGTCCACGACTAAGAGAATCCTGGTCAATGAATGACTCATTCGTATTGAGGCACACAGACTGGAAAAAGATGTAGACTGCGCACAAGAATCGTGATTGCATAAGTGTGTTTGTACCGGATACCTCTTATTGGGGAATCTCGAAGTAGAGATGGAAACGACATACGGTCAATCCCTGAAGACTTGACCAAACATTTCGTGCACACATTCACGAATTGGAGGTTCCAGTGACAAACCACAATGTGACCCCTCTTGTCGCATCGATTCCTACATTTGCCATGAACAGCTACGGAGGTTTTCTTCTGTTGCTCTCGCAACCTCGATATTTAACCGCTTCAGGATGATCGCGCGCGTTCCCTGCAAAGATACAGTGTCCGCGTGATACAGTGACGTCTTTTTTATTGGCTTTCGTACTTGTAGTGAAATCTTATATTTTGCCTTCCGGCTTGAAGTGACAGGTCACGTTTGTTTTCCTTTCAGGACATAAAATTCACCGTATCCAGTAACATTCAGGATATAGTGACATTTTTGTTCGGTCCCGATGGTGTCACTAAAGTAGATCCGGCGGCAACTGTGTTCCAACAGTTTGTACGCCTAAACTGGGATATCGGGTAGATAGCGGAAAAGTTGATAAGATATGGTACTTGAGCACTAGATAGGCATGAAGTCCTTTTTGCTGATAAGGCCCAAACAGATTCATTCTCCGACTACCCCATGCAGATTGATAATTTCTCAGTTGTTGTACGTAGGGTCTGTTTGTTGTTCATGTGTGCATAGCGCATGAAAATGGTGAAGCACAAAACCAGGGTGAAGAATGGTACAGTGATCAAGCCATGGCATCCGAATGCGTTCCTCGTCATCGACGTGATCCTCTTGGTGAGACAAGTCCTGGTACTGCACAGTGTCACGTTCAGTAACGTCGTCTCTTTAGGTGTTGTCTCTGATAGCCATCGGGGTGCTGCTCTGGCTAAGGATCGATTGGGGCTTCCAGGAGTGGATCCATGAAGCTGCGTTTTACAACTTCTGGAATGGCGTCTACGTCATGCTCTCAGGTAGCACATACGTACACTTCGTGTAATAACTCGTCACTCTCTCTACTGAACTAACGTTGGCCGATCCTAATAAGTTAGAAACTACAAGTGCGGCAAAGGCCTTCGCATATGGTTAGGAGACAAACAAACCTTATTCATGTGTCCATATTACTTAAGTCTTATAGTCAAAGAATGCACTCACATCCGAACTGCACAAACGTTGTCCTCCTTTGCTATCACATGTGTTCTATCATAGCTGAGTATTATTGTGCATAGCGTTGAAGAGGAATCAAGACCTCCCGGTCTTGACTGTACAGCGCTAGTGCAGATTGCGACGACAGAAATCAACAAATTATGCACGTACCATAACTAACGCTTTGCCGTATACTTACGTAAGCTGCGAGGAGTGCTGAGGAGCAGTCTTACAGGGCTGGGCGTAACTTCCGTCCTCTTCAAATCCTCCAATATTTCCTTAAGCACTTGGTGGAAAAGCATCTCCTTGCATTCGATGACCGTGGGTACATTTGTTCGTGTCGAACTATTCTGTAGCATCCAAATGGCCGGAACTTGCGCCCAACCCTATACACACAATTGGCGTAATGTGTGCACACAAATTCAAGGCAATGTGTAAAACGAAACGAGAACAGAAATTACGGGGAAACTTGGTGTTCACACGAGACAAGTGGAGGCAGTATTCGCATGCCATTTTCCCCAGATTGCAAACCTCTCCAAACCTTCCCACAAAGCAAAATGCTTGCGTTGTAGTGCACAACACGTTGTCCCCGCGACTTGGTTCCGGCGGGAAAATTCGCAAGCAATTATCTTCCTGCGCTCCTTCCCATCCGCCATTTCTCGGAATGCAACTTATCACGACTTCTATTGCCAGGGTCACTTCTTCTTGGCCTCACCTGCGTCCTTGGTATCTGGTCCATCAACCGATCCTCCACGAAGGGAATGGTGGTGGTAAGAACGATGGGAGAAATCAGTGGCATCAGTCACATTATTACCAGTTTGCGTTTCGACCTCACATATTGTTGGCGCCATGTCGGACTTGTCCGCCAGCAGCTGGCCTAGTAGTACTATGACATACACAAGCTCGACGTCCGGATCGTGCGTGCTGGACAGACTGCATCCAACCAGTGCGATTGTTGAGGAACAAGCAGCGCAAAGGCGGCAATTTGTCACTTATCCTCGGCCAGAGGGGCCTGACTGACGCCTGCTACTTAGTTCACGGATATTGTCCGAATAGCACAGAGCACCAGCAGTGCAGGTAGGTAGGCGTAGTTCTGGCCGGTGAGAGACTGCCAGAACTACGACATAGAAATGACGCATCTTTTTCTCACTCTCACCCCTCCAATCTGTCTTTCGTAGTGGTAGACTTCACCCCCACATTGACTGTGACGTGCGGATGATAGCGAAGTTGCGCCAGACCAACGCATGTTGCCCTCTGAAGTGATTTTTTTTTGGACCATTGGTCACTCAGCCGTAAACTCAGCCGAGGGAAATGAAATTGTCCTTCCTCGTACGCAGACTGCGTACGTCGGGCGACGCATTCGCCACCCTTCTGATAGTGACGCTATCGCTCGCTTCATTGAATCAGAGGTGGGACTGCGTACGTTCACCTTGCACCGTTCCTTCAGCGTCGCAGTGCACGTGGGCTCACCCTTTCACCAGTGGACAGTGCAGAGGTCCGACGCTTTTGTTTTTTTTGGTGCCAAGCAGTGGGGACATTGTTTGGACTGGGACACGTGTTGGTCCGCTTGTGCGAGCGAGCGTGACAGTGATACTTTTTATTAATATTGTCACAACGGTGGCTTCAGGCGTCGGAGGGACACAAATGGCTTAGAGGTCGGCAAATTTGACTAACAGCATGCGCTATGGACGCTGCTGAGAGAATTGGCAGGAAGTTTCTCCTTTTCCACCGACGTGCATGCCTTCGAAGGTTCTTTCTCGCGCGACCTTTACTTGACGATAGCAGTGAAAAATAATGCGCTCGCAAATAATTTGACAGATATGAGAATTTTTCCGTTGTCGATGTTCTCGCCTGCATACGCACATAAAGCACTTAGACTTGATCTCGCTCGCTGGCCATGCCTAAATACGATATCTTACCGCATTGTACAATTTCGTGTCTAGGCAGACACGTGCGGAACGTTGTTAAAGTATCAGACTTCGTCAAAGGACACGTTTTTCCATGGAAATGGGAAGTTGTTCCAACGCGACACCTTCCTGATTAGTGATTACCATCGATGAAAAACTAGTATACAGAATTGCCACCTTTATTGTCCTCCCCCCTTTGGCTCACGCATGTGTGCGTTCCTTTGCTGGCACGGACGTATGTAGCGATAACAGAGTGAAAAAACCCGCCATGTGGACTACAAACAGCGTGGCCGGCAATGAAATGTTTTCTAAAAGGTGTGACGCATGTGCGTTTGCGTACATACACTTATGGATGTCTCGTGTCTGTGCTTTTTTCTCCCTCTAGCGTCTTTGAACTGCGGATGCGGTACTGAAGCACACGCGCGAGCAGATCTGATGTCGCGTGGTGCGTACACGTGTTTCTCGCTGGTCTTGTCAGTGACGCAGACTTTGTGCATCGTCCTGGGCACTAGAATTCCAACCATTCAGCACCTTTTCGTCCCTGACTGCTGCGCTGCCTCTGAATGGCGATGCTTTTGGTGAAAAACCAACACGTTTTCATCAACGGCGATGCGAAAGAAGGCACTACAAAAATGGCCATGCCACAGAGCTTAACCGCATGCAAGCAGCGACCAACGAAGTGATGACTATCAATATTTAGTCGGCATGCGGCTTAATGAGCCTGCCTCTGAATGATTGTCATTAGCTCCCCCTCCCAGTGGTTAAACTCTGGTTAGTCAATGTGGCTCAGTCCGCTCTCCTCCAACGGGTAGACGGACAAGAAAGTGTACATGACCGAGACTGACGAGGGCGACAGCGATCTGATGTCCAATTTTGCCCCTGTATATTCTCATTTGCCTGCAAATGGCAACGTTTGTTATCAAAAGCAGAACCGACGTCAAATAGGAAGGATACGCATGGGAAAGGGGAACGGAAACTCACGCGGACGTTAATTTTTTTTCCGGCCAGCGGCAGAAGATTAAGAGAAAAGATTTGCGCGCCCACGCGCACGCACGCGCTCATGAACACGCACACGCTCGCCGGCTTGAGAGATGTGTCCAAGAAATTCTTCACCAGTCGAAAATGTGCCAGAGCAATGGACGAAGCGCCTCGCCACAAAAAGACTAGCACAGGAGTATGGAAGTGGAGGGTAAGTGCGAGTCTGTCAACACTTTTGTCCTCTACATGTGCATATGTGTGACAATGATGCATTTAGAATGTTGTTAAACTCTTGCTACCGGTGCTTTGTATACGCTGCTACTCTGGTATAAATTGTCACAGCTACTGCAGGTATGGCCGTAAGCAGAGCAGGCCTCAGTTCTGAGCACAACAGGAGATGGTCAGTAGCTGTACTGTAATAGCGCATGTGTGGCAGCGGCTTAAATCACGTTGCAGCAGCATAAAAGTGCACATATGCCACGACAGAGTTTTTATGCAGATATAAACTACACTTTTCTTCTCATGAGTGTGCATGCAATTTTTCTCAGGCACATTCTTGTGGCACTTCAGAAATTTCCAAAAGTCAGAGGCGCACAAAAAGTACAGTCTGCTTTTTCCGCACACACTAATCTGGTTCAGCTGCCGCAGATATTATTCTGCAATCACCCCACAACGTTTTGTCCAGCACTTCCGCCTTCGGGGGGAAAAAAGAGACCCCCTCCTGCGTATTCGTTGCGTGCACATTCCAGGTGACCGCAATGAGGCCTAGTAGGACAAGTACATGCAGTACATATTGAGGCCGATGGCTTTTTACCATGATACCGGAAAGACGGTGGATGAAATGTGAGAATTCTTTGATTTGCCTTTTCGATGGCACCGCATTAAAATGAGGCGAGGGATGGAATGCCAATGGTGAAGACAAACCACCAAATACGTACGCAGCACGTAATAGTACAACGATGCGTCAGAGTAGACGCACATACGTGACAGTGGCTGCAAAGTACCGGACAATACATAAGTACTGTCAGCGATGCTGCAGTATGTACGTGGCGCAAGATCGAGCACGTCAATTTTCGTATTAGCGTATGATTCCTCTAAATTGCGAGGAGTTCCTATTGTCGTGAAAGCAATGTTGTCTACGTAGTTGACGTTCTCGCGCAGTCTTCCGTACATCACACCTATTCTGACTATAATCTTCTTTCTTTTCAGCCTGTCGTCCTTTTAATACTGCTCATCCTGCTCTCCTTCTGCACAGTTTCAGTCAAGAGCCTGAATGCGCCGAGCAAAAATAATAACTGGCGCACCTTTGGAGGTCTTCTGAGCGCCAAGCGCCGGCAAACAAAAGCAAAGTTGACGCCAGACTCCACAGAACAAGAGAAAGCACGCAGACTATTGTCCGTAGGTAGCACTAGTGACCTCTTCTCCGAAGCAACACCTCCAGAAGATTTGGAGCTCCTGGCATCGTCACTGGCATTGACAACCAGTACTACAACAGAGTCCACTGACCAAGCACTAAACATCCCTGTAAGTTACGACTACTACGATGAGGGGCCTGATGATAGATACGCCGAGGAAAACTACGAGTATTACGAATTTCATGACGACGGAGAGAAGGAAAATCTGGAACATACTAATTTGTCATTTGTTGTCAACTTCGGAGACGAAAACATCAAGATCACAGCTGGTGCGAGTGATGTCACTGACGACTTTCCACCAAGGCTTAGTGCAGACATCAAGGACGCCAGAGTGAAAAGTGCTTTCGGAAAAATTGTATCCTCACTGCTAAACGATGAGGACGGGCTTGCTTTAAACATCAATGGAGAGGAGTACCACACTAAGCTCGTGAAGTCTCCCAATATATTGCCCACCGGGCTTCAAGAAACTGAACGGATAGATGTTGGGTCGCCTGAAGAACTTGTCGAAACAACTAATCCGATCAGGTACCAGTATAAAATCAAAGACAATGTGAGGTATCGCTCTCAGATTAGGGCAAAACCTGGCGAGACCAACAGCAAGGCAAAAGATTTGACAGTTGTTCCAAAGACAAAGTCAAGGAGAAGACGACCAAAGGGCAGAAAACCAAAAAAGCTCATAGACCGAAACAAGAGAAGGAAGGTAATCCATCCACTTCCCTCGAAAGACTTGACCGAGTCAGATATTGCAACGTCAGCTACCACAACCTTGCGGTCACAAAGGCTCCGATCAAGCACCAATCCTACCGATTCATCATTAGCTCCAATAAAGCAACTTGGAGGAGTTCAACCACCACCGCCTCCTCCACTTCCTCCGCGCCATCTGATTCATCAGCAGAGACCCTTTCCGCCAAGCAGACAGTTTGCTCCTCCTCACCATGCTCACACCCTGGAACTGACGCGTCGACCGTCCGCTGTTCATTCCATTCCACCCAATCCTCATGTACCACCCATGTATCAAAGTCCTCTTCCATCTGTGACTCCTTTGCCTTATCACTCCTCCAGTCCAAGGTACGGGGTCACTCCTCAACCATATCTGCCCCCACCTGTGACTCCCCTGCCCTATCGCTCATCGAGCCCTGGATACCTTGGTGTCACACCTCCTCATCATGGCGTGACACCTCCACCGCCGTCGCCACTTCACTTAGGCGTAACTCCACCACCGAAGCAGCCAAGGAGACTGAAGACAGTCAGTCCCTCAATTCATTCCACGCCAAGACCAGTGTTTCACCCCAACACAACGCCCTTCTACAATCCAACCCAAGCTCCGCGATTGCATCCGTCAACAACGATTGGATCGCTACTAAAGAGGAAGCCTCTTCGTGTTATCCACGTCTCACCAAAGCCTCCCAAAGCCCCTCCCTTCATCTTCGACTTCTCGCATGGTGACAATGCCAGCAGGAGTAGTTCATACGTGTACCAAAATCTTGGTCATGAAGACGGTCGCACCAGTTTTGCATACAACTTGGACGATGGCATCATACGAGATTATTTTGGAGACCACATTCAGGGACCGCATGATAAAGAAGGAAAGAACGCCCGAAGAGAAAAAGTAACAAATAAGCCCAAGTACGGATACACGGTTACCAGGATCCCCGTTTCCCCTCAGAAGCAACGTCAAAACCACATCCGTGCGACGACCATTTCTCCAAGGAAAGTCATCATTGGCATCACTGCATCACCTCTGCCACTACCTTTACATAGAAGTCCCAAAACTCTGTTTAGTAGTACGACGCCGAGGCCAACTCTTTCTCCATCACCCCATCGTCTTCCACAGCACAAACCTTCTCTTCACCCTCCACCACCTCCACCGCCTCCACCTCCGCCACCGCCGCAACATCCGCAAATCCAGCAGCCGCCTGGTCAGCCGGCGGCCAAAAGTGACTCTCGGAGAGTCAACGGCAAAGCCATTCCACTAACTGCGCCACTTCTTCTCGACACCGCCATAGGATCTGGCGGACAAGCTTTGTATGTGACGTCAACTCAGAATCCAAAGTCACCAACATCTGGATCGGGGAAGGAATTTCCTCCGTTCACGACTCCAAAGCCAGTGCCAGCACATTTTGCATTTGAGACTCAATTTTCAAGGCAAGAAATAATTATGACTACCGCAGCTCCTCCAGTTTCGCCATTGCAACTAATTACTCTGGCACCAAAGCAACAACCTTCGCTGGAAGTTGCAGAGTTGCATAAAAGACCAACTCCAGCTTTCAGGGGTAACTCCAGACCAAGAGCGATCAACCTCTTCGATCCCTTCCAGAATAATGACCTGTCGGGGAACACAACCCCTTTAACGACAACTCGCACCCGCACTACTACAGGCACTACCACAACAGCCTCAACCACAGCAGAGACGACGACGCTGGCCAGCTTGCAGTTGGGTTTCCGCCGTCGTCCTAAAGACGACTCTGCTCAGGAAGTGAAGCCAAATGATTTTTCACTTGAACACTTGAAAGGCGAAGGAAATTTTGACGAGAACTCCTTTTTTGAATCGATGCGAGAAGAGGTGGACAAAGACAAGAGAAGAGAGTTTGTCAGCAATTTATTAGACTCATTGGCTCAAAAAATCGAACATCCCAGCAAGGACGAAGTGCTGCGTAAACTCAAGGACAAGCTTAACCTGGATGACATTGACATTGACCAAAGCGGCGACAGCAGCAACGCCGATGTCATGGCCAGCAAGGAGTACGAGGCGGACTCTTTCGAATCTTCACCTCCATATTCTCACCATTCCAAGTTAAGTGAAGAAGACTACGATGTTTTTTATGAAGACGATTCGGATGAGATTCCTTTACGCTCTGACGAATATCCTACTTCTCACGTAGCCGGAAGCGAATTCGATTCCTCCATAGCGGAGAAGGAGGAGACGGTGACTTACTTTCCTGTGACAGAAACGAGCGCTGAGAAGGAAAGTGAAGAAGAAGCTTTGGTAACGTCCTTGGAGTCTGAGAGTCCAGAGAGCGAAAATCTCAGGGGCGCGCAAAGCCGCCGCCTCACGCTTGGCCTGGAGGAAAAGATTGACCAGCGCATCAGGGAGCAGCAAGAGAGGATCCAGAAGTTGCACTTGGCCGAGTCGAGGGTCCAAGAAAGCGCAGGGAGTGACGAGGAGAATGGTCACGCTGCCTTCGGAGATCAACATTTCATCGGTGCAGCCGTCACGCCGCCGTCGGTCACCGTCAGTCAAGAAGTTGCCAGCAGCAGTCGAAAAATTACCTTCAGCGAGAACAGCAGCAACAGCAACCGTCAACGACTACCAGTTCGCCGGGTGAAGAAAAAGCGTGGAAGAAAACGCAACAAACCGATCCAAACGGTGCTGAAGAACCGGGCTCACCGGGTGCGTTCAAGGACGAGGCAGCAGACCACTAGAGATGGCGATGGCAAGGAAGAAGACAAGCTTAGCATAGAGGTGTTTAACGGCGTATCAGTGGTGCAGATCCCGGCCCACTTGCGCAAGGACCAGCAGTCCGCTGCTGTCGAAGAGCCCG
>JAAUXU010029825.1_pt1 | contig 32185 bp, 32 predicted proteins | sample 7278151 | NCBI WGS metagenome assembly JAAUXU01 (sample SAMN14350113, study PRJNA611818) | marine sediment metagenome | isolation source: surface marine sediment (1.8m) | place: French Polynesia: Moorea | collected 2018-08 | reverse complement strand
GACTCCTTCGCAATAGTGGAAATGTTTGGTGGGATAGAAAGGTGTCTTTTTGCCTGGTGCTTGACAACATCCATCATTTGGCAATAGCAAAGATATAGCTGGTTCATCTCCCTTCAAGAAAAATTTCTTTTCACCCTCAGTGCTGCCGCGGACTGTTGGCTGCTGCTTCTTGAAAATAAAGTCGAAATAGCTCATGAAGTGGGCTTCCACTGGGCTGTCCTCAAAGTTACAGTACTTTTACAGTACTGCTACGCTTGCTTGTAGGACTTGGACGACTTGTTTGACTGTTGGCCATCCAGGATTGGCTGACCTGGACGAAGGGGTCCTGCGAGGGTCCTGGTGAAGGTACAATCTCACCCTTGCACCTCTCGGCAGGATGACATAGCCTGGCAGACATCACAGGCAGTTGGAATTCCTCATCCTGAAGTAGCTGGATGTCCTCATTCTTGGGCATGATGTTAGCACCGTCGTTGCTGCCTCTGCCGGGCTCCCCTGTCTCACTTTTGAAACAGTGTTACCACGCTTCCCGAGTTTCCAAATTTCATTTTGTTCCTGAGTTTCACTGACTGTGCTGCTGTGTTGACTGCTGTAACCAGTCATATTGCTGAGAAGGTCACCCATCGTATCCCATACCTTGTGGTTACTCATCAATGGTCAAGTCACTCAAAACAATGCGGAATTGTGGCAATGGATGCATTTTCCATTCCACTGATTTTTGGTGAGAAAAAGTCGATAGGTTACAGAAACTGTTTACAAGTTTGAAAAAAAAAATAAGCAGATTTTACTGATTCTCGAGTGAGCCTTGAACACTTTTCACTCGTTCTTCGTGGGAACAAGTGTTTCAAGGCTCATTGAAATTTGTGAAATTTGCTCGTAAAACACTTCTACAAGGGACCCAGTAAAATTTGTCAAACAAATAATCTTTCTTTCACTCGATCTCCTTTCGTCGTCTGTTTTTTTGAGTCCTGAACTCACAATATATTGTTGGCAGAATTTTTTTTGGGGGGGGGAGGGGTGTTCTAAAATGCGTGAAAAAAAGTGAAAATCGAAAAAATTTTATTAGTGAAGAGTGGAATAGGCAGGCATTTTAGACGATTCATAGATTTCATGAAAAGCAAATGGCGAAAGTAGACCGAGCGAAAGAAAAGATTCTGGTCACTCATTTTCTCTTTGTGTCACCTTTTGAAAACTAAAAAAGTAGTTCCAAACCTATGGAGGTGGCCACCTCCTGAGATCTACAGACGAGAGGTCTACACTACAGACGAGTGTTTTCACCTGGCGGTCGTCAGCAGGCAGCAGTGCTCTTTCTCCACAGGGTTGCCATAGTACTTTTTTATGCAGACGATTTCAGGTCCTGGCAACACCACTTCTCTTCTCCCACTCACCAAATAGCTACTGCATGAAAGGTACTGCTCAGTCAATTTCCAGGGGGCAAAGAACTACCTGTTGAGATTGCCTAACAAAGACTTTGTAGCAAATGAAACTCTGGACCTTGATGTCGGTCTCAACGCGGCCTTATAATGCACACCTAAGCACTTTGCAAAATGGCATTTTTGGCATATGGCAAGTCTGGGGATGGTCCAGAAGGCGCCATTTTTGGCAAGGAGCAGTGGAGGGTGAGTGGCAGCATCCACAGAAAACTTTAGCCACTTTCATCCAGAAAAAACCACTGAAACAGGTTGAAAATGATTCATTTTGGTATGGCACATTCTAATGGTAGCTGCACTTGGAGCGCTCTAGCATCAAAATGGGCCATCAGAAAGTCATTCAAGATACTGGATCTTACCAAGCACTGTGTGGATGACCGATTCCATGTTCAGATCCCACTTCAAAAGCTGTCAGTGCAGCACGGGGAGCCCATTTTACCCTACCTCAATGACTTACTATCAAGTGTGTATTTCAGTATGGCCCATTATAGGTAACCTTGCATATTTTGACCAGGTTTTCCCGCCCCAATATGAGGGGTTCTCAGCAATACGCGGTGTTCACTGTACCTTGCGAAATTTTCTAATACAGCAAATCATGAAGAACGACTCGTTTGGATATGTCAGAGAGAACTTCCTCCACAACTTTTCTTTATGTTGCATTTTAAAATGTTCTCCAGTTCGACGGTTCTTCAGGAGTCAGCAAATACTACGCCATGATGATGGATATCGAGGAGGCCATGGACTTCTTCATTCCTGTAGACACTAAGCCAATGTTCAACGGCGTCATAGGCTGTGAGTAATTCTTCGGCGCAGTACATGGACATTTCTTTTGGCACAGTCAACCAAAATTGAGCATATCTCACTAGACGATAGCGTGGCGGACGACCACGTCCCGTTCAGGGACGCCGGGATGAGGCGCATCTTCTACCTAATCACTCGCCCCTTCCCCTCTGTCTGGCACACCACCAACGACAACCTCGACGCCCTTGACTTCGGCTACGTCTACAGATTCAACGCACTCCTCAGGGTCTGGGTAGCACAGTACATGGGGTTCTAGAGTGCATGATAGTACTTATTTCACTGAATCGGCAGCATTGCAAAAAAGCCCAAAATTTATGACAATGAAGCTACTTTGGTAACGCCCACTACAGTACCAACCGGAATAAATGCGCTACACCGCTTTGTCTAATTTGTGCTACCTCGAGGTTGCATGATCAGACAAAATAGCTGTTGTTTTTTCTCATCCAGTTACACAGTGGAGCACGCTTATTGTGTTTACGGTTAATGTAGATTTTGATTTATTAGAGACAAAATCTCAGGCCCCGATTTTTTACTACATAAAATATTCACTCTTACTAGAAACATGACATGTTTAATAGAGACAGTTTTGGGCCAAAATCCATCAAAAATCAGGTTGAATAAGCTCGTTTATGCTCTCGATTTCACAATGTGAGTAAAAAAAATTGGTTCAGAAGACAAGAAAGGCCTTTGACACACTGAAACAAGGCTTGATTCAAAGAGTATTCGACCATTTTTCCCTTCCGCTCAGTCTGGAAAAGGAGATGTAGAAAAACCTTGACAAAAACATAACTGAAAGTACCTTTGACCGCTTTTTCAACCTTGTTCCAAAGCAATAAACCCGTAACTTGCCAAAATCTGACCTCTTTCCATGTTTCCTATGGCTAAAAAGCACATTTCTTTTTAACAGAGACAGATGCTCAATAGAGACAAAATCCGCGGAACCAAACTGTCTGCATTAAGCGTGTTCTACTGTACCTGCTCCCAGTCCAGAGAAACATAGTCTCAGTGACATTTTTAATATCTATGCACCCACTCAGGGAAATGCGTATCCATATAAAATCTATATGCTTCAAGAGTGAGTTGTCACGTCTCCTCTTTTTGCCGACTGATACAACTGCTTTCTCTGACTTATGCTCTGCACTGGTGCTGAAGATGTGGGGAAACGAAACAGGCTCAATAGCCTCGCGATAGACTTTCCCCCTGATGTCACCGATGTTCTTCTCGATGTAATTGACAACTTTTCTCATGTCTCGAATTGGTGTGTGTTAAGAGCCTTATCGATTCTCCACTTCCATCACTGTGCACTTCCTGACTGGGAGTGGTACAAATGAGGTGGGTATGATCAACAGCTAGCAAGCAGATGAAAAACCACGTGGACTGCCTATCCAGCCCTGGCTCATCACACAACCCCGACGGTTACATTGATTAGATAAAACGGTGTAGTTCTTTGACCATCAAGTCCTACCCAATATGATCGTTGTAAACATGAATATTCGAGGATATAGAACTCGGTATGAGTCATATCACCACCTATGTACCTAGCCCACTTGTGCTTTTGAAGGACTATCCTGAAGTGCCTGTCCCGCTCCAGGATATTAAGAGCGGCGTTCACAAGCCCAATCCAGCTCTAAAACTGAGTGACGCTCTACCATTCCATTCCTACAATTTTTGGCTCGTTCTCCAAAGTTGGCTTTTAACAACAGCCTCTATTCAACCATCTTGTTATCCGAAGCCTGCCTCTTTTTCCCGAACGACTCTCCTCCCAGCAAAAAAGGCCTTTCCAGACGAAGGGCAAAACTGTATTGTATTTTTGAAACAGTATTTTCACAGCTAGGAACTGTTCAAGATTGACAATGCCTTGGCAGAGTCCTTGATACTTGGACTTGCTCACTGGTAGTGGCTGACAACCATACACTGCAACAGGAGAAATAGTGGAGTGATCAGTAATGAAAAGAGTGGCCAAGGTCGTTCCAAGTGGTTTTGAAATAGCGCGATACTCCACCAATCCACTCCAAAAGAGCTGGATTGGCGGGCCAGTCTCCTGGACTGGAGCGGACAAGCACTGATACCAACTTACCGTTATTCCTGGACTAAAGAACAAAGGCAGTCAGTAAATCACAAGAGGCTCAACAGCTCAGCCCGACTACAGCCCTAGCACTACATTGGCAGAAAGCCCTGATGAATTAGGACAAGTCTACCATCAACAGACTTTGTCAAGTTCAAGATCGCATCGTTAGCAATCTTTAGTAAGTAACAAGGTGGTCAACTGCCAAAGTTAAAGGAATTGTGGGTCCAATTGTTTTAGGGGATATGTAGACTAAATAGGTGTTCACCAAAATGACTGACCCTACACAAGATTACCTTTGCTTAGATTAACTCACATTTAGTCGCTCGTTTCTTAGTGCACACTACCTTTCTTCATTCCATATGAATCCAGGTTTGTGGTCTGGTGGTGAATCCATGTTATGAAACTTCATTCATTCATGTTACGAAACTCCATTCGTTCATGTTATGAAACTCCATTCATTCATGTTACGAAACTCCACTGCTTTGTCGAACTTAAACCAATTGAGGAGTACTAACCTCACCTTGGTTGCGCACAAATGTATTATCTCGTAAATTTAACAATTGAAGCTGTGCCAATCTCGTGCCAAAAAATGCTTCCTTCGAACATGCAGAGTTATGTCAGGCATACCAGATTTGGCGGGCTCATCGCAGACACATGTAGCTATGCTAATACTTGATGTTTTAGCTAACAATTTACAGCCTATAGTCTACTGAGTTCTGTTCTGATCAGTCCTGCTGTCATCCCCATTCAGGATGCCTCCAATCGGTCAAAGACGTCCGTCTCTTTGATCGCATTCTTGGTCTCGTGGTCGCTGACCATCCTGCTGAACTCCTTCAGCCACGGGGGGGCCTCTTTAGTTCCAAACAATCCCAGGCTGAGCTTGCCCACCAATCCGGAAAGCTCCTTGCCGTCTCCTGAAGTCTGAGTCAACAGAAGGTATTTTAGCAACAAGGGACTCTGGAGGCAAACAATCGGCAAATATTGCGCACTTCTTTTCCCGAAAAATTGCACATTTCAAACAAAACGTTGATAGATTTGGTCGCCCAGGTTCTTCCCCTAGTATCAACATGGCATGTTTTGAGCGTTGCTGATGACACCATTTTGTAGTCTGAAATCCCTGACGGAAAGATGCGTAGCGGATCGGTAATATGGCTGCGAGTCGAGTTCGAGTTTTGCTCGTCCCGAATGAGAAAACTAGAGTAGCTCGTGAGTCGCATAGTTGCTGAGCACAACGCACTTGATGACCAGGAAAACTGGTCCAAAAAGTGCCAAATCTCGTATCAAATACTGACGCAGCCTTTCAGCCTTCTCCTGATCGAAACTATTAATGCAACTCTTGACTCATGAGCTTCGGCATGTGCGTTCCGGGAATAAAAAGGATGGCTCCCGTGGCTCCAACTCCAGGAGTGCTGGAGGCTCGAGCGAGTTCGAGTACTTGCAAGACCCGGCCCAAGTCGAGTATCTCCCAGGCCCGTCTAGTCTGGAGTGCCCTGGTTCATGCGCACAAATGCTCACCTCCGTATACCACCATTTTGCCACACTGTACATGTACAGGGTCATTGAGATTGCTTCGGAATTTCCACAACTTCATCCTTATTATTGGAAAGTAAAGGTGGGATCTGGGCAGAAGTGAGATGTGATGAGACCTGACTTTGTGACTGTCGAGTCAACGCAAAAAGTCAGGGCCCACCGCAAAAGGGAGTGGAACAGTAAATTGATCAGTGATACGGCCTCAGCAACGAGGCCATCACCAAGGCCCCCTGGAACCCCGAGTCCACCGTGAATGAAGTGCGCAATTAGGGCCAAGGAGTGGCCCCACAATCCCAGAAACGGACAGTCAAGGAAGGACAGGATCCAAAACTTCAAAAAAGGATCCTGACTTCTCTGAAGTGTCCTGTGCCAGCATGTACCTGGACATGTGTGAATTCTGTTTCATTTCCTTTACCCTATCCACAATGTACAGCTTCCAAATGCCTTGAGGCTTCTCTCCCCACAAATGCACAGTCATGAACGTCCAGTTGACGAACCCAGCATTGGACTGGTCCTCCGGGCGTGTTGTTAGCAGCTGGCTGATGGTTCCTTAATGAAAGTCCTGCATAAGTAAATCATTTAGCTATTATACATCGGTTAAGTATGTTACTTTCAGGTGAGACGATAACGATTTCCAGGACCCCTCTCAAGGGATACTTGACGTTCACGGTTACTTCCACGTGTTCCAAAGCGTTGATTTCGTCTCCCTTGACCTCAAATTCGGCCTTGAAAGTATCGCGGTTGGACAGCTTGGAGTTGCTGTGAAAGAAAAGTTCGTCAAAAGCGGTTTCATTGATTATACGGTGTTCCCACTGTTCCCACCTCTCGTTCCCCTCCCACTTGATCTCCATGTGGACCTGCTCTCCGGCATTCTGCTTCTTGTCCCTCCACTCCTTGGCGGTCTTGACGAGGACGCCGGCGTTCATGACGCCAAAGCCGAAACGAGAGTTAAACGTCAACCCTGCCGCATTGTGCTGCCAGCCTGGGTTACCCCTCAGCGGCGAAGGGTCCGCGGTGAAGATGACCAAGTGTTGGACGTCCCGCCAAGTCAAATAAGGGCTAAAAGAGTTTTCTTCATCGTTGACTCCTTTTCGTGTATAGGTAGTGCAGGTGTGCCTCAAGTACTCACTTAGCCTCCAAGCCAAGAGCGATGATCCCGGCAGCCAAGGGGGCGGCAGCAGAGGTGCCCGTGTGGCTAACGGTGCAGGTATTGTTTGTGTCTGTTGTTGCCTGGACAATGAATTAAACTTGAGTGCAAGACATGGTTCGCATGTCCGTCAAAGGTCTCACGATCTTTTGATCGGTGTACGCCCCGCTCGAGTAGGTGGAAGCCATGGTGCTGGAGCACCTCTCACCGTACCAAGGGAATTCTCCCTGCTCAGAAGCGCTGCCTGAAAGGTGCCAAAGGTTTATTAGGTGCCAAAAGTTTTGTATTAGCAAAATCTCCATTTGGGGGAGTACATCAGTGTCCAATGGTTCAAATACAAGCTACAGGGTGCGGATTAAGAACGGGAATTGAACTTTTGAATAGGCATAAGCAGCTAATGCTTTTGGAGTTTGTGCCAAAATTTTGCATGAATTAGCTGTCAACATTTGTCAACAACTTTGTTTGTTTATACACAAGTTCTCTCACAACCCCGAAATCCTCTGATGAGCTAAGAACATCCATAATTTCATTCAAAAGATGGCAAAACCAATCATGAGATCACAGACAAACTTGCTAGCATGGGAGCAATGTGCAAAGATGTCTGGAACACCGTCCAGCGATTACAGGAGACTGGCAAGACCTCTGACAGACCTGGGAGAGGGCTTCTTGTCACCAAATGGACCTTTGAGATGAGCAAGAAGAAGGGGGGGGGGAAATCCGGAGAAATCCAGCTCAAAGCATGAGGAAGAAGTTGAAGGAGGAGAACGTGAACAAGAAAACCACGAGAAGGATAGTGAAAAAAGATTTAATTTGAGAATGAATACTCCCAAACAGGCTAAGGTCCAAGTGCTTTCTGAGGCCTCAAAGAAGAGGAGGCTTAAGAGAAGTAAAATTTTATTGAAGGCACTGCAGTCTCGCATCAAGGACCTAGGGTGCTACGCAGATGCAATAGTTGTGATGCAATTGTCATGGTTCAGGCTGTTCACAACCATCAAAACAATCAGGTGCATTGTTGCAGCCTTCAAGAGATCCCTAGGGAGCAATGTGCTGTCTTCTGAAGGCAAAAGCCAGTATCCATCATAGTCCGGGCTGGTGTCTTCTCATTTGAGTCTTGACTTACTACTCGTCTGCCCCCTAAAATGAAGGTTCCCCGGGTAAAAAAACAAACTTACTGCATCCTGTTTGAGAGACCCCGTCTATTCTGTATTATTGTATGAATCAGAGCCACTTGCCTATGGAGAGTGTAAACTTGCTGGAGGTGTAGCCGTCACAGTTGCAGTTGTCACTGTGGGCACCGCCATTTCCGGCTGCCCACACGTAGATAATGCCTTTGCCTTGTCTGCCCTGGAGGAATAAGGGTCTATTTTAAGGCCATAGTTACTAGTTTCTGCTCGTTTACTTTCGTGACTCCTTTCTCCAAGGCCTTTTGTGCCAAGATACCGGGGGCCTCCACAGTTTTGCCGTCATCGCTTGGCCCCCAGCTGGCTGTGAAGATGTCCACTCTATAGCAAATTTATGGAATATAATCAATTCTACCAGGTACAGTCACATCTCAACGTTGTAAGTCTCGATCTTATGATGTATCATGAAGTTACGATAATTTGAGATCGATTTCGAGACCGCTTTGAGACTGAAATCGAGGTCGAAAGGTTAGTTTACTATATTTGCAGAAGTGGCAAAAGGCAAAGAGGAGTTGCGCAAAATGCTTTTTAAAGGTCTTTTAAAAGGCCGAATCTAAGAAATATCGATGAAAGATTAAAGGTTCAATGCAATCAATTATTAATTTAGGAATCTTTTTGGAATAACGAAAAATTGCATCAAATTGAAGAGGAACATAACAAAGTTTTTCAGAGGTGGCTCGAGTGGCTTCCAATGGGCTAAAAGCACTCATTCATTAGCTTCGCGATACTGGTGATGCCACGGCCATTGTTGTGAAGTGTCCTTCTGCAAAGAGTCCAATGAGTTTTTGCATGCAGTTCTGCCCTCTGCAATATCAATGACTGAGCTGACTTTGCTGATTAGCAATACAATTGGAAGCTGACATTTGCGCAAAACTCTTTTATGAGCACAGGCATACCCAGAAAGTTGAAAGCATGCGAGATCTAATTTTTGAAATATGTGCAGTCAAACTATTGGGACACCCGAACTTGTTGCTGACCTAGCAATGTCATAACTTCTAGGTTTGTCTACTGTTATTCAGTGTGATACTCGTGTGCACGTGTGAGACACGTGTACACGTGGCATCGAGCATGATTGGTCTCACTTGTCCAAAGCGTGCGTAAGCGAGACCCCCTCAATGCGGTCGTTGATAATTCCATCGAGCATCTTGATCGCACCAATCTTGGCATTGTGCGCCACGCCGACGCCGCAGACACCATTGTTGGCCACCATTGCGATTTCTCCGGCGCATCGCGTCCCGTGAGAATTGGGGATCAATGGCGCATCCGGATCAGCCGGGTTTACCACAGGGTACCGAGGGTAAGGGTCCGGGTCGCCGGACGTACCGTTATTGTAGTCCCAGCTGATGGAGGCGTCCTGAGGTTTAAACACCAGGTGTTATCATACGTGGCAGCAAACGTTTGTGGGCACAGCACACGATGTACAATGAATGAGCCAGAAAAACAAAAGCAAATGAAACGATGGCATCAGTTTCAGGTGTTGTTGTTCTTGACCAGCATGACAAGTGATGACAAGTTTACTTGAATACATGTGCAACTTTTGTGCTGGACAATATTTCCAATCTCTCAGTACTCACGTAGTTGTCCTTGAGGTCGTCGTGCGTGTACTCGAGGCCGTCATCTATGACATTGACCCTAATACCTTTGCCACTGTAGCCCAATGAAAATGCCTCGATCACATTGAGGTTGATGGAGGGCAAGTCAGGACGAGTGCGGGTGTCTCTCTAAAAGATTTAGAGATTTAGATGCATCACAAGCAATCATTTAGCTCTAGGCCAGTTCGAAAAGGTACTTTTTCCGGAAATTCTCATTTTCTCATCCTGGGTTTTTGGCATAGGGTCACATTAAGAGGATTATACTAAAAACGTTTTTTCCTAAGAGTCTGTTTACTATCTGCACTTTTAATTTAAAGTTTTACTGGAGTCGCACAGTACATAGAGGTGTCTGAATTTGTAACTCCAAAAATGCTGTGCTACAAAAGTGTCTCTGATTGATCTGACATTTCATCCATTTTTACCCCCTGAAAACATCAATTTTCTCTTTTGTTTGGCACGGCTCCCTCTCCAGGTGGCTTCCTTTTGAGCATTGTAGCAGCAAAATGGGCAGCCTGGACAATGAACTGTTGTACTGAACATTGTGTCCCAGTATCACAGCTACACGTTCCACATCAAAATTCCACCTCAACATGTTTCAGTACAGCGTAGGAGGTGCCATCATGCTCGACGCAATTACTTACGGACAGAACTGTACATACAGTTAAGTATTGATTTGTAAGTGTTGATTTTGTTTGTACTAAAATGTACCGTGCTACTGCAGTAAAACTTCAAATTAAAAGTGCAGCTAGCAAATCAATTCTTTTAAAAGATGAGACTTGTACCAGCTACGCCAGTATCTGTGTAATGCCAATTTTCCACCATGAAAGTCCGAAGTTGACATTTTCGAGGTAGCCTGGTATGTACGTATATGAATGTGCATGAATCATACGTATGTACGCATGTAGCTGAAATACCCGACCCTGCCCGAGACCATCTTATGCACCTTTTGTGAGCTCCACTGACTTGATGCTTTTGCTGTCAGACTTTTACTTTTTTGCATAAATTAATTGTTTTCATTTCCTGGGCATGCAAAGAGGCTCTACAGTACAATCCTTCCCATAAGTATAATCTTGGAGCATGACATCACCTCATAAGCTGTACTGAAATGTGTTGAGGTTCTGTTAAGTGACAAAAAGAGAGTGACGGAGTGACACTTCGACATGTAAACAAAATGCGTCGATGTCGATGTTCTGCACAAGTCTCGACTGCACACCAGGAGCTACGAGTGTCCGGGGAAGCTTCAAATGTCTGGAGGAGCGACAGCCATCATCGCCGTCCTCAGCAGTGAGCATTGCTGTTTAAATTCACTATTATTTCATCCTTCTGTAACTTTGTCATTGTTACAGTGGTCAGTATTTCTTTTGATGGCAGAGATGAACCAGGAACACTTTTGATATTCAGCGACCAAAAAAATTTTCAGTGGAAACAAAAGTTTCCTAAAATCTCGACTTGAGCCTTAACTTGCCTGTTGGGAAACTGATTTTTTGTTGGATGTCTTAAACTTCACGTCACAAAGTATACTTCCTTACGTAGTGCATAGACAGTGCTGTACTCCTAGTGTGCCAATGAGGACAATATCATACGTGGATCTTCTCGGCAATTTATATTTTCTTGTGAATAGTCACTTCCCATGTGAAGTGCTTTGACTCAGTACGAGAAAGGTAACTATATTTCCCTGGGGAAATTTGGCTGCCATAATTTCTGCTTTTTACCAGTACGCGTGCAGTATTTGTGCAGTGCTTCATTGCTTCATTGCTTCAGTGAATGCGGTGGGGGTAAAAGTCAAAATCCAAAAGTAATGCAAGAATGGGGTATAACAAAATTGATGGCCCCTCCATGAATTAAGTCCCCCCTGCTCACATGTGCTCTGTTTCTGTCTCTCAAAGGCAGGGTTGCCAGGGTGAGGGGTACATTTTGGGTACCTCACTTTGACTGTTGTATAGACAGCAAAAATTATAAAAGAAGAAGAAATCATGGGAAAACCTTCAGGCATTGATGGAATGTTCGGCTGATCAACAGTTTTGCTGCACCCTGTAGTTATTGGCCAGATAGTGGTTAACAAGGGGGAACCTGTCCCCCCTGCCAACTGTGATGAAGAGTCTCTCCAAGTAGAAGATGGTCCTGACAAGCAGTGACAACGCAGCAGTTGGACCACAGAGAGTACAAATAGATTAAGTTGCTGCAACTTGGGAGCATCTTTCTGAGGCAAAGAACCCTCCACATTCTGAGTCATCTTCACTTTTTATGTGAACTTTTACCCAAAATTAACTTTTTGGGTTAACTAACAATGTACCTAAGACACCTGCAGAAGTCACTTGACTTACACATGATCTACGGTGACAATAATCAGAATTTTGGAGTGATGGTTGGGTGCTCATTTTGCCAAGAAATTCTCATCAGTCTTGGTAAGGACCTACTACAATGGATGCACGTACAAGCAATAGCAGCCAGTTTGACCAAATCTCACAAAATTTTATGAATCTCCTCATTCAAAGAGCCATTTCTGATGATCAATTCTCAGTTCTAAAAATAAATTTCTGGTTATTTAAAGAGACTTTTCCAATAGTTGCTTATTTAGTGCATGGAGCTTTGGGACCTTAATAGATGAGGTTGCAATTCATTTCTAATGCTTCATCTCTTCTTCCTCTTTTTTGCCATTAGGGTCTAGTGACACTGAATTTAGGAGAAAGAGCTGGGACATCTGTGTCCATATCTGGACACCCACCCAAAAATCCTTCTGACCTCTACTCACACAATTACTCACCATGTACCATTGGTGATCCCACAATAGGTCGTTGAATAGTGGTGGTTCATTGGGCTTGATCCCCCCATTCTTCTCCAAGGCCTTCTTCTCTTCTTCGGCCCACAGCTCAAGGAGCTCCGATGGAATCCCCCTGGAAACATCTTCGCCGCCCACAAGTCGAGCAATCATCTGCAGCAAGTTGGACTCGTCCATGTTCTCCGAGGACCGTTTCAGCCTGCTTGATGGTGAGTCAGGGCTGTTCGAGGGCGGACGCCGCTTCACACGGGTCTTGCGGAAAAGTTGTTGGGCCCACAATACCTAATATGGCTCATTTTTTGGTATACTGGCACTTACAAGCTACCCACTTCAATGGGTAGGAAGAAATATGCGGCGCCATGGGTGTATCTGACAGGTATGCATACGGGCCTCGCATGCTGATTACACGCTCTGACCTCAAATCAGCCGCCCTGAAGTTGAAAAAAAAACCCACATACCCAGAGGTACATACGGCTCTCACATCAAAGCTGAAAATCGGCGGCACCAAAGTACAGTAACTAAATCGGCCGCTGATGGACACACACAGACAGACAAACGTACACACGGGCCTCGCGCTTGCTATAATAGATTATTTAGTGAGAAAAGTAACACCGAACATATTTTTGTTTTTGGCACTCGAAAAGCACTAGCACTATGAACACTCGAATAGCATTTATTCCAGTTGCTCCTGCTATTTTGATTCATGAACCCAAAGAAATATAAGGCAATGAATAAAAGTAAGGTGGCAACAGACAATAAGTAGAAGGCTTAATGGTTCGTGAACTTCGACACCATTTCACTTCGAAGCAAAGTCCTGTGAAGAGTTGTGTGGCTATGCCCAATAAATTTCCTCCCTCATGCGTAAAGTGCTTCCATATTATTATTATCATATGTAACTAGCGGTTAAGCGCCAGCTACCGGTGAGAAGCATGGAAAAAGTTTTGAGCGCTTTGTGTTTGTGTCTGTCCATCTGTTTGTCTCTCACCACGTGCATTGCGCACGTCGGCCGCGCAAAAGCTGGACACGAGCGCACACAGTCAGACGCCGAAAATCAGCCGCGCAGACACGCGTACATGCGTCAGTCAGCCGCGGACAGACACACACATGCGGCCCTCGCGCTCTATACAGTGCTCCCCGTTTTATTGGACATCACCAGGGCATTTCTGTCCAATGAAATTCAGTCATTGGTGCAGATTGTCTTCATTGGTCATGAAGGTCCAGTTTAGCGTGAATCAGTAGAACTACGATTTGTTGCATCAGTGAAAATGAAAAAGGAGGAGTCATGAGCAAGACTGGGCTTCCATTGATGAAGACCTACAGGTCGCCCGCGTGCCCACAGAGGATGAGGTCGTTGATGAGGTCTTGGCGGAGACTGAAGAACAGGACTTAGATGATGAGGAAGGTGAGAAAGACAGGGAGGTCAAGGACCCCAAAGGCAACGATGCCTTGGGCTACCTAAACTCTTCAAAGACATGACCAATGCGGAACAGAGGTATAGTCATCAGTTTGACCGCTTGGCCAGAACCAAAATCTGCTGTAAGCAATCAACAATGACTGATTAAATGTTGTGAACTGTCTGTCTATCCGGGGTTTTGCGTCTAATTCAACGGGAAAAATGACCAGATGTAGTGTCAACTTGTTCCGGACTTTGCCAATCTTGACCAACTGCACAGTTTTTACGGCGCTCCCCATTTCCTGTATGTAAGCATGGATGTATGCATTAGATTGGCACCTACCCTGACTTCGCCCTCCAAGCTCCTGGTATGAACCGACGCCTCCGCTCTGTCCTCCACTGGGTGGTCGAGCTTCCTCATGAGGAAGTGTCCGGGGAATGCCGGCAGCTGCATGGAGAAGACGTCAAAATCGTCAACAATCCCCACCCAACAAAGCAACCAAACTGTTTTGTTACCTCTCCCACATACTCATAGCCCAATTTCAATGCAATGAGCTGTGCTGAGTCCCGATTTGCCTCATCGAGCGCGACCACCCACTCGTTGGAGTACCCCGCGGTGAGGTCGCGGCCATCGTGGAAGGAGGAGGTGGGGCGAGCCGCGAAGACCAGGACCAGTGTCGATGTCAGTAGTCCGAACTTCATAAGGGGTCGACTGCAAAAGGCAGTCAGAAATGACACATTTTCTATGCCCTCACCTACTCTTCAGCGGAGAGATTTTGTGTGACAATTATTCTTTAGTACTTACATTAGTGGACTTTCGTCAGGAGCCCATTTTACTGTACTTGTCTTCACCAGATCCCTCTTCGTCGCCACTCTTTGAGTCACAGACAAGTGCAGCGACTCCAAAAGGCTGTTTCAGCCAAAAATGGAGGCCTTGCTTTCAACTGACAGCCCAGACTACAGAAAACGCACCTGTGTCAACTGGGAAGAAAAATTAAAGCAGGATCAATGGAGCAAAATCTCAAATCTGAGCCAAGGACTAATTGTAGATCGGGCTCACCTTTCCAACACCTCCGCAAGAGACTCCATTGTACTGACAAAGAGCCCATCCATTGCTAAATTAGCTTGAACGTCCACACCCCAGTCGGACATATTCAGCCTAGGAACATTTCAAGAGGAGTACAAACACTTGTGCACGAAAATGCGTAAGGAGAGAAGAGTATCCGTGATGTATGAGTCCCCCCTACAGTGTGAGCCACGAACAAGAAGCATCAATTTTATCCTACGTAAATAAGGTGACGCAAGTAGCACTAAAGAAAGGTCATACTTTCAGTAAGTATAGGTGAGCTGTCGATGAAGAGGTGAAGATAAGTGATAATGAATGGGAGGAAGGCATGAGAGGGGCATAAGATAAGACTAATGGGAAGCGATAATAGCAGCTACTTTCTTGTAAAAAAAGAATCTCCATAGAGCCGATGTATTGAAAGTGTCCGGGTTTCCCCCTATGATGATATTGCTTACGTGCGTAAGGCACGATTTAAGGTGTTGCACAAAAACGGGATTGAGTAATAAGTAGAACATGGAATCTTAGGTAAAAATCTAAAAAACAGCAGAGAAAAACAGTTTAAAAAAAGACATGGAAGGAACGGTGAAATCTTGAGGCACTTTCAAAACTGGTACAAAGATGAAAATCGGAGAAAACAAGACCTAAATTTCATTTTTTCTCACCAAAGTTGCGAAGATTTTCTACCTAAAATTCCGAGGTCCATTAATAACGAATGGCAAGTAAAATGCACCTGTGCTGCACACATCGACTACCTGAGTACACACATTTGACGTACTTCAAAAAAACGGATGGATAAGAAGATAGTAGTGATGTCATTTATGCTGCCGGAGCAAAAATTAGCATCCCACTGACGTGCGCTACTTCAACTGCTTCGAGCATTGATGACTTGTGCAGCTGCACCAGGATCGACTTGAGCGGCAAGTAGAAGTCTTTTCCTTAAGTGGAAATTTCACAGGCAAATCATGACTTTATGTGTCTTCTTAGGTGTTTTGAAAGAAGAAAAAGAGTGGAAATAGTACGAAAAATAAGATAGTCGGGTGACATTGGCAAGAAGTGGAGATCCCAAAGTATATGCGTATGACGGGGGTTTTTTTTAGTGATCTACTTGGATGGGACATTACGAAAGCTCATTTCCAGCATCTGCTTTAGTAGGACCTTTCTTTTAAGATCTGCACGATCCCAGAAGTTGAGCAGCCCAAAAAAGTCTCTTGCAGAGTAACTGATTCCGCCTTCTCATCTTTCAGCCTCTCACACTCTTCTTCCACCTGTGCAACCTGGCAGCAAATGACGACCCTTCTGGACCTTCCGTGCCGAGAGATGACTTTTGACATGAATTTCACTCATAAACACGGGTTGCAAAGAAATTCCTCGTGGCCAGTGACACCCATAAGGTGGGGCTACACAGGAAACCCAATTCTTGTACACCCTGTAGCAGGAGAGTGAACAAGTTTCAAGAAGTACAGGGTGTTTCAAAAAAGGTTTTTCTTCCTACTTCTGGCGACGCTCAGTATTCTCCAAACTTTTTTGCATGCCTTGGCAATCAGTTACGAATGACAGGGGAGAATGCTTTTCCTTTTATGAATCTTCAGCAGTACGCGCTTTCACTCATTTTATGTTTAAGATTTTGAGTCAATGACCTCATCATCTGCTGCGTGATATTGCTTGGCAAAGTTTGCACTCCCTTTCACATACCTACAAATTTGATAACTTAAGTACTATTTTGCTTAATCTACTGATCAGTATTGAGAGCAGACCATATTTTCAGTTGTTCAAGCGTAGGAACAACCGCGATGTAGGAATGGATGAAAGCCTAGACTAGAGGTCAAAAGCTTAAAAAAAAAGATTGACTTTTAGGGGAATTGATGGGGGATTAAAGGTTGAGAATAAGCTTAATGAAGACTTGACCTCGTGAAGACGTGATACAAAAGTTGTTTAGTGTCAGACACGTCAATCCTTGGGAATTTGGGGGTGATCAGGAGCATCTAGAAGACAAAACGGACCCGCTGAAGCAACGAATGACACTTTATTGACAGCAAACGTTTACGAAGAAGAGGGTATCAGTCGTGACCATCATGGGTTGCGGATTGGACTGGGACGTCATTGCCGTCCGACCGGATTTCCAGCGCACCCGGAGAGCTGGCAAGAGGCGGAGGAACAACGATGAAGCCTGTAAGAACATATTTCCTGCAGTTGAACCAAGTTCCGCCTGACACTTGAAGTCCACCTGAACTTCGTCCACACCATTTGAGTCCGTGTCTGACGACGAGGGGTCGGGCTCGGAGAAGATGCTGCCTCACCCCTTCGGTCATAATCGGAGTGTTCGCCCCTGCTGGACTGACTTCTTGTATCCACGAGATCCTGAACCTTTCAACTATTGCAGAAAGGAGAAAAATACAATCTGGTTTGTTGCTATGATTTCCGACAAAGTGGTATGCACGACACCCTAATTCTTTGTCAATGTCGTACCAGGAGTTAGAAGTTTCCTCCAACTGACGGACGCTCTGTACGTGGGATAAAGTTCTGCTCCGGCTGTAATAGTCCAGTCGTAGCTGCAACTGCGTCTGGGTTTTCTTGTCGGCAGGAAACGGTACTGCGTATGGGCAAAAAAGATGATCACGCAACCTCTTAACATTGATCAAACACAATCTTGGACCAAAAATTTTTTCCTGTGTTTACTCGTGATTTTTCACGTCATCATGCCAAAGGAGTAGCAGAAACACCTGAGCAAGCAGGCGGAGGCCTTCACCGGCACCCGCACTTCTTCCTGGCCGAGGTGGAGGGGTTGTGGGTGCTCCATTGGTGTCTGTCGTCGGCGCAGATGAGCGGCCTCTCTGTAGGCAGGGGTCCACATTCTCGGCAGCGTCTCACCTGTGGCGGCTGCTCAAGGGGAGCTCGACTGCACATGGTTTTGCGAGTTTTGCATGATGCCTTCGCCATAACTCATGACATTCTGCTGGACATGATGCTCACGCTCTTGAACGCCTAAATGACGGCTATGTAGGTAGGGAGGACTGAATCACGGGGCTGAGTGTCTCCCTCCAAGGCAAGTCCCATAAGAGAAGCCTATTTCAGGACTGATGACGTGAAGAATGTCCAAAGTTCAACACTGTCTTCTTTCTTCAGCCTGACTCACGTGACCCACGCTCCTGTTAACCTCTGGATAATGTTTCTTGCCTTACACTGTAATTGAATGGATAGATGTGCTTTTGGTTTCAGTGACACCAGCTGTGACTTTGTGGCACAGTAATTGTGGTACATTCGAACCTCAATATAACAGGTTTTGGGGCCATTACCGAAGCTTCAAAGTTAACGCCAGAATTTCTGCTACAGCGAGAATGTCAAAAAGAAATGCAGTGAAATCATTGATCTGAGGAAAACTATCGAACAATTTCGTCATATCCAGACTTGACTGTGCCACGAAATTAAGTTACAATGACTAAACAGCCACTAGAGCTAATTGCACACAACTGGTACACTGTGGAAAGGACGTTGATCGGCCGGGAGAGGAGGTTCAGCAGCAAGAAGGCATCGGAACGTCGATCAACCGTGGCAAAGTGTTGCCAAGTCACATTGTCTCCTGCAGCAACGTCACAAGCACGACGTTTTCCTGGTATAAGGAGGGCAACTGCTCGTTTTTGCTATAAACTATGCGACTTTTCTGCAGATTCTGCAATTTAGTGCAAAATCCCGCAAAACTCTCTGCTCAACCTGCACTTACACCAAACAGTGGTTCGGTCCCGCAGACATAACTAATGATACAAATATTGTGTGTAAGAATCGTATTTTTAAGCCAAAATAGTTCTTAATTGTTAAACGACTGAAAATGAATTCTTCCGCATGCTGAACATGACGAGCTCATGAAATGCCAGTTTTGCCTATTTCATCAGCCAATGCAGTTGCCATCCAGCAATGAAGAAATCAGTTAGAAGCAGCGGACAAGCTGCAAACGATCAGGGAGGACTTCCCGGAGATGTGACGAGGGCGTTGACATAACGTGTTAAAATCCTAGAAAGAGCAAAAATGTGTTGCGCTGAAATAAAAAGGTTGCCAGCTGGAGCACCAAGTGAGATAAGTAAGTTCTCTGCCATAGAGTTTGGCAGATAAGGCATGCAGAGAAGAAACAGCTGAATCTGAGCAGCTGCTGATGTACGCACATCTCGCCTCTGGACGTCTCACCCCCGCACAAGTTGACCCCCAGATTGGTTAGGTTAAGTCAACTGTATCCCCTTTTAAGATCACCCTCTGCAGCATTTATGACATACTCAGAGTCGACCCGGGAGTCAGGGATCCAGTGTCTCTGAAGGTCAACTTTTATAGCGGTCAATCTGAATGAGGGTCATTGTTCTGATTCCAGGAGAATCCATGATTCGCCTGGAACCTGTTGTCTCTGTGGTTGGAACATACATATCAGAGTACCTGAAACTTAGTTAGATGGAGAAGTTAGTTAGATTACGGTGGCGAAGACCCCAGGCCTAAGTATAGCTCAGGGGCGTGACTTTCTCTATTGTCTGGTTGCCTGACCAATTTGCCTGACTTTTTTCGACTGCAGCAACTATGCCGTGATATGCCAACACGACTACTTCCCAGGAGGCTATGACCAGCTTGTTCGCTACTGCCTTGAGATATACGACCTGGACAGTGAAGTCTTCATCACCAGCGAGGAGGAGATGCTCAACATTCTGAAGTTATCGTCGCACGGACAAGGAGTCAATGAGGATCAAGATGAGGGTGTTAAGAACATTGCTGCTCATTCCAGCGACGAGATCGTTGTTCAATATTGCCTCCTTTAGTTTGTTAGGAGACCTCGGAGTGTTGCGTAAAAACTTGAATAAGTTAGGACCTCAATGTGTCCCTTTAGGTGCCAAAATTGTTACAACAAAGTGTGTAGTAGGAAAATGAGAGAAGATTGCGACACAAGAAACTGATGCAAATGGTGATCTAGTTGCAATGCATGATGACAGAGCAACAGAGATCCTGCAATGCAGTTTTTGTAATTGCGCGACTTTGTCGACTACCCTGATTAGCCTGATCCACCTTCCACTTATAACTCGACTGAGTCCAGCTGAGTCAAGCCCTCAGAAGAAAAACATCCCTACTTATGACAGACATTTGTATTACATCTGTATTACTGTGAAGTAGGCACCATGGACCTGTACTACATTGCATTTCCAGATGTCCCGGCTCATGCAGAAATGCTGCTCTCTTTTCTTCTTTAGCGAACACAGCACGTGCTATATGTACTGGTTGCATCAGCTATGTTGTGCTACTTAGCGGCAGCACAAGGATCAAGAAGGAGATGTTCGGCACTGCTGTCCATTGACCTTCCGGCGGGATGTAGTCAGTGTCCAACATGTACAAGAACGCATCATTCTTGGGAATCCCATCAACGCGATGTTGCTCTCAATGCACTCATCCTGGTCCTGGAAGCGGTTTTCTGCGTCACGCAAGTTAGCAAGGGTCCTGACTTATTTGCCCTCCAACAGCGTCATCGTTGCTAATCCCTCTCCACTCAGGACCTGATTGAGACAACTCTCCGCAAGATGGACTAGGACAAGGACGGGTGGATCTCACCCCACGACTGGGCCCAAACCAAGGAGAAGAAGCCGCTGTTGCTCGAAGCCTTCGGACCGTGTCTGCCCCAGCAAAGGGCAGCACAGCTTTTCATTGAATCGCGAACTAGAAACTTCTCGATTAGAGACAATGTAACTGACTTATAAACAAGGTTTCGTCTTCACCGAGTGCAACTCTTATTATCTGTGGTACAAGTTTGTGACTGGACTTTCTCAGATAACAGCTGTGTCGTTGTCTTGTGGGGGAGAAACGCACTAAAACAAGATTATTTTCGTTCTTATATAGTACAAGTCAAGAGCGTACTTGACCGGTGCAAGCAGCTGAAAAACACAACCACAAAGAATCGAGAAAATGCGACAAAGTTGGTAAAAACATTAAGAAGTATGAATCTCCGCTTGGGCACGTCAGAATTCTTGTGTCATAATTATTATCATACATACAAAGCACATCATGCTTATTAAGTCTTACGTGAGGTCCTTCCTTAAAGCACATACACAGGACGTAACACAATTGTGAATATGACACGCACAACGACACCTAAAGCCGCCTTAGGGTTTTTTTTACCTTTCTTCCCGTCCTGTCTGATAAATTGTTTCATCACCATTCTGGGGGGAACCAAATTTGTCCCCACTCTTGGCAACCCTGATCTTGAGAGATGACCGCCAATCCCTGAGTTGCGACGACTGCGTTCATCGTGCCCTCCGGTGACCTATCCATGTTGGCGTGTCTGGGCCTAATCAGGGTAGTCGACAAAGTCACGCAATTTAGCGAAGATGAGAGAGGAGCACCTTTATCTCAAATTCCTCGGACTTCTAATGACCAGTGGAAGTAGTACTGTCGTACTGACTGTACTCCATTATTACCGTTGTTAATGTGAGAGCTGCACGTTCGTTTATCGCACATATTGTTCATTCTCCGCACGAGCGCTGCACATTTATATAAGTATATTTATTGTACTGCAATGTTGCTGCATGTGTTTCGCACGCATGGCTCATTTTTCTACGATGTTCCACAGTGTGATAGAGAGAACCGGCACCGGCGTGGGCACAAACAAGGGATCTTTCTCTTCGCACCCGACACATGACAGACATATTATATATATTGTACAATACCGGTTCCAACATCAGTCTCAAATCGATCGAAATCTGTATATGAGCCTCTGCTGGGCAAGGACCCAACCTCAGTCCAGATCGATCTCCCTACCGGTGCAAAACTTTTTCCGCCTTCCTCGTGCAAACTCCGCGTGTGCAGAGACATTTATATTCCCCGACAGCCTAATCAACAAACTTTCTTTTATTCAACTTCATACGCGCTCAAGGTATGCACATGGATAAATCTTGTGGGGACAGCCCAATAAAGACTCAATTTTGCAGACAGAACATGGGCGTGCTCAAGTGTCCAGACGAGGTCACATGGCAGGAGCTGATACAGAAGCTCCTGGACATCTTTGAGGCGGACTCGGTCAACATAGAAGAGGTCCAGGACCTGCTCCAGTCATACAAGTCGAACCGGGCCGATTGGCACAAGTAAGACTAATCAGACTCTTCTTCCCCCTTCATCGCCGTTGCATAATAGTGTGCAAATGCTTCAACTAGAGATGAAGTATTTATGCTGTACAGAAATCGTATGTCAAGAAGGGTCGCGAGTGAAATTGAATCTTCCTTAGAAGGTGATCGTTTCTTCCACTGTTTCGACAATCCTGGGCTTGCAATTGAACCCTGCTTGTATGATTCTCTAATGTGGCAGCTGCGTGCTTGTTGTGCAGTCGTGCTCGGTGGGTGGATCCATTGGTCGGTCGGGCTCAATTCTTCATTTTCTTCTCAAATCATAAGTTCCCATAGAACGTCTGGGAGGTCCTGTATCCTCTCAAGTGGCATCAATATAGAATAGGTCAGGTTTTCATATTCTATAAGCCATCCATGACTTGTGAAGTGACGGAAAAGTACTCGACTGTGACTCATCTTGGAACGTCATAGAAAAGTCATGTGTGATTTAGTACTTGCCGCAGAAGTCATGTCGTCACTGTACATGTGTCCATCTCGCTCCCCATCGCAGTGGTACAAAGGACAGTGGTGCAAGCACAGCTGGTCATTGCCTATTCAATGAATGCAATGAACAGAAGTGTAATAAAAACTACTTCCTAATATAATATTCCATTGGCTTCAATGAGTGTCGTAGCTCAAATAAACATTGGCGGTTAATGAATTTGACAACTTCTACAATGTCGTCAAGTGACGCGTTTAAAACCTGAGGAGCCATGATCACTCGTACGGACCCTTGTGCGTTCTATCGTGCTTTGATTCTCTCTTAGTGAAGCTTGTTTTAACGTGCGCAACAAATAAGGTGAGAGCACAAAGCTCTCTCACTCCAAATGTCACTTTGCAGTGTGTTCCTTTCCAACTGTAATAAGTTTGTGGTCTAGTTCAAGGAGGTACAATTGGTTCGCGTCACATGTTTTGGCATAGTCTGATCCGGGAGTGTCTAGTATCTTGTTTGATGCTGATAGAGAACAAGAAATATCAATTTCAGCAGTGCCTGTGTGGTGTGACATACGTGTGATTGGACATTTTTTTGTTGATTGACCAAATCATTTGTGTGTTTACTCGAGCAGCGTCCATGATACAGGCAAAGGCGGATTTAGTCCGCTCCTTTCTCTTAGTTCTTGTGAAATAGAAGGACATCTTTTAATCTATTATGTCTGTGCCACCTTTAGTAAGTTCATAAGCTTTTAAAATTTTGAGCTTCTCTCATCTTTTTTTTCCCGAAAAATGAGAGAACAATGAGTGATTCCCTTCGCCTCGGTTCAAATAATATGAAAATGAAGGCTTGGTTCCAATAGCAAGGAAAATGCAGGTTGGTTTCTTTCTCACACAGCTTCATATGATTTCTCCTCACACTTAGTTATATCGAGGACTGAAGGAATTGCTTTCCGCTTCTTTTGGAGTGTCCCAACTATACTGATGTGTAGCAACAGAAGCCAGCTAATGAGATCCATTGAGGAGCAGTACCTGTCCATATATTTATATTTGGCCCCTCAATGTTGACTAGTTTTGAACCAGATACTTCACTCGATCGAGCACAGTCGGGTTCTGCTTCAGCTGGAAGCTTTCCAGTGTAAACACTTGTACTCAAAATGATGGGCATCCTCACCTCATTCACGCACTTGAACAACATTCTGCACTCGACCGGCTTCGACAGGTTGTTCAGGTGAATCCCAACTGTGTTGTCGATAGTGAAGAAATCCTCTGGGACATAGTGACTGGTACAGCTGACATTGAACATTTCAAGTGTCTCTTGGCAACCAACAAACCGACCTGACCGATATCATGGAGTCCTGTCCCATTTATTATCAAATATTGACTTGGAGAGGAGGACAAAGAGTCGGTGAAACCCCACAGTTGCACCGAAAATAGCAAGGACACAATTCCACTGGAAGGGGTCTGGTTGTAGTGAATTTTGGGCACCCAGCATGACAAAAGCCAATCAAGGCCTGGCTCTCCTCATTGGCAGTTCCATAATAATGAACCATCAGGTTCCGAGATTCCTGAAAAATGGTGCTTGTGTGACATGAACTGAGATCCATCGTTTTATCCAAGACCCAGGACCTCCTTTGCCATCGATGCATTTTGAGCCAGGCTACGAACACCCGGACGATTCCCGTTTGTTGCTGCTGTCTGTCCAACTGTCGAGATGGTTGCTGTGAGGCTGGTCCCAGATGGACCCGCAGCCGAGCACTTGATCAGCGATAATGAGGGAACAAACTTATCGAAATTGGCAGAATCTGAGGCATAATCCAATGACCAGATTTTTCGATTTGAGCGACAATTTCCGAGCAGAACTTGTGGCGGCAGAATCCGGCACGGCAAAGCATGGCAAAGCACGAATTCATCAGAATCAAAACTGTCCTCCCGACCGAGGAGATAAGTTTCTTCTGACTCAGGATCCAAAATCGATCGTCCTTCATTGTCATTTGAAGCTGATTCCAAAACTTCCAGGAAGCTTGCGAGAATGAAATCACCAGATCCAGGTCACTTGGAAGCCATGTGGAATTAAGAAAATGTCCTTCTTCAATTTACTAATGCTTTGTCTTCATAAAAAATGCATGTTTCTCATCTTCCATACTCGTTTTTAATGTACAAAACGCAAAAGTATGGCAGAAAATGTAGGAACATTTCCCAGGTCTCTGCCAGTTATTGCCAGTTCCACATCACGCAGCCAAGGACAAGTATGACTGGCCCTATCATAGATGAGTACGTGATGAATAAGGAGGAACAGTCAAGAAAGTTGGACATCCTAGCTATTACATTATTTAAGATATTCGCTTTTGTGAATGTGAGGGCGATACTCTAATTGAGATAGGAATGAATGCCATTTCTGGGATGTCTCTCTTGCCATGTGCAAGCGCGAGCTCAAGCACAAGGATGGAGAAGCTCACCGGCCATCCAATAGTGACCTTTCATAAAACAGCCTTACACATAGTATATAAGTGACGTCACTTATATACTTTTTGTAAGGCTACTTTGACTGGCATAGAGAGGAGGAGCTTTGCTTCTCCAGGTCCAGTGGAATCCGGATCTAAGAAGCTGCTCATACCTGGATGTCACAGCACAAGATGGTCCCAAGAGACGTTTGACACAGTTGTTGGGATCACAGAGGTTGTTACTGTACGAAAAAGATGGGATTGCAACTTGTGACAGTCTTGCCAGAAAATCAAACGGATTAGTCCAAGCTGCTTCGGCGCAATTTTCACCCAAGAGCAGCTTTAAAAAGCACCTGAAACCGTTGCAGAAAAGCCCGGGCGTCACTGACAACTGGAGGCTCGTTTGCAATGGCGACTTTTTCAACGTGCTCCTCTCGTGGCAGCTCCGTTCGACTGAGATGAGCAACAAGCCTGCATTGGCGGTGCAACTGAACTGACGCATTTTCGCCCGAGCAAGCGCGCCCTCAACACTGACACAAATGCGTCAGACCGTGACGAGGACAAAGACAATTTCAAGCCAGACTTTTGGGCGATTTTCAGCCCCCACGACTGCATCATGCGTCGCTTCGTCCTGAAGGACGTCGACCCAGCCACCATTTCCTCCCCCGGACCCCTTTTTTTCAGTCCACCAGATGACAAAGTCAAAACTTTGTGTCACATATGTAAATATGACATTATTCTTTGACGGCTCCTCCGAGTTTTCCCCCACCTTTCGGCCTGCGGGTGCAATCATGCCCAAAATGAAACAGTCACTCCTGCACTGAAGACCGTGAAGATACCTTAATGCCTAATGTGTATGAGCAGAATCAGGAACTCGCCTGTTGAACCCCGCACTTTTTGCACTTTGGCGCTGTCTCTGGAAAGTTTTCACGTTACGTTGGCTGCTGGCACAAAGTGCAGTCGTAATTATCGACTCGCGCTGTAATGACAAACTTTCCTTGACTCATCCAACCACTTTTCGCTGCGTGGAGATGCTCAATGAGCATAATGAATGAAGAAAACGTCACTTCTCTCATTTCACTTTCTTTCTACTCACTTTACTTCTTGGGCGCCAATTTCGCCGGCCCAACAACAATGCCTCGGATGGGCCTGCCTCCAAAAATGAGGATTCTGGGGCTGATTTCTTGGGAAATGACTGTAATTGTTCTGTGTAAAAAGTGGATGAGCACAGAAAACTTCCTGTTTGGTAAAAAATTAAGGCCTTTTTGCCACTTCTGATTCCCACTCGAGCAGCAAAGTCGTTTCTGTCGCGAGTGGCAGAAAACGGTCCTTGTGAAAGTCAGTGGTGAGTAAAAAGTCTGACTTTCCTTGGAAAGTAGTTATTCTTTTGCGCACTCCAATCTTCTTACATAGTCAAATGGACTGGCAATAACAACGACTGAAAAGTCTGGTCAAGGGTGACGGTAACGAAATGTGGTTCCCCCCCCCCCCGGCCTCATTGGAGACGTCTTCGTTTCACCCTCCCCCACCCTTTTGTTGATGAATGAAAGTGCTTTGTAGTCTTGTGACTTTGTAGCTCCTTGGCACGCACTCCACCCACGCCTGGCCACGTGAGCAGTGGCAGGTTCGTGTCTCGAGCTCAGAATGGCTCTCTTTGCTACAGTGCGGAGAGGGGGGGGGAAGGCCTGTGTGGGCCTTGGAGGGGCATGAGTCCAAAATGCAAAAGAAGTCGACCGATTACTTCAACTACCGCAAAGGTCTTGCTCGGTCCCCACAGTTTTCTGGGGTTTGGCAGGGAAAGAAATGCGTATATACTGGGTGCTCCAAAAATTATGGGGTGAAAGCTTTTCGACCCATTCTTGCTGAAGCTCGGATTTTGGCACATTTGTCTGGCAAATTTGAGAGAAGAGAAAATCTTTTTACTTCATTTTGATTTCATCGTGACTGAAGATGCCTTGAAATTCAGCTCCAGAACTCCATAGTTCAACAGATGCAAATAGTATTTGCCCGTCGAAATGATTAACGCCAACGACTGTTGGACAATGTTACTATATCATAGTTTTTCGGTCTCTGTCAAGTAAAGTGTCATGATTTTGAAGAATTTTTCAGCCCTTGCTGGAATTTTAGGCATCGTCAAATTTGTCCATACTTTTGACTTCTTTGAAGGTTTCACGTACAGAAAATTCACGTTGTCACGATCGGGACAGGCATAAAAGTATGCTTTTTGAACAAAGTCACCAAGAAAACACATAACCTGACCCGATTTTTCGCTCTCGCGTAAGAGAGATCTGTACTAAGTAGGAATTAGTCATCTGCAAAACTTTTATAGATGCGAGACTTAGTCGAAAATGCCGGATTGGACTATAACTATCCGAGAAGTGAAGTCCGCTATTAAGACATTTTTTTTAGGCAGCAGCAAATCCGTGATCAAGCAAGTTCCATTGTAACCGTAATTTAGCAACCTGAAGAGCACTGATCTGAATAGTTATATACTCAAGTCTTGACCCCAGTCAAGGACTGTGCAGCAATCTGATCCGTCATTGCGGCAAAGTTCACTATATTATTTTGTGTTTAAAACTTTATAGCTGAATCATATCTTTTGACTGTATGCCATAATTTAGCAACCTGAAGAGAGCTGATCCGAATAGTTATGTACTCAAGTCAAGTCAGCACAGGTGTATACTTAAGTCTGACTTAAGAGAGTGGTAATTTCATAACTGGACAAGTCTTTTCACAAGATCTTTCCCAACTCAGATATGCCAAGTTCGACAAGTACAAGTACACGCGCAACTTGATCCACGAGGGCAACGGCAAGTTCAACCTGATGTTGCTGTGCTGGCCCGAGGGCAACCAGTCGACCATCCACGACCACGCCGACGCCCACTGCTTCGTCAAGGTCCTCGCAGGAGGGATCAGAGAGGTAAAGAAAGATTTCGTAGCAGCGGGGTAGTAAAAATCTTTTTGCCCCATCTATTGATCCTTCTCTCTATGAAAAGAGTCCTTTGAAGGTAACGATCTGCGGAATGTTCATTTCATCGCTCTGATATCATTTCCCCTATTCCCTTTGTTCCATGAGATCAGAGAGGATTTTTTTCTATTCTACTGCACGAAGGACTTTTTTTTTCCAAGGCCCAAAATGCGTCTTTTTGTTCCCAAAAATTGTGCCCCGTCCTTCTCCCTCGACAGACTCGCTACTTCTGGCCCGCGGACAAGACGAACCCGGACGGCTCCATGTGCGAGAAGTCCACCGCCGACGCCAAGACCGACGGTGTCACCTACATGAGCGACCAGCTGGGTCTGCACAGGGTGGAGAACCCAAGCCACAGCGAGAGGGCAGTAACACTCCACCTCTACAGTCCCCCCTTCAAATCGTGTGCTGTGAGTTGTCCTTTGTTGTGTCTCTTTATTTATGAGACGTACGGTACTCCACAGTAGTATTGATTTTCTCTCATTGACAGTTTCTGTATTACGATAAGATACTAGCTATACAGTTCTCCCTCCACCTATGCTTACTCTGACATGCTATGAATCCTCCCCGCTCATTGGTCAGACCAGAATATCTTAAGCAAGAAGACCTCTGATCAGGGTCTCATGATATCACAACGTTCTTGACTTGGAGCTACAGTGCAGCTGGAACCAGAGCTAGAAACATAACAGAGATGAGTTAAAGAGGTCACGATGCTCTTACAGATCTTCGACGAGACGACCGGCAGCCAGATCAAGTGCCCCATGACCTTCTGGAGCAGATTTGGTGAGAAAGTCAACAAGAGGCCGCTGAAAAAGAGCAAGTCCGCCCTCCCCATCGAGACCGAGAGGTCGCAGACGGCCGAGTTGACCAAGTGCCAGACTTCTTTCGGCCTCCTGGTGGTCACGGAGGAGAAGTGACAGCACGTTGCGTCCATTTCGGTCGACAGTCATAGTCAGTACATGTGTACCTGGTGCGGTGGATAAAACGCTGCCTCTGTGACCAGAACTCCGATTCCTTCTTTGCCCAAATACAAGAACACTTTGATAAAACAACAATTGCCCATGTGCTAGTGACACCGACTAAGCTAGGAATGCTATATTTTTGGACAACAATGTTTTGAAGCTATACAGAGCTCCCGTTCGAGAAGCATCAGTAAACATGTGACTTTAAAAAAGTGAAACAATGGAAGAGACCACATGAAAAAAGCAGACTTTGATGAAATTTCTCCACGAGCATGAAGATTTGCCTCTTTGACTTGAAAAATGGCCTCGACCCGACCACTGACGGCTCCATGAGCCTCGACGAGGAAGTCCCAGCTGCTGTTTGTCGCTGCCGAGGAGAGAGGATGAGGACGACGAGGTTGTTTTTGGAGCTGCATTCTTGAAATTTGACTCGGGTCCGAGGCTGCTGCTGTTGCGGCTGCTGCTCCTGGACTTCCGGGACAACATCTTCTCAACTGCCAATTTCACGCACGATCAACGCCAGGCAGCGATTTTTCTGCCTCAACCGGTACACAGCGGCAGAGAATGACGCCGCCTCCATTCTGTCGTCTTCACTTGTCTCCAATCTGCAAGTTTGTCAATGCTTATATAACTCTGTTTTCAATACACCGATCGTTGAGCAACACGTTTTTGAGAAGGGGGGTGGGGTGGGTTGAGCGCCCAGTCGAAATCCCTCTCCTGCTGTCAACAATGAAAATATTCCATCTTCTGTGTGTGTTTTGGGACGTTCGATCTTCATCACTTCTTGGGCGGGGATAACTGTTAAGGACGACTTTCCGGTGTGTCCACTGCTGATCCCACTGCTGTGCTCAAGCGCCAATCTACGGACTCAACAGCTCTTTATAATCTCTTAAGTTCTACGTCTTGATGTTCGACGTTGATGGAAGAGTGGCATTTTTTTCGGGGAAACATCGCAAGTTTCTCTCAAAGAGTGGAGAAAAGCGTATGGAAATGATGAAGAAAGAAGAGAGTGCGAGAAAAGTTCTGAAAAATCGCTGAGCTCATGAGAAAATCAAGAATAATAGGTGCATTCTCTGATAGGACTAAATAAGGACAAATCACTCGAGTTTTCTTCATGTGAACACCCACTTTCTATCTCTCGTCCTCGTCGGCCGTAATTAAGCGACTTTGCCCGGCCCAAAAATGCTCATTGGCGACGGACGCGGGTGTCTCATTCGTCCTCTGCAATGGTTATTGAGTATTTGCACACCAGATTTGCTGCAATTACTCACTCGCGCCCAATTGGAAGAGCAAACCCAACATGTTCACGCTCGAGGCGGCCTCGAGGACGCGAGCGAGCTCCTCTCCGTCTCCGTGGGGTTCGAGCACCTAACGTTTTTGTTGTTGGCAGGGAGGAAAAATGTATAATATAAGAACAGCCCAGCTGTCAGTGAAGTCTGCACTCATTTGCTGCGCAAACTTACGCCTTTCTATTCTTTCAAGTCCACACAAACAAGCGCTTCTCGAACTGTCGCAAATTAGCACGCTCAAGCCTTTGTCTCCCCGCATTTTTGGGAAATGAGGCGAAGAAAGGAGGTCCGGACTTGTGTGAGTCGTGCAGCAGAACTTGTTCTTGCTCTCCTTTCTCTCAGAATGCAAGAATGTTATCGACGCGTGTATGAAAGAAGAAACTTTGAGAGAAACTTTGACGAATTACCAGCCTCGGAGGTCTTGGGCTGACTCTGCAGTTCAGCTGAGACAAAAAAAATAGGCCTCGAACTCAATACAGGGTGGTGCAGACTTTTTTTTTTTTGATTTGGAGACGTTGTTTTGCCCTCTTGCGCGCTCACTTGGCGAGCTTGGAGGAGAATACGTTGACGATGATTTGTTCCAGTGTTTACTCATTCAGGAGAAGCCTCTTTCGGTTGTGCATGACTAAGACCCATGACAAAGTATGACTTTGACGGGATATTAAAGCCGACGCTAGCTTGCAAAAAAAGCCGGCAAAAATCAGTGGAATCCGAGGTACATGAAAAAACGCAATGTGTTTTCATCACATATTGTCAGCACACCCAGTAGCAGATTTGGACAATGGAATCCGGTTATTACCAATTGTCTTTCACACCGAAGAAATTTGTCTGCGTTTGTACTGTGCTCCCCTCATAGCTTAACAACGAAATAAATGAAGACACCATCTGTAGTACAAAAGAAAGTTTGTTTACGTATGAACACACGCTTGCAGACGTGTATGAGTCGCACAGACGTCGACGACGGTCAAAACGTGTGAGTGATACGAAGCCTTGACCGAAAGCAAAGTTGTCAAGCTCGACCCAGTCCACGACCTCAGACAGGTGTCTGACCTGTCGGTGGTCAAGATCTTGGCCGAGACGCACTTCAGCATCCTGTGGGGGGGGGGGCTGTTCAGGTGCTGCTGTTTTGAATTCCGGTCAATGCATATCTTTGGTCTGCTGCTTCAGTCCTCATTGAACTTAACAGCAGGAGTGGACAAGAATCAAAAGTTCGACAATCAGCGTTACTTTCACGTCAGAATTTCGGTACAAATCCAAAATATGCTTTATCTGCTGCCACCTCCCAACACAGGCCAGAGCTTATACTGTTGAGATGGAGCATGAAATGCTTATATCTCAGCAACTGTTGCTTCAATCGTCCATTGCCTCCTCATTTTGAAAACCTCAGGTAATGCCCTGCACCTTCTCAATTCTGTACATCTCACAAAACTAACATCTAATGTGTGCTATTGATATTCATATTTAACCACCCCTGTAAAAGATCGTTGTTCCATTATTAACATTTCAAGAGGTGGTGAACTAGGGATAATGTGCCCTGAACATGATTCATATATGTCAGTGGCGACCTGTCTGAGGACATGGACATTTCATGCTTGTCCTTACGAGACTGGATGACGTAAGCAACCTGGACAAATCGCTCAAGTCTTAGAGCTAAGTACACTTACGCTAGACCTTTAGGATTGCGTGCCGCGGAGCTCGAGTGTGTGGCTGGACTTAAATTTAAAGAATGCACCCGTTCTTACAATACTAATGAAAGTATAATTGGCATCTGGCTTCTGGAAACGAATCAGCATAATCGTAAGACTAACTTAGATGGTAACATAGACATGAACATGAACTGGTCGAATGGAAGAACTGAACCTGAGCTCAAGACTGATCAGATCTTAGTGTCAAGCCTGCCCTTTCACCTCGCTCCCCGTCCTGTCCATCATGTAGAAGTAGTCGTTGGCCTCCTCGCTCCCCGTCCACGCAACGTTGGTGTCAGTCTCGTG
>JAAUXU010118454.1_pt1 | contig 32191 bp, 27 predicted proteins | sample 7278151 | NCBI WGS metagenome assembly JAAUXU01 (sample SAMN14350113, study PRJNA611818) | marine sediment metagenome | isolation source: surface marine sediment (1.8m) | place: French Polynesia: Moorea | collected 2018-08 | reverse complement strand
TGACGAGGCTTTTGCTACTTTTGGACCTCGTCATCAATCTTGCACAGTCTCAGTGATGCCACTGGGATGGCAAGAGTTGGTCCGGTGACACCAACACCCCGGATACGATGAGCATTTCCTATGGGCCAAAGGGATCCAGATATTCGGAGACCACTGTATAAAACTTCAAAGACAGTGTGGAAGGCAGTAGCGAATGATCATGAGGCATAAATTATGGATGATTCTTTGCGCTCACGCAAATTGTTAACCTAATAAAGTCACGACGTTAAATTCTACCTCGCCTCTCCCCTCCCACCGGACATTTAAAAAATAGTATTTTATATTCAGTTAGTTTTTGCCAAGCCAATTCGTGCTGCTCCGGAAAAGACCACTGAACTGATGAGCTCACTTGAACTTACGCACGCCATTGACGTCAGCTGCAATCTGCGTGGCAGCCAGAGAAGGGACCTGAATGCAGAGATGCTTTCAAACGTCGGCTTCAACGGCTTCAGTGGCGGAGAAAAGAGTTTCGAGTGTTTCGTGGCATGCACGATCCCCCCCCCCCCCCCCCTCTTGTGGCATCCCAGATGGGAGAGCAACACTCAAACTTTCTCTCAGCTCGTAAACACGAACGATTCCACGGCTGAACAGGGGCAAAAATGCAAAGAAGGCCTTTAAAGGCCACAGTCGAGGCTGAAATGGTGTCCTCGTCCCCATTTGAGGACACGAAGAAACCAGTGTTTTGCACTGATGGACCAGAGCTGCTCCAAGACCAGATCACGTAAATGATGGAGCAAAAGAAGTGACGAATGAGAACCCAAATCAATCTCTGAACTTGCCAAGAGCACCAAAAGGAGTCAAATCATGAGATTGAGCCGTTGTGGAGCAAAAAATTGCATCCTGGCAAGCTGTCAGCGTGACCACTGTCAAGACATCGACAGTCCAAAAATGGATGAACAACATGCTACCATCAAATGCTATGCAGCGGCTGGCAAGACAGCCTCTGAGGCGCAGCATTTCTTGCCACAGGGTGACTCATCATGAGTGCACGGAGGCTTCTGCTCGCCAGCGAATGCGACGTCTGCGGTCGCAGATCACTGGCATAAATCAAGGCTGGATATCGGACAACTGGTTCGCCACGTGAAGGAGCTGTTGGCGAGTCACCCTGTAGGAGTCCAGGGAGACCAAGCTGTGCACAGATCAAGAGAATTCACGTAGCACCGGGAACTTTGTGATGGACGAGAGAGACATTCGAGTCAGAATATGACAGTCACCGAGAGAACTTTGTTGGCCACGTCGACAATGTGCGCGTTGATCATCGACAATGACGCGAGTCACTGCAGCCAGACACTTTTCTGTACACCTGCGCACGACCTTAAGCTGGGTAAGCTTAGCTGATATCGATGGGTCTCTCAACTATCGACAGCTGAGCAGTTCTCAAGGGGCTTCCAGGGGGGCAACAGCATTCCTGAGGTCGACAGAGACACGTGATGAGTCTTGGGGGAGCTTTTACACATCGTAGCTGAAACAGCAGAGCTCTCAATGGCTGGAAAATGGGCCTAAACCATCAGCGAAAGCTAATACAACTGTTTGTGAGAGGAAAACAACGTATCTGCATTCAGTGCGTCTCAATCTTATCATGAGAACAATGTATCCCCTCACTCTGTACAACATCCACAACAGTGAATTCAACGAATTACGTCAAGGCCGCAGTCAAGTTCTGACGTCGCGCGAAGGCCACCGGGTGGGGCAAGGCTCTGACCAGTAGCGTGACGGCCACCAGCCAGCCCGCAGACGATGAGCTTGGCGGCCCTCAAGTGCTGGGCCACCCTGGTGCTCACCAGACCTGCAGTCTGGGACCTCCGGGCATTCATTCCCCCCCCCCCACACACACACACACAACAAGCGATCCCTCCTTGGGCGACGATCTCGTAAAAGTAAAGTTGGATCTGCCATAATTTACGTGATATGGCCTCAATCTCCCTTCGGTCGGAAAGGCTCTCGTTCAAAAAATACAATTGCTTAAGTCCGATATTTTTACTTAGCTTCCAGCAGACCGCGGTTGAGTCATGCGAGCGGGAATCCTTACATGCGTGTCGGGAAAGCCAACAACCGAGGCTTTCTCCTCTACCCCGGGGTGTTCAACCATGAATGGACTACGACCTGTGTGTGACAACTTGTAGCGGTAAATTTGGTTGAATCATCTTCAGACCTTTGCGGGCAACTTGGCTGTACCATGAGTGCAGTACCAGAGCCATCACAGATATCGGTGTCCGGTGGGAACCCTTGACTTTCACAATGAAGGAGAGATTGAGTGGATGAGGGACATAAAATCTTGATCAAGGAGAACATTTACACCTGTGAGTAGCATTGTCAATGAGCCTCCATCAATGATTTATGTGAGGCCCTGAGCTTGGGCCTCAGGAGAGTAGCTCTATGAGAGGACCTGAAGGCGTTCTAAGACGGTGTATTTTTAAACGTGGACAGGTCTCACGGGAAACCTCACCTTAAGTGCACTTGTGTCTTTCCTTGGGTGGAGATCAACTGACATGACGTTAATAAAAATGGCTGGCAAAAGGTTTTCAGATTATTCACCAAGAAATTCATAGCTGGAGGTTAGAGGTGAATACAAAGAGTCGTCTGGGTTATGCTTGAACACTTGTACTGGAACCAATGAAAGTCGAACCCGACCCTGACCAGGGGGGGTGGGGGTGGGGGGACCCCTAACATCACGACATCACTGAATCACTGCAGGGTGGGTGTCTTTTATTTTGTGGAGGGGGGACAGATGTTGGTTGAGGGCAGCGTCATTACTGACAGGAGGGAGTCTGGCCGGGGACATTTTTTTCCAAAGTGCACTGCTTCTTGGCCTCTTGGAAGCCTTGTTTCTTATTACAAGACACCCCCTCCCCGCTTTCCTGCTGTGACGAATGAGTGAGCCGCAGGGGGGGGGGGGGTCAGTATAATTTTTGCAATAAAGGTTGCTCTTTAGAGGTCCTCCCTAGAGGAGGAGGAGGAGGAGGAGGAGGAGGTGTCAGCGACTCCACAGGAGTCCACTTCTTTCTTCGGCAACTGGAAGTGCTCCTTGGCAACCTTGCCAGTGGAGGCCACGTGAGGCCGATGGTGCCAGCAACGTCTGTCACACCGTGAGGCCACTTGGAATGGATCCCCATGTACTAATCCATCGAGAGCATGGAGCAGTTTTTATGCGCGGACACGCACAGGGTGCTGCAGAAAAGTCTAGAATTGTTGTCCTCACGATGAGAATGCTAAATAGTGAGGGAGCGACAAAGACTCATTTTTCATTTACTCGGGTTCCAGGAACACTTCCTGATTCATCGCAGCCTCCATGGAAAATGAGAAGCTGCAGCCTCGCATGCACCCGTCCTCGGTGACCTCATCCCACACGACGTCCCCGGACGTGCGAGCAGGCAACAGGCCTCAAGTAGAAAGGAGAGAGGGAGAGGGGAGGGGCGAATAATCCAAAATTGCCCCTCATTGTTCTGGCTTCCCTGATGGGTCCTTCTCCTCCAACGAGTTCTCGGCCGAGCACGTGCGGGGAGAGAATCTCGTCTGACACGAGGCTTCAGAGGACGAGGCCGCTGTGAAGGCGGAACAAAAAGAGGCCTCCCTAATGAATTAGTAGGGCCCATTCCTCTCCCCTGCACCTGCTCTGCCTTATTAAAACACGACCCATTAGTACGAAAGAGGAATAATAAAGCAAGTCTGTTATTGCTGCCAAGTCGCTTTCGAACCTGCGTCAGCAACAGACGAAGCTCCTCAAGAGCCTCCGACTGCGCTGAATGAGTGGAAATGCAGTGCATTCGCGATGGATGCGCAGAGACTTTTCAGACACTTCAAGTGTGTGATGAGATTTGAATGCACTCCGAGGTGGTCGCAGACATGATCGACGTGCCTAAGACGTGTCTCAGCTCTGGAATCCAGGCTTTGATCAGCGTTTCTTATGTCATCATCGCACTCAGTACGCAAGACGTCGATCGCGAACCTCGACGACGTCGACTGCATTACATAAGTTCACTTTTTTGCCACTTGTCGTTATTGATGATGGAAGAAAAAACGTTCAATTATCAATGATGATTATCGATAATGTGGGGCAGACCCCAACCGAGCAAAAAAAAAAAGGAGGCAAAAATGTCACTGCTTTCATGAGTACGGACAATCTTGGTATTGTTCGACAGGGACAAAACATGACAAGTATGACAGTTGCATTGTTAGTTCAGTTACAACACTGCTCATGATGACGTATGTATATAAGTAATAGAGGCATCACAGAGAAATACAAGTATTTGTCCATTCTGACGAGTCATTCAGTCGCTTCTTGGACTCCAGACCTTCAGTACTAGTGCGATACTCACATTCGCATCATTCCCACTGGTTCTCAGTTCTAGAGATAATTATTTTTATAATACCAATAATTAATAATAATACCAATCAATACTTCAAAAGAGTATTTTACTACAAATATCCATTATGAGTTTTACTTTTTCCCCCGAACAAAAAAATGGGGGGGGGGGACCTCCCCTCCATGGCAATAAGGTTCTACTACATAAGCTCAGTAAATAAACAGGTGCTCAGCTTTTGACTACCCTGTGACAAAGCTGTCAGCACTTTGTTTTTAGTTGCATTTGTCTACAGAGCTTCAGTTTAGCATCTAGATAGCAACTAAGCGGGGCCACATCAAAGTTGTGATGTTGACCTATCATCCTTGTGTCTAAAAAACTTTGGAGGCAGAGAGGGGACCCACAACGTCATTTTTTTTTCATTCCATTTGAATACAAGGTCTTGAAGTGGATTCTGGCAACAAATCTAGGTTGCCACAAGAGATTAAAAAAATTGACCTAGCCTCATAATGACCTACTGCAACCCCTTATGCTGCGCGACAAATTTGCAAAAAGAGTCAACTCGACAACTCCAATGTCCCTCACACATAGCTCGTAAAAGCATCATCTAAGAAGAACACCTTGGGATCGACGATGGGAGGGATCAAACTCTTTGCCGTCAAGCAAAGTTCTGGCCAGACTCATGGGGCAGTCCAAAACCATGCTTGGGAGGGTCTCCTGCTGGCAGACCCTAGCTGGACACAACAACCTGAGCCTTGATTGGTGCAGGCCCAGAAAAGTGTCGTTCGTCCTCCATGTGTGTGAATGCCAAGGAGTGGGTTGACGCGTTCCACAAGCTGCAGCCTGACCAAAGAGACACACACTTGAGGAAGTGTGATGATGTCAGGGAAAAGAATGGTCACTGTCCGTTTTTTGCTATGCAAATGTGAGCTTCACCAATGGTCTCTTTGTCTCCTTTCCTTCGACTCTCATGCCCTTCAGTGGGTTCTTGAATTAATGTCGTGCGGAATATGAGGAAAGTGCACCAACGCTTACGAGCAAAAAGTAGCAGCTGACTTTGGTGGGCATTGTTTTCTTGAAAAAAAAAAATGGGGAAGGTGCAAAATTTTGAGAGAGAAAAATACTTCTGGGTCCTCAAAAAGTCCCTCTTCTGCCACAGACTTGTCCAACTAGAGACTGAGCAGTGCTGACCTGCAGTGCCTAGAGACACCCGTCCAGTCCACGCAACAGCTGACTCTCGCTATGAAGGGCAAAACCCGGCCAGTCCGACCCGAACAATTGATGGTGTCCCGCACATTTCTGGATCCTGGTGCAAAATTTGTTGTAAGAGAAATATATGAGTATGCAGGTGTCGTCTGTCCCGAGAGTCGGACAACGGTGTTCGTTGTTGTTGAACATTGGAAAGTCCAGCCGTGATTCAGAAATTTGCTTTGGTTCAACATAGTTACATCCTGTGGGAAAATTTGACTTATTTCCACCTGAAGGCCTTCAGTTTTACATCCAATTGCACCGCACTCGCTCAAGGGAAAGTCAGCTGATTTGCGGTGCACACATAGGCAGCAGCCGCTGACTCAGTTCATTGTTGCAAGTCTGTGGTTGCGCCAAAAAAAACAATAATCACTTATGAAGCAGCTGAGGTTGTTATTTGGTCAAACGGATGAAAGATGAGGAGAAGTTTTTCATTTTGGCTTCGACGAAGACTGGAAAATCACTGATCAGAGTGACCTGACAAGTCTGTGGAGGCTGGGGTGATAACGTGTCCTGAGCAGGAAATGGGCAGCCCAAACAGTGCAAAAACGGGCCAGAGCCAGACCCAGAAAGAGTTCATTATGTCCACGTGTTATCATGCTAATAGTTTTCTTCATTTTGAGGACTTGGTGGCATTAAAGTGTTCGACTTTCCGGGTGGCATTGGGTCTGTGGTCTTTCAAAGTATTTGCATACGCCCATAATGGCAGAAATATTGATCCAAGTGCTCAAATGCAACGTTGACTGACACATTCAAATGGTTGCGTGGGTAGAAATAGGGCAGGAAGTTGAAATTATCAGTCTAGTGTGAAGTCATCGAGGCTTGCACAGTCCAAAAGTGTGCTTTTAATCGTTGAGAGAGTTTTTAAACTTTGATTTAAAGTTATTCTGACCGTTTTGCTCTTGAAAGTGATTCGCACTCAACAACTCTGAATGGAGATTAAGTCCTCCTATGTCGTTGTTAGGGACTTTTCAGTCCAGTCGAGGCCGTTGTCACGTCTGAAAGTCACCTTCCAAGGTAGAAATGCATTCAAATTTCATCACATCGCCTCCTTTAATTCGTGAAAGACCCATCGAACTGCATTACTTTCTTCAGGTCTTTTCGGAGGCGAGAAGGACTGATTTGGCGACCTCTCTTGTCATCCTTCAGTTCTTTGACAGCATTAACGTCATCGCCAACTCGAGTGGGTGCCACGAGGAGGAGCAGGAGTTGGGCAGGACGAGCCTTTTTGGCTCCTGCGGCTGAAAGTGCGTCCCTCACGGGGCCGTGGTCGGACTCCAAGTGCAGGTGGAGGCTCCTTTTCGTCCTGGCCAGCTTGGGCAGGCACTCAAAGTTGGTCTCCTCTTCCTCCAGCGTCCCGCTTGGGTGTGCCAGGCTCATGCGGCAGCCGAGTGGCTCCAGTATTAACCCTTTCTTTTGGGTGGGCCGCCCAAAAGTGCCCCCAAAGTTGACGACAGCTTGGCCTTCAAAGACAACAGAGAGAGAGTCCGCGCTCATCCTCCTGCCCCGACCAGCGCTGTTCAAGTCGCGCTACTGTCTTTTTACAGACTTGATCAAGTTTATTCGGACCATTGAGTGAATTCGCACGCTTTGGCACTGAACTCGTGTGCTACAAAGTACGAGGGACTCGCAGGATTTTTGGTCGGTAATACAAAAACTGCGCCCAAATGGGTATGAGCAGGACTTAGGGACAGCTGAAATTGGTCCTCTTAAGCGTCCGCTCTTGTATCCGTCGATGCTCAATAAATACGTGTACAGAACACAAAGGCTTCTGAGTGCTATTTACGTGAGCTCGCAATACTTTAACTTCCTTCTAGCTTTGTTCACCCACTTGTTGTATCAAAAAGAACTTTTCAATATCGGCTCGCTGAACATTTATTGGCCAGAGTTGCCTTCTCTTTCATCTCAAACTCATCGTCCGGTGAATGACAAGACGAATCTCTCTTAAGAGTCTCCGGAGGTGAAAATGTGCAGGGTTGCCACACTATCCATCAATGTCTGATCCTTGCATCGAATCACGCGACATCCTGTTAAATGTTAAACAACCCTACAATGTGTACACCCGCTAACTTTTGCTTCTACGTACGGTCCTGAAACTGATCCTTACGTGTGGTGAAACTAATGATTCTTAGGAATCTATTGCCTGGCGTACCAATTTAGAAATACAGTGGAACCTCTTTAAGAACCAGACTGGAAGTCTTGATTCTTGCACGGAGGTTGGCCTTGTGCAGAGGACCCGTTCAAGTGGAGTCACGACCGTGTAATTTGGCACAATCCTTTACCACGAGGATTGTTCAATGTGGGACTTGAAGTTTAGGAAGAAAAATCCCGATTTATCTGCACATTTGTGTGTCCGTACTAGTGTGTGCGTTTCACTGAGTGCGTGCGGCTGCGCGCGTGCGTGAGGCTGCGAGTGCGCGTGACCGCGTGCGTGTGCATATGCAAATACTGCACCCCAAGATGGATAAGAAAAAGATCTTGAGAGAAAAAGTTTTAAGTGGTAAACTTGAGGCCCCTTATTGCACTGAGTGGGCTCTTAATGTGCTCCAGGAGCGATGGAAGCATCACTTGTGCACGGACTGGCACGGCGTGGGCGTGTGGAATCCGGTTGACGCCATAGTTTCCCTCACCACGTGCGTCACGTCGCGCGTCTGCAGCACGTGGATGACGTGCTCATGTACTTCAACCAGGAGAACGTGGCGACGGCGGTAAACAATGACTGAGCGAGACGACGCACTTGTCGTCGCACTCGTCGTCGGCCGGGTACAGGACCACTCCGGCATGCGTGACGTTTCACGCTTCACGACGCTTAAAATTCTGCGCTCGTCGCACTTGATGTTGCTTGCAACTTGCGAATCTTTTTTTTTTTTATCGAGAAAACTGTGCATGTATTAAGAAAAAGGTTGCAGGAGTCTGTGCACTGTGTGGCAGATGAGGCTTAAGCCTCGTCTGCGCTGGCGGATTTGCTGTCTGCCGGCCGTGGAATGCGGCCACTTCTGCCACATCCGCCAGGGTAAACGCGACCTCGACAGCCGAGCATGTGTGACGCAAGTCATGAGACCTCTGGGAAAGGTCACGTGTTGGAAAGTTCAAACGTTCCCTTAACGATGCTTTCCACCTCCTGCCACGCTGTGAGGGGTCGGCACCACGTTGGACTTGGAGTACTTGGTGCAGACGGTGACGTTAATTGAAAGCACTCGTTGCTTTCACCCCACGGCCGCGAACATCGAGAGGAGAAAGGCGATTTTCAATTTGCCCCTGCTCCCCCTGCCCAGTCAGCTCAGTTTTCATAGAAGGAAGTGAAAAGAACCTTATCGACATATTGACAAATGACGACTTTGTCGTCGTCGCAGGTCTAGGACTCGTCGTCGGTGGAGACGTGCCTGGGCGAGGGCGAGATTGACGAGCGCGTGGCGATTTTTGGCTGTCAACCCCTTGAGCCGAGCTTGTCCAGAGAGAGAAAGGCCGGAAGAGCACAGCCTTTGTCGTCGCGGGCCTTCGAGGCTCCGTCTGTGCTTGTCCTCTTTTCAGCCTCGGCCAAGGATTATCCTCTCTTATGATACCCTGGACACTCGTACTAATATCGTGCCCCCCATCAAAAGCAGCTCTCCTTACCTGAAGTTTTCCTTGGTGATGTAGCTGCAGTCCCTGAGCTGACAGAGCCGACAGATGCGGATGTAGCGTTCGAAACTCATTACCACGGTGCAGTAGACCGAGCTCATCATGGCGATCTGGTGGAGACATTTTCGTGCGTTACCCATTGGGTTTGACTTTCAAGTAAGGTGCAACAACCTGTACGATCGGCACCATCCACGGGAGGAGTCGGGGATACAGGGTGTCATTGTAATACTTCGACAGCTCGGGGAATGAATAAAGGCAGGCGCAGCCCACTACAACAACCTGTGGGGGAGAGGGGAGAAAGGCCGCGTGAGTCTTGCTCTACTTCCTGGGCTAGCACGAACTGACCGTGTCGTACACGGCCAGGATCTTGAGAAGCTGGTGGAAAATGGCCGACAGCTTCTTCCTGGCCAGGATGGCGATGGCGGCGACGTTGACGACGGCGCCGCCGAAGGCGAGCAGGAGGATTGGGTAGCTGGGAAGAAATTTGTTGATGCTGCTGTCGTTGGCCATCATTCACCTTCTCATCACAACTGACCGCGCGGCCGCCGAAACTCCAGCGCTGAAATACCTAAAGGAGAAGAAGGACAAGAAGTAGTGCTTCAAAGTACTGATTCTTCGTTGCGCGGCCTCGGCGCGGCCTTGGCGCGGCCTTGGCGCGACCTCGGCGCGGTAAAGTAAGCAAACTAACACATCCCGTGTGTCCAAGAAGTGCCTTTGGTCGAACCGACCCTTCCACGTACATTAAAGCAGTGCAAGCATTCATCTTGTGCTGCACAACTGTTTGCTGTAACGAACTCCTACAAATCGATCCCTCATATGTAATAACAGTAGTCGTTATTTAAGAAAGTGTCAGACATCATGGCCAGCGGAAGCTTTCAGACCCAAAGCCATTGTAGGAAATGTATGTCCATTCCTTATCCGTCCGGCTACTAAGTGGAAAGATGACGTAACCTCCTGGAAAGTATAGTGGAAGCATCATCTGCGCTGAAAGGCTGAGAACGAGCGGGGAAACACCTGCACAAGATAGCCTTGCAACGATTGATCTCGCTGATGATAAAGCAGAAGAAATAAGAATTTGGCAGTGCAACTTGGTAGCGGAGCAGCGATCTTGACCTCGGCCACTCCAAGGGCGGCTCTTACGCTGGAGATCTAATCTCTGGATGCACCACAGAGGCCGAGAGTGCGGATATCACTCTCCTGTCAGTGCGTGGGGGACTAGCACAAGAGGTTGGACCACAGACAGAGAGAGCGCAAGACAGCAGCAACGTTGGCGGACCTCGAGCTGACACTCGAGTCACGTCGGTCGCTGAGGTGACGGAGACCACGACCGTGGACAGCGTCACCAAGCGCGGCGGGTCGAGTTACCACAGTTACCTCGAGGGCTTGGAGGATGTGGAGATGCCAAGTCTGACGACTCAGGCCGAGACCAAGTCGAGGATGTCGCCGGCCACCACGTGCCTGACCGTGTTACTCAGGTCTCCGTCAGGTCTCCGTCAACCCAGGACACTCCAAAAGCCGTAGAAAACACTCGTGTGTGCCAGAGTTGGAAAGTCGCGAAACTTCATATAAATAGGCCTTGAGCTGACACCCGACACACGTTGCTGCGGCGACGGAGGCCACGACCACGACAAGCATTACACGAACGTGGCTGGACAATGAGCTGAAGTGGAGCGAGTTGTTCGCTTGACAGGAGACGACGTTTTTCCCCTCTGGTCGACGCCGACGTCGTTTGTCACCAGACACGACGTGAGCACGTTTTCAGCCCCTGCCTCCGCCGATGCCAAAACGTCTCCGTCCAAGTTCTCCAGCCACGTCAACGCCTCCTCCTCCTCCGACGCCAAATTGATTACCGAGACTTACCTGCAGAACTAGGCCTTGGTCGATCTGGGCAACCTCCTGGGGAAGGCCCTGGGGAATTTGAATCACGGAAGGAGCTTCATCCCCCTCCCCAAGCTTTCACCAGCCCCTATTTTCCGAAGGATTCGCCTTTTTTGCACTGCTTATCCGACTGCTTTCTTCAGGCTATCCTTTACTCTCTGACGAAGGAACGCGACTGAAAAGCCAATGGCAAAAGAGGAGGATACGGTAAAAAGAGAGCGAGCGCAAAGAATTGGAGAGGAAGGAATAAAGAAAATATGAAAGAAGTTGCACAAAAGCTTCTGCCGCCTTTCCTCGCCCCGTATTTATACACCTAATCATATATGAATATGTGCTGTAGCAGCTTCTGCTCGCCATGCGCACGCCAGAGCTCTCGTATTCGCTGGCGAAGGAGCAGAAAAAGCCGCTGGAATAATACGATGCTCGAGATGATGCTCGGCAGATAGATGTTCTTGTCACACGCGCACAATGCTTGTTTGCGGACAAGAGGTGGGACACAAGGCTTGACTTCTGGGCGGAGGCGGCCATGGGGAAGAAAAGGGGCCACTGGACTCGACCTGTCTGCAACAAGCACGCGACAAAGAACACCAGGACGGCCTCGTGCCACCGGCACGCACGTACCATGGAGCTCAAGCCTATCATGCCCACGTTGGTGCTGCGATACAACGTACGCAGCGAGAGGTTCGACGACAGCAAAGTGCACTCCTTCTGATCGTCTGAAACCTGAGTGGAGAGAGATTATTTTCTTCCAATGATGCCTCTTCTCTTACTGATCTTTCCACTCAAATCTTCCCTAAAAGTCCCTTGTATAGAGAGGAACCTATTGAAATTCAGAACACACACAATCACACGTTCGGGGACTGAGACACGCTGCAGAACACTTGCTTTGTCTTCACATTCATGCTTTAAAGAACATGAGGACATTATGCACCATTATACATTCCTAGGCATACCTGTTCTATCTTGGTCGCCGGTCGCCAGATGTATGCAGTGCCTACTTATAATTTGTACCCGATAAATTATACAGCAGGCGCATCCCGGAGTGGTAGTGTCAAAGTCCTGCTTGGGCCAGAGCTCTCATCTCCTTGGCAGCGACGCTCTCGGCGTCGCCTGGGTGGGTCTTGTCCCCGTTGGACACCAGGACGACCTCGGCGGAGGTGCAGTGACGCGGGGTAGGCAGGTGTAGCAAGTAGGTGTTCTTTTGGCACACAACACTGTCAATGGTGGCCACTCAACGGTCGCCTGCCCGAAACAATGACTGTTGGCAGACGACGTCGATCTTGTCCTCGTCGACTCGATTGCTTCAGTCGATGACGCCCCAGAGACGACGGCAGCAGCTGGTCCTCATGTTCACGGGGTCTTGACAAGAAAGACCTTATGGTCTGTCGTGGCCTCGGCCCCTCTAAGCCTCAGTAGATAATCTACTAACTGATCACCGGCGGTCCTGAACACTAAAGCTGACAAGGCCGTGGCCATTTGATCCACGCGTCTGACAGCTGGCAAATGGGGTCGGAAGTACAAGGTCGAGGATGTCTGTGACCAGCAGCTGTAAAATTGGCCAGTTCTAGTCATTCCTGGGGCTGTCAAAAGGGATGGAAAGAAGTAGCATCCAGTGATGGATTTTATCATTTCACTTAGAAATGGAGCCCAGGCAGATCTCCTTGCGCAAGATGGAGTTCGAGGCAACAAAGTTGCAGCTTGTCTGGAGAGGTTGTCTTATCCCTAGAGACTACTCGAAAGGCTGGTGTCAGTGCTCAGAGAAGCGACCTGCAGGTCTGGGCAGCCTGATGTCCTTGTTGGCCGTGAAGGCAGCCTTTGTGATCTGAGCAGTCCACAAATCTGAGTCATGCGTGAGTGAGTCATCGAAACGTCGGTAGCAATTGCGGATCAGGTAGCAAACGTCGACCAGACAAAGTCTGGTGCTGTTGTTGTTGTTACTGCTGCTGTTGTTGCTCCCGCCGCTGCCCCTGGTCAAGGGGGAGAGGGGGGGTGGCGCAACTTGAATCTGGGCCTTTTGGAATTGCCGTCAGTTTCAATTCTCCCCCTCTGATCCTCTCTAACATCATCAAGGTTTGACTTTGTACCGAGTGCATTTCTTGCCACATTCTCTTTGATCTTTACATATTCACCTGAGCAGCCTTTATGAAGATTTCTTTGCGAATAGAGATTTTGCTTGACCTTGGACCTTAGCTCTTTCATCTTTTTTGTCTAGGGTGGCAGGTCCATTCACGTCACAGGGGAAGCTTTGTTACCTGGAAAACATTTCTTCCTGGCCCTTCAGCCCCATCAACATTTTGCCACCCACCTCAAACCCCTTCCTTGTTGTCACCTGTCGGTCTTAGGTCCTCGTCACACCAGTCCAGTTCTTGGCGCTTCTCAACCTTGCTGCGTCATCACCACCCGACCCCTGAGGCCTTGAAGTCATCACCTGAGGCCCCTGAGGCCTTGAAGTCATCACCACGCCACATCTGAGGCCTGGAAGTCCTGCCCAAGATGGTACTCGATACCGTCTCGATCTCGTCTCGTCACTTGCATCTCGTCTCGCTTAGGGACCACGTGAGTTACACGTTATAAAAGTTACCTAACAGGGTTTGTGCACGCTCTCGAGGTGGCAGCATGTAAACTCTCAATGTATTTTCGCCGGCACCCCCTTATTTCTTACGAGGGAACGATCGTGTCGCACTTCAGCCCAGCCTGCGATAACAACGGCGAATATTAAGACCATGCAACAAACTGCATTCATATACATAAGGCTTGAGACGTTTAAGACCAGTGAATTTTAAGACCAGCGGCAGTTAAGACCACTATGATGATAGTTATGACCAGAGCAACAGGAGGTTAAGTCGAGCTTTCTTGAGGAAGAACCCTTGACATTGATATGATGACAGCTCGGACGTAAAGTATACTAAAACTCTAAAGGACTAAGCCCTGCTCTTACTTGGACGATGAAAAAAGCACTGAAGGCAAAGTAAATGTGACTAAAACATCCTGAAGAACTAATCGAACGAAGGTGACTGAAACATTCTGAAGAACTAAGCAAAGACGACTAAAATAAAGAACTAAGCAAAGATGACTACAATGAAGAACTAAGCACAGCTGATGAAAACTCCCAAAATCTTTTTAGTAATCCTTGGAGCTGGAGAGGGGAATCTAGATGTTTGACTTTTAATATCAGAGCAGTTTCTTTCATGTCCAAGTCACCTTTGCTCAGTTCTTAGGTGTTGAAGACACTTTTCATGTCAGAGCAGTGCTTGCTTGTGTGCCTGACACCCGAGAAGGCCGTGCACTTCTGCACTGGCAACGTGCTATTTTCTCCATGGGTCACTCTGGTCTTAAATTTCGCTGGTCTTATCCACCACATGGTCTTAATATTCGCTCGTCCCCTAAGCCCAGTGTGTACGTCCAAAAAGTAGATGCTTTTTCCTCTTGAACTGAAAAGCATCACGTCTTTAGCGCGATATGAAAAAAAAAGTGTATTTTGCTAATATTTTTCAACTCTTGTCTCATCAGCTCAAGCCACAACTCGTTGTCCTCCTCATGCGCAGTGTGTGAGGATCATGTACTACAGGATGGCCAACAAGTGCTTCCATTGGTCTCCTCGGACAATCAGTACCTCCGGACAAAGGATGGGTGGGTGTTACTTGATCCCAGGGATATCCCACAAGCAAAGCAGCTTGGAGGTCCTGACGGAAATTGTGTCGAATTACTGTAAGTCCGAGTAAGAGCGAGTCATCAAAGCCAAATACGGTGACTACGAACGAATCTGGTTACGAGGCTTCTCTAAAATGCCCGGCAACGTCAATATTGAATACTTTGCTCCCAGCTATTGTCCAATAAGGCCGATAGAAGACGTGACGGAACTCATTCGCCGCCCTGTAACTACTATACATAGCACTTACACGGTGATACAACAGCTCATTTGTAAGCACCACATGTAACTTGCAAGGTCCCTCTTTTCTAAAATTAGGCTGTTTGTCTCACATTTCATGTAAGCTGCTCCACCCCGTACATACAAATGTCGCGGGCCTCTCCAGGCGTTGTAGTCCAGCCCGTAGAAGGTGAGGTCGAAGCATCACTCGAAGGAGGTCGAGCTGATGGATAGGACAGTGAGCAAAGGAATCTTTTTGCTGGTCCAAAAACGTTGGAAAAGAAAGAAAAGGATCAAACTAAATAAGATGCATAGAAAGGATCAATTGAAAGTGTTACTTTTTCTGAATTTTCAACCAACTCTGTCAGGTGCGGTGAGTCCTTAAACGTTGACTGTGGTTGAAGCATCCAGAGCTTCGAACATCGTCTGGGTCGCAGGATTCATTTTCTCCCAAATCTCTTGAAGTCCATTGCAAATGCGGCTGTCTGCAAGAGTGATGGAGACGTTGCTCCATCCCTCTTCTTTCTTTTGCCTGTTCCACGGGGTGCAGTCAGTCATCATGTCGGGCTCAGACAGTGGACAGCACACGGACTGTCGCGCCCACAGAGACGCTGTACGCAGTGCAGCGAAATCCGCCAGAGTAGCAGAGATGACACAATTGTCCAACAGTCCGAACCGCCCGGACTCCTGAGCAGCTGCATTATGTCAGTACACGTCCGGTCAAAGCCGGGTCTGACCCCAGTGACCCTGACCCTGCCGGAGGAGGAAGCAGGGTGACAAAGATGATTACAAAACTTTCCGCGAAACTGTCAGAAGAAAATGTCTCCGGGCTGTCCCGGCGCTGCCGGCGAGAGCAGCAAATGACCAAATGAGATTACTGTTGGGGGGTCTTTCTTGTTTGCAGACGAAATTTACTCCCGTACTCTTCTGGCGACAACGCAGGACTCGAGGGTATGAGCGACCAAGTTTACGGCGTGGTCAAGGCCAGAGAGTGCACTTACTGCGTCCTCGGTCTCAGATCCCGCAAACATCTGGTCCCGCGGCCTCGAGTTAGAGGACAGAAAAAAAAGTCCACTGGGATGAGGCCAGAACAAGGTCCAGGTAGGAGGGCCACGTTGACCAGGATGCACTCAGGGAAGACTCCTCTTCCCAATGTTATCCCCTCCCTCGCCCCAGACGATTTACGGCAACTACGTACATATAACAAGTTCCCTTTGATCGCGGACATAATTTTGTCGGAGGTAAAGAAAGAGAAAGGACATCTTCAGTCCAAACGCGGTGCGTCAGCTCTTTCACCTTCTTCACAATGTTCCTATTCTTGAGCCATCTTGGCTGGAGCCTTTTGTGGCAAATGGACCCTTATACCATTTCACTTGTGTCAAACAAACCATTCACTCGGGGAAGAAGAGTCGAGAGCTGGGTTTAGTGCACAAGAGGCTCAGACGCTATTGCACTTTGGGAGGGTCTCCCTCGTCCTCGTGGAGTCGAACGACTCGGGCCAGAAGGCCACGGTGTCGTTGGGACTGAGAGGGGGGAAGCACGAGAAGGTGACATAACTGTTGAACCCTGACACGAGACCTCAGCACAAGGTGAAGCAGAGAAGCAAAAGGAAAACTTCTGCACCTTCTGGAGACAACTACGTACGGCAACTTTGGCAAGTAGGCTTAAATATATATACATGATAGATATCTGATAGATATCTGATAGACACGATTTACAACTGGACATCTCTGACTGATCCATCCGGCTGGCCAAAGTAAGCGATCTTCGCCATGTTGAGGAACAATCCCGTGTCCACCACGCCGGCTGTGCAAAGGAGGCAGCGGTTCACGTCGGACCAGGAAATGTCCTGGATCTGATCCTGAGAGAAATTCAAAGATGAATCCGCTGGAAGTGCTTGCATATGATATGCATGAACACGCGCATGCAGCCACCCCAAGTACCAACTTACGGTGTTGAAGTACCAGTCGAGGATCAAGTTGCCATTGTCAGTGACCAGGGGTCCAGCCTTGGCCTTGGCCATCCTCAACTGGGCGGTGCCGCCAAACGAGGACTAAATCGAAGCAAAGACCCGTTGTCTGTTGGTCATGTCTCATACTGTCATGCACATAGCTGTGAACAATGAGCAAGAACGCACCATCCAGTGACGACTTTAGGCACTTCAGTGAAACTTGAAAGACTCTCTGGTTCAGAGAAGAGTTCAAACTCTTCTTTTGCTGGCAAGCCTACTTTTTTCTCTATAGATGGGGCTTTTCTTAGCAATTTTTCACAGCTCTTGTTCTCCATCCACATACGTACCTCAATTTTGGCCTTCACTGGTTGGTAGGCCAACGGCAGCACCTCTATAGGCACGTACTTCCAGGCAGTCCCCAGCTTGCCGGAGAGTTTGCGATGGTCGGCAATCACCACAAAGACATCTGGAGATCAGATCATGTTTGAGCAACTGCGACACACATAGCTTCTACTGACACAAGCTTTGGCTCACCAGCATATTCAGCAACAACTTTCTCTTGCGCCAGACAACCACCGCCACCTTTGATGAGGTTCAAGCTCTGGTCAGCCTCGTCACAGCCGTCAATGGCCACCGTGCACCGAGGATGGACCTCGGGGCTGGACAACTCCAGCCCATTTTCCAATACGAGTTGACGAGCCTGCACAAGCACAATGGACTCCACTGGATCTGCATGACCTGTGTACAGCACATCTGCTTCACCTGGAATGAGCTGGGCACACACTTGACCCTGATGCCTTCTTCCTTGACCCGTTGACCAAGTCGCTGAACGGCATAGACAATGGTGGAGCCACTGCCAACGCCCACGACATCGCCGTCTTTGACGTGAACGTCGACTGCACGGTGGGCAGGCAGCTGCTTGCACAAGTCCACCTCACTGCTCCCCTGGTGCTGCATCCTGCGGTAAGAGACAGTAGCGATGGGGATCAACTGCGAATGACAGCGGCGTTAAATACGCTTGCTTCTGTTACCTGTAAGAGTTGGTCCAAAGAGACTTCAGGACACTGTTGCTACCGCGCAGCTGATAAATGCCACTCTGAAGGAAGCCTCCGGCAGTCAACGAGGTCCCTTTGCTAGCTTCGATGGGGATCAGGAGCAGACGGAGGAAGGGTCTCATATCTTAGATCCAAAATGTGCTGTCTCACATTCCTTTACCTGGAAGGGGGGAGGGGAAGTAGTCGAATGGACACTTTGTGCGGATGCCCACCTACTGGCAGGAGGAGGTGTCGACGACTGCTATCCCAACCCTCGACGTGATCCTTGAAAGGTGTTCTCAGATAAGAGGAAGATGGAGAGTGCTGGGAGGGGCTGCTCATGAGGCTCCGAAGAGAAATGGCAACATTGAGACACACAGCTGACGACAGCCAAACCCCAGGTCTGTGTCCACAACCGAGTGTCTTGTTTATGACGGCGTGAGTCTTGAGCAAAATTTTCTTTGGTCTTGAGCACGTTGTCACTGTCAGGTCAGTGCTGGAGCTTCAAGGGGAACCCGCGTTCAGAGCGGTTGTCTCGAGAAGCCACTAAGGCAACGACGTACATAACATTGGTCTCTGTCATCAGCTGTTTGTTTGACCTTGCCGCCGGCCGCGGCAGCGCACGGCAGGTCGGAGCGGCCGCACCAAGACCGATTAACGCTAATCCCTCTTAAGATTCATCCGATCCCATCAGCAGGACTATACATAGGCCGCAATGTGACTGTACACAATAACAGATCTTAGACTGCAGACATGTTTGTTATTCAATGCCTTAGAACAATCTGCCTGCTCACATTCTGTGGGAACGCCGTCAGCCTTGCAGAACGTGCCCGCGGAGGAGATCGGCCAGGGGGGGAAAGCCCCACGTCCCGTCAATGTTGCTGCAGGAGCAACGTCGACAATCAATCGTCCACAGGGATCTGGACAGAGCATGAAACATTCAGACCTGAACGCAGTTCCGACAAAAATACGTCTTTCTTTATTTCAGGCCTATATCGAGGCCTAGAGTTCACAACTCTTATTCACCTTGGTGTATAAACTACAATAAAAATCTGCCGTCATTTTGGCGCCTCCCTTGATCAAGTTAGTTGGAAATAGATATTGAGAAAGATTTGTGTTCCTGACTATTTGAGCTGCTAGATTACTGCTCTTGTTCACTTCTGACACAGACGTCGCACACCCTGACGGCGGAGTTCCAGCCGCGTTGAGGCACGGGTTGTCGGGATCTGCGAACAACGGCCAAATCAGCATGGTGAGGCACGTACACATGCATACATGAAGCTACTTACTTTGAGCACAGATCGCACACCACCTTGCCGCAGACCCTGCAGTGGTGCTTGGTGACCTCCCTGCTAAACTTGCGGTCGCAGAGCGGGCACACCAAGGCCTCGTCGTCATGCTGCCAGTATGCTGAAAGTGAGCATCAGTCAGTCAAGCAAGTCAAAATGTGCACTCAAGCACGATCTCCAACCATCTGGACTGCTGGAAGACCTATTGACGTGGCCGCTTTCGCCACCGAGCGAGTCCTTTCGGCCAGTCCTTCGAACAATCTCTTTGCTCCTTGCTTGTTTCCTACGACGAGTCCTTACCGGGCCTAACTGTGTCCTTTACGATCCCCTTGGCGCCCTGGATAGCAGAGGACATGAAGTTGGTGGCAGATTCGGTGTACTGACGCGCCTGGATGTCGCTCGGATCGGAGGTGACGGCGCCGGCGTCGCATCGCGTGCGTTGGTAGTCCTGTTAAATTAGCGAGTACTTCAGCAATGACGCTTTCCCTCATCGTGCTCTGACTCACGTCGTAGCATTTCTTGCACGTCCTCTGCACGTCGGGCCAGTTTCTGACGGGTCTCTTGAAGTCCGAGCAGGCGGCGCAGAAGATCTTGCCGCAGGACCTGGCGGGAGTTCATAATTGGAACAAATATGAGCGATGACGCCCCTCTTCCGCTCAGCGAATGTTAAGCCCAGGCGACAGATAACACCAGCGATATTTAAGGCCAATATGAGCTATCCAGCTTAGTTGGGGATGCACTTTTGCACTCCAGTGTACAGGGGTCGGCATTGATCATCGGTCACTCGAGTACATCAGGACTCAGTGACGCCGGACGGCGCCAGATTTGGGAAAAAGATGATTAAGTTCAAGGACAACACAGAAATGAAGGTTTGTAGATTAAAAAAGCTACTCTGTTTGGCCGGCCTGGGCCTGGACGACAGCTTTGAGCTAAAGGCAAAGCATCTTGCTGCAGTGATCGATCAAAACGGCCGACTCTGTATGCATTATGTCACTAGTACAGTCACACTCACTTTTATTCTCGGACAAAAAAGTCTCCAAGCTCTGCTCTGGCATGAGGGAAGGAAATTTCAGTCATACATTTGTTGCGCTGATTACAACAACATGAGTACCACGATAGCTCTCATCTAAAGGTTGAACCTCAGCAGTAAGTATGAACTCTTAGCTGTCTTATTGCTCGGAAGTAGCTTTGGGACAGGAGCCTCAGCAGAGACGAGGACAATCCAGGTGCTGAGGGCCACCGTCAGGGCTGACTGGAGCTCTGTGTTCCAACAAGGGTAGACCTCCTGAGTTTAGGCCGTCTTGTGGATTTGGTCAGCCCAAAAGTGGGTTATCTTGAGGTGTACACAAATGAAGGGGGGGAAAGCTAACTTAAATACAAAGGGAGGTGAAAAAACTGCTTTGGAGGTTTTTCTTCCAAGGTTACAAGAGGAGGCATTCGATGAGCAGGGATGAGATATCATCAGCTGATTCATGTTATGAGAGATTCAACCTTCGACTGAGGCCTAGTTTATGTACCCATGCTCAGTATGATCCTTACGAAAGCTCCTGTTGCTACAGTCATAACTATCATCAAAGGTGACAGCGGTCGTAACTGTTGCTGGCCTTAAAATTCGCTGGTCTTATCCCGAGCTGGGCTGACACTTTCAGGTTATGTACTACAATAATCATAAACAAAGTTATTCACAAAGTACAGTAATGGCAGTTCTACCTGCAATGATGCTTGTTCTGAGCATTTTCTGAGCGGCGACCAAACTCGGCGAGACAAGCAGAGCAGTGTGACACAGCGGCGTCGGGTACCCAGTTGGTCGGGCGAACCTGGAAAAGGATTTTCAAGGACTTTCTGTCATTCACACATTGAATACAGCCGCACTTTATCTTTGACGGCGTCCTTAAGCAGCTTGATGGGCTCCGCCGTGAGCTCGGCGAACGTGCTCGTTAGGTCATTGACCCCGTTGGCTATGTGCTGGCCGGCATTCTGTGTCCCTAAATGATGAAGCATTAAGCTTGACCATAAAGGAAGATTACTTTTCCTCCTACTCACCCTGTAGCGTCTTCTCTCCTGGCCACAAATGGTCGATCTCTGAGTGAATGCTGGGAGCGAAGGCTGGCGAGACATTCTGCACGATCACATTCCGATGAGTCGTATAAAGGATGCCATGGAAATCACACTCCTGTGGATCGGAGATGAAGGATACTCCAACGATGCGCACTCCAAGGACTTGGCACTCACACACATGCAGTGACAGACGCGTCACAGGACTTACCAGCACGTATCCTGCTGACAGATAGCTGAGCGTTGCCCGGAGTGGGTTGTCCTTGGCGCTACTGGACTTCAGCACCATCTCGACGTTGCGGCCGTCGCATTTGCACCTGAGCACAACAGGAATTGCGAGTACTTGCAAGCATACCCATCGCAGGTGGACATCGTATGCATGAGTGGCAACTAGACCACGTAGTTCTTACTTTCGACAGAAGAACCTCCTGTTGTCCCTCTGTCTGTCAAAGACGCAGTTGACCCCGCTCTTGTGCCGGCCTTTGTGGTTAACGGAGCGGTCACATCTTGAGTTACACACCTGGGAAAGGTTCGGTCGTGTGAAGCGCACATAATGACATACATAAGACACGCAGTCTCCTTGAAGATGTCACGCACCTGGCAAGAAACGATGCAAGTGAAGTATTCGTCAGGAAAGGACTTCCTATGGCCGTTGGTCAGACTGTCATTGAAAGTGGAAGTCAGACACTGGAAAGAATGACGAAAACCGGAACTACAAGGTGTCCCCGTATTAGAAAACTTATGCGGAGGAATAACTCACCACAAGGGTTTCGTACATTAGCTTGAGACTCCTTGGTCGTCTTGAGTCGTTGTTCCCCACAGCGCGTTTGATGGTCTCGTGTATGCGGTCGTTCCAGAAGGCGACGTCGTCTGTCCTCCCCTTGTGGCTCTTGGAGCCGTGATTACCTTTGTGCCCCAGATAGATGATGCGCTCAAAAGCGGAACTGTCCTGTAGAATCGAAAACAAAAGTGCTTCCGCGTCATGAACAACTGTCTCGCTTCTGTCGCTTACCAGTTGCAGCTCCTCGAGTCTCTCCTTGATGACTGTGTCCGCAGTTTTGCCGTCATCGTCGACGGCCGGGATGACGTCCGTGTACGTGGTCTCATGGCAAATTATCACAGTAGGACCCAGCAGGCGATCGCAACCGTATGCGGTAATCTTCCTGAAGAAAAGGGTCGGTTAACCTATGCCAATCGTGCTGTAGCTACTGCATACGAGTGAGAGAGAAAAAAGAACTTTGTCTTCAACTTACTTGAGTTCTTCGCTAAAACGCAGGTTAAACGCCTTTGAAGCGTCATCTAAAAAGTTAAAAAGGTCGTTCCCCAGCCTCTCGGCGCGAGTCTTGTACACCACCACGTCTGAGAACGCAAGGATCTTCAACAGTTGCCTGAAAGCGGATTCGTCACCCTCGTTGATGGCCTTCAAAGTTACGAAGAAGTCAATCACTGACCTTTTCTTCTGATTTTCCTTATTCGAGAGTCCAAGCATGCCCTCAGTGTCAAGGACGATCACTCCCAGCAGCTGCTGGAACGCTGCCCACACACCGAACGTTGAACTGGAGGAAACTCCTTCGTTGGGCTCATTCTCGTTCGCCACGTCACTTTGTCCCCTTACCTGCTCTGGTCCGACGAAGTGCTGAAGACGTCCTTGCCTTCGAACAAGCAGTGGTTGAGAGTATGAGATTTCCCCTCCCCCGTGTTCCCGATGATCGATACCACCTGGAGGGAGGAAGAGCCACGTTAGGAGAAACTTCTGCAGTCCAGGCATAGAGCCCAGAAGCCTAACCTTTGCTTGGGTATGATCCAGGTCACAACCTAACTTTTCGGCCAGTATCGTCTCGTTCGCCACCTGCAGCTTTTCCTCCTCGTCCAGCAGTAAGAAGCTGATCCTCTCCTCCCCGGCCGCATTGAGCGGCAGCGACTGGAACTCGTCGGGACGAAGCAAGTCTGCAGAACAAAAAGAATGCCGTGACCAAGTGAGGCCGTGCACGATCCAAGTGGTTACCTAAGCATGGGCCGTTTGTCGACTGAAAGAGTGCATTCACGGCTGAAAGAGTACGAAAACAGATATTAGAGCATAGCAAACGCTTCGTGGCTTCAATCGCCGTCATGCCTAAAATGAACATGATCTCTGACAAAGGAGAGGGGGAACCGAACTCTTCTACAGTAGAAGCTGCTTTCTAGATCTTTGGTGCTGAGTAACTAACCAGGAGTGTGGTGAAAGAGACAGCCCTGGACTTCCACAACATCAATACAGCGCCCAACTCACCGCCGTCTTCCTGCATGGCCTCGCTGATGCTCGCCACTAAGTAGTCCTCCGCCGAGGAGGGCCCCGATCGTTGAGGCGCTTGCGAGGGATCCATCAGGACAGAAAAACGCGGATCGATATTGCGAGGAAACAAAAGACTCCACGTCGAGCTTCGGCCACGACGAGAAAATCAGCTGTGCGGCAAGCACCAGCAGCTCGTCGGTGACCAGAGTGACCAGGAGGCATAGGACCCCCGACCTGGAGAAAGCAAAGCCGGTGTGGGATGTCTTGTTCAGGACGCAAGTGCGTCTCCAAGTTTACACTGGAGGTGCAGGGCAGTGACCAGGGCGGTTGCTGCTGCGGTTCCGGCCACTGTCTGACGTTTCTAGTAGCCGCAGTGTGGCGGACCAAGCACACGTAGCTCCTCTCCCCGAAGCCGCCAACGGGTGCGAGTTGTTGTCCGCGGACCCTTCAGGCACCTCACAACAAGGGGAATCTGAATAAAAGCTTTCCTTGTCGTTGGAAAAAAGGGAAAACAAGGGAGTCGACGACAATGAATTGACAGACGGTGGAGGAGGCTAGGGATGAGTGGTCAATGCGCGAGTCTTGATCGGGCTCGAGCCTTTTGACCTGACCCCACGGGAGCTTCCTCATGTCGCCAATACGCAGTGCGGATGGAAAAGAGATTTTGATCCACAAAGTTGGTCTCGGGTATGGCCGACATGACGTCGACGAATCTCGACTCATCCTTACACGAGCAGACAGAAACAACGGAGTAAAATGACATCAAGCAGCTACTGATGGCGCAGCGAGCTCAGCGTTGCCAGACAGTTGTGCAGTGTGAAACTTTCACCGCACGTGCATAAGTTATAAACACAGGTATGCTTTCGCCCCAGCCTCGTCTTAACAGTCGTCAAGTATTTTAGAGTTTTAGTTCGACCTTAGCTACAATCGTCAGCTGACACTTTTAGATTTTATAGAATTGGTGAGGTGTAAGCACATGGACGGAGGAAACACTTGCAGCTGAATTGCAGCTGTTGCAACGACTGTCGCATTGTGCCCAAAACAACATGGAATCAGGAGCAACTCTTCGGAGCTGACCATCTTGCACGTGTGTTTCGATCCACAAGTCTCTGTCGGTTCTGGGAGAGGATCAGCCTCGATTCTTCGACCACTTGCGGTGCTTTCACGAGCAAACGGAATCCCTGTACATCCTGATACAGGTTTGAGTCACTCCGCGATGGACCCGGAGACGTCGAGACAGCTACAGGTGCGCCTGCTCACGTGGCAGCAGGAGATCGCCGTCCCAGACACGGTGCTGTCTGTGCCAGCGGCGATCCAGCCTCAGGGCCTTAATCAGCTGGTGCACAAACTGTTGGAAGAAGACAGGAGTGACTACCAAGAGCAGCTAGCTTCAAAAAAGTTTGATTTCCTACTGGGAGAAGACTTCCTTCGGGGTCCGCTTGATGAGGCTGCCACTCAGGTTGGAGCCAGGAGCGAGGGGGTACTTGAGCTACGCTACGTGGATTCACTGCCCCCGCCAGAGCCACACAAGAACTTCAATCATGATGACTGGGTGGCCGGTGTGGCTGCCAAGGGTGGTTTTGTACTCACTGCCTGCTACGATCACACGGTCAATATATTTGACATTGCCAGTGGAGAAAAGAAGCTGACCATCCCAGGCCACCAGGCACCGGCACGTGCTGTAGCGTGGGTGTCACTGGATGACGAAGGCAAGGGCGTATTCGCGTCATGCTCACATGACCAGACAGTTCTGCTCTACCGCTGGAATGCGGTGGACAATGCTGTTGAGGATGTGAATGCTTGCCGAGGCCACCAGAGAAGTGTGGACTGCCTGGGAGTCAACCCTTCTGGGGCTCTCTTGGCCTCAGGGTCATTTGATACCACACTGAAGGTCTGGGGCACCAGTGTGCAAACTTCCAATCACGGTCAAGAAGATGGCAGTGAAGATAAAGGCGAATCCTCCAAGAAGAAGAGCAAGAGTGACAAGAAGCTGACCACGCGGACTCCCATCATGACCTTAGGTGGCCACAAGGAAGGCATCTCTGGAGTAACTTGGTTGGGTGACAAGGAGGTTGCCACAGCATCCTGGGATCACACTATCAAGATCTGGGACTGTGAGATGGGTGGGATGAAGGAAGAGTTGGTGGGTGATCGCTCCTTCTTTGCCCTCTCCTACTCCGCTGACAGCAAGGCGATCCTGACAGCATCTGCTGACAGTGCCGTTAGGCTCTACGATTCCCGTTCTGGTGCAAGTGAAAGTGTCATCGTCAAGGCCAAGTACACTTCTCACAAGGGTTGGGTAACGAGTGTTTGTTGGTGCCAGAGCAAGCAACACCTGTTTGTCTCTGGGGGTCATGACAACCTTGTCAAGATGTGGGACTCGCGGTCATGCAAGACGCCTCTCTATGATCTCAAGGGCCACGAAGACAAGGTCATGTGCTGCAATTGGAACAACCCAGAATATGTAGTCAGTGGGGGCTCAGACAACGCCATGAAGATCTTCAAGGCCGGCACTTGGTGAATATCCATTAGCGCTGGTGTTGCTGTAATTTTCAATTGGTCTCAACGTTCAGGTCATATTCAGTCTAAGCTCCTTGCAGTCATCCCACCAAACCATTGGCACGAGCAAGAACAACTGCTGCGGTGGACAGTATTCCAAAAGTCACAGTACGGTGCTCGGGGTCACGGAACAAAGACACGCACGTGCCTACTGTGTACGGACATGTACTGCACAGGCACTTCATGAAGCAAATTAACTTATACCATCTGTCATAGACACATGCCCGAAGAATGTACTTTGGATCCGTGGGCAAGGGCAAGAAGTATTACTAAGTAAAGCCATTGTACCTTCTGCTGATGTAGCCTTCAGTGGCACTTAGAGTGGTGTTGCTGAAAAGTTGTCTTGCTATTGAAAAATAGAACGTTGAAGAAAGATTCTCGTCTGGAAGACGTCAGTTCAGCTCGCACAGACACTTGAGCGGCAGTTTCAGCCTGCACGAGTGTCCAGTCTATGCACATGTCGTGCTTGGCGTAGAAGGATTACCTACCTACTTATAACTGGACCTGTTGCATGTCTTCACAAAAGGTTGGTGTGATTTGGGCTAATGTGGTCTACCTGGACCAGGATTACCTGCAACTAGCGAAGGCACGAGACTGGTGTGAGCAACTCTGATGCCACACGATTGTAGCGTATTCGTCATTGTTCTATGATTTTTTGATAGGCGAAGAAAGTCCGCCTCGCTGACATGCGAAAAGTTCTTTCTACTTTGCTGTCCAGTACTTGTGTTCAGATCAGACATGTTGAGACAGTCAGCAAACTGCTCGAAGTGACTTGTGAACAATGCATCGTAAGGCTGTCACTGTTCGCTGCACTGTCCGTTGACGTCACTTTTCCTATCAATCCTCGGGGTCAAACCTCTTTTTTGGAGGAAGGAGGGCTTCAAAAAATGCGGGTGGGGGATGTAACTTGTCCTCATCACTCGTTGAACGCTATTGTGGATGTTCCTGCCCATTATTGACATGTCGGGAGGAGACCTTAACCACCCCACGATGTGGCCCTCCCCCAACCATCCAGCTAGCCAGGTTAGTATGACAGACAGACAGACAGAGGGGCATGGATAGTGGCCAGATGCGTCCCTCTCTGACACTGTTCTGATGAAGAAGTTTCAGGCATTTGTGTACATACTACAAAATAAATCCCGTACAATGGTGGCACCAACCCTACTGAGTAATCTACAGCTGGACAAATCAGGCGGCCAAACACAACTAAGTTTGAAGTAAGCAATACATTAAATAATAGCACAGACAACCGTGACTACCTTATGAGAGCTAAGAGAGACGCGGCGGATCACGCCTACCAAGTCAGCAGAAGTAGGAATTCTTGGAATACAAAGATCCGAGCCCGCACTCAGATCTCTCCACAGTAGAAGTGGAGAAAGTAACCAGCGAGACCCCAAGAGGTCCCGATCTGGAACGTCAACGGCAGAGCCACCCGCATGGGAGAGGAGGAGAACTCGGAAGTCTTCTTACACCCGGAGGCGCTTTACAAACAAACAAAATGTTCCTCTGCCAGACACACGAGGACCAAGCGCCGACGAGATCCAACTGCCGAAGGAGGGCCATCGAATACAGTGGTCCCCGCTTACAGTGACACTGCTGGGACGAGATGAAAATGTCACTGTAAGCGGGGTTTGACTTTCCCAGCGGACAGGCCAAAGCAGTTACGTCGAATGGACGTTCTTGCATCAAATACAAACAAAACAGGCATGAAAGCGTCCCCAAAATGGGTCCCACACACCAAAGACGAGTTTGTCTTACCAACACTGAGAAGCTAAAGCTGCTTGAGCAGTACGACAGAATTGGTGTGTTGCAGGATGAGGTTTCTTTGCTTCAGGGTGTGACCCAGTTTCTTTGTCTGCTGTCAAGCAGTGGGAATAACAGTGTCAACGTTCAAAACATCTTCTAAGTCCACTGCCAGCCCTCGCCAGAAATTCAGGCTTTGCTTATGTACACTGTCCCAAAAATTGTCACTGTAAAGAGGTTGTCACTGTAAGTGGGGACCACTGTACATGGAAGGCACGAAGGATAAAAATCCTTGGCATCCTTTCGGCTGGCCAAGGAATGACTTTCCCATCCAGCCGGGACTGCGGCGTGGGCGCTAACATTGTATACGGCAGAGACATCGCGGAAGCCCACTACCTTGCATGCGTACACTTCGGCGTGGACATCTGCGGCATCAACACCGAGGCCATGCCCGCCCAGTGGGCGTTCCAGCTCGGACCTTGCGAGGGTATTACAGTAGCCGACGACCTCTGGATGGCCCGCTTCCTCCTCCACATGGTCGCCGAGGAGTTTGGCGTCGTCGTGTCCATGGACCCCAAGCCCAAGCAACACTGGAGCGGGTCCGGCGCCCACACGAATTTCAGCACAAAGGAAATGCGCCAAGACTTGAAGGCGATATTGGCGGCGATAAATAAGCTCTCCGGGCATCACGCCAAACATCTGAAGGCATACGATGAGGGCAGGGACAATGAACGTCGTTTGACAGGAGGTCATGGGACGTCCTCCATCTACACGTTTTCCTTCGGAATAGGTGAGGAATCCTCGGTCAGGATCCCCTGAGACTGCGCCGAGAAGAAAAAGTGATACCTGGAGGACAGGTGACGACCCCTACCAAGACGTGCTGTTCGGTTGAATAGGCCGTTGTGCAGTAAATAAAAATCGAATGTAATCCCCAAATTTCGGGTTAAAGTCTTTACCACACGCTCTCAGTACATAAGCAGTATGGTAAAGTAGTTCTTTTCTATATCTCCTTAGGGCAAACGAAATGAATGCACAATGAACAATTTGACGTAATGTGTTGAAACACCCACCGTCGCCCCAAATGCAGCTGACGTGCCGAGACACGGAGGTTTTCGGCCAATATGTCCTTGTACATGATGGCGTTCATCTTCCTGTTGATGCGCACAAGGCGACCTGTCCCAGAGCTCGCGAAACAGCCCCACAGCATGATACTGCCACCACCATGCTTGACGGTGGGGATGGTGTTTCAGGGCTTGAATGCCTCCCCCATTTTGCCCCACATCGTCTTCTTTGTATTGTGCCCAAAAAGTTCTATCTCTGTCTCATCAGACGCGAGTACTCCGTCCCACTGGGCAAGAAAGTCGTCAATGTGTGCCCAAGCAAACTTGATCCGCGCCATCAGGTGTCCTCTTGACTTGAGCGGCACCTGACGTGGACAATGCACGGCCAACCCAATGTTGTTCAGTGCTTGCATGACTATAGACTTTGAGACACAGACCCCCACTGCTGCCAGGTCCTCCCTGATGGTCTCCCGTGTCGCTGCGGGGCTGACCTTTGCCATGATTCCGACCTTTGCTGCTGCATGGCCTTGTAACTTGCGTGGCCATCCCTTCTGAGGCACATTTACATTTGACCTGAGGGCCTTCCAGCATGCGACCACCCTCTGGACTATGGAGCGTGGGACCCCAAAGGTAGTGGAAACGTTGCTGTAGCTGTTCCCTTTCTCAAAGTGTCTGATGATGGTGTCCTTGAGGTCTGTGGACAGCTCCTTGCAAGGTGGCATTGTTGCTGACTTTGGAGGAGGACTGACAGTACTGAGTACTGTGTGTGCTCCAGTACATTGCTCAGTGCCTCCCCCAGTTACTTGTAGTTGTCAGTCACGCATGTACATTGTAAGCAGGTCCCAGTTCCGGACCAAAATGTGAGGTGTATGCTGACTTTTGAACCAGCAGAACTGTGGGAAGAAAACTGGGGGGTCCGGGGGCTTGCCCCCAGCGGGGGTCCAGGGGGCAGCGCCCCCGTGGAGGAATTAAAGGTTAGAGTTCCCTCATGGGCCAAGCCATGACGTGAGGCAGTACAGGAGTCATCAGGGGCCCCTTGGTGCTCTGCTAGGGCAGAGATCAGGTGGTCTTGGGGGACACTGAAGTAGGGAGAGAGCAATAATGGTGATGACGGCACCAAACGTATGAGAGGACAGACCTTGGTAATATTGGCCCTAGGCCTGAGCAGTGAGGGACTGCAGGGGACAGGAGCACAGTCAATTGACCCCGGTCATGCTCTTGTCGATGAACGTGATGTTTTTGGCATGTAGTGTGTCTGGGGCTGGTCTAGAGGGCGCCATCTTTGGCATGCAGCAGTGGAGGGCGTGTGGCAACACCTCCAAAAAGTTTCAGCCAAAATCATAAAGAAAAAGCCAGTGAAAAAGGTGAAGAACAAAGCATTTGGGTGACCAAAGATTCCTCCTCAAAAGTGTAACGTATCGTAGACCTGTATGTATGTACTAGACCTAGCGAGGGTGACGATGCTGAGAGAGGTAAATATGATGCTGATATGTTAAAGAGGAGGCACAACGATCGTAGTAGCAACGACCGAAGTGGCGAGAGGGTAGAGGATGGGAAAACTGATGCAGCGAGATCTGAGTTCAGACTGGGGATATCATGTATTTTTGTACATGGTTTGTATGCAGTTGGAAGGGCAAGTGCAACTTGGGTGTAACCTGGTCTGTGCAGCAGCAACAAGGAAGCCATTACTTAGTCTAGACGCTATAACATTGCCTGCTTCCTTATGCTAAGACCTTCACCTTGCATGAAACTGTACAAAAAGCTGTCAGCGTGGGGGAGCCCATTTTACTCCACTGCAATTTTTTACGACCCTGACTGTTATTTAAATTTTACTCTGCTTTTGGCTCAGACTCTACTGAAGATGAAGCATCTTCTGATTCTGGCTCAGGAAGACCAGGGCTGAGAGATGTTTTGGATTCAGATTTCAGCCATTTTTTATGAGGTACGAACGAGATTCGAAATCATCGCCTAGAACCATCCAGGTAACGGAATTTTGACGATGCCATAGCGATAATGGATAAAACCAAGCACTCGCACAGTCCTATCTCATTCATGTATTCGCATACTTTAAGACTTATACAAATAGGGAAGGATAAGATCACCCACACACAAGTAATTCGTGTCGATATTGCACAAAAGCATTAGGACATCAAAGCAAACGGCATGAAGAAGCCAATGGCATTTAAGGAAAGTGCAAAAAAAGCAAATTAAAAAAGTGAGCATCAACATTGATGGTGTAGGCGTAATGTTGAAACACCATTTACTCAGAACCTTTAGAATCTCCATGGTTTTGGAAGTGTGGAAAACTAGCAAACAAAGGAGGTGTCCAATTGCACAAGGGAGACGTTATTTTTTGGCCCCAGGCTTACTACTCGAGGCAGGAGATGGTGTTTTTTTTGGACCATTTAAAAAAGGCACTGCCTTGGATAGGACTCTGCCAATCACATCAAAGATCCCACCTGCTGCCCACTTTTTTTTGGCATCATCAATGGCCATCTGTAACCTCGTCTCACTCTCCTGTCGCTCTCGTGTCATCCTGTCCATTGTCTCTGTCAGCTGTTGCTGCATCTTGAGTCATTTTCTCCATAACCACCTTCAGCTGCTCTTGCATCTCTGCTTGTCTCTTGGCGGACTCCTCCACCAGGTGCTGCTGTTCTGCATGAGCCGAACGCAGCTCACCTTCCATCAACTTGGCGTGCTCATGAAATCCTTCTTTGAGCAGACGCTCCTTCTCACACATGCTCTCATAAAAGTCATGCTTCAGGTCTGCTTGCATCTGCTCCTGCTGACGAGCAAATTCTTCCTTCTGCTCAGTCAAGCTCCTCTCAAAAAGCTCTCTCATGTGGCTTTGGTGCTCCTGGTAACACAGAAGACAAAGATAAATCATGCATGATGACTTTGTCACAAATGTACAGACCTGCAGCTGATTTTTTTCCTCCTCCAGTGCTCTTACAGTATCTTCACGAATTTTCATCTCATGCTTCAACCCCTCTTGTACCTTTTCCTCCTCAGAGAGAGCTTTATCTGCCAGAAGAATTGCCCGGAATGACTCCTCAATCTGCAAGTGAAGAACATGCACACATCATTTTTCAGTGCTGATGACTGAATGACAATATCATTGCAATATCTTCTCATCATGGAACCTCAAAAGAGCCAATTTTGCACAGGGGCCAACGTCCTCCTCCTTCAGGGTTTCATACCTCTTCTCAAGAGCATCAACAAATGTCTGAAATTCTTTGCTGCCCCCAGGCCTGCAATGATGACACCATTGT